>Ga0256914_1002611_pt1 | contig 14893 bp, 17 predicted proteins | sample HulkmetaG_FD_191571 | JGI IMG/M metagenome (GOLD analysis project Ga0256914, IMG submission 191571) | Hydrothermal chimney microbial communities from Main Endeavour vent field at the Juan de Fuca Ridge, Pacific Ocean - Hulk | ecosystem: Environmental > Aquatic > Marine > Hydrothermal vents ... | reverse complement strand
AAGGAGATATTGAGGTGCGAGAGGGAGGAGGACGTTGACGCGATAGTCCTATGCGGTTACGGCGTTACCGCCGATGCGGTAATAAGGCACTCTAAGTCTTCCATAATTTATTTTCCGAACTCGGCGCTTATTCCCGGTTCTATCTGAACGACTACGTCCGCTATCTTCCCCCTCTTCACCCCTCCCCTAACAACGGTAAAGCTGTTGAAGTATAGAACCCTCACGTCTTCCACGTCCTCTTCGCTCGCTCCGAACTTCATCGCCTCCCTCCTAACCCTCTCCTTCGCCAACTCCACGAACTCCTCGTCCTCGGGGAAGGGCTTCCCGAACCTCTCCACGTCGCCGTTGAACACCGCCACCCCACGCTCGGTATCGAATCTCGCGTAGAGCGTGAGGCTAATCTTTGAAACCGCAACCCCTATCGCGTTCACCGCCTCGCTGTGTTCGGGGATAACGTAACCCACCTTCGCCCTCTCTGCCACCATCGGTATGAGGTATCTCGCTAGATAGCCCGTTCCTACGATCCTGTCGCAATCCGTCGCCCTCACGCTTTCCGCCACCATCTCAACGTAATCCTCCACCACCCTCTCAGCATCGACACCCTTTCCCGCCTCCCTCGAAGCTCTGTAATCCCCTATCTCGAACCCTATGCAGTTGAGGGCGTCGGTAAGGGTGAAGTACCGTCCGCCGAAGGCTATGGGCTTGTCCAGCCTCTTGGGCTTTAGCCTTCCGTTTTCCACCGCCGAATCCCCTCCGAAGGGAATTGAGAACGACTCCACGCACCTAACGAGCGTCCTCATTCCCGCCACAACTACCTTCTCCGCTATCCTTGGTTTTCCGTCCTCCAGCTGAACGAAGTCCGTCGTCGTTCCGCCGACGTCGATTACGAGAGCGTTCTTCTCCCCCGTCAGGTAGTAAGCCCCTATCGCCACAGACGCGGGGCTGGAGTTGTAGAGGAGGGACGGGTTGTCGAGAGCGATCTCGAACGGGACTATCCCTCCGTCCCCTCTGTAGTAGAAAAATTCCTCGGAGTAACTCCTTATCAACTTCGTAAGCTCGCAGACCGTTCTCTTTATCTTCGCGTTTAGTATCGTCGTGTTTATCCTTAAAGGATAGTTCAGTTCCGGTATGTGGAAGCTGAGAGCCATGTCCTCGTATCCGTAATAGTCCGCGACTATCTTAGCAGTCTTCAGTTCGAGCAGAGGGTTTCTTATCGAGAACTTAGACGCTATCGCGACGTTCCTGAACCTTCCCCTTTCCCTTTCGAGTATTTCCCTTATCTCCCCCTCGTCCAAGTTCTCCACAACGTCCCCCCTGTGGTTGACCGCCCCCTTTAGAACGTAACCGTAGCTCTCGTAGTTTAGCCCGGGGCCGGGGAAGAGGAGCGTGAGGGTAGGGTGCTCCTCCAACCTGCTTATGAGAAGGTTGAGCGGGAGGGAGGTGCTAACTATGAGCTTTTCCTTACTCAAATCGACGCTCTCGCTAATCCTCTTCAGAATCTCCCCGATTCCCAACTCGTTCGGAACCTTGAAAGTTCTTATCTCCTCGCCAACGATCGCCCCGTCGGTGTTGGTTCCCCCTATGTCCACTCCGACGGTCATCGCCCATCGTTGGGCGGTGTGAATAAAAAACGTTGGGTCGTAATGCTTATAATTGTTATGATTGTTATGGATCGTGTATGAAGGTAGCGATAATCCTGACCGCCCTGCTCCTGCTCGGAGCTATAACACCCGATTCTCCCCTCTACCCAATCAAGAAGCTCATCGAAAGGCTCGATATAATGCTGACCTTCGACGATGTGGCCAAGGTTAAGAAGATACTCGAATACGCGAAGGAGAAGCTGGAGATGGCGAGGAGGATGGAGAGGGAGGGTAAGATGAAATGCGTCGAGGAGTTGCTTGGGGAGTACGAGGAATACTTGAAGGAGGCCTACGAAGTCATGAGATCGGCAAAGCCTAAGGATGCCCGTAAGATATCTGAGCTCATCGTAAAAGAATCCCTTTCCAACCTGAAAGAGCTCGAAGAACTCGGAAACGTTGGCGGGGAGGCGAAGGATCTCACTGCGGGGATCGTAATCAAGACGATCAACGCCACATCCCACAACGCCTCCATAGTGGAGGAGATCGAAGAAATCGTCGAAGAGGCGACTAACCTCTCCACGGCGAACGCAACGAGAATATTGGAAAGGGGTTTGAGTATGTTCAGACGATGAGATCCTTGAGATCCCAGAGGAGCTTGGGGTGCTTCTTTATCAAAACCTTTATCATAGCCCTCACGCTTATCTCCTCCGGCTTGCACTCCTTGAGTGTTCTCATCAGCTTGCTTAGGGTTTCGTCGTCCATCTTAACGAGCTTCTGCTGAAGCTTCCTCTTCTTGGCGAGATCCTTACCGAAATCGTTCTTCCAAAGCTCGTCGTACCTCCTCAGGAACTTCGCCGAACAGTCCCCCCTCTCTATCGCCTCCGCCGCCACCTTTCCGGCGTAGTAACCGGCCTTCATCGCGTTTGCTATTCCGCCACCGGTTATGGGATCCGCGTGCCTCGCCGCATCTCCGACGAGCATCACGTTGTCCGCCACCGCAGTCTCAATCTCCCCCTTCACCGGTACCGCTCCGGCCACCACCTCAACTATCCTCCCGTCACCGTAACGGCGTTCGACGAACTCGTCCAAATACTCCTTAGGAGATCTTTTGGCGAGAGAGGGCATGACCCCTATTCCAACGTTCGCCGACGAGTTACCCTTGGGGAAAAGCCAAACGTAACCTCCCGGGGCGATCTCCCTGCCGAACCAGAAGTGACAGTAGTTTGGATCGAAGTCTATGCCCGTCATGAGGTACTGAACGCAACTCTCTATCTCGTCGAGCTTCAACGTGGTGTCTATTCCCGCCCACTTCCCCACCCTGCTCTCGACTCCATCCGCTCCGATGACTATCCTGCATTCCACTTCGAACTCCTCCCCCATCTTCCTCAACCTTACCCTCACTCTCCCGTTCTCCCTTACCATGCCAACCGCGCTCGTCTTGACGATAACGTCCGCCCCCGCCTTCGCAGCCAACCTCGCCAGATGCCTGTCGAATATCTTCCTCTCCAGAACGTATCCTACCTCGTTGCCCGCCATCTCCTCCGTCAGCGTTATCTCCGTTCCGTCGGGAGCGTATATCTTTGCCCCGACTACCTCGGCCGATATGAACCTCCTGTCTATCTCCACGAACCTCTCCAAGTCCTTCTTTCCTATCCCCTCCGCACACCTAACCGGAGCACCTATCTCCTGCCTCTTCTCAACGAGCAAAACGTTCAAACCCATCTCCGCGCACGTCTTTGCAGCCATGCTCCCTCCCGGCCCCGCTCCTATCACGACGACGTCGTAGTTCACGAGACCACCTCCAGAGCGTTCATGGGGCAAACCTTAACGCACAACCCGCATCCGTTACACTTCTCCTCGTCTATTACGAGAAAGGTTTCGACGAGCTCGTTCGCGTTGAACTTACACACCGCAACGCAAGCTCCGCAGTAAGCGCACCTGTACCTGTTCACGACGACCCTCTTGGCCATGCCAAACGATCCGAGCTCAGAATTTTAAGCCCTTTCTATCCTGCATCCCTTGCAGTGGAGGATGTTCAGGTACGTCACGAGGATCCTCTTCGCCTTCTCCACCTTGTCCTCAGGCAGGGACTTCCATTCGAGCTTAAGCTCGTCCCTCGAAGGAATGGCGTCTCTCCCCTTACCCAACGTCTTTCCCGTGTAGGTGTCCATTACCGTCGTGTCGTCCCAGTCGGTCGCTACGGCCAAGGGGGCGTTCAGAACCCTCGCACACGCCAAGGCCATCATCTCGTATGGGATGAGGGTTGAAGGGGGGGCGCACATTATCACGATGCAGTTTTTGCCCTCCGTCCTTACGAGCAGATCCGCCACCCCCTTGGCCACACCCTCCTCCAGCCTGATATCGAACTCGTAGTCCACCGCTATCTCTTCCGGGGAATAGCCCTTCTCCTCGATCAAGAACCTCTCAACGTTCTGCCTCACTCTCTCCTTGGGCGTGTCCCAAACCGCCACCCCGGTTACGTAATCCCTCAGGAACATGACCCTACTTTCCCCCGATCTGTTTTAAGGCTTGACCTTCTTCGGCACCTCCACCTCCTTGAGCACGTCTTCAACCACCTTCTCAGCCCTAACGCCCTCGACGGCGTATTCCACGTCCAATATGATTCTGTGAGCAAGCGCCTCCTTGGCTACCCTCTTCACGTCGTCGGGAATTACGAAGTCCCTCCCGTCCATGCAGGCCAAAGCCCTCGACAGCTTCAGCAACGCGAGACCACCCCTCGGGCTCGAACCTATCTCCACCATCTCGTGCCTCCTCGTCGCCCTCACGAGCTCCGCTATGTACCTCAATACGCTGTCGTCCACGTATACCCCCTCAACGACCCTCTGCATCTCCCTGAACTCGCTCAAGCTGACCACCGGCTCAACGTCTTCCGTCGGATCGTCCTTCCTCCAAGCTATCCTCCTCCTGAGTATCTCCATCTCCTCCTCCACGTCCCTCGGATATCCGGGGCTCATCCTGATTAGAAACCTGTCGAGCTGAGCTTCCGGCAAAGGATACGTTCCCTCCTGCTCTATGGGGTTTTGCGTTGCTATGACGAAGAACGGCTCCTCAAGCCTGAACGTCTCGCCCTCTATCGTAACCTGCCTTTCCTCCATCGCCTCTAACAACGCCGCTTGGGTTTTCGGGGGGCTTCTGTTTATCTCGTCCGCGAGCAGGACGTGGGTGAATATCGGCCCCTTCACGAGCTCGAACCTATCCCCCTTCCAAACCTTCGTCCCCACAATGTCCGCGGGCAGAAGGTCGGGGGTGAATTGAATCCTCCTGTATTCCGCCCCTATTACCTTAGCGAAAGCCTTCGCGAGCAAAGTCTTTCCCAAACCCGGATAGTCTTCGAATAGAACGTTCCCGTTGCATAGGCAAGACGCGAGGGTCTTCTCCACAACGTCCCTGTCACCCACGTAAACATCGCAAACCGCCGCCACAATCTCCTCACATCTCCTTCTGAACTCCCCCAAGTCCAACTCCGATCCCCTCCAGATACCTCCTAACTTCCTCCAAAACCTTCTTTCTCATCTTCCTGTTCTTCTTCTCTATCATCCTCCTCTCCCAAGGGAAGGAAAGCTTCGGAACCTTCGCGTCCTCGTGGGCGATTATGTACGAAACTACCCTCGCTATGTCATCGAAGCTTAGGCCGGCGGAGGTCAGAGTTTGAACGAGAACGACTATCAGAGGGGATTTGATCCCCCTATCGACGAACTCCCTCTTAGCCCTCTCGATTGCCTCGACTATCTCCTCCCTCCTAACCGAAACCCTGTACTCGTGAAGCTTAACGATCTCGCTTTCGTCCACTACCATACCGCTCCTGAGCATCGATCCGGCCTTGATGGCTACTCCGAGCACTATGATCCAGTCGAAGAGGTTTATCAGTCCCGGCCTTCCGACGAGCGTGGGTCTTATGAGTACGTAGTAAACGGAAACCACGATGGCCGTCGTTATTAGGAAAGACCTGACGTTCCTTAGGAACTCGAACCTCTCGTGGAGGGAGGGGAGGAGGGTGGTGACAGAAAGCAGCGCGAGCAGGACTACGAATACCGCTCCTATTTCGCCGGAAATCTTTAGGGGTAGCATGGATATGATCCTGTATCCGAAGTAGGCGGTTAGGATCAGGCCTACGGTCGTTATTGCCGGCTGATACCTCGTTGGAAACTCGAACTTCACGAGCGCTACTGAAAGCAGAAACGGCAGAATCAGGGGTTCTATCGGGGCGACGTAAACTGCGAACTCCGGGACGTTCATCGCGACGACTTCGATGGCAAGGTAAACTGAGAAGGCCACGACGAAAGGCCTGAAGGCCGAGACGATCTCGTGAAAGTCCATGACCTCGTAGGCTATGTAGAGCACGTACATGGTCAGGAGTAGGTAGAGACCCTTGAAGGAGTACATCCCGCTCCCCGCCAAGGTTAGGATGGTTAGGACGGTTGCGAGAACCACACCGATTATCTTACGCACTTCGACACCTCCAAGAAGTCCTTAAAAGCTTCTACGAAGTCGGATCGTTTGAAACCCCTCCTCCTTCCGTACTTGTAAAGTTCGAACGCCCTTAGCAAAAGTTCCGCCTTACAGGGTTTGAGCATTCCGACCACCTCCCTCGGCGTCGCGTCGCTTAGATCCGTCTTCCTAACCCTCTCCACCCTCTCCACCAACTTCTCGAACACTCTCGCTATCGCCTTTCCGTAGTCCTCCACGACCTCCACCCTCACCTCCTTGACCTCCCTAACCCTTCCCCCCTTCAACCTCTCCACCCTGATCACGTGCTCTCCAACCTCTTCGAACCTTATCGAACTCCCGTCGAAAGGTTTTCCGTCGACGAAGACCCTGTAAGGATCCCTGCACCTTACCCTGAACCTAACCTCCTCCCCCGCCTTCCATATTAGCGGAAGACCTTCCACCTCCCTCTCTACGATTATCTCTATCCTCCCCCTCCTCGACCAAACGTAGTACGCGCAAGCTCCGATCGCTATCGGGATGAGAAATGGCCAGATCGGAGGACGAACCTCGTAAACGATCTCGGCCTTCGGATGAAACTCGTCTCCCGGGTAAACTATGTGAAACTTGGAACCCCTCGCATCCACGACGGCAACTCCGTTTTCGAGCTCGTATTTCTTCCCGTTAACTACAACCGTGCCGTTTAACCTATTTCCGAGCTCGTCCCTCACCTCCACCCTCAGCTTACCGTTTTCGTAACTTGCGGAGATCCTGACCTTCGAAATAGCCTTTAGCACTACGAGTTTGGAGTATCCGAACACTATGAACTCCACGGGAATAAGGCCGACGCGGTCGGGCTTAACCTCGAACTTCAAAACCCCCCTCGAATCCGTCCTGACGTACGTCTTCTTTCCACCAATTACGATCCCGACGAGTTCGTTGGCTATCGGCTTTCCGTTGAACGACAGGGCAACGTAGACCTCGTTTCTCTTTCCAGCCTCGACGTTGGCGTTCGCAACCGTAACGCTGAGATCTCCGGCCTCGACCCTCTTCTTGTAGCTGACGGGGAGAACGAACTTCGATCCCGGATAGTAGAGCTCCACGTCGTGGTAACCTCTGCTGAGCCTAACGAATGCTATGAAGTTCCCGTTTTCGTCCGTCCTAACGACGTCGTAGATCTTTCCGTCGACCTTTACGTACACCGTAGCTTTGGGGATGCCCGTTCCGTTGTAGTCCACCAACCTTCCCTTAACGGTCAGATTCGTCGATACCCTCGGAGGTATTCTGACTTCGAAATGCGGGGCTCCGTATATCCTTATGATCGGATCGCTCCACGAAGATGCGTACATGAGGCTGCCAACGTAGTGCGCGAGCACGTAATACTCACCGACGATCTTCGGAGCCCTCACGACGACCCTAAACCTACCGTTCTCGAACTTCGCGAGCTTGAGCAGTATTCCCCTTTCATCGCTTTTATTCCTCTTTAGGTATATTTCGACGTAACCGTCTATTGGTTTCCCGTCCTTAGTCTTAACGAACCCCTCCACCGTGAAGTTTTCCCCCTCCCTGACCCTCTCCCTAACGTTCGTAATCTTCGTTATCGTGGGTATTCTCGTGATGGACGGAGTAGGATCGAACTCAACCCATCCCTTCTCGAACCTAACCTCCGCCCAAGCGTGTAGCTGGGAGGCGAAGACTGTTTGGTTTATCGGCGTCGGTTTCGCGAGGTATCCTACGACGAGCCTCGCCGGAATTCCTATGGCGTTGCACATTATGACGAACGCCGACGCGAATTGAACACAAACCCCCCTCTTCTCCTTGAACAAAAACCAGTACGTCGGATCCTCTCCGGCGGGCGCTCTCTCGAACTCGGGGTCGTAGGCGTAGTTCTTCTTCAGGAATTTCTCTATCCTGAGCACCCTCTCGTAATCGTTCTTGGCTCCTTCGGTTACCCTGATCGCAAGCCTTTTTATCGCCTCGAACTCCGCCCCGTTCATCTCTATCTTCGCCAACTTCCCGATTGCCTTCTCAACCTTCATCGCGTGGGCGGTCGAAACCGCGAAGTACGGTTTGTCGCACTTAGCGACGTAAGTTCCGGTGCTCGAGTTGTATCCCGCCTTGATCGACACGTAACACGTATCCTTCGAAACGGGTATGTGCCCGTCGAAAGGGACGATCGGCGTTACCTTGTATCTCGTCATGTGGGGAGATAGCACGAGCTCGGGTTTGTCCCTATAGCTCACCCTATCCTCCACCCAGACCCCGTTCACGTACTCTGAGGACGTGTAGAGCCTCATGTGGTTGGTGTAGGCGTTCAAACCTTCTACGAAGAATACGGGAAGCTGGGGGGGATTGAAGGGTTTTCTAACGTTGCAGGAGGTCGTCTTGGTCAGGGTGGCGGGGAGCTTCTTCAACTCCTCCCACTTCTCGCTCCCGGCTCCGGCGGGTTTTTCGAACGGGCCAGCCCCTATGAAACCCTCGAGCCCGGTCTTGTTGAAGTTGAGGGACGATACGAATCCCAAGAGTAGGGAGAGTCCGAACAGGAGTAAAACCAAACCGGCAATTTTTCTAATAAACATGATATTGCACGTTTGGGGACGGTGGATATTAATCTATCGATGCCCCGACGTTCCTCGCCCTCGTAACCAAGGTGTCGCATTCGATTCCCCTCTCCTCGAAGTATTTCCTCAGATCCCTCTCGATGGCCTTCGCGTCGGTATCCGTTACGGCGTAAACGCAAGGCCCGGTAGAGCTCATCCCGAGCGCTACGTCGAGAGCGTTCCATATGAGATCCCCGTACATGTCTATCTCCGCCCTCTTGAATCCTAACCTCTGTATTCTCGAAACGGCGAAGCTGAAGGAGTCGAGATCCTCCTCCACCACCGCGGGTAGCATCTTCATGAGCACGAGATGACAGATCTCCCTGACGTCCTCTACGGGGACGGGACACGCCTTTTTAAAAAGGTCGACCTCTCTCCTTCCGTAAAATCCGCTTAGCTTCGGAACGGCGAGAACGATCTTCCAGTCCGGGAAATCCAACCTCGCAATAGTAGGAGCGGGACTGGCGTTGCTTACAGACGACGGAAGGAAGTCGGGCTTTTCCCTCCTCGAATGCCCTCCATCGACGACGAACCCACCCCTCTCGAAGACTGCCACCCCTATTCCCGAGGTTCCCCCCCTCCCCACGATCCTCGCGAGCTCCCTCACGCTCATGTTCAAATCGTAAAGGGCGTCGAAGGCTTTGGCCACGGCGAGGCTTATCTGCGTTCCGCTGCCCAAACCGACGTGAGCCCTGTAGTCCGATAACACCCTCACGCGTATTCCTCCGCCGAACTTGCTCGATAGGGTCTTCGCAACCGCCGTGAACCTCTCCCTGTTGAGGCAATCGCCCTCCACGATAACGTCCTCGCTCTCCTCCGCAACGATCTCCACGTAGGGCTCCTCCAACGCCAGTCCAACTCCCCCGTCCACCCTTCCCAAGCTCCCGTTCATGTCTATGAGCGTTATGTGGATTCTCGACGGCGTCCTTATCCTCACGCCCATCCCCCGACGTTCACCTTTAGCTCAGTCGTTCTGATATACCCTTCGCCGTCTATGAGTATCGCCTTCGGCGCTATCGTAGGCGTTCCCTTTCCAGTTAAAAGTCTAACTACCTCGCAAACTTGGAGGGCGCACGTCAGGGTGTAGCTGAGCGGATTTCTCTCAACGTTCGGCCTCTCGACCTCGAAGAACGATATCCCGTCTGGGAGGAACGTGGTGACGAAGTCGGGAATGAAAGGAGCCCCTATCCTCTCCGCAACGACGGCCGAGGCCTCCAAGTGTTTGTGCGCTATCACAACGTCCACCCCTCTCAGCTGTCTCTTCAACTCCTCCCCGTCGTGGTAGAGGTACGACACGATGTTCGTGCTCCCCATCGGGTGGATGATGTCGTAATCGTTCGCCTCGAGCATGCAGAGGCTGACGTCTATCCTTACGTCGTTGGGGGTTACGAAGTCTCCCACGTACCTAACGCATCCGATCCCCATCCTCCACAGGAGTTCAACTATCAGCCTGCTACCCACCACACCGACGCTGAACTTTTCGAGCATCAACTTGCTTTGGATGGGACGGATTAAAGTTTAGCGAAAGTTCAATTAGTTGTCGCAACCGACGATCGATCATGAAGGTATTCGATACGCACATACACTCCGAGGGGAGGAGCGTTGAGGATCTCGAGGAGATGGCGAGGGGAGGGGTGTACAAAGCCGTAACCTGCGCCTTCTACCCCATCGTTCCCGAATATCCCGAAACCCTCTTGGATCACTTCAGGAAGCTGACGGAGTTCGAGGTGGAGAGGGGAAGGAGCGCTGGGATGGAGATCCTTCCCGCTTTGGGGGTGCATCCGAGATGCATTCCGCCGAGATACGAGGTCGTGATCGGCAGGTTGGAGGAGTTCGAGTGCGTCGCGTTCGGGGAGATAGGGCTGGAGACGGGGAGCGAGGTAGAGGTTGATGTTTTCGTCGAGCAGCTGAAGCTGGCGATGAAGATGGACAAACCGTGCATAATCCACACCCCAAAGAGGAACAAGGTCGAGATCACGGGAAAGATACTTAAGATACTCGAAGATCTCGGATTTCCGGAGGATCTCGCCGTCGTAGATCACGCCACCGAGGATACAGTGGAGGAGATACTGAAAGCGGGATACTTCGCCGGTCTTACGGTTCAGAAGGGTAAGCTCAGCCCGGAGGAAGTGGAGAGGATAGTTTCAAAGTACGGATTCGACAGATTCGTCATAAACAGCGATACGGGTTTCGATAGGGCTGAAAAGCTCGCAACGGTGAAGGCGATCGAGAGGTTGGGGTTCGATAGGAACGATCTGGAGAAGCTCGCCTTCAAAAACGCTGAGAGAATATTTCAGATGTAAACCTTCCATTCAGCCGGAGAACTCTTCTTCCTTTCTAGTTCCCTGCCGGCCATCTGAAGAAGGGTCAACGCAACCTCCGTCGGAACGTACTTGTCCCTCTCCCTGTCCACCCATATCCTCTTCGCCCTCTCCAACACCTCCCAGCTGAAGTAGTCCTTCAGTTCGAGAAGGCTCTGGAAGACGAGCCTGTCGAACACCGTCGCGGGAACGTAGCACTCCCTCTCTTCCTCGCAACTGCACAACCCGAACAGTTTCTTAACGCAGATTTTTTCCTCGTACTCGACCCTCCCGATTGTGTCGCCCATCAGCTCCATCTCTATTCTACCGATGCCCTCCATTATCCTATCCAGCACGTCAGGCGGTATCATGTGATGTCGGTTTCCTTTACTTCATTTAAACCTTTTTATTTCATTTAGAGATGAGTATTTAGATAATCATTATTATCTCTTGCATATCTTCACGAAGTTCTCGTAGAACTTCTCGCCCATCTCCGTGTGGTAAACCTCGGGATGCCACTGAACCCCGTAGATTGGCTTGCTCTTGTGCCTCATGGCCTCTATATCGCAAATGTCGGACTCGGCAAGTTTCTTGAAGTTCTCGGGCAACCTCTTCACCTCGTCCATGTGGCTCGCCCAGACCTTTATCTCCTTCGGCAATCCCTCGAATATCTCGTCGTCCTCCACGATCCTCACCCTAACCTCCGCATAACCGCCGGCCCTTCCCCTTCCAACTTCCCCGCCGAACACCTTGGCTATCAGCTGGTGACCCAAGCATATTCCGAGTATGGGAACGTCTAACTCCTTCACGTAAAGCTCGCAGTTCCCCGTTCTGTCGAGGGACGGGCCTCCTCCCAGCACGATCCCATCCACGTCCTTCAACTCCTCTACGGGGGTCGTGTTCTCTATAAGCTTGGTCTCGACTCCGAGATCCCTTAAAGTCCTGTGGATCAGGTGGTTGTATTGGCCGTAATTGTAAACAACGTATATCTTGACCATACGCAGAAGAGACTGCCGGAGTGGATATAACGTTTTTGTAATTGGCGGCTTGCCGACGGACGTTCATCGGTTGGCGTATGCCCACTCCCGCCGCAACGGCTTTTCTACCTCTACTATTCGAAATATAAAGTTAGCGGATCTCCATTATTGGATACTTCAGCCTCTCGTCCCACCTGAGCACCGCCTTCACCCTCTTCTCACCCACCTTAACCACGACCTCTGCGTGGAGCATGTCCGGAGTGAGCGACGTGTATCCGAAGGCAGAGATCCTCTCCCTGAGCTTCACCCTATCTATCCTCACCTTCACGTGCTCCACGTACGGCTGGAGCTTTACGCAACTTTCCATAGCCCTCTCCAATATCTCCACGTTTTCAAAGCCTACGGGAGCTCCGACGAATTGGTGGAACAGGGCGCCGAGCTTTATCCCCGCCTCGAAGTGCGCCTTACCACCTCTCTCATGGGGCTTAGGATGTAGCATACGAGCATCACCGATAGAACGTAAACCGCAACTACGGTAAAGATGTTTCCCAAAATGACCAGCCCCACCGGAAGGAGCAACCTCCTGTCCCTCACCCTCACGTACCTAAGGTCGCTCACCATCAGTAAGGACAGGAGGAGGGCTATCGGTCTCACGTCTATTCCGAGTCTGAAGGCGGAGAAGAGGGTGAGGGCGGAGGCGGTCGTGGGAAGGCCGAGAAAGTCCTCCATATCCAGCACGTTGAACCTCGCCAACCTGAGCATGGCCGAGAGCAGGTATATCGCCCCTATCCAAACGCAGAACTTGGCGACGAGGAGAGCGGGAAACAGGCCGAAGGATATCAGATCTGCAAGGGAATCGAGATCCTTGCCCATGCTACTCTTCCCGAATTTCTCTGCGAAAAAACCGTCCATTCCGTCCATCAGGGCGGAGAGGTAGAGGAGGGGAACGTAGTTGGAGTTCCTAATGAGCAGTAGTATGCCGAAGAATCCGAACGTGCAGTTGAGAACGCTGAAAACGTCTGCGAAGCTAAGTTCCCTGAATATCCTCATGATTTCACCGCTACCGTTTCTCCAGCCTTAACCTTCTCCCCCCTCCTCTTGACGAAAACGTAACCTTCGGGAACCTCAAGAATGACTCGGGATCCGAACCTTATCATCCCTATCCTCTGCCCCTTCTCCACCCTCTCCCCCTCCCTAACGTAACAGACTATTCTCCTCGCGAACAACCCCGCCACCTGAACGACCTTGAAAGTTCCGTCCTCGTTCTCTATGTATATCTCGTTTCTCATCGCCCTATCGCTCCTAATAAACGCCGGGGGCTTGCTTCCTCCCTTAAAAACTATCCTCCTAACCACACCCCCCACCGGCGCTCTGTTGACGTGGCAGTCGAAGGGGCTCATGAACACCTCCATTCTTCTACCTTCCAGATAGTCTATCCTTCCATCGGCTGGCGATACGACCCCCTCACCGATCTCCCTCTCCGGATCTCGAAAAAACAGCAGGGTGAAGGCGAGGGCTAACGCCAAGATCGGGAGGAGGGGTTTGATTTCCATTGAGAGCGGGAGCAGAAGCAGTTCGAGTGCTACGATCTTAAGACCCGACCTCTCTATCATGCAGAACCCCCACGAGTTCGTCCTTGAGATCGTATATCAGATCCGCGAGTTCCGGGAGGAACCTGAACACACCCAAGGATATCAGCACCAACGCGAGGGTTGCGAGCACCTTCGATATTACGTTGTGCGCTATATAAAAGCTGTTTTCGCCGAACCATTCGTTTCCGTATGCTACGAGGACGAACACGTCCCTGAACAGGTTTAGAATGTATATGACAGGTACGGAAATTAGGAACGCCAAAATCTTCCTCCTCCATTCCGCCTTGATCCCGAGCGTCGCCCCTGCGAACAGCGCCATGCTCTGAATTCCCGTACACGCGAGGATTATCTCTACGTGCCCGTTTCCGTAGGCTATCCTGTTGAACCCCACCCTGACGAAGTCGAAACCCAGCGAACGCCCCAAGGCTACGGTTTGGCTGACGACAGCACCTATTATCGCCCTCTTGAGCTCCGGAATCAGGGCGAAGGGAAAGTAGAAGATAGCCGATAAGGTTGAAAACGACGTTACCTCCAGCAGAACTTCGAGCCTCTTAGTTTTCAAAACGGAAACCGCTATGAGGGTGAAGAGAAGGAAGGCCGAAATCATTATGGCGGTGTTGTAGTAGTCGCGGATCGATAGGTAGTGGGGGACGTTCGTGAGCCAGTAAACGCCGAATACGAACCAACCGAGAAACCCGAGAACCCTCTTCTTGGTGAGGAGAAACGAGAGCAATAGGATTACCGCGACGACGAGGAGCATGTTTGAAGGGAGTGCGGTGGATACTTAAGCGTTCCTCCTTCGCTTGTATTCGAGTAACAGCATCTCCAGTCTATCTATCTTCCTTCTCCTCATCTCGGTGAGCTTGGATTTCAGCAAAGCTTCGAACTCCTTGGCGTTCACCATCGCGAACTCCTCTCCCACCTCCATCTCGAGCTCCTCCCTGAATATCATCGGCACCCCCCTCTCCTCGAACACCTCCCTCGCCAGATGGGACATCTCGTTCCCCACTATCACGGCCTTGATCCCTTTACCGCACAGGTACTCGGCCGTAACCTTACCTCCACCGCTCGAGTCCTCTATGTAAATCACGTCTCCCTCGTTTATCCCCCAATCCCTCTCGAGCCTCTCTATCTCCTCCTTCGTGAACTTCCTCAGAACCTTCACGCTCTTCCAACCTCTGAACTCGAGCATCTTCATCCTCTTGAGAGCCTCCACTCTCCTGCTTAACTCCTCTATAACCCTGTCCTTTTCCACGAGCTCCCTTCTGAGCTCCCTCAACTCGTTTTCGAGCGTCCTTATGTAGTTCTCCCTCCTGACTCTCTCGTGCTCCTCCCTCGATAGTGAGACTATCTTCGCCCTTAACCTCTCTACCTCCTCCCTAAGCCCTTTGATCTCCT
>Ga0256914_1002610_pt1 | contig 14906 bp, 15 predicted proteins | sample HulkmetaG_FD_191571 | JGI IMG/M metagenome (GOLD analysis project Ga0256914, IMG submission 191571) | Hydrothermal chimney microbial communities from Main Endeavour vent field at the Juan de Fuca Ridge, Pacific Ocean - Hulk | ecosystem: Environmental > Aquatic > Marine > Hydrothermal vents ... | reverse complement strand
GGGGGTCAGGAGCTTGACCATGTCCTTGGCGGCCATGTACTTGAGGGGGATCACCTGGACCACCGGCTGCTGGCCCCGGGGAAGGTCCTCTGTCTTGAAGCGTGCCGTTATGGGCACACCGGCCACCCCCTTGAGGGGCGTTATCCGGTAGAGGGGGCCATCTTCGACCATCACGAGGCCGTTTATCTCAAGAAGCTTCCTGAACACGGGCTCAAGCTCTTCCATGGAGAGCTTGCCAGCGGTATGGAGGGTGATCTTGCCCTTGACCGTGGGGTCCACCACGCAATTTATCTTCAAAAGATCGGCCATGAGCCTGATCACGTCATAGATATCTGCATCGTCGAAGTTCAAGACGATGCCTGAAGAGTCGCCAGGGCCAGACGTATTGCCGGCCGCTGGCGCCATACGGTGCTGCCTGTCAGCGGATGCGTCTTTCCTGCCGGGGCCTGCTGCGCCTTGGCCCTTGCTGCGGCCTGCTACAGGGGAATCCTTTTTGGGGGGCGAGGCTGCAGCATCCTTTTTGAGGTCTGTCTCTGCCAAAACCTCAGCCGAAGTGACATCACCTGTGGCACTCGATGCAGTGGCGATGGCATGGGCCAGTCTGTTGGTCTCTGCCACCTCCTTTGCCCCCTTCACCTGGATCCGGAGACCATCTTCCCTTGCCGGCGTGCTGTCCGCTCTGCTGGCAGGGGGCCTGATGGAGTGCTCAACTCCTGTGCTACAACCAGCAACAGCGAGTGCCATTGCGATCAGAACCATACAGAGGATAGTCCTCAAGAGATCAAGCCTGCTAAAGCTCATTTCTTCTTTCTCCTGATGTTGCCGAAGGGGGTTTTGATGATCTCGTAGCCTCCCTGGCCTGCCTCTATCTTGCTTTCACCCCTGCTAATTTTTCCAGGCTTGGGCTTTGGTTTCGGTACATCTATAGTAATTACCTTTTTTGAGGAGGCAGCGCCAGGGTGGGCAGGCCTTGCCGAACGGGGTGCTGCCGCCCCCCTCCTCTTGCCGGGCGCGAAGAGCTCAACCTGATACCGTATGCCCTTCTTGGACAGGATCACCCTGTCCTTTTCTATCTTCTCTATCCTGTAATCCCCGATCCTCTGGCCGGTCTCCACCCAGATGTTTGGACGCTGGCCCGACTTCCTGTCAGGGTTGGTGATGAGGGCCCGGCAGAAATCACCCGCCATGACCACACCGTAGAGCTTGATATTGGTGGCCGGTTTGACATTTTCCGTGACAACAACCGCTGTCTCCTCTTCCCCTAGCCTATTCCGGCCCCGCTCAGGAGAAAAGGGGTTCCTCTCTACGAGAGGGGCATAGCGTCTTTCCGGAAAGGTGGAGAGATCTATCACTGCAGGGGAATCGGCCACGTCCTTCATACGCACCTTTTTGACAGGGGGTACTGGCAGATCGAGGCCTCTGGTCCAGACACTATAGACCTTTGCGGCCATGGTCAGAACGGCGGCAGCCAGGATCATGTTGAGGAGCCAGATCCTCGAGCTCATCTCCCCGCACCTCCGTCACTGCCCTGGACCTTCATGAAGCCGCTGACTGTCATGGAACAGGAGAGCATGCCCTCCTCCTTGCCCCTGGTCATAGCCATAACCTGAATCTTCCCTATCTTCAGATACTTCCTGGAGGCATAGATGCGGTAGAGTATCCCCTTGAGCTGTGGCAGGCTGCACTCGAGCTTTACCTGAACAGGGACCTCCACGTAACGCACCCCCTCCTTTATCTTCTTTCCCCTCAGGACCCGGACCGTCTTGAGCTCCACCCCCATGTCAGCTGCGATCCTGGTGAGGATGTTCTGAAGATCCACTGCGGCAAGGGAACGGGTCTGGCCCTTAAGGAGTCCTGAGTCGACCTTGGCGATCTGCTGCTTCAGGGAGCCAAGCGCCTTTTCTATCCCTCTGCCCTGCTGGACGAGCGCCCTATACTTGGCAACCTCCCTGGCCTCCAGGAAAAGGGCATCCCTTGAAGGGGCAAGGATATCCGTAGAAGGGGCAAAACGGTATATCAGCCCCACGGCCAGCACCACAGCAGTCAGGATCAGATAGAATCTCTTCCTGGCCTGGGTCATTTCCCGCCCTCTATCTTCAGCCCGATCCGGAACTGCTCCAACCCGTCAGGGGTCTTCTTTATGGATGAGAGGAAGACCACGTCACAAAAGAGGGCAGAGTCCTCAAGGAGGGGGATGAGCTCCGTTGAGTTCTGGGCAAAGCCACTTATCACCACATCGTTTCCAGTAAGGCGAAACTCCTTGATCCAGGCGGTATCGGGCAGGACAAGGGCGATCTCACGAAGGGCCTCAAGGGCAGTGCCCCGCCTCGAGACCAGAGCCGAAATCTCGTCCAGTTGCCCTTTAAGCTCCTCGTACCGCCTGCACTTCTCCTCGATCCTCTTTGCCTCCGCCTTTAGCTGTACCAGCTCTGCCTGGAGATCTTCATGGATCTGCCGCCTGGCCATGACATCCCGGCCGATCCAGGCGACAAAGAGCACGATCAACAGGGACAAGAGGGCAGCAGCCACATAGTAGGGCAGCCTGCTCGGCCTCTTTCGCAGGGAGGCCGGCAGGAAATTGATGCAGCCAAACCGATCCCTGAGCGCGGCCGACGCATGGCCAAAGGCAGGGAGGAACTCGGCGGATGGAAGTCCTGGGATGGATGGATCGAGCAGCTCCACCTCCAGGCCCTTGTCCCTTAGGCAAGACTCGATGGGGGCGAGAGCCCCCTGGCCCCTTGAAGAGAAAGGGCCGAGCAGAAAGAGGCGAGAAAAAGCCCCCGGCTCCCTCTGGGCTGCCTGCAGACGGGAAAGCTCCTTTGCCACGGCCTCACACTGGGCAGACGGATCAGGGCCGTCTGACCCTTTCAGGATGCGGGAGGCGGCCAGGACGCCGTTTCTTACCAGCAGAAGATGAAAGACCCCCGGCACTGGCTGATACACGAGCCCGAAGGAGCCCTTCTTGAGCCCTGGCCTCAGACGCATGAGGGCCTCCACGATGCCACAGGAGTCCATGGTGAGGGCTATCAGGGGGATGCCGGTAAGGGTGCCCAGCTCGAAATAGGGGGATATATCGTCCTGCCTGGCAACGGCCAGCAGGATATCCAGGGCCTTTTCCTCCCTGTCCTCATGGATTATGGAGAAGTCGAAACAGGCCTCTTCGGGCGGAAAGGGGATGTACTTTTCAAGCTCGTATCCAATGGCAGATTTCAGGTCCTCCATGGCCGCCGAGGGCATGGTGATGTTCCTGAGCACCATCATGGATCTCGACACACCTATGGCCATCCCCACAGGAGAGAGGCTGTTGGCCTTTATGAAATCGGAGATGGCCCCTGCGGCCGCCTTGGCCCGATCCTGATGGCTCGAGGCACCGGCAAGGGGATAGCGCTCACATGCGGCAACCTCGACCCCCTTGAGGGACCTGCCCATGCAGACCAGAAAGACCGCCTCTTTTTCTATCTGAACGCCTAAGATCGGCTCAAGAAACAAGGTCCTCTCCCATTCCTTCTACTCAATAACCCTCTTTTTCTACCACATCTCTTAGAATCTCCAACAGCTTTCTTTTGGGAAGCGGGGCCGGCTGATCGGCAAGATCGTTCCACCTGAGTATCCGGTAGCGCTCCGGGGCCGTGGGATCGAGGAGCACCACGGCCTGGATGGACTGGCGCACGGCACCCGCCTGGGAAAGGCCGGTACAGGATAGGGTGTAGTAGGGGCCGGAGTCCAGGGTGAGATAGCGGGCCACGGCCTTGTACTTCTCCCCCCCGATGAGCGGGGCGAGCTGAGAGAGGCTGGTGAAATCCTCTTCCCTCCGAAACTCCATGATCTCATTGACCGCCTCATCATCCATAAGAGGCAGGGCCTTCAGGACCTGGGGCGAGGCTGCATTCAGATTGATCTTGTTCACCCCCTTCTTCCCCTTCTTCTTCTCTGCCTCAGAGCCCCCAAAGACGGTAACCATATCCTTCAGCCCACCATAGAATATCTCTGGTGTGACCCCGCGCACCAGGAGCAGCTCCTGTACCGTATCGAAATCGCCATCCTTGCACTCGTATGGCTCTGGAAGTGAGCGGTAGTAGTCATCTTCAGCACCGTTGAGCCTGTGCAGGTTGTCCTTGTCCCGCCAGTCCAGTATGGAGTCCACTATGACATCCCTGTCCGAGTCATCCAGGTCGAAGATGCTGAGCAGCATCCTGAGAGTGCCGGCATCTGCCCTGTTTATGTCTATCTTGCCGCTCTCGTTGTCTATCCTCAACAGATAGGAGCAGTCCTCCCCGAAGGCCACAGGCGGAAGCTCCGTGTTGATCCGCCAGGGTGCCTGCTCCTCGTCTTCTGGATTCAATTTCAGATGCACCTTTTGGGCCACTTTTGCAGAAGAGGTTACCACCCATTCGATCCCCTCCTGTATCCCGGCATAGGCCGCATAGTAGGCCTTTGTCCTGGAGGAGAAGTCATAGGTCATGTTGACCTCTGTCCTTATGGTGCGGCAGAACTCGCCTGCCATCACGGAAAGGAGCACGAGGATCCAGAGGACCAAAAAGAGCGTAACCCCCTTCTCGTTGGCACAAAAGGACCGGGACATATCAACGCACCCTCTGCTCGAGCCTTGCGATGATCGGGGGCAAGGCGCCACCCTGCCCCTCCTGCTGCCTCATGCTCACCATCACGGCCACAGGAAAGCCCTTGGATTTCGTCCCGTCCCACTCCTCCGTCCATTCCGGGCCATCCTTCCCGAGCACCAGATAGCTGAAACGGATATCCTCCATATCGGAAAAGAGCCGCTGCCCCTCCTTCTCCTCATCAGGCGCCATGTCTCCTGTATCTGATCCCGTGCCGAAAAGAACGGGCCCCTCAAAGACGAAAAGGCTCCTTGTGCCTGTGGACTCGTCCTCCTGGACCAGATAGTGCACCTCTACCAGATGACCGAAATTCTCGGGGAGCATCGGCACCTGAGAGATGAAAGACAGGCTCTGGGCATCGCCCTTCATGACAAAGCGCCGCCCCTCGGGGTCCACCAGCTCCTGATCCGGGAAGGCCGATCTTATCTGGTGCCCGATCATGTCCATGACCACCCTGGCACGCTGCTGGTCCTCCGAGTCGGCCTCTCCCCTCTCCCATGCCCGAACGCCCACGTTCAGGGCGGAGAAGACCAGGGCCGCAACCGCAACGGATATGGCAAGGGAGATCAGGAGCTCGAGGAGGGTGAACCCCTCGGCGGATGGAGGAAAGGGGGCCTGTCTCATCGATTCTCCGCCAGCCCTCCGCCAGGGGCCAGGGGGGCTTCCTCCCCTTCAGGGCTCGCCTCCTTTGCGGCCTTGAGGGTTGTCAGGGAAAAACTCCTCGCTCCTCTCCCCTCTCCCCACCTTACGGTAACATCGATCCTGAAGAGGGTGAGGGCCTTTTGAAGGGTGCTCCCCCCACCTTCCGATCCGCCCTCTTCATCCTCGCCGTCCCGATCCTTTCGGACCGTAAGTGTCCACCTGAAGCCGTCGTCATCCTCGCCGCCATACTCCGTTTCATAGAGCTGCGGGAACATGAGGATGGTCTCCATCTTTTCCCTGGCCTTCAAGACGGCCTTTACATAGTGCCTGGATATGCCGGCAGACTTGAGCGCGCCTGAAAAGAGCTGGAGGATAATGGTAAGGCAGATGGCGAGTATGGCCATGGAGATCAGCACCTCCAGCAGGGTAAAACCGTCTTGGCCTCTCTTTCCCTTCACGCCTGATCAACTGATATCGACAATGCCAGTGATCGCATCCACCGAGATCATTGCCTGCCTGCCGCCAGGGGCCAAAATGGCGTAGATACCGCCGCTGCTGGCACCTGTAGGGAAAAAACGGATTATCTCCAGCCCGGATTCCTCTTCCAGATCCGTCCGGCCCTCTTCTGCGCCCCCCTCTTCCGCCACACGTTGAAGCCTGATCCCCCTTGGGAATTCATATATGCAGGCAGGCCGGGGCTGGAGCTCGTACTCCTTGTCCCTCTGCTGGGAATAGAGATCCAGCAGGGCCTCTGAAAAGAGGACAAGCCGCCGCTCCTCCTCGCTGTAGATGGCCACATAGGGGCTCTTTTCCGAGACGGCCCTCGAGCGCGCAAACCGAAATATGGATGCCACATCCCTGGTTGCGGCCCTGAGCTCTGAATTTTCGATGGAGTGGCCCAGTGCAGGAACGATCACGGCAGACATCAACCCTATGATCACGAGCACTATCAGGAGCTCAAAGAGGGTAAAGCCCCGCTCTACGCCCGGGATGGCCCGGCAATCCCGAAGACCTCGGCCTTTTCTGAATCCTTTCATGGAAGAGGGCATATCTTCAAGGGCAGGCCACTTCCTCCGGCCGGTCAAGAAAAGGGACACAGATACAGCAAAAAAACTGGGCCCTTTCCGTCAAAGGTCATGGCAACATAAGCTACTGCCAGCTGACCACGTCCGCATCTTCCCCCTCACCTCCCGGCTGGCCGTCTGCGCCGTAGCTCAGGATATCGTAGGGGCCATGCTCACCAGGGGATCTGTATATATAGGGTCTTCCCCAAGGGTCCTTTGGCACATCCTTTGGAAGATATGGGCCATCCCAGTTATCAACGCCTTCGGGTTTGTGTCTCAAGGCATCGAGCCCCTCCTCGGTGGTGGGGTATCGGCCGACATCCAGCCTGTAGGTATCAAGGGCGGTCTCGAACAGGCTGATCTGTGCCTTGGCCGTCTTCTGCTTGGAGGCCCCGACCTTGCTGAACATCTTAGGCCCGACAAGGCCGGCCAAGAGCCCAAGGATCACTATGACTATGAGCAGCTCTATGAGGGTAAAGCCCTTCTCATCCGATTTTCTTTGCATGGCTATATCTCTCCTTAACCTCATTGGACCAAAATATAAAAAATCATTGCTGGCCTATCAAAAGGCCCTGCCCCATGCCGAACAGGGGACACATGCAGACCTTTGATGCGCCATCACACCTCAATGCAACATATTTATTTTATTGCCATTTTGCAACTCAATTCAACGGATACGCCCCCTCTTTCCGCCCAAGAGGGCTTAGAAGGGCAGCTCGTTCACACTGAAGATGGCCATGAGCATGGAGATGACTATGAAGCCGACCACCAGACCCATGACAAGGATCATTGCCGGCTCGAGCAGGCTGATGAGCCGCTTTACAGTGGCCCTGACCATCTTTTCATAGCTCTCTGCGATACGCAGAAACATCTCCCCCAGCTTGCCCGTCTCCTCTCCGATGGTGATGAGCTGGACAGCAAGCTGAGGGAAGAGCTCCGTGCTGCCGAGTGCGGCAGAGAACCTCTCTCCCTCCTTGACCCTCTCTGAAATGCCCTCCAGGGCCTCTCTCATGATCTTGTTCCCAATGACGTCCTTTGCAAGCACTATGGCCTGAAGCATGGGCACTCCGCTCTCCTGCAGGGTCCCAAGGGTCCTGGCGAAACGTGCCACCTCCATGCTCTGCACGAGTTTGCCCACAAGGGGCATCCTCAACTTGAGCCGATCCATGCGCTCCCGCCCCTCTGGTGTCTGGACGTAGTGCCTGATCCAGGCGAGCCCGGCAGCGATTCCGCCGGCGATAAGGAACCACCACTTGCGAAAGGCATTGCTCATGGAGAGCAGGATCTGGGTGCTCATGGGCAGGGCCTTGCCCATGTCGTCGAAGATCACCGAAAACTTGGGTATCACGAAGACCAGAAGTATGATTATGGAGAGCCCGCCCACGACAGCGAGGAATATGGGATAGACCAGGGCAAACTTCACATAGTCCCTCAGCTCTATCATCTCCTCCAGGAACTCCCCGAGTCTTGTCAGCACCTCTCCCACTATGCCGCCCGACTCACCGGCCTTGACCATGTTCACATAGAGCCGCGGGAAGATCTCGGGGTATTGGGCCATTGCATCGGAGAGATACGATCCCCCCTTGACGCTGTCGAGAATGGAGGCGATGACCTCACGCAACCTCTCGTTCTCCACTGCCTGCATCTCTATGGAGAGTGCCCTGTCCACTGGCAGGCCCGCCCTGAGCAGGGTGGCAAGATCCTGGGTGAAGATCATCACGTCCTTTGGAGAGATGCGCTGAAAGAGGGATGAAGCCCAGTCCGTCAGGCCCTGGAACAGATGCCTGGCAGAGCCCTGCGCAGAAAGAGGCAGGGACCCTGTGGTGATCCTGACAGGGATATAGCCCATATCCTGAACGGCCCTGGCAGCGGCCCTTTCGTCCTCGGCCTGCACCACTCCTGTCACCGGCTTTCCAGCCTTGTCTACAGCCTTGTACCTGAAGTCCGTCATGAGACTACCACTCGAGGGTGACCCGCAGCACCTCCTCTATGGTGGTTATACCGGAGCGCACCTTTTCCCACCCGCTCTGACGAAGGGTCTTCATCCCCTTGGAGATGGCAACCTGCCTTATGCGCTCAGTAGAGGCGTTCCTGCCTATCTCGGCCCTGATCTCCTGATCGATGGGCAGAAATTCGAATATGCCCGTCCTGCCCTTATAGCCGCTGTTCCTGCACTCATCACACCCTCTGCCTGCATAGAATTCCATCTCTTCCGGGTCGATTCCGTCGGCCACGAGCGAGTCGAGAAGCCGCTGCTCCGGCTCTACACGCTCCTTGCAATATGGGCAGATGGTGCGCACGAGCCGCTGGCTCAGGACCCCCAGCAGAGTCGAATTCAGCAGAAAGCCCTCGACCCCCATCTCCAGGAGTCGAGTAATGGCCCCGCAGGCATCGTTGGTATGGAGGGTGCTAAAGAGCAGGTGGCCTGTAAGGGCCGACTGGACAGCGATCTCGGCGGTTTCGCTGTCCCTTATCTCTCCCACCAGTATCACGTCCGGGTCCTGCCTTACAATCGAACGCAGCCCGCTTGCAAAGTCCAGCCCTATCTTGGGATTGACCTGGATCTGGTTCACACCCTTGAGCTGATACTCCACGGGATCTTCCAGGGTGATGATCTTCTTCTCCGGGGAATTTATCATGGCAAGGGTGGTGTAGAGGGTAGAGGTCTTTCCGCTCCCGGTAGGGCCGCACACCAAGATCATACCGTAGGGCTGGGAGATGAGGCCCTTGTACCTCTCAAGCAGCCTTGGAGGAAAGCCAAGGAGCTTCAGATCAAGCATCAGGCTCTCCCGGTCGAGGATCCTCATGACCACACTCTCTCCATACAGGGTGGGCAGGGTTGAGACACGGAAATCTATCTCCTTGTTTCCGATCTTCATCTTTATCCTGCCATCCTGAGGCAACCGCCTCTCCCCTATATCGAGCTTGGCCATGATCTTGACCCTGGAGATTATGGCCGCCTGGAGACGCTTTGGAGGGGATTCCACATCGGCGAGCACCCCATCGATCCGGTATCTCACCTTGAACTCGTCCTCAAAGGGCTCGAAATGGATATCACTTGCGTGCTGCTCCACTGCATTGAAGACCAGGCGGTTTACCAGCCTGATGATAGGCGCCTCTGAAGCCAGGTCCCGCAGGTGATCTATGTCCTCATCCCCCTCGCTGGAGGCTATCTCATAGACATCCTTGTCTGCCTCTTCGATTATCATCTCTAGAGACTGGGTCCCGATGCCGTAAAGCTTCTCAATGGCGCCGAGGATATCATCCTCCTTGCCCCTCAGGGTGCGGATCTCGAACCCATAGGCGAGCTGGAGGGCCTCTACCACTGAAAAGTCGTCTGGATCGGCCATGGCTATGGTGAGGACGTTGTCTTCAAGCCTCACGGGCACGAAAAGGGACTCCCGCATGAATCTCACGGAGAGATCTTCCAGCAGTACCGGCTCTTCTGGATAGTCCTTGAAAAATTGATCCATGATAGCGTCTTTAAGATAGTTCTTTTAATGGGACCTGCCTTGAACTACAACCGAACCTGCATGAAAAAAACATACCAGCATGAAAAAGCCAGAGTGAAAAAAACGATTAACGGACTGAATATTAAAGAAAATTATCTGTACAAACAGGAAAACTAATTGAAATATCTAAAAAAATAAAGGGCAAAATTGCCCCTGCGACCAAAGGAATCGGCTAAGGAGTGCCAGGGGCCGCCTCCAGGATGCTCTTGATGCTTCTTCCGAGTATCAGATCCAGTGTCTCTGCCTGGATTCCGTAACCCTCCATCACCTTCTGCCTGAATCGCAGCTCCTCGCGCACTGCTGTTTCGAGGGCCTCCTTCTCAAGCCCCAGCAGTGCATCAACAGGGAAGGCGCTTTCATGGGCGGCAATCAGCTCCATGATCGTATCAGAGCCTCCAAAGAGGTCCTTCCGGCTCAGGAGATCCTTCAGAAAGAGCGCTTCGATATCGGCCGTATCCCAGCACTTGAGCATACGGCACTCCAGTGGGCGGTCCTGATATATGGAACAGGCATTTTCCTGCGGCAGGAAAAAGATGCAACAGCCGATGCCGCCTGCCCCCCTGATCTTTATGAGATCTGAAGGCAGACTTATGAGCTCTGACCGTCCAGGGTCGAAGGCAGGCTCCCCCTTTCTGAATGTGACCAGCTGATGCGGCAATATGGCCCCCTGCTGAAGGATTGCCAGGTCCTGCTTGTGGAGGGCGGGGCCGCCTTTTCTACAGCATGTTCCGCAACGCTTGCATTCCATGGCAGACCTCTAGTAGTCTCAAACTGGCAACAGGCCGATCGGATGGATCCGATGGATCCGTCTGTACAGAAGAACCAGCAGACAGGGGCAGGGAACGACGAAATGGGTGAAAGGCTCAAGGCGCTCTACAAAAAGGTTGACGAGGCGGTGGAAGAGATCAGGAAGGGGTTTTCCAAGGAGGTGCGGTGCAAACCCGGCTGTTCCGACTGCTGCCATGCCGTCTTCGACGTCTCTCTGGCCGAGGCCGTGGCCATCCAGAAGGCATTCATGGAGCTTCCCAGGGCAGAGCGCAGGCTTGCGATCCAGCAGGCCAAGAAGGCCATGGAGCAGTGGAACAGGCTCATGGCCGGAGGGGCTGACGAGGATGCCATCACCCATGCACGCATAAGGTGCCCGCTCCTCAACAGGGATGACCTCTGCATGCTCTACCAGGTCCGGCCTGTCAATTGCCGCACCTACGGAGTGCCCCTGGAGATGGATGGCAGGAGTGCGGTCTGCGGCCTCTGCGGATTCCGCCAGGGCAGGGCCTACCCCACCATCAAGATCGGTGCGATCCAGGATGAGCTGCTGGACATCTCCCTCAATATGGACAAACTGCTGGGCAGAAGGAGATGGCCCATTGCCGCCTTGATCCTCGAGGTGTCCTGAATCAGCCAGCAGTGCCGCCCGCCTCCATCTCGGCCTTCAGCTTCTCTATGCCACGCAGTACCTTGTCGGCATTCTCCTGGGCGCCCATGTTCCTGAGGAGCTTTTCTGCAACCTGGTAGGAGTCCAGGGCCTTTTCAAGCTCGCCCTGACGATGATAGATATCCCCTATGCCCGCCAGGAACAGGGCCGCCCTCTTCACGTCTGAAAGCTCCTCCACCAGCTCAAGCCCCCTGAAGAAGTAGGGCAGTGCCTTGTCCCACTCCTCCAGATGGCGATAGACATCTATCACCTTCTCGATCATTATCACCGTGCTGATGGGATCGTTCTTCTTCTCGCATATTGCAAGGGTGCGCTGATACGGGGCCAGGGCCGACTTCACGTTTCCGCGCATGATGTGGATATCGCCCAACTTCTCGCATATATTGGCCACCTCCACTTCATATCCGTGGGCCTCGAAGACCGGCAATATGGCCTCGTAACGCTCTATGGCATCCAGGGACTGGCCCCTGTTCTTGAAGAGTTCGGCCTCCTGATAGAGCCTTCTCGCCTCCCTGAGATCTTCAGGCTCCTGGTCCTTCTGGCCACCTGGGCCTCTGTTCTTTTCCTCGCTCATCTTCTTTCCTTCTCTCTCTTTCTCAAAACGCAGAAGTGCCCTCTTTGCCTCCCTGCCCACAGAGGTATAGCTGATGTCCTCACCATCGAAGAGCTGGAACTCCTCTCCATCTTCAACCATGCGCCTTATGGTGTTCTCTGCCTCAGAGGCGCCGATCTGGCCCAGGGCCCATACCGCATGGCCCCGCACTGCCGGGTCATCCGACTTCAGCAGATCGAACAGGGCAAAGAATGAGGACTTCTTCACCACCTCCGGATGGAGCCCTCCTATGCGGCCTATGGCCCAGAGGATGGCGGGCCTCGAGGGTATGTCATAGAGGAGCCCCAATATGTGGCGCACGAATGAGCCATACAGGCTTGGCTGGTGCCTTATGAGCTCCCCGATCACCTCTATGGAGCCCCAGTTGGTCGCAGCGGAATCATTGGCTGCATAGAGCATGCGCCGGAGGAGGTCCCCGACCGCCACGGGATCGTCCTGGGCCAGGGCACCGCCAACCCCGCCAAGCATGACAACGGCCTTCCAGCGCATGTTCTCGTCTGCAGAGTAGAGCAGGCGCTGGATCTTTCTCATGACCAGCCTGTCCCGCTTGGCCATTGATATGAGCTCTTCCAGATCCTGACGCTCAACAGCACTCTTGACAGCCCTTTTGGAAAAGCGTTTCCTAGGCCCATCCGCCCTGGTATCTCCCCCGGTTGCAAGAGGCCTTGGCCCTTCCGGCCTGCGCACGGCCGAGGATTCGAACTTCCTCTTCGGTGCATCCCCCTTGACGTCCCTTATGTCGTCCTGAAGGCGTATGAAGCTCAATGCGCCACGGACGGGATTTCCTTCAAAATCGTGGCCGAGGGGATATATCATATGGGAGCGGCTGTCGTAACGCTCTATCAGGGCATCGAGATAGTCATCTTCTGGGGCAAGATCCCAGGCCATGTCCCAGTCATCGTCACAGGCAAAGCCGAGTGCCTCCACCATGGCGGCCCCAAGATTGTGGCCGGTGACATCGTGGACAAAGACCGCCCCGCACTTGCAGACCCCATATTCAAAGTCCCCGAGACGCCTCGGCTCCAGCTCCCTCGGCCTTGGGAGTATCTCGGTACAGAAGGGGCAGCGCGGCTCCTCTACCGCCACCCCCTGTTTTACTCTGGCCGATTGGCTCATTTAGCAGCAGCCTCCAGGACCCTCTTCTCGAACTCTGGATGCACCGGATATTGGTACTGCTTTGCCTTCTCCATGGCCTCCTTTGCCTCCTGGTAGTCCCCCTTGTAGTAACAGGCAACAGCCAGATTGTTGTGGGCAAGGCCAAAGGTGGGGGCAAGGGAACAGGCCTTCTTGGCCACCTCTATCGCCTCATCCAGCCGGTCCAGCTCCACGAGCACAGAGGAGTAGCTGGTCAGCGCAGGCACCATGTCCGGGTTTATTTCAAGTGCCTTCTTGAAATAGTCTGCGGCCTCCTGCCACTTGCCCTGCTGGAGATAGCCGGAGCCCACGTTTGCATGGGCCTCGGCAGAGCCTGGATATATCCTTATTGCCTCCAGATTCTCCCGAATCCCCTCCTCTATCTTCCCGGCCTGGAAGTAGAGCGTGCCGAGGTTTATCCTGATCTGGTAGGAGTGAGGGTCGATTGCCAGGGCCTTTATGAAGGACTGGACGGCGTCTTCGAGCTGGCCTGCCCTCCAGTATGCCAGGCCGAGTCTGTGGTGCGCTATCACCGAATTCGGGTGTTCCTTGACCTCTTTTTTGAGATCCTCGATTATCTCTTCCGGGCTGCCCGGTTTAACAGCGGTTTTCGGCATAGTTCCTCCTTGAATATTGCTGAAAAGTGCTAAGATCTTTCTGTGTGAAGTGATATAACTTACCACAAAATGGCAGACAGAGAACCATAATATGGCGAAAAAAGAGGATCAGGAGGGCTATGAGGCCCTGAAATGCAAATTCTGCGGCGCCCCGGCCAGGCTCAAAGGCCGTTGAGCAAATGCGAGGGTGATCTGCACGGGCTGCGGAATGGAGCTACCTGCAAGGGAGTATGAAAAGGAGATAGAGGAGATGAAGGAGCAGATGATATGCTCCTTGAGTGGAGGAAAAGGGCCGAAAGAGCCTCCCCATTAGGCCGCCAAGGGCCCTATGCCAACTCCTCTTATGCACCCTATGCCCTATGGATGAGAGGGGCCAAATCCAAACAAAAAGGGCCTGCTCTTTGGCAGGCCCTTTGATTTCCCGTTTTGTTCGCCGGTCTACAGGAGCTAACTGATCTCCTGCTCCCTTACCGATATACCCACCTTGTAGAGGATCGTCAGCACCAGGGCACCCACTGCCCAGATGGCGGTGGCAATGGTGATTTCAGGAAATGTCGGATGGTACTCGGTGATCTTCTCAAAGGGGTTGGGGATGAAACCGCCGATCACAAGGCCGATACCCTTGTCTATCCAGGTGGCCAGGAAGACCGAGGCAACTGCCAGGGCCAGCACCTTCCTGTTGCGCCTCCAGGCAGGAACCAGGAGCAGGAAGATTCCAAACAGGCCTATGATTATGGAGGCCCTCATGTAGGGGACCAGGGCATCATGACCATGGAGGCCAAAGAAGAGGTAGTCCAGAGGATACTTATGCCCAGGGATGTTGCTGTAGTAGGCCGTGAAGAACTCCATTCCCATGAGGAAGAGGTTCACGATCATGGCATAGCAGACCGTCCGGGCTATGTTCTGGATGGCCTCGTAGTCCGGCTTCCACTTGGAGATCTTGCTCACAAAGAGCATGAGCATGATGAGAAGGGACGGGCCTGCTGCAAAGGCCGAGGCCAGAAACCTTGGGGCCATGACTGCGGTGAGCCACAGATGCCTTCCGGGAACACCGGCGTACAGGAAGGCCGTGACCGTGTGGATACTGATGGCCCATGGTATGGACAGATAGATGAAGGGCTTTACCCAGCGCGGGCATGGAACCCCCTTCTTGTCTGCCAACAGGGTATTGTAGCCACAGATGATGTTGATGAGCAGATAGCCGTTCAACACGATCATGTCGTAGAAAAGCATGGAGCGCGGTGTCGGATGGAGCACCACGTTCAGCATC
>Ga0256914_1002609_pt1 | contig 14910 bp, 15 predicted proteins | sample HulkmetaG_FD_191571 | JGI IMG/M metagenome (GOLD analysis project Ga0256914, IMG submission 191571) | Hydrothermal chimney microbial communities from Main Endeavour vent field at the Juan de Fuca Ridge, Pacific Ocean - Hulk | ecosystem: Environmental > Aquatic > Marine > Hydrothermal vents ... | reverse complement strand
AAGAAGAGCGACAGCGCCACCAGACCGGCCAGCACCTGCTTGAGGAATCCCTTCATGGCGAATCACCGGAAATGGAAGATGGATTGAGAGGCATCATAGCACCCGCGACAGCCAGAAGGCGGCGGCGAGGAGCAGGCCCAGCAGCAGCTGCATTCTCGCGGTTCGCGCGAGCACCGCGTTGAGGGCGGGGCCCGGCGCCGACCGCCGGAACTCGCGTACCAGGCCGACGACGAAGGGCAGGGGCAGCAGGGGCAGCAGCAGCCAGGGCGGCTCCAGCAGCAGGGGCAACCCGGCGAAGGGGAGCAGCATCAGCAGCCCATACTCCAGCCGGCTGCCCGCCGGCGGCAGCAGCACCGCCAGGGTGCGCCGCCCCGAGCGGGCGTCCCCCTCCCGGTCGCGGTAGTTGTTCACCACCAGCACCGCCGCCGCCGGCAGCCCCAGCACCAGGCCCGCCAGCAGCGCCCGGCCATGGAGGGTGCCCGACTGCAGGTAGTAGCTGCCGCCCACCGCCGCCAGGCCGAAGAAGAGCAACACGAAGAGCTCCCCCACCGGCAGCGACGAGAGGGGCCGGGGTCCGCCGGAGTAGGCGGCGCCCGCCGCCAGGGAGGCCAACCCCAGCACCACGATGGGCCAGCCGCCCACCCACGCCAGGTAGATACCCGCGAGAAAGGCGAGAAAGAAGGCGAGCCAGGCGCCCCGCTCCACCGCGGCCGGCGCCAGCCAGCCCCGGGCGGTGGCCCGCGGCGGCCCCAGGCGGTCTTCGCCGTCGGTGCCGCGGCGGAAGTCGGCCACGTCGTTGTGCAGGTTGGTGCCCACCTGGATGAGCAGGGCAGCGGCCAGCGCCGCCAGGAAGGGCAGCGGCCGGAAGCTGCCCGTGTCGGCGAAGGCCAGGGCGCTGCCCGCCAGCACCGGGCTCAGCGACAGCCCCAGGGTCTTCGGCCGGATGGCCGCGATCCAGGCGGAGAGGGGGGACATCAGGGACGGCGCGGGAACCTGCCGAAGTCGGGTTCGCGCTTCTCCAGGAAGGCGTTGCGCCCCTCCTGCCCCTCCGCCGTCATATAGAAGAGCGCGGTGGCGTTGCCGGCCAGCTCCTGGATGCCGGCCAGGCCGTCGGTGTCGGCATTGAAGCCCGCCTTGAGGAGGCGCAGGGCGGTGGGCGAGTGCCGGAGCATCTGCCGGCACCAGGCCAGGGTCTCCTCCTCCAGCCGCTCCAGGGGCACCACGGCATTCACCAGCCCCATGGACAGCGCCTCCTGCGCATCATACTGGCGGCACAGGAACCAGATCTCCTTGGCCTTCTTCAGGCCCACGGTGCGCGCCAGGATGCCCGCACCGAGGCCGGCGTCGAAGGAGCCCACCCTGGGGCCGGTCTGGCCGAAGCGGGCGTTGTCGGCAGCGATGGTGAGATCGCACACCAGGTGCAGCACGTGGCCGCCGCCGATGGCGTAGCCCGCCACCATGGCCACCACCGGCTTGGGCAGGCGGCGGATCTGCATCTGCAGGTCGAGGACGTTGAGGTGGTGCACCCCCTGCTCGTCCTTGTAGCCGCCGTCGTCGCCCCGCACTTTCTGGTCTCCACCGGAACAGAAGGCCTTGTCGCCGGCGCCGGTGAGCACGACGACGCCGATCTCCGGCGCCATGTGGGCGTGGTGGAAGGCATCCATGAGCTCCATCACCGTGCGCGGACGGAAGGCGTTGCGCACCTCGGGCCGGTTGATGGTGATGCGGGCGATGCCCTCTTCGTGATGGTGGTAGAGGATGTCCTGGTAGGCCCGGTCGGGCACGGGTTGCCAACTCATGAAGGGGCACTCCTGGCAGTGGAACTGGCGGAAAATTATACCCGCTTCCCCGGCAGCAGCACTTCCACCACCTGGAAGCCACCCTGGTCGAAGGCCGCCTCCAGCGCCGGCGCCAGCTCTTCCACGGCCTCCACCCGCCGGAAACCCACCCCGAAGAGGCCGGGCAGGTGGGCCAGGTCGATGGCCTGGGGCGTGCGCCAGCAGGACTCGAACTCCGGCAGGTGGCGCTGGGGCAGGGAGTCGAAGATGCCGCCGCCGCCGTTCTGCAGCACCACCACCACCGCGTCCAGCCCGGCCGTGTTGGCCAGCGCGCCGAGGTCGTGCTGGAAGGTGAGATCGCCCACCAGGGCCAGCCGGCGGCCCTTTCCCTTCCAGAGCCGGGCCATGCCGATGAAGGTGGAGAGGTTGCCGTCGATGCCGCTCAGCCCCCGGTTGCCGTGGATGACGATGCGGCGCGCGCCCTGCCCCGACCAGGCATCCAGCCAGCGCACGGCCAGGGAATTGCCACTGAAGAGCAGGCTGCCGTCGGGCAGCGCCTCCATCACCTTCCGTACCAGCCGCCCCTCGGGCGGCAACGCTTTGGGCCCCTCCTCCGCGTGACGCCAGCGGTAGAGCCACTGGGGCTCCTCCCGGTTGGGTTGCAGCCGACACAGTTCGTCGGCGAGCGCCTGCGCCTCCACGGGCAGCGTCTCCACGCCCAGCCCCAGGGGGTCGATGCGGCGGCCGCGGGGATCCACCACCCAGTGGTGCGCCACGCCCCACCGCTCCAGCGCCTGGCGCAGGGCGGCGGAGAGGGGCAGGCTGCCGAACTGGAGGATCCAGTGGGGGCGGAGTTCCTCCACCTTCTCCGGCGAGGCGAGGAAGCGGGGATAGGCGGTGACCCGGTTGGGGCACTCTCTTCCGGTGAAGCGGAGCCCCGAGAGGGGATCGGCCAACAGGGGCACACCCAGGATCTCGGCCAGTCCGGGAACACTCTCCAGGGTAGCGCCCGACTCGCCACACAGGATCAGGCCGGGCCCGGCGGCAAAAGCCTCCCGCAGCCTCTCGAGCAGCGACTTCGAGGGCTCCAGCGACGGAAGCTCGTGGAGCCGCACCTCCCCGGCCCGGGGCCGCGGCAGTTCCCCGGCCGGCACCAGGGGCTCACGGAAAGGGAGGTTCAGATGCACCGGCCCCGGATCCGGCCACCGGCACTCCAGCACCAGCCGGCGGCCCAGGGCGCGCAGCCGCCGCCGCTGGTCTTCCTCCTCCGCCGCCTCGGAAACCTGGTGGAAGGCCCGGACGTGGCTGCCGAAGAGCCCCAGCTGGTCGGTGGTCTGGTTGGCCCCGCACCGCTGCAGCTCCCAGGGACGGTCGGCGCTGAGCAGGACCAGGGGCACGCCACTCTCGTCCGCCTCCATCACCGCGGGCAGCCAGTTGCCGGGGGCGCTGCCGGAGGTGGCCACCAGGGCCACGGGCCGCCCGGAGGCCCGCGCCATGCCCAGGGCGGTGAAGGCGGCGCAACGCTCGTCCAGGATCACGGTGTGCTTCAGCTGCGGGTGCAGGATGGCGGCCAGCACCAGGGGGGTGCTGCGCGAACCGGGCGAGATCACCACCTGCTCCAGGCCGGCGCCGGCCAGCCCCTCCAGCAGGGCCAGCGCCCAGTCGAGGTTGATCCGGCCCGGATCCTTCATGGCCGCAGGCGGTCGAGGAGCGTCCGGAACTTGAGTCCGGTCTCCTCGAACTCGGCGGCAGGATCGGAGACCTCGGTGATGCCGGCACCGGCAAAGAGAGTGAGACGCGACGCCTCCAGCAGACCGCAGCGCAACACCACCGAGAGTTCGGCCCGTTCCGCGTCGCCCATCCAGCCGAAGGCGCCGGTGTACCAGCCCCGCCGGTGTCCCTCATGGGCGCGGATCCAGGTCATGGCTTCGTCCAGGGGCACGCCGCCCACCGCCGGCGTGGGATGCAGGGCTTCGAGAAGCGAGAAGAGATCGGTCCCCTCACGCAGCCGGGCCCGCACCGGCGTGGCGAGGTGGGAGAGCTCGCGCAGCCGCAGGGAACGGGGCCGGGCTTCCACCTGCACCTCCTCGCACCAGTTTGCAAAGGCGGCCCGGATCGCCTCCACCACGGGCTGGTGCTCGTGCCGCCGCATTCCCTCGTCGGAGATGGAGGCGCTGCCGGGCACGGTACCGGCAATGGCATCGCTGCACACCTCGCCCCCTTCGAGCGCCAGCAGCCGCTCGGGGGTGGCCGCCACCAGGGTGGCCCCGCCGAAACGGGCACCCAGAACGGCGCACCCCGGGAAGTCCGCAGCCAGCCGTTCGAGCAGGGCGCGGGAGTCCGGCGGAACCCGGAAACGCAGCTCCAGGGTGCGGGAGAGTACCACCTTGCGCAGGCGCTCCCGCCGCCGAATCGCGGCCACCGCCGCCGCCACCGAAGCGGTCCAGTGGTTCGCTTGCGGCACCTCCCGGCACGCCTGCAGCCGTGCCGGTTGCTCCACTTCCGGGCCGACTTGCGCCTCCAGCAACTGCCGGAGCCGCGTGATCCAGTCCGAAACCACCTGCTCGGGGGAACGCTTCAAGGCACAGTCGTGGCTGAAGGTGAGCGTGCAGTGTCCCTTGCGCCACTCCAGCAGCAGGCTGGGCACCATCCAGGTCAGGTTGGGAAAGCCGCCCCAGATCCCTCCGGGCCGCTCTTCAGAATCGAAGGCGAAACCGAGAAAGGCGCGGGCCAGGGGATTCGCGCGCCCCTGGTTGATATGGATCCAATCCTCCTGCTGTCGCCGGACCCTGGAGGCGAGGCGCCGGAAACGCCCTTCACCCGCCTCGGTGAACCACACTGCCCTGCCCGCTCCGAGGAGCCGGTGGTCCGCCTCGGGACGGTGCCAGAAGCACCAGTGGTCGGAACAGGCCGTCGGCGGCGTCAACGGCTCCAGCGGAACGTCGAAGGTGAAGGAGAGCAGCCCCTGATGTCGGGCGCCCAGGAGGGGAACGGCCAGGCGCTTCAGCTCCAGCCCGAGCCTGCCCAGCCAGACGGGGGTGGGCGGCAGGGACGTGGCTTCCAGGCGGGGCATGTCAGCTCCTGACGGTATCGAAGCGGTAGGGAACGGCCAGCACCTTTCCAGGCAGGTAGAGCAGCACCTTCGCCTCCCAGTCCATGCGCTGACGGATGCAGACGGGAAGGAAACCCTCCCCCTCGAAGACCCCTTCAGCCACCTGCTGCAGCCGGGGCCGGTTGTAACCCATGTTCATGTTCACGCCGGAGAAGTCCACCTCCACGCGGCGCACCTCCAGCCCATTCACCCGCACCCGCAGCTTCAGGGGAGAGACCAGCGGGATGGGCCGGGGTGTGATGCTGAACTCCAGCTCCCCGCCTCCGGGCAGGGTGCGACGGCAGGCCTGCTGCTGCAGGTCGCAGCCGTCCAGCGGCAGCACCTCGGCCTCGGGCGGCTGGAAGTAGTCCTGGAAGTACCACCAGGCACCGCCCAGAAGGGCGCCCAGCGCCACCACCACCAAGGGCAACAGCCTCTTGCCCATGCTCCCGGCCATCAGGGCAGGTCACCCTTGCGGAAGATCCGGTACCCCAGCCAGGCGAAGAGGGTGCCCAGCAGCAGCGGGTAGAGGATGGTCCAGGCCAGGTACCCCTTCTCGCCGAAGTTGTCGAGGATGACATAGGCCGAGGGTCCCAGCATCACCAGCTGGGGATCGAAGAGCAGCATGGCACCGGTACGGAACACCTGCAGGGGGTTGGCCAGGGCGATGCCGATGATGGTGGCCGGCGGCAGCCCCTCGCGGATGAGGGCGCCCAGTAGGATCAGGTCGAGGAACAGCAGCAGGAAGAGCCAGACGATGAAGGCCGCCCCCGTGGCCACGTCCGAGGAGCGCGCCACGGTGGAGACGAACATACCGATGCCAAGAAAGCACCAGGCCAGGGAGATCAGGAACAGGGTGTAGAGGGTGACCTGCGACCAGGGGATCTCCACCCCCTTGACCATGCCCCAGGCCACGGCGCCGAACATGGCCAGCACCACCGGCAGGAAGACTACGAAAAAGCGCCCGAGCAGCTTTCCCCAGAACCAGCTGGATAGACTCACCGGCAGGGAGAGCATGTACTCGAAGATGCCCGCCTCGCGGTCGCCCGCCACCGAGCGCACCGTGGTGATGAGCACGAATAGCGGCAGGATGGCCATGGTGATCTGCAGGTAGGTCACCAGCAGCCGCGAGAGGCCGGTGAAGCCCATGATGCGCGACTCGGTGAGGCCGGAGATGAAGAGCGCCACCACCACCCCGCCGAAGACCAGGGTGTAGATGAAGAACCAGCGCGAGCGCAGGGATTCGCTGATGTCGGCGATGGCAGTGAGCCTGAGGTGTCTCATTTTTCTTCCGTCTCCGCTGCTGGATGGGTGTGTTCGTCTCCCCGGTGGACGTGGAAGGTCTCCTCCACCTTGTAGATATGCCGCCCGGCCGCCTCGAAATCCAGGGCTCCCGGCTCCTTCTCGGTGGTGGCACCGAGGCCGTAGCCCATGGGCGTCACCTTGCCCGGCACGTACCAGGCCTTGCGCGCGTCGATCCACTCGCCGGTGCGGTAGTCGTTCACCCAGATCTCGGTACGGGGGTCGTCCCCGAAGGGCTGCTGGTCCAGCCAGATCACGGCGCAACCGATGTCGTCAAACTTGTAGAGGCGGCTCCTGCCGTCCTTCATGTGGACCCGCACCTGGGCGGAGTGCATGGGATCGCTCACCGCCATGGCACAACGCTCGCACTGGTCGCGGTCCCAGCGCACCTTGCCGGGGCCGGTGTCGGGTTCGCCGGAACAAGCGGCCAGCAGGAACGTCAGGAAGAGAAAGGGAAGCAGCAGGCTTCCGATGCCACGCATCGGGCGGTTCGCGGCGGAGGCGCCGCGCCTAGGGTTGATCACCGGCCTCCTCCAGGTGGATGCCCTTGAGCAGCGCCGCGTAGCGCGAGAGCACGCCGAGGAAGCGCAGCCGGTCGGGGCCGGCCACCCTGCCCTCCCAGGCGAGGCCGCCCTCGAGTTTGCGGAATCCCCACTCGCGCACCGTCTCGGCAAAGGCGGAGCTGGGCCGCACCAGCTCCAGGCGGCTGTTCAACACCGAGGTCATGGAGACGTCGTCGGCCACGTGGTCGTCGAGCACGATGCGTCCCTGGTCCATCTCCACCACCCGGTTCACCAGCGCCGCCACCTCGTCCAGCCGGTGGCTGGAGATGATCATGGCTGCCTCGTCCTTCTTCTCGGCCAGCAGGCCGAAGAAGGTGTGGCGTGCCTCCGGGTCCAGGTTGGCGGCCGGCTCGTCCAGCACCAGCAGCTCGCAGTCCCTTCCCAGGGCGATGGAGATGAGCAGCTTCTGTTTCATGCCGCCGGAGAGCTTGTTGAAGGGCTGATGGCGGATCTTCTGTGCGTCCAGCCCCAGCCGCCCGGCCACCTTGAACATGCGGCCGGGATCGCTGTCGCACACCCCCGCAGCGAAGCGAATGAGCTGGCCCACCGGCATCTTGAGCGGCGGAGAGATCTGGGGCACGAAGCCCACGCGCCGGAGCACCTCGGTGCGGTGCCGGCGCGGCTCCCTGCCGTCGATACGCACGGTGCCGCCGCAGTTGTACTCGCCCAGCAGGCAGCGGATCATGGTGGTCTTGCCCGCACCGTTGGAACCCACCAGGGCCACGCGGTCGCCACGGGCGATCTCGAGGTCGATGCCCTTGAGCACCTCGTGGCGGCGGAAGCGTTTGGTGACCTTGTGGAACTCGATCATGGACATGGAACAACCATCCTCGACTGGGAGCGCAGCTTAACACGTCTGCCCGCCGGAAGCTGCGCAGGCGGTCGGGACCGCGGGCGTGAGCGGCCGGGTCAGAGCAGGTCCCCCAACCCCTTGTACTTGAAGGTGAGCGCCCCGGTGGGACAGGCGTCCACGCAGCGCAGGCAGCGGGTGCAGTCGGCGCCGATGTCCACCTCCATGGCCTGGGCCTTGCCCTTGATCACGGTGTCCAGCACATGGGGCACCAGGCACACCTTGCGGCACTCGCCTTCGTGGTAGCAGTTGGGCAGGCTGTAGTGCACGGTGAAGGGCGAAGTGGCCCCGACGAAGCCGTAGGTGAGCCCGATGGGGCAGGCGTAGCGGCACCAGGCCCGCCGCGAGAAGAAGATCTCGAACAGCAGGATGAGCCCCACCCAGACCAGCGCCACCCCGGGCCCGTAGATGAGGGCACGGCTCAGGATGCCGGTGGGCGAGATGGTCTCGTACACGGTATAGCCGGTGGCCAGCGCCAGCACCGCAAAGAGCAGCCAGAGCCAGCTGCGGGTGCGTCGGTCGAACTGGATGTCCTTGGCCAGCCCCTTCTCCCGGAGCTTGAGATGCAGCATCTCGGCCCACTCGGCCACCAGGTGATAGGGGCAGACCCAGGAGCAGAAGGTGCGGCCACCCAACAGCCACCAGAGGACGAAGATGGTGGTGGTGCCGATGAGCAGGTTGATCACCACGTGCTTGAAGGCGAGCATCACCTGCAGCGCGGAGTTGAGGTCGGCCATGTGGAAGCCGGCGAAACGCGAGGCGGTGAGTGCACCCTCCAGCAGCTGGATGTCGAAGTAGTAGGAGACTACGAAGAGCAGGTTCACCGCGATGAGCACCGCCCAACGGAGCCGCCGCTTCTTCTCTGGCATCTTCTTGCGCTTCTTGTGTTCCAGCTCGATGCGGATCGCCTCGATGCGCTCCTTGTCGCTGAACTTGTGTTCGTGGAGTTCCCGGACCTCCTGGGGCAAATCCTTCTTGGCGACCCGCTTCGGCTCGCCGCCCAGCAGAACCCGCAACGATTCGGTGACCCCGCTCATGCTCGCATCCCCCGGCTCTTCTCTCTGCTCTCTCTACTGTCGATGACGATCACCGCCGGCTCCACCGGACAGATCATCTCGCACACGCCGCACCCCACGCAGCCCTCCAGGATCACCGGCTTCATGCGCTTCACACCGTCCCCCGTGTCGATGGGCTGCAGCTCGATGGCGTGCTTCGGCGGGCACTCGCCGGGCTGGCGCTTGGCCACCAGGCCCAGGCTCTCCCGCTTCTTCTCGTCTTCCTTCGCGCAATCGGCGATCTGGATCTCGATGGGACACTGGCGCACGCACAGGTCGCACAGCTCCAGGTCATAGGGGTGGTCGGCCACCTGCAGCGGATGCCAGCGGTCGATCTCGGCGTAGCGCAGCTTGCCCTTGAAATCGGGCCCACGGGCCAGCCCCTTGAACCCCTTGCCCTGCACCGCCAGGCATTTGGCGGGCGCCACCACCTTGGCGATCCCCATGTCCACCTGCGAAGGGAAGGCCACCTCGTGGATGAGCGCCCCCGTGGGGCAGGCGAGCACGCACTGCAGACCGTCGCAGGAGAAGTCGCAGGCCTGCTCCCGCGCCTCGATGTAGGGCACGCCGACGCCGAAGCCGTCCGTGAGGTCAGCCAGCTTGATCGCCTCCACCGGACAGACCTGCACACACTGGCCGCACTTGATGCAGGCGGCGAGAAACTCCTCCTCGAGCAGTGCCCCGGGTGGCCTCAGGCGCTCGTTCAGGCGCTTGGCCGCCACCGGAACGAACCCCAGCAGGGAGGCGCCGGTCACCCCGGCCGCCAGCGCAATCGAGCCGAGAAACTTGCGCCGGGCACGCTGCTTGGGAGTGAGACGTGGTTTCTTGCTCATGGTCAGTTCTCCAGACTCTGTTTCAGCAGCTCGAAGGCATCCATCTCCTGCTCCTTCTTCTCCGCCTCCACCTTGGCCAGTACGTGCAGGTAGGGCTTCTCATCCCGCACCAGCAGGGTCGGCTCGGAGAAGGGAGCGAGCCGCTCCAGGAAATCGAGCACCTCGAGCAGCGGCGAGCCCTTGAAGAACTGGGCGTAGGGCTCATCCTGCCAGAGACGGTCTGCATAGGCGTAGAGTTCGTAGGGCGTGTCGCCGATGCCGTCGTGGTTCAGATCGAAGCCGGCGTAGTCGCTCCAGTGGTTGCCTTCCCACAGGTTGCGGTTGGCGGTGCCGCCGCCGCTCACCACCACTTGGGTGAGGTTGTCCACGAACTGGTTCTGCTCGAAGATGTTCCCCTTCCAGTCGTTGAGAAAGCGGACGCCGATGCCGTTGTAGGCGATGAGATTGCCCCGGAAACGGTTGGTGGTGTCCGGCTGGAAGGGCGAAACGTCGATGTAGAGCCCGCTGGCGCAATAGAGAACCTCGTTGTTCTCGATGGTGAGGTCGGAGGTCTCCTTGAAACCGATGCCGACCCCGGTGGGGCCGATGGCGTGGGCGATGTGGTTGTTGCGCACCACCACCGAGTCACTGTACATGAGAAAGATGCCCACCGTGTTGTTCACGTAGTGGTTGTCCTCCACCAGGTTGTAACGGGAATACATGAAGTGGAGGGAATAGCGGCTGTTGGAGCCGCGGTTACGGGCGATGACGTTGTCGGCCGAGTACCAGACCACCATGTCGCGCACGTTGTCGGTGACGTTGTCGGTGATCTTGTTGCCGAAGCTGTACCACAGGCGCACCGAGTCGCCCCGCTGCCCCAGCCCGAACTTGAGCTTGGAACTGATGCGGTTGCGCCGCACGATGTTGTTGTTGGACTGCTGCAGGTCAACGCCGAAGAGGCAGTCGTCGATGACGTTGTCCTTGATGACGTTGTAGTTGCCGCGCACCTGCACACCGGCATCGATGTCGTTGGCCGAATCACCGGAGTTGGTTAGATGCAGGTTCTTGAGCGTGGCGCCGTCGGTGTCGAGGAGGACCACGGTGCCCTTGCCACCGCCATCGATGGTCACCTGGTTGCGGCCGTCGATGACCATGGGCTTGTCCACCACCACCGGGCCGGCGTAGGTGCCGGGCGGCGGGATCAGCGTTCCGCCTTCCGGAGTCTCGTCCACCAGCTTCTGGAACGGCGGGTAGGCGCCTGCCGCCACCGACTGGAGCAGCAGCATGGCCAGCAGCGGCAGCAGGCGCAAGCCGGTCATTCCGTGCCCTTCTCCCTGAACTCCTTGCGCCGCAGCAGCGCCGCCACCGCCAGCAGCGCCGACATCAGCAGCATGAGGCCGAAGCCCCAGTAGGGATAGGAGTGGGTGGTGAATTGGGCCACCTTGCCCTGGCCGAAGACCGTGGGCATGAAGGGCTTCACCGTGAAGGCGCCCATGGAGTTGAGGTTGTGGCCGTACCACCAGAGCCAGGCCGAGTACTCGATCACGAAGAAGAGCGGCAGCGCCATGGGCACCAGGATCATGAGCCAGTAGACCACCCCGCCCGTCTTCCGGGCACCCCACACCAGGAACGCCATGGCGGCGATGATGGCCCAGAAGACCGCGTGCGCCACCGAGGTCATGGTCTTCACCATGGGCTTGATCTCGGCCGGATTGTTGAAGTAACGACCGAGGCTCTTCTCGTAGTGCCAACGCAGCATCTGCTCGCCGCTGCCGTTCCACTCCTCGCGCTCGTTTTCAGGCTTTCTCAGCTGGTCACGCTCGAAGGTGCCCTTGAGGAGCTCGATGTTGGCCAGCTTGGGATTCTCGGCCTTCTTCTCCTCTTCTTTCAGGGCCTCGTCGCCCTCGGCCAGGGAGGAGGCGATCTCCAGCAGGTTCTTCGCCTGCTCGTCCTCCACCTTCTCCTTGATCTCCTCGATGTCTACCGCCTCGTCGCCCACCGAGGCCCGGATGCGCTCGATCACGGCCTTGGCGGTATTGTTACCATCCTCACCCCGTTCCGTATCCTGGTCCATGGACTTGACCAGCGCCTCGATGTATCCGGCCGGCTGGTACTTGAGGCCATCTTCGCCATACCAGTAGAGGTACATCCATATGGCAGTGGCGGCAAAACCCACCGACATGATGACCACCCGGATCTTCGGCCTGGTGCAGGCGAAACCGAGCAGCATCACGCCCAGCAACGAGAGCAGGAAGGGAGAGAAGGCCTTCTCGATCACGCCCCCCGCCGCAATGGGGTACATGCCCACGTAGTGGTTGATGGTGTCCATCTCGTGCACGCAGTCGAGCGCTTCCTCTTCCTGGATTTCGGTCTTGGCCACCTTCTTGCAGCCATTGAAGACCCCGTTCATGTGGAAATGGATGCGCACCCCGTCGGGAAAGGCCTCGGGCGGATAGTTGGGCGCGGTGAGAGACACCCACCAGATGGGAGCAAAATAGATCACGGCCAGCAGCACCACGCTGGCCAGAATCAGCAGGTTGGAAATGATCACACGTTTGGACATATCGTCACCCCGGTTCGCAACATGGCACCTGCACGAATACTACGTCAGCTCCAACAGCGCGCCATGACCAATTTCAATCGGCGGCCCACAAACCCCGAAAACACCCGGGATTTCGCCCGCCCAGAACGAAGAAAGAAGCGTCGCAGCGCTTCCCCCTTCTTCACTTCTTTCAGCATCGCCACCGGTCTTCTGTGTGCCGGCGGATTCCATGCCAGGAACCCGCCGGCATCGCCGGTTCCAGTGCGTTCAGAGAACGGGCACCATCAATCGTAGTCCGGATTGACCCAGTCTACGGAAGGCGCCAGATCCTCCTTGGGCACGGGGATCCAGGAGACATAGTTGATCACCTTCTTCATCTGGTCGTTGGTGAACTCCTTGATCTGTTTCACCATGTCCGGGTTGGCGTTGCGCCGCTTGCCGTCCCGGATCCACTCGAACTGACGCAGCATGTAGAGGTAGTGCTGGCCCTGGATCTTGGGATAGAACTTCTCGGCACTGCCTTCCCCGTTTTCACCGTGGCATCTCACACAGTTGTCCTTGTAGAGCTTCTTGCCCTCTTCCCACTCGGGGGTGCCCGGCTTCCAGGGACCCTTGCCGTTGTCGGGATTCATGGGCAGCTTGGAGATGTAGTAGGTAACATCGGCCATGGCCTGGGGACCGCCGATGGACTCGGGCTTGGCGAAGGGATACATGGTGGGGTTGTCCCGGTTCCCCTCACGAATGTCCGCCAGCTGTTTCACCAGTACACTCTGGTGCTGGCCGGCGATCTGGGGGAAGGTGCCGTCCTTGGTGCCCCAACCTTCGGTGAGGTGGCAGGCGGCACACACTTCGAACACCTCGATGCCGTTCTCGTGATCCGGCTTGAGGTGCAGGGCTTCGTCCCGTTCGCCGGTCTTTTCCAGCCACGCGAACGCACTGCTGCTGACGAGCATGGTAGCCGCAAAACCAGCCAGAGAGACAATCAAACGTTTTTTCATGGTTTCCTCCAGGTCAGATTGGGTGGGACAAGCTGCCCTCTCGCAAGCAGTTTCACCCGCATTCACAACATTCGGAAATGCTAACATTTGAGGGTATTCCCTCACTTGAGCAATATCAAGTAAGGTTCTCCACCCCCTTTCAGTCGTCCTGCCAGGAGAGCCAGGCCAGGATGTCGGCGATCTCCTGGTCGCTGTACTCGCGGAACAGCTCCGCGTCTTCGGGTGAGTCGTGGAACCGCTCCCCCTTGCGGATGTTCTCGATCTGGCGCAGCAGGTACTTGCTGTGCTGCCCGGTGAGCATGGGCACCCGTTTGTCCCAGCGGCCTTCACCCCTGGAACCATGACAACTGGCGCACTCCTTCTTGTAGAGTTTCCCCCCCGCCTTCGGGTTCCCGGGGTAGTGGGGAATGTTGGTCACCTTCTTGCTCTCCTCCAGCCGCGCCAGGGCGTCGAACTCCTTGTCGGGGTCCAGAGGACTCATGTGGCGGGGGAGTTCGATGCTCGCAAGGTAGGCGGTGATGGTTCTCACATCCTCGGGTGGCAGCTCGTGATCCGTGGCATAGGGGATCATGGGAATATTGATCCGCTTGCGGGTCTTGAAGAGCTCGATCTGGTGAGCAAGGTACTCGGGGTTCAGGCCCGCAAGGCGTGGATATTCCCCATCGGGCGTACCCTGGGCATAGATGCCGTGGCATCCGGCGCAGACATCCATGATGTCTTCCGCATCATAGGGGTCGAACTCGGGAATCACCCGCTCCTCGCCGACGGCCTGCCCGGCCAGAGGGGCGATCAGCAACAGGTACAGGATCCGAAAATTCCACTTGCGCATCGATGGTCCGGGTAACTGTAGAAGATGGACAAGAAAACGGCCTGCAACCGCGCTGCAGGCCGTCCGGAACGCCAACCTCATTGGCTCAGGGTGCCAGCTTGGAGATGTACTCCGCCAGCGTGTTCAGCTCTTCATCACTGAAACGCGGCTTGCCGTCGGGAGTGACCAGCACCCCTTTCATGGCCACGGACTGGCCGTTGGCACGCGCGCCGCTCATGATGTCCTTGATCTGCTGGAACACATACTCCTTGTTCTGCCCGGCGATCTTCGGGTAGGCGGGCATCAGCGGTGTCTTGCCGTCCTTGCCGTGGCAAGCGGCGCAGGTCATGTAGAGCTTCTTGCCGTCCGCCGCGGACGCGGTGCCGGCGAGCGCCGTGGCCGCCATGGCGGCGGAAAGCGCAATAACAGTGATTCGTCGGTTCAGCATGGGTTCTTTTCTCCTGATGTGAAAAAGGGGTGAATCTTCACCCCTTGAATGTTAGCTCCTGTTCGAGCTTCCCGGAACCCCGGCCAAGGCCGGGGTCCGGGAATCGCCGGCGATCTTACTTGATCTTCTTGGCGCCGTGCTCTTCCAGGTAGGTCTTGGCCCGCAGACCGAGGTCTGCAGCCTTGACCTGGTACTGCCACCACTGGTTGGCCCAGAGCATTGCGTTGTTCCAGTCCTTCTTGGCGGCAGCCGCCTCGGCCTTGGCACGGGCATCCTTGGCGAAGCCGAGCTGGTCGGTGGCGTCCTCAACCAGCGCAACCACGGTCGGGAAGTCCTTGTAGTTGTGGCTGGTGATGAAGCCCACAACCTGGTTGATCACGTCCTGGGTCTCCAGGTTGGTCTTGACCTGCTTCTTGTAGTCGGCCTCGGTGTAGGTGGTACCCGCCTTCAGGCCGGTATCCTTCGCCTTGTACCCCTTGGGCTGCACCAGCAGGTAACCCTGCATCTCCAGGTGGAGTGCGGAGCAGAACTCGGTGCAGTAGTAGGGGTAGACGCCCGGCTTGTCGGCCACGATGGTGGCGGTGGCGGTCTTGCCCGGCTCCAGCGAGAGCTGGACGTTGTGACCGTACATGGCGAAGCCGTGCACCTCGTCCTCGGCGCGCT
>Ga0256914_1002608_pt1 | contig 14911 bp, 11 predicted proteins | sample HulkmetaG_FD_191571 | JGI IMG/M metagenome (GOLD analysis project Ga0256914, IMG submission 191571) | Hydrothermal chimney microbial communities from Main Endeavour vent field at the Juan de Fuca Ridge, Pacific Ocean - Hulk | ecosystem: Environmental > Aquatic > Marine > Hydrothermal vents ... | reverse complement strand
CGTTTTGCCGTCCACTGTAATTTGCGCCTCTTTGGGTTCAACTAAAAAGGTTACCGGCAGGATGTTTCCTGTTTTAGCCTGCCCGCCGATCTTAATCACCCACACCTGCCGCGGACCGATGTGGATGCCTTGCTCGGAAAGAATGAGCTTTAAGGGTTGGTAGCCGCTATGGTAAATTTCAAGTACCCGCTCATCCGGCTGGAGATAGACCAGATCCTGCCCGGGTTGGTCGTCCACGGCCACCACGCCGTTGTAAGCCTGATAACGGAAGCCGTCCATATCGGAAATTACTTTAATACCCGCACAATACCGGCCGTTTACGTCGCGTTTGGCTACAAATTCATCGGGTGATTTATAGGGCTTATCGATAAGCCGCATTTTTGCTAAGTCCTGTGCCGAAAGGCTGCCAAGCAAAAGCAATAAGAAAAACACACGAAGTAACATTTTGTACCCTTTTGAGTTTAGTGGTAAGACGCTTTACTAAAATTTACAAATAAATAGATTAAAATCCAGCACGCAGAACATGCAGGGAAGATTTTTTTCGATGATCGTTTTATTTACTTTTATCCCTTAGGGATGGCTTTTTTGGGCAGGGCTTGACTTTTAACCCATAACCTTCCTCTTCCGATCGCGCCATTCAACCAGGAATTCTCGCGCAGATTCCGCAGATATTCGCAGAAAAAAATCTGCGCCAATCCGCGTGATCCGCGCGCAAAATGAAGCTGCACCCTGAACCATTCAACAATTCAACCAATCAACCATTCAACTTTCCCGGCCACTGATCCACGCAGAGAGAATGAAATAGGAAAAAGGAAAAAGTACAGGGCCAAAAGGCCGCCGGTGCCTCGATACATCCCGATGAATCGGGACCACTCGGCAACCGGCTTCTCCCCGCAGGGACGCAAACTGCCACATACCAAAAAGCCCCCCTTTAAGGGGGGCTATGGGGGGTAAACATCGCAGCAAACCACCGAAAAATCCCGATTATTGGCCTCTCGCAGATTCCGCAGATATTCGCAGAAAAAAATCCGCGCCAATCCGCGTGATCTGCGCGCAAAATGAAGCTGCACCCTGAACCATTCAACAATTCAACCATTCAACCATTCAACTTTCCCGGCCACCGATCCACGCAGAGAGAATGAAAAAGGAAAAATGAAAAAAGAAAAAGGATGGGGCCAAAAGGCCGCCGGTGCCTCGATACGTCTCCGCTGGCGCGGAGCCACTCGGCAACCGGCTTCTCCCCGCAGGGTCGCAAACGGCCACATACCAAAAAGCCCCCCTTTGAGGGGGGCCACGGGGGGTAAACACCGCAACAAATTACAACGCTACCCAGAATAATACCCAAGGGAAGCCCTGAGCACCAAATAACCATTCAACAATTCAACCAATCAACCATTCAACTTTCCCGGCCACTGATCTGCACAGAGCGAGTTGTAGTAAAGCCTGCAAGCCGGTAACATTGGCCCCGATCCCACCGTACACAAAATAAGCGCCGGTTTGCTTTCCGAACAACGCTTTGAAACGCGCAACCGCCGTTTGGGTAAAAGGATCTTCTCCGTATCCCACCACGTGACCACGATTGCATTGCTGCAAGGCTTCCATAATTTTTGAATGTACGCCGACGTTGTTATCGCTGGCAAAACTGCGACGCATTATCTTAAATAGCACAACGTTTTCTTTATTTCCTATTTTTAGTTATCCCCATGCCGACGATCAACCACAAATACATTGCCTGTTTTACTTTTGGCCAATTTCTTTAATTCGCTGGCAATGCGTGAAATTTCCGCCAAACTTGTCAACGGCCGATTACGGTTGGTTACAACGGCAATAGACATGGACATAATGGGAAATTTTTCCTTTTTCCCTTGCCGCCCGATAGCCACAAAATATCCTCTCTGCACATCGTGGTCAGGATAAATACGCTTAATTTGCGACTCAAACGCTTTAAGGGCAGCCCGACAAATAACATCTGCCTTTTGCGGGGTGGTTAGAAAGATAAAATCATCCCCGCCGATGTGTCCCACAAAATCATCCCGGTTCCCAAATTGCTCCACCGCATCTTGCAAAACCTGTGCTGCCAAGCGAATGGCACGATCGCCTTCCATAAACCCATAGGCATCGTTAAATGCTTTAAAATTATCCAGATCGCAATATGCAACGGCCAGTGACATATTATTTTCAAGTCGTTTGGCAATTTCGAACTGGATAGCGTTATTTCCTGGTAAATGCGTCAATGGGTTGCTATCCATACTTTGGCGGTAACGTTTCAGCACGGCTTCAATGCGCATTTTAATTTCGGGCTGATCCATTTCTTTTGTGATGTAATCATCGATTCCCTGTTCAAACCCTTTGATTTTATCCCCCAAATCATCGGATGAAGTAAGCATAATAACAGGAATATTCCGAAATCGGGGCGTGCTGCGTAATTTTTGGCTCACCTCTAATCCGGAGAGTCCTGGCATCTTTAAATCAAGTAAAATCAAATCTGGTAACAATTTTCCCACAAGTTGTAACGCTTCTTTTCCGCCGGAAGCCGTTTGCACTACATATCCAAAACTTTTGATTGTTTCCGCCCATAAAAAACGATCGTTCTCGTTATCATCCACCAGCAAAATGGTTGCTTTAAGCATCATCCAGCCAGCCTCCTTCCCGAGCCACATGCCGGTTTACAGGTAGGGTTACGGTAAACTCCGTACCTTTGTTTATCTCGCTTTTTACGCGAATCCGGCCGCCGTGTGCCCTGATGATCTGCGAGACAATATAAAGGCCCAACCCCGTTCCTTTTACCGAAATTTTTTCCGAATTCGATGCACGATACATCTTTTCGAAAATGTATGGGATCTCTTTTTCTGGGATACCGATGCCTCGATCTTTAATCTTAAGAAATATTAACGGAAATTTGCCTTTTACACTTACATCGATTTCGGTTCCGGCAGGTGAAAATTTTACGGCATTGGTGATCAGATTTTGTACCACTTCTTTGAATTTTTCCGCATCCAGTTCGCATTCGATTTTTTTCGCGGAAAAATTGATATTAACTTTGATTTCCTTCTCTTTAATTACGGGCGAAAGATAAATCAATTCTCCGGTGATCAATTTCACCAAATTTACGGTTTGGTATTTTAATTGAATCCGCCCGATATCGTAAGCGGCCGTGTGCAGGATATTGGTTATCAAACGTTGCAAGGTATTGTAATTGCCTTTGATGATATTTAAAAAACGGGCCTGTGTGGGATCCAATTGCGCCTTTAACGAATTTTCCAAAAGCTGCGTTGCCTGTTTAATCGATCCCAAAGGACTTTTCATTTCGTGAGTAAATTGAGATAACATGGCCGTTTTAAAACGATCCGATTCTTTTAAGCGCAAGCTCAATTGTTCGAAGGCTCTACTCAGTTCGCCGATTTCATCATTCGATTTACGGGCAATAGAAACATTAAAATCGTGAATGGCCAGGCGTTGTGTGGCCTCCTTTAACGCCTCGACGGGTCGAGTAATTTTACCGGCAACAAAAAAAGCAACCAGCAATGCAATAAGCAATAACGAAATTTCCGTGGCCCAAATCACGGCTTGCGCTTTACGCACAATGGCCGTCATCCAATGCGAACGTGCCACGCTTTTTTGACCGATTAAACGATTCAACCGGGTCAAATCCGTACGCAATGTTTGTAGCGCATGTTTGACATACGTATCCCGCAAATATCGCGATTTTGATAAATTGCCACGACGGATGGCCTGCACACTTTGTTTGAGCTCATTATTTACCTTTAACCAGTCGTTGTCCACAGCCGCAATTAATGTTTCAACCTTTTGACTAAGAGAAGAATCCGGAACCGAATTTTCGGTATAAAAAACGTTCCGGTAAAGTAGGTTCCAAAAATCATTCGTTTTTAAAAATGGATTTTGTTCCATTTGCAATCGTTTTTTTAGCCGCATCCAATTTTCCGCATATTGCAAACGGGAACGTTCTAACCGCAATATTTTTTCCATGGTGCGTCCCGGTAAAAAAATCAGGATGTAATCGGCGTTTAAATTTTCGAGGCTTTGTAATTGGGAAGAAAGGTCGATTATGCTACGGACATCTTTTTGAATATGTTCCTGCAAAGTGGTCGTAAGCGTTCGCATTTCCAGCAAAAGCCAGAACAAGGATGCCGAAAAAAGCAAAATCAGCAAAACATAGCTTGAAAATAATTTATACTTAAGTTTCAAAATAGACGAAACATGTTTGCGGTTAAAAAACAACCGGAACCGCAAGGCCCCGGCTTAAATTGGTTTCGCAATTTCAGGATTTTTCGATTAAAAACAATACCTGATTAAACTCAACCGGTTGCGCATTCTCCACGAGGATATCAACAATTTTACCGGAAACTTCGGCTTCGATTTCATTCATCAGTTTCATCGCTTCGATAATACAAAGCGTTTGCCCCACGGCAACCGTTTGGCCTACTTCCACGTACGGATCGGCATCCGGCGATGGCGCGCGATAAAAAGTACCCACCATGGGCGAGCGAACTTCAATGATGTTTTCATTTTTCGGTTTTTCCGTTGCAGCTGGAGCGGTTTCGGCCGCAGGTACGGGAGCGGCTTGCGGAGCCGGTGCAGGCATGGGTTGTACGGGCATTTGTTGGATTTGCGGAACGACAACCGTATCCCCGTTTTTGGAGGGAAAGGTTTTGGTAATACGTAATTTTTTGCCTTCTTCTTCTATTTCAATTTCACTGATATTCGAATTTTCAACGATTTTAATTAATTGCTTTACTTCTTTTAAATCCATTGGGCCTCCATGTTATTCAAGACGAACCTAAAATATTTTTCTTTTATTAAAAATTCAAATATACAATAATTCTAAAAAGAAATCCAAGTTTTGTTTGATCGGGAGGGTTCATTTACGTATTCGTTTGATACGTAAGCCTATTTTGCTTTAATCTTACCATCGACAATTTCCTTAAACGTTTCAAAATCTTGGTTTAGTTTTGTCTCTTCCAACAAATAATTAACTAATTCGATCATGTTGATCGAGTTAATATACGCATAATCTTTTTATCTGCATTGCCGTATTTTACTTACAAAACGGATTGAGTGGCCAAGTTCTTCCGGTAGCTCCATTATTCATTCGAGAAAGCGGAATAAATTGTTCTTTTTCATCGGTAACGGGTAATGTTGTCTCCGTGTGTTTTTCGTGTCATCTAATATGCTTGAACAAGTATGCTAAACGGATTTAGTTTGTATTCTTTTTTTAAGTCATAGGTAATATAATTAATGATTTTGGCCAATGGAAATTTAAAATTCAGGACAAAATTACATTGTTCGATATAAAACGTATCTTGACGGTAACCAGGATCTTTATGGGTTAACAAAGCAGGGCTAATAACTTTTTTTCTAAAACTTATCAAAAATACGACAATTGTAAACATACATACGTCAGGTAAAATTTTTGGATTTTTATCCCTGAATTTCGATGTAAAATAGCAACCACTTCTCTTGTCCGTTTTTCAAAAATACCATAACCCATTTGTCGCCAATTTTATGATTGGACAAAGCGTTTTTGCTGATTTTCTGGTATTCTTTTTCTAAAAAGCTGTAACCTTTGGCAAAACCGATCTCATTATGGATTTCGGGAAATAAAAATTGTAAAAACTCTTAAAACAAAAATTCCTGCATTTTTTCAACTATTGTCTGTTTCCACAATTTAATTCTCTTAAGCTTGTGCTATTTATTTTTAGTATTCTCTTTTTTGTTCGGCAAGACGGGTGAATTCATGCAATAAAATATCAAACTTCTCTTCTTTCAAAAGCTGAGTATTAACGCGGGCATGTTTCAATTCCAAAAGGTCGATTTCCGCATGCATTATTTCTTCTTTAAAATATGAAGCCTGTTGAAGGCTCCCACCGCCGGGATGAATGACTTCCGATCCGCCCCAGAACATTACGCCGTCTTCCACACCTACGCGATTCACAAAAATAATATACGAAGTGGTAAAAACCGCAATCGCCCGATTTAAGGTTTCCCACACTGTAACGTTCTGCGGTTTTTCCGCCTGGGTGGCTCCGCGGGCTACTCCGGCCGCCGAGACAATAATCATCTGGGCCCCGTCATGAGCTTGAATAAGCGCCGAAGTAGGGTGCCACTGATCTTCGCAAATAAGCAGGCCCAATCGACCGAAAGGCGTATCGAAGGCGCGAAAACGTGTTCCTTCGCTAAAATAGCGCTTTTCCTCAAACAGGCTGTAAGTGGGCAAATACACCTTTCGATGTTTGGCAATCAAAGATCCGTCATAAAAAAGCAATTGACTGTTAAAAAACTCAAACCGATCGCTCAATTCCACCATGCCCACGATAATACCGATGTGTTTGCTCAATTCTTTCAAACGATTTAATTTGCGATCCGAATCGTGCAAGGCCACTTGAAAAACCGCATCTTTCAAAAAATAACCCGTAAGCGACAATTCGGGAAAAACAATCAAATCGCTCTTTGCCTGAATGGCCTGCTCTATGGCCTGATAATGTTTTTCAAGATTGGGGTCTATTTCACCCAACACACAATCGATTTGCGCAATGGAAATTTTCTTTTTATCGGGCATATTGATCTACCTTTGTTTCGGACAACAGGATTTTCCCAAAATCAAAACGGATTTACATTCTTTTTTGTAATCGATTCTAAGCCGTCGGCTAATTACGTAAGCCGCGACTCGGAGCCGGATAGCGCCCACCCCGATTAACAAAAACGGCATTGCTCAATTGCGAAACCTTCATTATCGGAGCTTTGCCCAACAACCCGCCGTAATCAACGGATTCGCCCGGTTTTTTACCGGGAACCGGTATGATGCGTGCGGCTGTTGTTTTGTTGTTCATAATGCCGATGGCACATTCGTCAAGAATGATGCCCGTTATTACCGAAGCCGGAGTTTCACCTGGAATAGCAATCATATCCAGGCCCACACTGCACACGCTGGTCATAGCTTCAAGTTTTTCTATTGAAATATGACCTTTTTCCGCCGCTGCAATCATTCCCGCATCTTCACTAACAGGAATAAAGGCACCGCTCATTCCACCCACATGAGAAGTGGCCATCATCCCGCCGCGTTTAACCGAATCGGTAAGCAAAGCCAAAGCGGCCGTTGTGCCCGCCGCACCCACGTCTTCCAATCCCATCGCTTTTAAAATATCGGCAACCGAATCGCCTGGCAATGGTGTGGGTGCCAACGAAATATCCACAATGCCGAATTCTACGTTTTGTAGTTCGGCTACCTTTTTGCCAATAAATTCACCCGCACGGGTAATTTTAAAAGCCATGCGCCGAATGCGGTCACTCAAAGCAGCCATATCCAGTGAGTCAGGAGCTTCTTTGATAGCTCGCAAAATAACACCGGGGCCACTAATTCCCACATTAACCACAATATCGGGCTCCGAAACGCCATGAAACGCACCGGCAATAAAAGGGTTATCTTCTGGGGCATTGGCAAACACCACCAATTTAGCGCACCCGATGGCATCGCGGTCGGCTGTTTTTTCGGCAGTTTGTTTAACAATTTCGCCCATTAATTTGGCGGCATCCATGTTAATACCAGCTTTGGTTGTGGCTACATTTACCGAAGAACAAACGTGTTTGGTGCGCGAGAGCGCTTCCGGAATCGCCTTTATCAGGGCCAAATCTCCGGGCGAAGCGCCTTTTTGTACTAAAGCGGAAAAACCGCCTACGTAATCGATGCCCAATTCATCAGCCGCTTTATCTAAAATTTCGGCAATTTCCACCATATCATCTGGGCGATGCGCATCGGCCACAATGGCAACAGGCGTTACGGAAAGACGTTTGTTGGCAATGGAAATTCCGTATTCGGTTTCCACTTTTCGTGCAGCTTGTACGTGCTCCGAGGCCACACGCATTACTTTTTCGTAAATATTCCGTTTCAGGCGATCCAAATCGTCACTGGCACAATCGCGCAAATTAATCCCCAAGGTAACGGTGCGAATGTCGAAATGCTCGACCTCGGTCATGCGAATGGTTTCTAAAATTTCTTCTATGGCTAAAGGCATGGCTATATCCTGTGCATGGCGTTAAAAATGGCTTCGTGTTGAATAATAACTTTCAAATTCAATTCTTCCCCTTTTTTTATCAGCGCATTTTTTATGGTTTCAAAATCGGCACTGGCTTCGGAAATATCAACCAAAAACATAACGGTAAAAAATTCCTGCATCAGTTTTTGGGTCAAATCCAGAATATCGCAATTGTATCCGGCCAACGTTCCTGTTAATCCGGCCAAAATTCCGGAACGATTTTCGCCGAAAGCGGTTATGATAATCCGGTCGCCTTTAGGTACTTTTTGGGCTGCCTGCACTTCTTTCCATTCCCGCACCGCGTCGTTTTGGGCGCTATCCGCTTTATTTGCAGCGGCGCGAACAACCCGCTCTACCTCTTCTGCAGAAGCGGTTTGTCCTAATTGACGCAATGCTTCTTCGGCTATTCTGCGAATATCTTCATCTCGTAATGTACTCATGGCTTATTCTTTCGTGTTAGGTTTATCTTCCAAAAATGCGGGATCAACATCCATTCGATCAACAATACCGACAACGGCTGCTTCCAAGCTCAAATCGGACGGATGGTCCGGACAAATGGCTTTCCGGGCCGCATGGCCATAAGCGCAAATCACCAGTTCTCCCACGCCGGCACCCAAAACATCGGCCACAACTACCACATCCGTCAATGGGGCTTTTTTTAGATTGATCGGATTTACAAGTAAAAAGCGGAGGTTGTTCAAATTGTCCGTTTTTTTGGTTGACCAAACCGACCCGACAACTTTTGCTAAAAACAAAGCATCCCTTTCTTTGTTAGGCTTTTCTTTCCGGCAAAATCAATCTAACATTTTTGCCGAATATTTTCAATGGGTTGCAACGATGTTTTCTAATACGATGTCAATATTTTTAAAATAGCGGCCGTATTCCTTTGTTTACGAAAAAACGCATTTTAATAACGGTTGCTTGGGCCAAAAGCTTTTGTCAAGCGGTTATTACGGAACCGGCAATTTTATTTTCCCGAATCATTTTGCCCGCAACCAATTAATACCGTTCCGCCGCTTCATAAAAGTTTTGATTATCGAAAATGATATTATTTGAGCAAAATCATCTTGTGCTTTAATTGTATTTTCCCGGCGCTGAGCAGCAGAAAATAACATCCAGAAGCAAGGTTATTCATTTGCAAATGGGCCTCATGCCATCCGCGTTGTTCAAGCCCGCAAAACGGAATGGCCACCAGATCACCCCGGGCATCGAAAATACGGAGAAGCACTTTTTCGCTTGTTGGCAGATAATAACGAATGGCCGTTTGAGCGTTAAACGGATTAGGAAAATTCTGCAGCAAACGAAAATCTGTTTGCATCGCTTTTGCCTCTTTAACAAATGTAGCGGTAAAAAGTCGGTGCATCGTCGCACGTACCATTAAATCCATGGCGTACAAATGCTGCAAGTGATCGTGGGCCGTATTGCCCAAATAGGAACGCAGGTGAAAATATCCGCTATCGCAACGGGCGTACATGGTGCCGATTTCATCTTTCTGCATCACCGAATCGCGCCGTAATCCTAAATGTTGCAATAGATAATCGGCGGTTTGGGTGGTGCTTTGGTAACCATTGGTGACAATCGAAGAATGGGTGAGGCGAAAAATTTTCTTTTTATTAAGGGCATCGCGGGCAAATTTTACAAAATCTTTCATTTGCTCATCCATAACAGCCCGATTGGAACTGGCATGCAAACCATCTGCCAGATGGATGGCCGTAATCGTCCGGTAATAGCGATCCGATTTCAAAATCTCTCTGACTCCGGCATAACCGGCACTGAACGAAGTAAGCAGCAAATAGCGTAATTGCGTGGAATCCGCCAAAATGTTTCGGCGAATTAATTCTTCTTTGACCAGATGTAAAATGGTGTCAAAACGATCGCTCCGACTAAAGTACGTTTGATACGCACCGGAAAAGGCACCCAGGTGGATATTAAATAGCACAACATTTGCTTTGGCTTTGTAAACCTCGTCTTCAGCGGCCCAGGTAGCACTGTGCAGATGAAAAACCAGGTCGAATTGATTGCCCTGCCGTTGAAAATAATCCGGTACAAACACCTGTGCAAATTGACCGCCATTGCCATCTAAATTCAGCAGATCGGTAAAATCGATACGCAATCCCTTTGCGATACCCTGTGAACGGCCGCACCGTATCGAAAGCAAAAAAACAAATAAAAGAATAATCAGCTTTTTCAAAAGGCTATCTCTATTTTGCTTGGCATAATGAATTCCAAAACCGCAAGTCGTTCGCTTTGGGCCAACAAAGGTAATTGTGCTACCTTCGCCTTACCGGCAAAATCATCTCTGCCCGCATTTGCCTGATTGTTCGTCACAAAATCAAAATCCGGCAATAAAACCGAATTGAAAGCGCCACTTGTTATCGGGACGATCAAACGGTTTCACATAATCCAATTCGGCTAAAAAATAGCCGCCCATATTAACGCGCAAAGCTACTCCGGCGCTGCGTACCAGTTTTCGATTTCCTTTCCAAAACCAGGGTTTATCATGTTGCGTCCACGACAAACCGCTATCGAAGAAAAATGCGCTTTCGACGGGAAAAATACCGTAGAAACCCTTACCGATTCCCAAAGCGCCAAATAAGGGAAAACGAATTTCAATATTCCCCACGGCCATGCGGCTACCGTACAATTGGCTTAAACCTTTGGTGGTATCTTTGGCCACTTCCTGAGCACTAAAGGAATTGTAATCATAACCGCGGACAAAACTTTGGTAGCCCAGATACAACGGCGAAAGACGTCCGTCCTCAGCATTTTTTCCGTACCGGCCGTAATGCAATACCCTAAAAGCAATGGTAAACGGTTTTAGCGGCATAACGTACTGGCGATAATCGGCCAATAACGTGTAGTAATTCAACGAACCGAATGAGGGTGAAACTTCAAACCGATAGCGCCTGCCCAGCAACGGACTGGTGGCACCGAAAAAGGTTTGGTCGTACACCAAGGCCACACTTGCCGAGGCCATGGTTAACGGTTTTGGTGCTGGATAATGTTCGGTACGCTCGAAGAGCTCTTCGCCGGTCAAATCATACACGGTCAAATTTTCTTCTTCCTTAAACGAAATGTAGTCAAACGTACCATTCACTTCAATGCGCTGGGCGCGGCTGAACGGATACTCCCAAATCCCGGAAATACTATTCGAAAACTGATAAATCTGATATTCATCTTCCACGTAAACAACGTTGCTGTCAATTTGCGCATAGCCGGAATTAAATGATCCGGTCATGTAAGGAATATGCTGAGCGGCAAGCCCCCAATTCCATCTTCGTTTGCGATTGAGAAAACTGACCGTTCCCCCGATATCTTGCAAACGCCCATTAGCCTGAATGGCCGTAGCCAAATCGTAATTATTCAACATATCGCTCCAAAACATGGACACACCGCCGCTCAAATAGGTTCCGAATCGCGAGGCGCCCACGGCCAAATAAGGTTGCCCCACATAATCGAGCATTAATTTGGGCTTGTAAGGAACAACGCTGTAATTCAAGCGGAACGGTAAGCCGAAATCGGGATTTGCTTTTAAAGCCCGAACACCTTCAAAAGGGCGATTAACCGGCGGCAACATGGTTAATTGAAGCGCAGAGAATCTGTCATCCGGTTGCCAGCCCTGCAACTTTTGCGGCGATTTTATGGCATAAATGCTGTACGAACGATTTCCGAAATAGCTGTAAACCAGCATGTTGCACGCCGAGGCAACGGAAAGGGCGGGACTCAAATCCGTAATGCCGCTCACACCGGTAAAAACATTGGTTACTTGAAAAATTCGCCCGTCGGCCAAACTGAGACGGTAAATATTGGGAATGCCGTTTTGATCGGAAATAAAATACAAGCTTTGCATATCGGCCGACCATTGAGGATTAATATTTTTCCCACCGGTAAAAGAAGGCAATGTTAAAATATGGCCAGTGGAAACTTCGTAATCGGCAAGACGATAGTTTCCGTATTTCAAATCGTCCAAATCCGTTGAGAACCGGTCGGTTACAAAGGCAATGTGCAGTCCGTCAGGAGACCAGGCCGGTTGCAGATCGGCGTAGGGATCGTCGGTTAGTTGAATCAGAGAATCGCTTGGCAAATCGTACAGGAACAAATCTGACTGACCGTGATTAATAGCCGAAAACACAATTTGTTTTCCGTCCGGCGACCAGGAAGGATTAAGGATTTGACCGATTTTCGGGAATCGTATTTTGCGTTCGATTTTATCTTTTTGAACGTCAATAAACATTAACGCCGGACGCCCACGATCCACAACGGCAAACACAAATTGGCGGCCGTCCGCGCTCCACGTACCAGAAGACGAAATAAATTCCAGACTTTCCAGATGCGGATCGCGGGTAGCGTCCACAATTTTGCGAATGATTTTACCGGTTTGCGCATCGGCAAGGTACAAATTGATGGTAAAAATATCTTTTTCCGAAAAGTACATCAAGTACTTTCCGTCAGGGCTTAGCGAAGGCGCAACATTCATTTTTCCGTTCTTCTTATTCGCTTTAATCACAGCCGGGCCGTATTTCTCCGGCGAATCACATTGTTTCATTACCGGATCATAAGTTTCGTGCAAGGCCCGATGCCAGTCTTTGCTTAACGAATCAACGGAAACACCCAAAATATCCTTCAAAGCCGTGTACACGTTTTTTTGCTTTCCCGCATCTTTTAAAATATCGCCGATTTTTTCATCGCCCCATTTTCCGCCGATGTAGGCCAAAAAGGCCTGACCGAAACGATAAGGAAAGAATTTCGGATTTTCCAGACCTTTGACAGTGGGAATTTTATGTTTAACCGCGTCGCGCATCCACATGGTGGTGTTGGGGTCTTCCGGTCCCAGCGAAAAATACTCGGCCATTCCTTCGATAAACCACAATGGCAACTCCAAAGCCGCCGGCAAACGACGCATGGCTCCTTTTCCCTGACCGGTAATATCGTACTGAAAAGCATGCACCAATTCGTGTCCGATAACATGATCGGTTTCTTTGAGCGGACCAGCAAAGGGAAGCACAATTCGACGTTTGAGCGCCTCGGTAACACCGCCGGTGCCTTCGCCTATCTGGCCTTCGATAACATTGGTTTGTTCAAATTGAGGCGGGCAGGAATAGATGATGAGCGCCTGTCTTCCGCTTAAACGATGGTCAAGCATCTTGGAATGGCGCGCGTACCAGCGCTCGGCAATGCGAGCGGCATCGGTAATAAGCTCTTTTTCTTCGGGATAGTAATAAATATCAAAATGATCGGTTTTTAAAATCTTAAAATTAAAATCTTCGTATTTTACCTTGTTTTGACCAAAATACTGGGCAAAAACAAAAGAAACACCTAAAAGCAAAAGGACAACCGTTTGCCGAACAAGATAGGCAGAAGGTTTTTTCATAGTACCTCCAAACAAATTTGAACTTTGTGTGCACATTCTGTTTACATTGCGGCCGAGGCAACATGGGCCGTTATTCCTTTGGGCCTTTTTGCGGCAGCCACCTGATAACGGGCAAGCCTAAAATCATCAAAAAGGCGCTAACGTAAAAAGCAATGCGCAAACCGAAAATATCGCCAATGCTTCCCATGAGCACAATGGCAGCCGCGCGGATCAAAAAACTCGTGGCCATATAAACTCCGTTGGCCAACGCTCGGTTCCGAGGAAAATGTTCCTGCACCACGGCCATGATGACGGGCGTTAATGAAAGCAGGCTAAAGCCCAATATCAATAACAAAGGAAAACGCACCCAGCCTTGCACGTTTAAAAAGATAAGCATGAAGAGTGCGGTAGTCAATTGAGCAAAAAATAAAATACGCTTTCGCCCGAGGGTATCGCTCAACGATCCACCAAAAAAAGCACCGGCAATACCGGCAGCTTCCAAAACGGAAAGCGAAATACCGGCCAGCCACAATCCGCTTCCTTCTTCGGTTAAAAATGTAGGTAAATACGTCGTAAGCGCCGAGGCCATAAACGAACGCATGGCAATAATACCGGCCAAGGGCAACATAACTCCGCGCATTTGTTTTATCGCTTTTAACCAATGCAAAGCATGAGTATCTTTTTTGGTAATCGTGGAAACGCCCTTTAATCTCCAAAATAAAAGTACGGAAGCTAAAAATCCGCCTGGGATCAAATAGGGTAATTTTTTCATTGAAAACAATCCCAATGCGCTTACCACAATAACCGGCCCTAACGTGCGCCCCAGTTCGCCGCCTACCATCCAAAACCCCATGCCTTTTCCCAAACGCCTACCGGAAAGTTTTCCGGCCACAACCGGTGCCACGGCATGAAGGGCTGCCGAATTCAATCCGGCAAACAAAAGCAAAACCGCTACAAATGCATACGAAGGTGCCACACCAAGGCAGCTCATTAATACGGCAGCCATCGAAGGCGCGGCAATGACAATCAGGCGCATATTTCGCCGATCGGAGAGATGACCGATAACCGGTTGCAACAGGGAGGGTAATTGCAACAATACGGCCAAAAATCCGGCTTCGGTTTTAAGTAAGGCGAATTTACGAATGAACTCGGGTAAAAGCGGAGGCAAGAATGCCGTGTACGTATCGTGTATGGCATGACCGAAAGCAATGACCGCAACTTTATCGGTTTTAAATTCTGTCTGTTTTCCTTCCATCATACTCCGCTTGAACCAATGGTAGTTTTTGCGATTTAAAGCAAAAAATCCTTTGCCCTTCTCCGAAATCATAAATCGGGAGCCATCTGAGGCGGGGCACTTTTACCCCTAAACAATCGTACGCATAATAATAACCGCTTCTTTATTCCGATTGGAACGAATGTATTTCTTTGGCCAACATTTGTGCATCGCTTTGTGCGGAAATCGGAAGCAGATAAAATGTGTACCGATAGGTTTGCGGTAGCAAAACATATT
>Ga0256914_1002607_pt1 | contig 14912 bp, 11 predicted proteins | sample HulkmetaG_FD_191571 | JGI IMG/M metagenome (GOLD analysis project Ga0256914, IMG submission 191571) | Hydrothermal chimney microbial communities from Main Endeavour vent field at the Juan de Fuca Ridge, Pacific Ocean - Hulk | ecosystem: Environmental > Aquatic > Marine > Hydrothermal vents ... | reverse complement strand
CAGGGGTTGCCCGCGTGCCAGGTGCGCAACATTGCGATTCCCAACGCCCGGTGGGAAGTGCTGGCCGTTTCGGCCTCCCAAGCGGGGGTATAATTCCCCCTCACACAGCCGGGGAGCGATGAACCTCGGCATTCCCCTCGTGGCTTTGGCCTGAAAGGTGGTTCGCATGAACAAACGCACGCTTTGGTTGTTGATTGTGGTGTTGGGGCTGACTGTGGCCAGCAGTTCGACCCTGGGCGGGTGTTCAGCACCTGCGCCTGAGGCCCCCCCGACGATGGCGCCGATTACATCGCTTCCTACAGCAACCGCACTTCCTACGGCAACCCCGCTTCCGCCGACGGCGACATCCGCGGCGCCTTCGCCGGCGCCGACGGAGACCATGACCGCGGCCGGTCCCACCGAAGTGCCCACGCTCTCGCCCAAAGTGTTGGCGATTATGGAGCGCATCGAGCGTGAGGTGGAAGACCTGCGCGGCCTCAAACTTGAGCGTCCTGTGGAAAAGGTCATCATCACCCCCGAAGAACTGAAGCGCAAAGTGGAAGAAGATTTCTTGGCTGACTATTCGCCTGAAGAAGCCGCCCAAGACGCCATCGAACTTTGGCTCTTTGGCCTGGGCGACAAAGATCTTGACTTGTTCGAAATCCACAAGACCATGCTCTCCGAAGGGGTGGCTGGCTTCTATGACGACGAAGAAGGAAAGATGTACGTGGTCGCGTCGGGTGGTTTTCCCGCGCACGCGCGGCTGACCTATGCCCATGAATATGTGCACGCGCTGCAAGATCAGGTCTGGGATCTCGACGAAGGGCTGCATTTCACCGATGAAACCTGTAAGCAGGATTCGGAATATTGCGGCGGCGTGCAGGCGTTGATCGAGGGCGACGCGACCTTCACGGAATATCTGTGGTACTGGGAAAAAGCCACGGAGAAAGAACGGCGTTCGATTCAGCGCTACTACCAAGGCCTGGAAATGCCTGGCTGGGACGCCAGCCCCGAGTTCATGCGTGAAGACCTGCTCTTCCCCTACACCGCGGGCGAGGAATTCGTCATCGCGCTGTTCAAACAAGGCGGCTGGGACGCGGTCAACGCGGCCTATCAGAACCCGCCCGTTTCGACCGAGCAGATTTTGCATCCTGAGCGGTATCCCGCGGACCAACCTGTGCGCTTGTCTTTGCCCGATGTGGCCGGTTTGCTGGGCGAGGGTTGGGAGCCCATCACCGAGCAGAACGCGTTGGGTGAGTTTTGGCTGTATTTGGTTTTGGCGAAGAGCGAGACCCGGGCTTGGCGTTTGCCCGAAACGGAAGCCGAGCGCGCGGCCGAGGGCTGGGGCGGTGATGTGTACGCCACGTACTATCAGCCCGACACCGGCGCGAGCGTGTTGGTGCAGCGCCTGGCTTGGGACACCCCCGACGACGCGCGCGAATTCACCGACGCGTTCTTGCGCTACGCGACGAATCGCTTTGGTTCGCCGCAGACACCCCGCCCTGGGCTGTGGATATGGGAAGGCACCCCGTGGGGCGCGGTAATCTTCGCCCAAACCGCGGCCGACCGCCATGTGTGGGTCATCGCGCCCAATTTGGACCTGGCCCAGCGGCTCTATCAGGCCGCCCGCTGAGCAAGGAGGACTTATGGCGCGCCCGGTGTGGGTGTGGCGTCGTCCGGGCTTTCGCCCTGAGGTGGTGCGCGCGGTGTTGTTCGATATCGACGGCACGCTGCGCGACACCGATGACGAATGGGTGCACCGCTTGAGCCGATGGCTGCAGCCCTTGGCCTGGTTCGGGCGCGCGCATTGGCCCCATGCCGCGGCCCGCGGGCTGGTCATGGCCCTGGAGACGCCTTTCAACTGGCTGTATGCTTGGGCTGACCGACTGCACTTGGACAATCTGTTGGCCCGCGGCTTTGCTTCTCGGCCGCGTTCCCGCCAGCGCCCGCGCCATGCTTATCGTCTGGTGCCCGGCGTGCGCGCGATGCTGGAGGTTTTGGCCGCGCACTACCCCTTGGGCGTGGTCTCGGCGGGCCCTGCCAGCAGCACCGAGGGCTTTTTAGAGGCCACGGGGCTACGGCCCTTCTTTCGCATCGTGGTCAGCGGTCAGACCTACACCCGAACCAAGCCCCATCCCGAGCCGGTGCAACGGGCCGCGGAGGCGCTGGGCGTGCCGCCCCACGCCGCGCTCATGGTCGGCGACACCACGGTGGACATCTTGGCCGGCCGGGCCGCGGGCGCGCAAACGGTGGGGGTTTTGTGCGGCTTTGGCACCGCGCGCGAACTGCGTCGCGCGGGCGCGGACGTGTTGCTGGCCAGCACCGCGGACCTGACCGCGCTGCTTCCCGTGCCGGCCGCGCACCCCTGATCCGCGGAGGTCTCGGCGGCTCTGCCCTCTGCCCTGCCCGGAGGTCGTCCCCATGCATGGTTGGCGCATCATTGACGCGCACGAAGATTTGGCCTGGAACATGCTCACGTTTGGCCGCGATTATCGCCGCGCGGCCCACGAGACCCGGCGCCGCGAAGCCGAGCGCGCCCACGTGGCGCGGCGGGTCAATGGGGATACTTTGCTGGGCTGGCCCGAATATCAGCAGGCGCGGGTGGCCGTGATTTTCGCCACGCTGTTCGCCGCGCCGCGGCGCCGGCAAAGCGGCCCGTGGGACGTTTTGGTCTACGACACGCCGCAAGAGGCTCGTCGCCTCTATGCCGCGCAGGTGGACGTGTATCACCAGCAGGCCGAGCAGCACCCCGATTTTTGGCGTCTGTTGCCCGACGCGGCCGCGTTTCGGCAACACTGGGCCGAATGGCAGGCCGCACCCGCGGACGCGACCTTGCCGGTGGGTTGGGTCCTGCTCATGGAAGGCGCGGAGGCCATGGTCGAGCCCACGCCCGACGAGGTGGCGTGGTGGGCCGCGCGCGGGGTGCGCATCGTGGGCCCTGCTTGGGCGGGCACGCGCTATTGCGGCGGCACAGGCGAGCCCGGCCCGCTGACCGATTTGGGGCGGCAATTGCTGCAAGCGTTGGCCGAAGTCGGCTTGATTTTGGACCTCAGCCACATGGACGAAGCCGCCGCCCTGGAAGCCCTGGATCGCTACCCCGGCCCTATCATCGCCAGCCACGCCAATCCCCAGGCTGTGGCCCGTCGCCCGAGTAACCGCTTCCTCAGCGACCGGGTGCTTCGCGGCTTGTTGGACCGGGACGCGGTCGTCGGCATTGTGCCCTACAATCGCTTCTTGGTGCCCGACTGGCGCGCGGGCGACCCCAAGGAGGCTGTCACGCTGGAGCACGTGGCCGCCCACATTGACTATGTCTGTCAAATGGCCGGGGACGCGCGGCACGTGGCGTTGGGCACCGACTTTGACGGCGGTTTTGGCGTGCAGGCCGTGCCCGCGGAGATTGACACCATCGCGGACCTGCCGAAATTGGCGCCAGTGCTGGCCCGCTGGGGCTACTCGGACGCGGATCTGGCGGCCATCTTCGGCGGCAATTGGGCGCGCATCTTGGCTCAACCTTGAGCCCAACCGGAGGATGTCCCCCTATGACCCCATCACGACCGTTTTATGTGGCCATCGAGGGCGTCATCGGCGTGGGCAAGACCACCTTGGCCCGCCTGCTGCAGTCCCGCTTCGAGGCCGAGTTGCTGCTGGAGGCCTTCGAAGAGAACCCCTTTTTGCCCAAGTTCTATGAAGACCCCGAGCGCTACGCGTTTCAGACGCAAATTTTCTTCCTGCTGAGCCGCTATCGGCAGCAGACGCAGCAAGTGCCCCAATTGCTGGCTTCGGGCCGCCCGATTTTGGCTGACTACACTTTTGCCAAAGATGCCATTTTCGCCCGGCTTACGCTGAAGGGCGACGAATGGGACATGTACGTGCGGGTGCACGAGGCCTTGGCCGAAAAGTTGCCCCGCCCCGATTTGGTGGTCTATTTGCGGGCCACCCCCGATACGTTGATGCAGCGCATTGCGTTGCGGGATCGACCCTACGAGCGGGCCATGCCCCGGGCTTACATCGAGGCCTTGTACGCGGCCTATGAGGAACATTTCTCGGGCGATGTGGGCGCGCCGGTGCTGGCCTTGGATGCCGACAATCTGGACTTTGTCGCTCATGACGAGCATTTGCGCTTGATTGAGGACCGCCTGCGGCAGGCCTTGGGGTTGCCGCCCTATCAGCCGCTGCTGCCCTGGAGCCGCGCCTGAGGGGGCACCAACCTGCTCGGATGCCGGCACTGGGGCTTTGGGGCCTGGGCGGTTTTGTCGCGGATGTCGGGGGCGCGCTGGACCCGCCCCGGCCAGGGGAGCGCGCGTTCGGCCACGCGGATGGCCCGGTCGTGGGCGCTTGGGTCAATCCCAGCCTGGGGGGCGCTCACGGTGGTAGGCCGTGGCTTGCTGGAACGCGTCCACCAGCGCGAGCAGGTGGGCCTCATCGAAGCGGCGGCCAATGAGGGTGGCGCCCGCGGGCAGGCCGTCGCTCGCGCGGCGGCCAATGGGAAAGGCCACCGCGGGGTGGCCGGTGACGTTGGTGATGAGCAGCGTCGGCACCCCGACCGCGGGGGTGAAGACCGCGTCGACCGTGGCCAGCACCGCGTCGACCGCGCGCATCCACCGCAGGCGCAGGCGTTGGGCTTGCAGATACGCGGTCGCGGGTAGGAATTGCGCGCGGCGCCACAACGGCGGCCAAGTGTCCGCGTTGGTTACGCCGCGGTCCCACCCGTGGCGCAGCCAGTGCCGAAACACCGTGCCGACCTCGGCTTCGAGGATGAAACGCAAAGGCTCGGTAGGCAGGTCGGGCCAGCGCAAGGGCACCAGTTGCGCGCCCAAACGGCGGAAGACTTCCAGCGCGGCCAGCAGTTCAGGCCCCTCACGGCTGTGGGTTTGCGCGGCCTCGATTTCCGGCTCGATGAAGCCTAAACGGATGCCATCCAACGCGGTGCGCCGGCGCGGGGGCCACGAGAAGGGTTGGTCCACGGTCGCGGGATCACGCGGGTCGTAGCCGTGGATGGCGGCCAGCACCCAACCGCAATCCCACGCGGTGTGGCACAGCGGGCCAATTTTGTCTTGGCTCCAACTCAAAGGCATGGCGCCATAGCGGCTGACACGGCCCAAAGTCGGCCGCAGGCCGGTGACGCCGTTGCGATGGGCGGGCGACACGATAGAGCCCCAAGTCTCGCTGCCCAGCGCGTAGGGCACGAAGCCCGCGGCTACCGCGGCCGCGCTGCCCGCGGACGAACCACGGGCGCCGTGTTGGGGGTTCCAGGGGGTGCGGGTTTGGCCTCCGAACCAGCGGTCGCCCCAGGCCAATTCCCCCAGCGCGAGTTTGGCCACCAAGACGCCGCCGGCCGCGTCCAAACGCTCCACCGCGGCGGCCCGCTGCGGCAGGATGCGCTCGCGATATCGGCGCGTGCCCCAGGTGGTGGGGTAGCCGGGCACGGCCAGCAAGTCTTTTGCGCCCCAAGGTATGCCGTGCAGGATGCCGCGGTCGTGGCCGGCGGCCAAGGCTCGGTCGGCCGCCTGGGCCTGGGCGTGGGCCAGGTCGGGCGTCAGGGTGATCGCGGTGTGCAGGCGCGCGTCGTGGCGCGCGAAACGGCGCAGGGCCAAATCGGCCAGCGTGGTCGCGGTCACATCGCGCTGGCGCAGCCAAGTGGCCAGGTGCTCAAGGGGCGCGAAAGCCAAGTCGGCCTCGCTGCTCGGCGGGGGGATGGAGGCCGGGGGTTGCCAACGCGGCAAAGCGGCCGGGCGGGCTGCGTTATCGTGGGGGTAGGCGGGACGGTCCAGCGCGGCCGGGGGCTCGTCGTCGGGCATGAGCGTCAGACCGTCCAGCGCCTTCTGCCAGGCATGATACTCCCGCAGTCCATCCAGCAAGGCTTGGGCTTGGGCTGGGGTCAGGTCGAAGCCCAACGCGCGCGCCAACTGCGCCACTTCGGCGGGGCTCAACGACAGGTCAGGTTCGGGGGTCGCGTCCATGATGCGCTCCGTAGACGGTCAGGGCGGGGCTGCCTGGCCCCGCCCTGGCGCGACGCGCGTGCTTCCGCGCGCTTCACAGTTCCAAGATCCACTCCAGGCCCAACTCGCGCAGCCGCGCGGGCGTGGGCACGCCGTTCTCATCCCAGCCGGCCATGCGGTAGTAGATATCCTTGGCCTGCTCGATTTCTTCGCGGGTGAGGTGCACGCCGTCGGTAGGCCCGCCCACGCGGGGCTGGAACAACTTGGGCGGCAACTGGTCGTGGGCGCGGGTGAAACCTTCGCGCGCGTTGAACATGCGCATCATGTTCAGGCGTCGGGCCCCTACCTCCAGCAGTTCGGGAATGTCCACATCCCAGCCGGTGATGGCCCGCACCGTGTCGGCCAGTTGCTGCACATCGAACAAATGCCACGCAGGGCCGAACACGAACTGGCATACTGTGACGCTGTCCAGCGCGGAGTAGAGGTATTGGGTGGTCAGCGCGAAGCGCACTTTCTCCTCGTTGAGCACCGTGGGCTCTTGGGGATTGGTCAACCCCAACTGGGCCATGCGCTCGGGGTAGTTCTTGTAGGAGGGGTCGTGTTCGCTGGATTGGTGATCCGCGCCAAAGGGGTTGACCGCGTAGATCAGGCCCAAAGAGCGCTTGACCTCGGGCATGTGGGCGGGCAAAGCGTGGTATTTGACCTCTACGGCCAACTCTCGCCCCACACCCAAGCGCTCGGCCGCGCGGCCGGCGCCCTCGGCCAAAACATCACCAAAGCCTTCGCGATGGGCGATCTTTTCGATAAGCCGAATCATGGCTTCCGCGTTGCCGAAACGCAGGTCCAGGCCGTCGGTTTGCTCACGGGTCAACAAACCGCGCTCGTAACAGTCCATGGCCCAGGCGATGGTCGCGCCGGTGGCGATGGTATCCAGGCCGTACATGGCGCAGAGTTGATTGCCGTAGGCCACGGCCTCCAAGTCGTCGATCCCGCAGTATGAACCCAGGGTGGCCAGGGTTTCATACTCGGGCCCGCCGTAGCGCGGATCCACCTGAAAGCGTTCGTTGTGCACCTCGACCACCCGCTTGCAGCGAATGACGCACGCGTAGCAAGTATCGCGTTCTTTGAGGATGGTCTGGGCCATGGTTTTGCCATCGATTTTTTCCGCGCCCTCGAAGAAGCCACTGGTCCAGTTGCGGGTGGGCAAGCCACCCTTTTTGGATTGGGACAAGGTGATTTCCGCGGTGCCCAGCAGGCCCAAGCCATACACATCCGATTCGGGGAAGGCCTTGGCGCCCCAGCGCTGGATGGCGGCCAGGCCTTTGGGGTCGGCCACGCGCATGCGGCCTTTGCCCCGCACCGCGATGGCTTTGAGGTTCTTACTGGCCATGACCGCGCCCATGCCGGTGCGGCCGTTGGCGCGGTTGGCCATGCTGATGAGGGCGGCGTAGCGCACGCCCTTTTCGCCCGCGATGCCCGTTTGCAGAATTTGCACCTTGGGGTCGCCGAGTTCGGCTTTGAGGATGTCTTCGACCTCACCGGTGGTTTTGCCCCACAGATGCTGCGCGGGGCGCAATTCGGCCTGGCCGTCGTGAATCCACAAATAAACGGGCTCGGCCGCGCGGCCGTGGATGACGATGGCATCGAAGCCGGCGAACTTCAATTCCGCGGGGAAGAAGCCGCCGGATTGGGAGTCGCCGATCGCGCCCGTAAGGGGGGACTTGGCCACCGCGGCCAAGCGGCTGTTGCCCGAGATGGCTGCGCCAGTGACCACGCCAACGGCCAGGGTAAGGGTGTTTTTCGGGCCCAGGGGGTCGGCGTGTGGCGGGGTGTGTTTGAGCAGATAGTAAGCGCCCAGCGCGCTGCCGCCCATGTATTGGCGATAGAACGCCTCGGGCGGGGTTTCGATTTCGGTGCGCAACTCGTCCAGGTGGACGTGCAAAATTCGGCCGGCGAAACCGTAAGCCATGGGGAACCTCCCGAACTGCGTGTAGCCATGGTGGGCTAAATCTGACCTGCCAGAAGGCGCGAAAACGCGCGCTTCCAGTACGGCACAGGTTGACGCCTTTCTATTGTGCCTTAAGTTGGGTTTTGTGGCAAGTGCTGGGCTTTGCCCCAAGTTTTTGCAGTCTGGAGGGAGGCAAGCGGGCGGATTGGCGTCGGAAGCGCGGCGGCATCATGACGCGAAGCAGGGGTATAATCCCCTGGCCGTGGGGAAGAGGACGCGCGATCTTTTTTGCGAGGTGAGGGTTATGAAGCACAAGTGGTTTTTGTCCGTGGCCTTGGGGCTGGGTTTGACCCTGCTGGTCGCGGCGTGCCAGCGCGCGGCCTCCCCGCCGCGGGTGGCGGACGAACCCGCGGCGACCGCGACGCAGCCCCGGCCTTCCGCGGAGCCGTCCCCCGAAACGCACCCCACGTCGACCCCGAGCGCTGGGCGCTGCCCCGGCGCGGGGGTGGAGCGGGTGATCTTCGTGTCGGACCCCAACGCGGAAGCCGCCCTGGCCCATCTGCAGCAGCGTGATTACCACATTTACGCGTACAGCCTGGCCGATCCCGCGTTGTTCCGCCAAGTGCAAGAGCAGCCTGAACTGAAGTATGTCCAGTTCTACGGTTCGAACCGCGAGTTGACCCTCAATCCGGCAGGGCCTATTTTCGAAGGCAATGGGAAGTTCAACCCCTTTGCCCTGCCGCGCATTCGTGAGGCCCTGAACTGGCTCATCGACCGCGACTATATCGTTGGTGAGATTTTGGGCGGTCTGGGCGTGCCCAAGTGGACGCCGTTGCTGAGCGCGTTCCCTGACTATGCCCGTTACATTGACTTGGTGCGCCCCATTGAGCGCCAATATGCCTACGACCCTGATCGGGCCGCGCAAGTCATCGCGGCCGAGATGGAGAAGATGGGCGCGGAGATGCGCGACGGGCGCTGGTATTATAACGATGAGCCCGTGGAACTCATTTTCGTCATCCGCACTGAGGACGAGCGCAAGGAAATCGGCGATTATGTGGCCCGGCAATTGGAGCGGGTGGGGTTCACGGTTGAACGGGCGTACAAGACCTCCAGCGAGGCCTTTGCCTTGGTGGGGGGCGACCCCCACGAGGGGCGGTGGCATTTATATACCGCGGGGCGCTTGAGCACTCTGGTCGAGCGTGATCAGGGGTATGTGTTCGAATTGAACTACACTCCGCGGGCCCGGCCCTATCCGTTATGGCAGGCCTATCAGCCGGCGGAAGAATTCGCGGCCGTGGCCTATCGCTTGGCCGACCATGATTACACCACGCCGGACGAGCGGCGCCGCTTGTTCGCCCAGGCCTTGCAGTACGCGCTGCAGGACTCCGCGCGCGTCTGGCTGGTCGACAAGATCTCCTTCAGCCCCCTGCGGGCCGAGGTTACGGTCGCCGCGGACTTGGCCGGTGGCATCGCGGGTTCGCGGTGGTGGCCTTATACGCTGCGGGTGGAACCCGACACGCCGGCCGACACCGTGGTGATCGCACAGCCTGATCTGCTGACCGGGCCGTGGAACCCCTTGGCCGGATCGTCGCAGATCTATGACCTGATGCCGCTGCGCGGCACGGTGGATTGGGCCGTGCTGTTGGATCCGTACACCGGTTTGGCCCGCCCCCAACGCTTGGCTTCGGCGACGGTGACCGTCGCGGCCGGGGTGCCGTTGCAGCACACCCTGGATTGGGTCACAGTGGAGCACGCGCCGGGGCCGATTCCGGTGCCGGACGACGCGTGGGCCGATTGGGACCCGACCACAGGGCAATTCGTGACCGCGGCCGAACGTTTCCCTGACGGCGCCACCGCGCGCGCCCGCATCGTGGTGGAATATCCCGCGGATTTGTTCCAAACGGTGCGTTGGCACGATGGCTCGCCGTTGTCGGTGGCCGACTTTGTGATGACCATGATTTTGCGCTTGGCGCCCGGCAAAGAGGGCAGCCCTATTTACGAGCGGGCTTTGGCCGGTCGGGTCGCCGGGTTCCTCAGCACCTTCAAGGGCGTGCGCATCGTCTCAACGCAGCCCCTGGTCATCGAGACCTACACCGACGCGCTGAGCCTGGATGCGGAGAATCTGGTGGCTTGGGAGGGGACTTGGTTCCCCACGCTGCGGTTGGGGCCCGCGGCGTGGCATGTGGCCGGCCTGGGGGTGCGCGCGGTGGCCGCGGGTGAGGCCGCGTTTTCACGCAGCCAGGCCGACCAAAACGAGGTGGAATGGTTGAACTACCTCGACGGTCCCGCGCTTGAGGTGTTGGCCCGCCATCTGGAGCAGGCCGCTGCCGAAGGGTATATCCCCTTCCCCGCGTTGGAACCGTATGTGACGGCCGACGAAGTGCGCACCCGCTGGGCCAATTACCAGGCCTGGTATGCCCAATATGGCCACTTTTGGGTGGGCAGTGGGCCCTTCATGTTGACGCAAGTCCACGGCGTCGAAGACAACCTGGTGTTGGAATGCGCGCCGGGCTTCCCCGACCCGGTGGACAAGTGGGCGGCCTTGGCCGAGCCCCTATGGCCCGAGGTGCGCATCGACGGCCCGGTGCGGGTGCGCGCCTCTGAGGGTGGCTTTTGGACCGTAGCCATCACCACCCGCGCAGGGGAGCCTTACCCCAAGGCTGAGGTGGACCAGGTGCGCTATTTCTTCTGGCTGGGCGCGGACTTGCTGGCCCAGGGCCGGGCCACGGCCGATGCGGATGGGCTTTACACCATCACGGCCGCACCGCGCTTGTTCCCCGCGGGCACCGCGCAGCCGGTGACCTTGGAGGTGGTGGTGACCGTGCGCTCGGTGAGCAAACCAACGCTGGTGCAATACGAGTTTGTGGTCGCGCCTTAGCCGACCCGCGGAGCGGGGCCAGGGCCCAACCCGTGGTACCATTGGCCCCGCTCACCCTTTTCAACCGCCGCAGGAGAGACGCCCATGCCCTGGGTATATCCGTTCACGGCCATTGTAGGGCAAGACGAACTCAAGCGCGCGTTGCTGCTCAACGCGGTGGACCCTGGCTTAGGTGGGGTGCTCATCCGCGGGGAGCGGGGCGCGGGCAAATCCACCGCGGCGCGCGCGTTGGCCGCCCTGCTTCCCCCATTGCGGGTGGTGCAGGGCTGTCGCTTTCATTGCGACCCGGCGCGGCCCAGCACGTGGTGCACCGAGTGCCAAGCGCGCGCGGCCCAGGGCGAACCCTTGCCCGTGGCTGAGATGCCCACGCCCTTCGTCAACCTGCCCCTGGCCGCAACCGAAGAGCGGGTGGTGGGCACGCTGGACATTGAGCAAGCCCTGCAAGCCGGACGGCGGCGCTTCCAGCCCGGTTTGTTGGCCGCCGCGAATCGGGGGGTGCTCTATATCGACGAGGTCAATTTGCTCGAAGACCATTTGGTCGACCTGCTGCTGGACGTGGCCGCGATGGGTGTGAATTATGTCGAACGGGAGGGCATCTCCTTCCAGCACCCGGCCCGCTTTATTTTGGTGGGCTCTATGAACCCCGAAGAGGGGGATTTGCGGCCCCAGTTGTTGGACCGCTTCGCGTTGGTGGTGGATGTGCGCGGGGTGGACAACCCCTTTCTGCGCGCGCAAATCATGGAGCGGCATTTGGCTTTCGAGCGTGACCCCGCGGGCTTTTACGCGGAATGGGCCCCGCGCGAAGAGGCGTTGCGCGCGCGCCTTGTCGCGGCGCAACAGCGGTTGCCCCAGGTTCGCTATTCGGAAGCCGACTTGCTCACCATCGCGGGGTTGACCACCCGTTTTGGGGTGGAAGGGCATCGGGCCGACTTGGTGATCTTGCGCGCGGCTCGCGCGCACGCGGCCTTGGAAGGACGCCCCGCCTTGACGGCGGACGACATTCTCAAGGCGGCCGCTTTGGCGTTGCCTCACCGTTTGAAGCGCGACCCGCTGGAGTCGGTCACCCTGGACTTCCAGGCCTTGCAAGAGGCCTTGGCGCAGGCGCAACAGCAAAGCCAGCGCTGGCAGCGCATGGCCGAGGGGCCGCGCGCGGCAGGGGACGACGAGGCAAAAAAAGCCCCCAGGGCCGGGGACCCGCCGCGCACGACCGCGTGAACGCTCCCCGGCCCGACCAGCCGCTGCCGCCATCGCCGTTGGCCTCGTCCGCGTCTGAAGCCCCAGAAGCGGACGAACCGCCGACGGTGGGCCCGACGTTTCGGTCGCGGGCGTTGCGTGTGCCGTCGCGCTCGCGACAGTGGGGCCGCCGCGGACGGCGCAGCACCGGGCCCGCGCGGCGACGCGGGCGCTATGTGCGGGCTCGGCCCTGGCGCGCGGGCGTACCTGTGGCTGATTTGGCCTTGGACGCGACCTTGCGCGCGGCCGCGGCACGCCGCGCGCGACCGCTTCCGTTGCAGCGCGCGGATCTGCGCCGCAAAGAGCGACGCTCTCGCCAAGCCTATCTCATCTTGTTCGTGGTGGATGGCTCGTGGTCGATGGCTGTGGCCCGGCGCATGGAGGCCACGAAGGGCGCGGTGTTGTCGTTGCTCACCCAGGCTTACCAACACCGTGACTGGGTGGGCATGATCACGTTTCGGCGCCAAGACGCGCGTTTGGTGTTGCCGCCCACCCGTTCGGTCGCGTTGGCCCGCCGCGCGCTGCGCGATTTGCCCGTGGGCGGCAAGACGCCTTTGGCCGCGGGGTTGCGCTTGGCCTATCGGATCTTCCACCAGGCCCGTCGATCTCACCCCGAATTGCGGCCGTTGTTGGTGCTGCTTACCGATGGCGCGGGCAACGTGCCCCTGCAGCCGGGCGGAGACCCATTGCAGGACGCGTACCGCATGGCCGAAGCCTTGGCGCGGGCCCAAATACCTGGCGTGGTGATCAACCTGGAGCATCCCCAATTTGACCAAGGTTTGGCCGACACCTTGGCCCAGCACTTGCGCGCGCCGGTCTTGCGCCTGCCCGATTTGCGCGCCGATACCCTGACCCGTGCGGTGCAGCAAGTGGCGCGGGGGTAGCCGCCAATCTTGGCCGTACTCCTCGGGTGCACAGCCCACGCGTCGCCCTGGCGCGGGCTCCTTCTTTAGCCGGTCCCCCAATCGCGTAAGTAGAGAAAATCATAGCCCACTGTGCGGTGGCTCAGTTTGGCAATAGGCGGCATGACGCGCTTGTAATGATTACGCCGCACCCGCTCCCAGATGCGTCGCACCAAATCCGCGTCATAACCCAGCGCGATCACATCCGCGGGGGTGTAACGTTGGTCTACCAGGCGAAAGAGAATTTGGTCGGCCAAGCGATATGAGAAGCCCAATTCGGCTTCGTCGGTCTGCCCGACCCACAAATCGGCCGAGGGCGCCTTGTGAACGATGACCTCGGGCACGCCCACCGCGGCGGCCAGTTGCCACACTTGGGTTTTGTACAGATCGCCGATGGGGTTCAGGGCGTAGGCCGCGTCGCCATACAGGGTGGTATAACCCAGCAGAATCTCGGTTTTGTTGCCCGTGCCCACCACCAACCCTTCGAAGGCCGCGGATTGGTCGTAGAGCACGATCATGCGGCTACGGGCCATGACATTGCCCCGCCGCAAGTTTGAGGCGTCGGCCGCGTAGGTTTCCAAATAGCCGTCGACCATGGGCGTGATGTCAACGGTGAGCGAGCGCACGCCCGTGGCCTCGATCACCAGCCGCCCGTGCTCGTAGGATTGCGGCGACGAGGTGCGATAAGGCATTTGCACCGCGAGCACATTTTCGGGCCCCAAGGCTTCGGCGGCCAGAAAGCAAACCAAGGCCGAGTCAACGCCGCCTGAGACTCCCACGACGGCGCGGCGAAATCCTGCGCGCGTAATCTCACGGCGAATAAAGCCCACCAAAATGCGGCGTACCAGTTCGGTGTGGATGGACAGGTCCACTTCTTGCGGCATGGGTGGCTCCTGGGGGAAAGGCTCCGTGCGGGCCGAGCGTTCAGAGGTGGGGCGCTTTGGGCAGGTCACGCCGGCGCAAAATGCGAGCCAACTCCCGTTGGAAGAGGGCGGTGCGCTCATCGCGCAACAACGGCAGGCGGGCCCGGGCCCGGTGCAGCGCGCGCAAGTCTACCTCATGCAGCACCAAGGCCGGCTGATGATAAGGCGCCTGGGCCATGACAACGCCGTCGGGCCCGAACAGGGCCGATCCACCCCAAAAGTGGATGCCGTCTTCATACCCCACCCGATTGACCAGCGCGGTGAACACGGTGAACAGCCCCGCGTAGGCTTGCACGACGCTTTCGACCCAGCGGGCGGTGTCCAGGCGTTCGCTTGCGGGCACGATGCCTCGGCCCGGCGACGCGGTGGGCAAAAGCAACACGTCCGCGCCGTCGAGCCACAGCAAATACGGCGGCGACACATGCCAGAAGTCTTCGCAAATCAACATGCCGAAGCGGCCGAAGCGGGTGTCGAAGGCTTCGACGTGGTCGCCCCAGGCGAAAAAGCGACCCTCGTCAAACATGCCGTAGGTGGGCAAATAGACCTTGCGGTGGATGTGCACAATGCGGCCTTGCGACAAGTAAGCCGCGCTGTTGTAGAACCGATAGCGGGTGTCGGCTTCGACAAAACCGACGACCATGTCCAAATCGTGGCTGGCCTCCAGCAACGCGGTGAAGACGGGATCCGCGTTGTGAGGTTCCAGCGCCACTTCGGGCACCAAATCTTGGACAATGTAGCCCGTGAGGGACAACTCCGGAAAGACCACCAAATCCGCGCCTTGGGCGCGTGCGTCGCGGGCCAGGCGCAAGTGGGCCTCCAGATTGGCCTCGACCACGCCCAGCACCGCATCGGTTTGGGCCAGTGCGAGGGTGAACTTCATGACGGCACCTCGTTGCGGCAATGATACCATGACGCGCGGTGGGGGTAAGACGCGCCCGCAGGGCGCGTGACGCGTTAAGCCCCCGCGGCATCGGCTGTGGCGTCGGGCTGTGAACGCGAGTCCGCCTCAGCGCCCTCGGCTGGCGCGAGGACGGGGCGCACCCCGGTGCCGCCTTGCGGTGGCCCCACAATGCCTCGCGATTCCAGCGTGTCGATGAGCCGCGCGGCACG
>Ga0256914_1002606_pt1 | contig 14915 bp, 16 predicted proteins | sample HulkmetaG_FD_191571 | JGI IMG/M metagenome (GOLD analysis project Ga0256914, IMG submission 191571) | Hydrothermal chimney microbial communities from Main Endeavour vent field at the Juan de Fuca Ridge, Pacific Ocean - Hulk | ecosystem: Environmental > Aquatic > Marine > Hydrothermal vents ... | reverse complement strand
GGGTGGCAGGATGGCGCTTCGTGGCACACCAGAATGTCGGCCCGCTGCGTCCAGAGGCGTTCGTAATCCTCCCGGAAGATGGTGCACCGCTGTTTGCGGGGCAGACCGCTGCGCCAGTGGTCGCGGCGGGGGAGGGTGCGCAACAACGCCTTTCGGTCGGTGAATCGGGGCGGGTCCGGCGGTCTCCAGACGCGCCCGCGGAACACGCCCCCCAGCCCTGCGACACGGAGACCGGCGATCTTCACCACCCTGCCGTGCAGTCCCTGTCCCCGCAGCCCGCTTTCGAACAGCCGGTCATACCACTCGGGGCGGTCGCAGTCATGGTTGCCGTGGATCCACCAGACCTCGATGGAAGAGGAGAGCAACGGGGCGACCGCCTCTTCCAAAGGGCGTTCCAGGTCGAAATCCCCCAGCAGGATCACCGCCGCGGGCGGGGTTCCCTGCTGGATCGCCTTTTGGGCGGCCCGCAGGAGCGGGCGGAAGTCGCCGTGGGGGTCGCCCGCGAACCACAGGTTTTCGTTCATCGGTGGATCACCTCGGCAGACGGGAATTCCGGCCACCGCACCAGGGTTGCGGCGCCTCTTCCGAAAAGAGATCGTGGTACTGTTCGGCAAACTGGTCGAAAGTCTGTGGCATGATTTCCACCTCCATGTAAATGCGAAGCCCGGTGTCGGCGCGGGGCTCGTCTGCAGCATTGAGCACGAGAATTCCACAGAAAGCGGCGCAAAACCATCCAAAAACGCAACCCGAAAAACAGACACGGAGATTCAACACCATGATCGGGATCTTCGGCGGCACCTTCGACCCGGTCCACCTGGGCCACCTGCGCACGGCGCTGGATGTGTTCGAGGCGCTGGGGCTGGAGGAGCTGCGCTTCGTGCCGCTGGGGCAGGCGGTGCACCGGGAGCCGCCCCGTTTCTCTGCCGAACTGCGCCTGGAGATGCTGGAGGCGGCCGTTGCGGACCAGCCGGGGTTCGTGGTGGATCGGCGCGAGATCGACTCGACAGAGCCTTCCTGGACCGTCACCACCCTGGCATCGTTGCGCGCCGAGCTGGGCGACGAGGTGCCCCTCTGCCTGCTCCTGGGGCGCGACGCCTTCGCCGCCTTCCACACCTGGCGCGAGCCGGAGCGCATCCTGGGAATGGCCCACCTGGTGGTGATGGAGCGGCCGGGGGAGACCCTCTACCTGGAAACGCCACTGGAGGCGCTGGTGGAAGGGCGCATCACCGCGATGCGGGAAGAGCTTGTGCGGGCGCAGGCCGGCAGGATCCTCTTCCAGCCGGTGACCCAGCTCGACATCTCGGCCACCGACATCCGCGCGCGGCTGGAGGCGGGGCGCAGCGTGCGCTGGCTGGTGCCGGAGGCAGTGAGGCGGTTGCTGGAAGAGAAGCCGTAGGAGGCCCGCTTACCAGGGCATCACACCGTTCATCACCCGCATGGGCTTGTTCATCTGCCGCATGTCGCGGCCCATCAGCCCCGTGTTCACGGTGATGGCGCGCATGGACTGATTCATCTCGCGGATGTCGCCGGTCACCGCGAGGATGGAGCGGTTCATGCTGGTGATGCTGTCGGCCATGGTGCCGGTGTCGGCCAACATGGCGTCGATGTCCTCGGTGAGCAGGTCCATGCTGTCGTTCACCCGGTGAAGCGAGAGGCTCACGTCGCTCAGGTTGCCGCTCATGGTGGCGATGTTGCCATCCATGTTCTGGATGTTCTGCACCAGCACGTTGATCTGGGCGGTCATCACCGAGATGTTCTGCGACAGCTCGGCGATGTTCTTCGCCATCTGCGCCATGTTGCTCTCCATGGCGGGGTCGATGGACTGGGACATGGCGTGCATGTCCTTGGTGACGTGGTAGATGAGATAGAAGCCCGAGAGTCCCAGCAGGCCGAAGACGAGAATGGCGGGGTAGATCATCCGCTCCCAGCGGCGCACGCTGTTGTCGAAGTGCTTGAAGAAACGGCTGAGAGAGATCTCCAGCTTCACCATCGCCTTCTGTTCGGGCGAGAGGCTCTTGTATTCCGGAGAGAAGGTGCGGGGATCCTTTTCGAACATGGCGGCGGCTCGCTGCATGGATTCCGAGACGTTCGGAATCCCGACTTTTCAGGTTACCGCCAGAGGCGCCCCCGGGAATTGACGATTGTCAATGGAGCTCTTGATTCATCCGCCGGTCACGGGCGGGAAGAAGCCCACCTCGTCGCCGTCGTGCACCGGCGTCTCATCCTGGGCCATCTCCTGGTTCACCGCCGCCAGCACGGTCTCTGCTTCGTCGAAGACCCGGCTCCAGGGCGCGCCGCGGGCGGCCAGGTGGCGGCGCAGGGCGGCCACGTCCTTCACCTCCTCCGGCAGCGCCAGCTCCTCCTTGTCCACGCCCAGGCGGTCGCGCAGGCTGGCGAAGTAGAGCAGCCGGATCACGAGCCCCACCCGATCAGTTCGCAGAAGGGCAGGAACTCCACCTCGTCCCCGGCGCGGATCACCCGGTTCTCCGGCAGCGCCACCAGGCCGTTGGCCCAGGTGACGGAGCTGAGCACGGCGGAGGAGCGGCTGGGGTAGACCTCCACCAGATTTTCTCCCTCGCTGCCTCGTGTGAGACGGGCGCGGTGGAACTCGCGGCGCTTGTCCGGCTTCGGCCAGTCGAAGGCGGCTACGGCCCGGATGGCGCGGTTGCGGAATTCGCCCAGGCCCATGGCCTTGAGGAGGAAGGGGCGGGCAAAGAGCTGGAAGGTGACGAAGAGTGATACCGGGTTGCCCGGCGTGCCGATGAAGGGGGTGTCGCCGATGTGGCCGAAGGCCAGGGGCTTGCCGGGACGGATGGCGATCTTCCAGAGGTTGAGCTCGCCCAGCGCCTCCACCGCCGGTTTCACGTGGTCCTCTTCGCCCACCGAAACGCCGCCAGAGGCCACCACCACGTCGGCCTGCTCTGCCGCCTCTGCCAGGGCGGCCTTGGTGGCCTCCAGGGTGTCGGCCACCTGGCCCAGGTCGATCACCTCGCAGCCCATGGCGCGCAGCAGGCCGGAGACGGTGAAAATGTTGGAGTTGTAGATCATGCCGGGACGCAAGGGTTCGCCGGGCATCAGCAGTTCGTCGCCGCTGGCCAGCACCGCCACCTTCAGGGGGCGCTTCACCGCCAGTTCCGCCACGCCCACAGAGGCGGCCAGTCCCAGGTGCTGAGGTTGCAGCCGGGTGCCGGCCTCGATGATCACCGAGCCCGACTCGATGTCCTCGCCGGCGCGGCGGATGTTGGCGCCGGGTTGCGGCACCTTGTTGAAGATCACCTCGTCGCCCTGGCGGCAGGTCTGCTCCTGCATCACCACCGCGTCGGCCCCCTCGGGAACCGGCGCGCCGGTGAAGATGCGGGCACAGGTGCCCGGCTCCAGGGGCTGAGGCGCGGTGCCTGCGGGAATGCGCTGGGAGACCGTCAGCCGGGTGCCCTCGGCGGGAATGTCGGCCACGCGCACGGCGTAGCCGTCCATGGCGCTGTTGTCCCAGCCGGGCACGTCGATGGTGGAGCGCACCGGCTCGGCGAGCACGCGGCCCAGCGCCTGGTGCAGCGGCAGGATCTCCTGCTCCGCCACCGGGCGGGCGTGGAAGAGCAGCAGCTCCAGAGCCTCCTCGTAGGGCTTGAGGTCGGTGACGGTGGGGGTACAGTCGCAGGCTTCGCTCATGGGGAGGGTCCTGTCAGAAGTCGTAGCCGAAGTCTTCGCGGAAACGGGCGCGGAACTCATCCATGGTGAAGCGGTGGTTCTGGGTGCCGGCGTGTTCGATCTTGATGGCGCCCATGAGCGCGGCGATGCGGCCGGTGGTCTCCCAGTCCATGCCGTTTTGCAGGCCGTAGAGGAGCCCCGCGCGGTAGGCGTCGCCGCAGCCGGTGGGATCCACGACGCGCTCGGCGCGGGCGGCGGGGATCTCCACCACCCGGCCGTCGGTGAAGATGCGAGAGCCCTCGCCCCCCTTGGTGACGATGACTGCCTCCACTTCCCGCGCCAGCTCCTCGATGGTCTTGCCGGTGCGCTCCTGCATCAGCTTGGCCTCGTAGTCGTTGAAGGCGAGCCAGTTGGCCTGGCTGGCGAAACGGTTGAGGTCGTCGCCGTCGAACATGGGCATGCCCTGGCCCGGGTCGAAGATGAAGGGGATACCCGCCTCGGCGAACTGCTCGGCGTGCTCGATCATCCCCTGGCGGCCGTCGGGCGAGACCAGCCCGAGGGTGACGTCCTTCGCCTGGTCCACCCGGTTGATGTGGGCATGGTTCATGGCCCCCGGATGGAAGGCGGTGATCTGGTTGTCGTCCTGGTCGGTGGTGATGTAGGCCTGGGCGGTGTACTCGCCGGCCACCTCGGTGACGTGCCTGCGGCTGATGCCGTTCTCCGCCATCCACTGGGCATAGGGGCCGAAATCGCCGCCCACGGTGCCCATGGGCAGGCCGTCGCCGCCGAGGAGCTGCAGGTTGTAGGCGATGTTGCCGGCGCAGCCGCCGTACTCGCGGCGCATGTCGGGCACCAGGAAGGAGACGTTGAGGATGTGCACCTGCTCCGGCAGGATGTGGTTGCGGAAGCGGTCGTGGAACACCATGATGGTGTCGTAGGCGAAAGAGCCGCAGATGAGGGCGGTCATGACGTGGTTCCGTGGTTCTCCGTGGACGGCATGTTAGCCGATCTTGCCGCGGTGAAACAGCGGCGGCCTTGACCTGACGCAAGACGGGATCACAACAGCACCAGCGCCCAGACCAGCCCGGCCAGCCCGATGGCCAGCAGCACCGCGGCCGAGCCCATGTCCTTGGCGCGTCCCGCCAGCTCGTGGTGCTCGGGGCTGGCCCGGTCCACGATGGCCTCCAGGCCCGAGTTGAGCAGCTCCACCACCGGCACCAGCAGCCAGCTCCCGGCCAGCAGGGCCCGCTCCACGCCGTTCTCCCCCAGCCAGAGAGCCAGGGGAACCAGCACCAGGGTGGCCGCCAGTTCCTGGCGGAAGGCGGCCTCGTGGCGGAAGGCGGCGGCCAGGCCCCGCATGGAGTAGCCGAAGGCCCGCACCAGGCGGGTGAGACCGGTGGCGCCCGGTTTCACCCGGCGGGCTCCCACTTCAGGTCCAGCTCGCGCGCCGCGCGCACGTCGTCCAGGCGGCGCACCGGCAGCTTCCAGGGAGCGCCCTTCACCGTCTCCGGCTCGCGCTCGGCCTCCTCGCGGATCTTCACCATGGCCTCGACGAAGGCGTCCAGCGCCTCCTTCGCCTCCGTCTCCGTGGGCTCGATGAGGAAGCACTCGGGCACCAGCAGGGGGAAGTAGGTGGTGGGGGCGTGCATGTCGTGGTCCAGCAGCCGCTTGGCGAAGTCCATGGCGCTCACGCCCAGCTCCTTCGCCTCCTTCTTCAGGGTGAGGATGAACTCGTGGGTGGCGCGCCGCTCCGGGTAGGCGGCGGTGAAGCCCGCCTCCATCAGCCGCTTCATCAGGTAGTTGGCGTTGAGGGTGGAGAAGTCAGCCACCCGGCGCATTCCTTCGGCGCCCAGCATCTTGGCGTAGACGTAGGCGCGCAGCAGGATCCCGGCGTTGCCGGCGAAGGCGCTCAGGCGGCCGATGGTCTTGGGGCGCTCCTTCTCGGTGAGGAAGCGGTAGTCGTGGCCGTCGAACTCCACCAGGGGCACCGGCAGGTAGGGGGCCAGCCGTTCGCTCACCCCCACGGGACCCGCGCCGGGACCGCCGCCGCCATGGGGGGTGGAGAAGGTCTTGTGCAGGTTCATGTGGATGACATCGAACCCCATGTCGCCGGGCCGCACCCGGCCGAGGATGGCGTTGAGGTTGGCGCCGTCGTAGTAGAGCAGGCCGCCCGCCTCGTGCACCATCTTCGCGATGGTGGCGATGTGGCGTTCGAAGACCCCCAGGGTGGAGGGGTTGGTGAGCATGATGCCGGCGGTCTGGGGACCCAGGGCCTGCTCCAGCGCCTCCAGGTCCACGTCGCCGTTGGCCAGGGTGGGGATCTCGCGCGCCTTGTAGCCGCACATCACCGCGGTGGCGGGATTGGTGCCGTGGGCGGCGTCGGGCACCAGGATCTCGGTGCGCCCGGTGTCACCGCGGGCGTCGTGGTAGGCGCGGATCATGGCCACGCCGGCGAACTCGCCCTGGGCGCCGGCCATGGGCGAGAGGGAGACCGCCGCCATGCCGGTGACCTCCTTCAGGATCTCCTGCAGCTCGTGCATGGCGCTGAGGAACCCCTGGCTGTGGCTCTCCGGCGCCAGCGGGTGGCGGTTGACCAGCCCCGGCAGCGTGGCCAGCGAGTTGCATGCCCTGGGGTTGTACTTCATGGTGCAGGAGCCCAGGGGGTAGAACTGGGTGTCGATGGAGAAGTTCTTCTGCGACAGCTTCGTGTAGTGGCGCACCGCCTGCAACTCGGAGACCTCGGGCAGCTGCGGTCTGGAGCGGCGGCGCAGGTGTTCGGGAATGCCGTCGAGGGAGGCCTTTTCCTTCGGCGCCTGCGCCTGGGCGCGGCGGCCGGGTCGGGAGTGTTGGAAGATCAGCATGGCGCGGTTACTCTCTCTTCAGGCGGGAATACGCGCGTGGTGATAGACGAACTCGGGGTCGAGGTCGATGCCCCCATCCCATTCGATGGTGTCGAAAGAGACCTTCACCCGCCGGAAACGGTCGGCCTCCTTCAGCTGCTGGAACACCCCGAAGTCGAGGTGAGGGCGCATATCGAGAATTCCTTCCTCACCATTGGAGAAACGCACCGCCAGGCGGTGGTCATCCAATGGCGAAACGTCGATCACCGCAGGGGTGTCCATCGGCCGTCTCCTCATTTCAGTGGCTCGATCCGGAAGGGTTCCTCCCCCTTCATCACCAGTGCCCAATCTGCCAGTAGTTCCTCCTGGTGGAGCTCTACCCATGCAAGAACCAGGCGCTCCTGTTTCCTGGGCAGGCTCCCTTTGCTGATTTCCCGCTTTTCGATATCCACGATGGCGCTGTCGTCCCCATAATAGACGTGAACATGTGGCGGTGGATGCTCCCCTGGCGCGTAATACATCCGGATGATGATGCCGTAGAACATACAGATGGTGGGCATGGGCTCACTCCAGATCGAATCGCACCATGGTGGCGCAGGCGCCCTGGCGGCGGCTGGCCAGGACCCGCTGGAGGCTGGTGGCGTACTTGTCCAGGTCCTCCTCGGTGCGGGTCTCGGTGGCGCACACCAGCAGGCAGTTCTCCAGTTCGGGGTAGTCCTGCTGCAGGTCGTACCCGCCGAGGATGTTGTGGGCCGCCAGGGTGCGCAGCACGCCGGGCACCTCCATGGGGAGCTTCAACACCGTCTCGTGGAAGACGGGGCCGCTGAAACGGGGCTCGATTTCGCCCAGGCTGGTGAGCTTCTCCACCAGCCTGCCCAGGTTGGCGTGGCAGGCGGCGGCCGTCTGCGCCAGCCCTTCGGCGCCGAGGAGCGCCATGTGGATGGTGGCGGCGGTGACCATCAGCCCCTGGTTGGTGCAGATGTTGGAGGTGGCCTTGGAGCGACGGATGTGCTGCTCCCGCGCCTGCAGGGTGAGGGTGAAGCCCTCCTTCCCGTCGAGATCGACGGTGCGGCCGATGAGGCGCCCCGGCATCTGGCGCACGTATTTCTGGCGGCAGCAGAGGAAACCGAAGTAGGGCCCGCCGGAGCTGAGCGGCGCGCCCAGGGGCTGGCCGTCCCCGCAGGCGATGTCCACGCCGTCACCGCCCCACTCTCCCGGCGGCGCCAGCACCGCCATGGCCAGGGGGTTGACCACGGCGATGGAGAGCAGGCCGTTCTTCCGCGCAAAGTCGGCCATCTCGTCCACCGGCTCCAGCACCCCGAAGAAGTTGGGCTGGGGGATCACCAGGGCGGCGAAATCCTCCCCGGCGTGGGCTTCCAGGGCGGCCAGGTCGGTCTGGCCCGTCGCCGCGTCGAAGGGCAGCTCCACCAGCTCGATGCCCTGGTTCCTCACCAGGGTGTGCACCGTGGCGCGGTAGGCGGGGTGCAGGCTGCGCGGTACCAGGATGCGCTTCGACTTCGACTTGCGGTTGGCGCGCACCGCCATGAGCACCGCCTCCGCCAGCGCCGAGGCGCCGTCGTAGAGGGAGGCGTTGGAGACCTCCATGGCCATCAGCTCGGCCATCATGGTCTGGTACTCGTAGAGGAGCTGCAGGGTGCCCTGGCTCGCCTCGGCCTGGTAGGGGGTGTAGGCGGTATAGAACTCGCCGCGGGTGGCGATCTGCCAGACGGCGGCGGGCACGTGGTGGTCGTAGGCGCCGGCGCCGATGAAGCAGAGGGGCTGGCCGTCCCGGCGCGCCTTCTCCTGCATCAGGCGCGTGACCTCCATCTCACTCAGGCCGGGGCCGATGCCCTCGAGGGGAGCGGCGCGCAGCTCGTCGGGGATCTCGTCGAAGAGCTCGTCGATGCTGGCGACGCCGATGGCCGACAGCATCTCCTGCACCTCTTTTTCCGTATGGGGAATGAATGGCATGGTTCCTGTGGATCGGACTTCGAATCGTCGGGTGGAAACCCGGCCTATTCCTCTTCTTCGACGACCTTGGCATAGGCCTCGGCGTCGAGCAGCTCGTCCAGCTGGGAGGGATCGGAGGGACGCATCCGGAAGATCCAGTTCTCGTAGGGCGCCTCGTTGATCGCCTCCGGGCTGTCGGCCAGGGTCTCGTTCACCTCCGCCACCTCGCCGTCGAGGGGGCTGTAGACGTCGGAGGCGGCTTTCACCGACTCCACCACGGCACACTCGCCGCCGGCAGAGAGCTCGGTGCCCACCTCGGGCAGCTCCACGAAGACCAGGTCGCCGAGCAGCTCCTGGGCGTGGTCGGTGATGCCCACGGCGACGATGCCGTCCCCTTCGTCTCGTACCCACTCGTGGCTGCGGGTGTATTTCAGTTCGTCCGGAATCTCGCTCATTTTCGGTTTTCCCCTTGTCGTGTCGTATTGGGAGCCATCTTCCCTTCGGTTCGGCCCGGGGCGGGCCTCCTACAGTTCGATGCAGGCCTTGCCGTGCCGCACGAAGGGCGGCTTCACCCGCCGTACCGGCAGCCGCCGGCCGCGGATCTCCACGGCGAGATCGTCACCGGCGTCCGCCGCCACCCGCGCCAGGGCGATGGCCCGGCCCAGGGTGGGCGAGAAGCCGCCGGAGGTGATCTCCCCCACCTCGCGCCCGCCGTCGTACAGCTTCAGATGATTGCGCAAAACGCCCTTCCCTTCCAGCACCAGGCCGGTGAAGCGGCGCAGGTCGCCCGCGGCCCGCTGCGCCTCCAGCGCCCGCCGGCCGATGAAATCACGCTGCCCGTCCCGGAGGTCCACCGTCCAGCCCAGGCCCGACTCCAGGGGCGACACCGTCTCGTCCATGTCGGAGCCGTAGAGGTTCATGCCCGCCTCCAGGCGCAGGGTGTCGCGTGCGCCCAGGCCGCAGGGACGCACCTCCCGCTCCAGGAGGCGGTACCACAGGTCGGCCACTTCGTCTTCGGGCAGCATGATCTCGAAGCCGTCTTCCCCCGTATAGCCGGTGCGGGCCACGAACCAGTGACCGTCGGTGGCTGCGTGGAAGGGCTCGAGCCCGGCGGTGGCGTCGCGCAGTCCTTCCGGCAGCAGGGGCAGGGCCTTCTCCCGGGCATGGGGGCCCTGCACGGCGATCATGCCCAGGTCGCGGCGGGGCCGTACCTCCACCTCGAAGGGGGCGGTCCGCTTCTCCATCCAGGCCAGGTCCTTCTCCGTGGTGGCGGCGTTCACCACCACGCGGTACCAGGTGTCGTCCATGTGATAGGTGATGAGGTCGTCGATGACGCCGCCCTCTTCGTTGAGCATGCAGGAGTAGAGGGCCTTGCCCGGTTTCTCCAGCCGGGCCACGTCGTTGGCCAGCAGACGGCGGAGGAAGGGTTTCGCCTCCCTGCCGCGGACGTCCACCACCGTCATGTGGCAGACGTCGAACATGCCGGCGTCGCGGCGCACGGCGTGGTGCTCCTCGATCTGGGAACCGTAGTGGATGGGCATCTCCCAGCCGCCGAAGGGCACCATGCGTGCGCCCAGGTTGCGGTGGATCTGGTTGAGAACGGTCTTCTGCACCGGGAGCCTCCGTGTGGGTCTGGATTGGCCCGCCCCTCTGTCCCGGTACCTGAGAGTTTGGATGGCCCGCGCCACCCTGCCCCGTCGGTGGGCGCCATGCTGCGCTGGCGCCGCTCTCCAGAGTCGAGCTGTTGCCTCGGCCGGGGGAGCCTGTCCGGTGTTTCCGTTGCCGCCAAGCCCCCCAGGGATGGGTTCACGGGCGATCCGCAACGGAAATGCCGGGCAGGCTCGTGGTAGGCCTGGTTGGCAACGATCTTCCCGGTCCTTTTGCCTGAGCGATTCCGGGCGGAATTGCGCCTTCGGCGCCGGCTGGGCCGGTCTCTCCCGGGAAGAGGTCGGCTCGAGTGGAAGATGGTACCGGCAGGGGCGAGGAAATGCTACCGGTGATGGAGCAGGGGAATCGCCCGCGTCGGCCTTCGGCCTCGGCGGGCCTACGTCTTGGCAATCCACCGTGGTTCCAGGATGGGTAGGCTGGGCGAGGCCGCCTTGCGGCCGACCCCGGCGGATGCGGATGATTGGCAAGCGGTTTGACATTCGAACAATTCTGTTCGATTCTTTTTTCATGAACGGAGCGCAGTTCATCAAGCTGATCAGGAAGATCGGAAAGAAGAACGGCGTTGAGGTACGTTTCGACAGCCGTTCCGGAAAGGGGAGCCACGGGCGGTTGTATTACGGTGAGCGTTTCACGACGCTGAAGGATCGCAAGAAGGAGATCGGCCCCGGCCTCTATCGCAAGATGTTGCGCGACCTGGGATTGAACGAGGAGATCTGAACCATGCAATACCTCTATCCGGCGATTGCCGAACAGGACGAAGCCGGCTTCTGGCTGGTGACCTTTCCCGACGTTCCCGAGGCGGGTACCGATGCGGAAACGCTGGCCGGCGCCCTGGATGAAGCGTCCGATGCGTTGATCGCCGCCTTGGGCGGATATGTGGAACAGCGTCGCCCCATTCCGAAGCCCTCCCCGGTGCGGAAGGGGCAGCATCCGGTTCCCTTGCCGGCCATGGTTGCGGCCAAGCTGGCGCTCCATCAAGCCATGCGCGAGGCGGGCATGACCAACACCCGCCTGGCGGAACGGCTCGGCGTGAGTGAAACCGTCGTTCGGCGCATGCTCGATCTCGATCACAATACACGGATCGATCACCTGGAACGCGCCCTGGCCCTGCTGGGAAAACGGCTGGCACTGCAGGTGCTGGATGCCGCCTGAGAAGCGGCGGTTTCCGTCGGTCGGCGGAACCGCCCGCGTCGGCCTTCGGCCTCGGCGGGCCTACGTCTTGGCAATCCACCGTAGTTCCAGGATGGGTAGGCCGGGCGAGGCCGCCTTGCGGCCGACCCCGGCGGATGCGGGAAAGGGTTCGATGCGTTACGGCCGGGGGGAGGTGGCTCCCGTGGGGCGGGCTTCAAGGGGGGGCTGCGCCAGGCTCGGCAGTTCGCCCAGGGTGCCCATGGCGTTGCGCACCAGCAGCCGCTTGAGGGGCGAGAGCCGGTCGGCCAGGTCCAGCCCCAGGTTGCGCGCCAGTTTCACCGGCGGAATCTCGTTGCTGAAGAGGCGCTTGAGCAGATCCATGGCGCCCTGCATGGCGATGTTCTCGCCCTTGCGCGCCCGCTCGTAGCGGCGCAAGGTCTGCTCGTGGCCCAGGGGGCGGTGCTTCTCCCGCGCCCGGACGAGCACGTCCACCAGCTCGGCCATGTCCAGCAGGCCCAGGTTCACCCCCTGCCCCGCCAGCGGGTGGATCACGTGGGCGGCATCGCCCACCAGGGCCAGGCCCGGTGCGATGTAGCGGCCAGCGTGCTGCAGCCGCAGGGGGAAGATCCCGCGCTCGCCCTCCAGGGTCAGTCGGCCCAGGCGCGCCTCGCTGGCGTGGGTGACGGCCTCGTCGAAGGCCTCGGGTTCCAGCTCCGCCAGCCGTGCCGCCTCCTCGGGCGAGGTGGACCAGACGATGGAGAACCAGTCCCGCTCCATGGGCAGCAGCGCCAGCGGTCCCGAGGGCATGAAGCGCTGCCAGGCGGTGGCCTGGTTGCCCTCCTCGGCCTTCACGGTGCAGACCAGGGCGTGCTGGTCGTAGCTCCAGCCGTGGGTGGAAATGCCGGCCAGTTCGCGCAGCTGCGAGCGGGCGCCGTCGGCGGCGACGACCAGGTCTGCCTCCAGCCGCCGCTCCTCCCCTTCCTGCTTCACCCGCAGCGCGGGCCGCCGCTCGCTGGGCTCGAAGGAGAGGAGTTCGGCGCCGGTGATCACCTCCACTTCCGGCCGCTCGCGCAGCACCGCCCAGAGGGCGCACTGGATGACGCCGTTCTCGATGATGTGGCCCAGCTCCGGCTCGCCCAGCTCGGCGGCGTCGAAGCGGATCTCGCCGCCGCCCGCCTCCCACACCACCATGCGCTCGTAGGGGGTGATGCGGCGGCGGACCATCTCCGGCCAGGCGCCGAGATGCTCGAAGATGTTCCGCGAGGCGCGGCTGATGGCGGAGACGCGGATCTCGAACCCCTCTCTCGGCCAGCCGCAGTCGGGTTCCCGCCGCTCCAGCAGGCGGATGCGGAAACCACGCTGGGCCAGGGCGCAGGCCGCCGCCGCACCCACCATGCCGCCGCCCACGATGAGGATCTCGCCGCCGCTCACAGGGGCACCCCCCGGGCCAGGCGGGGCAGCCGCCCCTCGATGCCCATGGCGGCGCGGGCCAGGCCGTGGCGTGCCGGTGGACAGAGTTCCAGCCCCAGCAGCCCCAGGTTGCGCCCCAGGCGCAGGGGCGGCCAGCGGTTGCTGAAGAGCCGCACCAGGGAGTCGGTGGCCAGGGCCACGCCGCGGCGGTCGCGCCGGCGCCACTGTTCATAGCGCCGCAGCACCCTTTCGCTGCCGGGGTCCTCGCCCTTGCGCACGGCGTCGAGCACCACCTCGGCCAGGGCCGCCACGTCGCGGATGCCCAGGTTGAAGCCCTGCCCCGCCACCGGGTGCAGGGTGTGGGCGGCGTTGCCCACGAGGACGGCGCGGGGCTTCACCGAGTCGCGCACCCAGAGCTGGCTCAGGGGATAGGCGGCGCGCCGTCCCACCTTGTGGAAGCGGCCCAGGCGCCAGCCGAAGTTCTCCTGCAGGCGGGCGAGGAAAGTGGCGTCGTCCCAGCCGAGCACCTCTTCCCGCTGTTCGTCGGCCACCGTCCAGACCAGGGCGCAGCGCTCGTCGTGCATGGGCAGCAGCGCCATGGGGCCGTTGCCGGTGAAGCGCTCGTAGGCCACGTTGCCGTGGGGCCTCGAAGGGGTGACGTTGGCGATGACGGCGCTCTGGTGGTATTCCCGGCGCACCGTGTCGAAGCAGAGCTGCTGGCGCACGAAGGAGCTGCCGCCGTCGGCGGCCACCAGCAGCGGGGCCGAGAGCTCTCGGCCGTCCTCCAGCCCCACGTGGGCGGCCCGTTCCTCGATGCTCAGCCAGCGCACCCGGGCCGGGGCCAGCAGATCCAGGTCGTCGAGCCCCTGGAGGTGCTCCAGCAGCACCGCGCCCAGGTCGCGGGCGGTGATCACCTCGCCCAGGGCCGGCACGCCCTCTTCGGCGGCGTCCAGGTGGGTGAAGCCGAAACCGCCCTGCTCGGAGACGTGAATGTGCAGGATGGGCGCGGCGTGGGGGGCCATGGCCGGCCACAGGCCGAGGGCCTCGAAGATGCGGCGGGCGCCCCAGGCGAGGGCGATGGCGCGGTCGTCGTAGTTGGGCAGCGCCTCCACCTTCGGCTCCGCCGCCTCCACCAGCGCCAGTTTCAGGCCGTGGCCAGAGAGGGCCGCCGCCAGAGTGGCGCCGGCCATGCCGCCGCCGATGATGACGAGGTCGTATGGGCTGTTCATGTTTTCAGTGTACGGTGGGGGTGTGGCGAGCTCAACCCGGTTGGTGGGGGCGTACCATTCCGCCGGGGTCGACCGCGGGGCGGCCTCGCCCGGCCTACCGATTCTGGAACGACGATGGGCTGCAAAAACGCGGGCGTATTACTGCATCAACGCCTCGATCTCCTCGATGGTCTTGGGCGCCTCCTTCGACAGCACGTCGTGGCCGTCGCGGGTCACCAGGACGTCGTCCTCGATGCGGATGCCGATCCCCTGCCACTTCTTCGCCACCCCTTTCATGCCCCTGGGAATGTAGAGCCCCGGCTCGATGGTGACCACCATGCCCGGTTCCAGCTCGCGCCAGTGGCCGTCGATCTTGTAGTCGCCCACGTCGTGCACGTCCATTCCCAGCCAGTGGCCGGTGCCGTGCATGAAGAACTTCTTGTACTTCTCCTCCTTGATCAGCTTCGCCGGCTGTCCCCGGAGCAGTCCCAGCTTCACCAGTCCCCGGGTGAGCACGCGCACCGCCGCCTTGTGCGGGGCGTTGTAGGGGTTGCCCGGTTTCACCTGCTCGATGGCGGCGAGCTGGGCGTCGAGCACCAGCTGGTAGAGCTGGCGCTGGGGCTCCGTGAAACGGCCGTTCACGGGGAAGGTGCGGGTGATGTCCGAGGCGTAGCATTCGAGCTCGCAGCCGGCGTCCACCAGCACCAGGTCGCCGTCGTCGAGGGGCTGGTCGTTGTTCACATAGTGCAGAATCGTGGCGTTGTCGCCACCGCCCACGATGGGCTGGTAGGCCTGTTCGCGCGCGCCCCGACGATAGCAGGCGTGGATGAAGAGCCCCTCCAGGTCGTATTCCTTCATGCCGGGGCGGCAGCTTCGCATCAGCTCGCGGTGGGCCGCGGCCGAGATCTTCGCCGCCCGCCGCATCACCGCCACCTCGGAGCGCGACTTGTAGAGGCGCATGTCGTGCAGGTGGTGGTCCAGGGCCACGAACTCCTGGGGCGGATGGACGCCCGAGCGCGCCCTGCCCCGGATGCGGCCGATCCACTGGGACATGCGCTGGTCC
>Ga0256914_1002605_pt1 | contig 14915 bp, 12 predicted proteins | sample HulkmetaG_FD_191571 | JGI IMG/M metagenome (GOLD analysis project Ga0256914, IMG submission 191571) | Hydrothermal chimney microbial communities from Main Endeavour vent field at the Juan de Fuca Ridge, Pacific Ocean - Hulk | ecosystem: Environmental > Aquatic > Marine > Hydrothermal vents ... | reverse complement strand
AGATGTAAATGCACTAGAAAAAAAAGTAGAAAATTTCAAAAAACTTTTTCCAATTTATAAAGATTATACAATTTACGGAGGTCTTGCATCTTTAACAATGTCAAAAGATGTAAAATCTAAATTATTAGAAAAAGGATTATATGCTATAAAACAACAGGGTGACCATGTTGAGGTGGCGAGTCCGAAATAAAAATAAAAAAATTGCAAAAAGTTTTTCTTAAATTCGAAGCTTAAGAAGAGCTTTTTTTATATTTTATATATATGATATTATAAATATATAAAAAATATTTTTTACAATTACAAACATTATGCCAAAAAATCAAAACAATCCTTTTGATAAATTTACAGACGATGCAAAAAAAGCTTTAAAATTTGCAGAACAGCTATCAAAACAAGAAGAAGCAAACATAACAGGAACCGATCACCTATTGGTTGCAATGGCAAATGATGCAAATTCTTTATGTGCAGGTATTTTGCTCGCCCATGGAATTTCAGAAGAAAATATATTACTTGCCAAACAAAATATAGATACAGAAAAAGCAGATCCTGCATTTCCATCTACCTTATCATCTCCTTTAAGATTTGCAATTGAAACATCTATAGAAATTGCACAAAAATATAAACATTCTGAAATTGGACTAGAACATATACTTTTTGCTTTTTTACAAGATCAAGACTGCAAAGCTTTTAAAATACTAGAACTGATGAGTATCTATTTCCCAGAACTACAAAATGATTTAATAGACTTATTAAATCAAATATCTGGTGGAGATTCAAAAAATAAAAATAAGAAAAATAAGAAGTTTAAAAATCCAATAAATGATTTATTTAATGGGCTTTCTGGTGCTGTTGGAATTATGAATAAAAATGATTTATCAAATCTTTTAGGAGAGACAAAACCATGGAAAAAAAAGAAAAATTTTTCTCAAAAATCGCAAGAAGATATCCTTTCAGAATTTGAAGAAGAATTTTTAAATAATTCACAAGATATACAAAACAATAATGAATTTGATGAAAACGATGAAGAGTATGAAGATTTTGATGAATCTAGCACTCCCGCTTTAGACTTCTTTTCTACCGATTTTACAAAACTTGCTCAAAAAGAAGAGCTTGATCCTGTTATTGGACGAAAAGTTGAAATAGAAAGAGTTATGCATATTTTAAATAGAAAAACAAAAAATAATCCAATTATATTAGGAGAACCTGGAGTTGGAAAAACAGCAGTAATTGAAGGATTAGCACAAGCAATTCACAACGGAGATGTACCATCAGGATTATTAAATAAACGCGTTTTAGCACTTGATATTGCAGGAATGATTGCAGGAACTAAATATCGTGGAGAATTTGAAGAACGATTAAAAGAAGTAATAGATGATGCAATTTCAAGCAAAGGAGAAGTTATTATTTTTGTAGATGAAATTCATACAATTGTAGGAGCAGGTGGTGGAGATGGAACTCTTGATGCTGCCAATATTTTAAAACCAGCACTTTCCAGAGGAAAAATACAAATGATTGGAGCCACTACATTTGACGAATACAGAAAATATATCGAAAAAGATAAAGCTCTTGATAGACGATTTCAACCTGTAAAAGTGGCAGAACCAACTGAAAAAGAAGCTGTAGAAATCTTAAATGGACTTAAAAAATCTTTTGAAAAATTTCATAAATTAAAAATTGCAAATTCTGCCATTTCTTCTGCCGTTCATCTTTCTAAGCGATTTATAACAGAACGATTTTTACCAGACAAAGCAATCGATTTATTAGATGAAGCATGTGCCAGCAAAGGACATAGAAGTCAAAAGGTAAGCAAGGAAGTGAAAGCATTAGAAAAAAAAATTAAAAAACTGTTAAAACAAAAAGAAGAAGCTGTAAATAATAATAATTATGAAAAAGCTATAAAAATTAAAGAACAAGAAATAGAGCATGAAAAAGAAATGCAAAATTTAAGAAACATAGAGCCTTCTTTATCCGAACGAATAACAATTACAGAACAAAATATAGAAGAAACTGTTTCAAAAATAACTGGCGTTCCTCTTGAAAAATTAGAAAATGATGATATTGAAAAATTATTAGAATTATCTGAAACTTTAGAAAAAAAAGTAATAGGGCAAAAAGATGCTATTCAAAAAATCGTAAAAGCTATTCATAGATCTCGTGCAGGAATCTCAGACCCAAATAAACCTATTGGGAAATTTTTATTTCTTGGACCAACAGGGGTTGGAAAAACAGAGCTTGTGCGTGTTTTAGCTAGTGAAATTTATGGACGAGAAGACAGTCTTATTAAAATTGATATGTCTGAATTTGCAGAAAAACATGCAACTTCAAGATTAGTAGGAGCAGCTGCAGGATATGTCGGATATGAAGAAGGTGGAGAGCTTACAGAAAAAGTAAGAAGAAATCCATATTCTCTTATTTTATTTGATGAAATTGAAAAAGCCCATGTAGATTTTCAAAATATACTTTTACAAATTTTTGAAGATGGATATTTAACAGATAACAAAGGGCGAAAAGTTGATTTTAAGAATACTCTTATTGTTTTAACATCAAATATTGGAGCCGAAGTTTTAACAAATTCTGCAATAAAAATAGGATTTAATATGCAATCGTCTCAAGCGGATAAAGCAAAAGAAGATTTTGAAGAAAAATCAGAATTAGTACTAGGACAAGTTAGAAATCATTTTAAACCAGAATTTTTAGGACGACTCGACAAAGAAATTATTTTTAAACCACTTAGTAATAAATCAATTAGAGCAATTGTTGTTTTAGAATTAAAAAAACTTGCAAAAAGATTGAAAAAACAAAATTTAATCCTCACTCAATCAGAAGGAGTTATTACATATTTAGCAAAAGAAAGTTTTGACAGTGCAAATGGTGCACGAAAAGTAAAAAAAGTTATTCAAGAACAAGTTGAAGATAATATCACTCATGAGCTTTTAAGCCAAAAAACAATAAAAAATGCAACAATAAAGCTTATTTCTCAAAGAGGAAAAAAAACAGGAGTTCTTGTTCAAATTGAAAAAATAACAAAAAACAAGAATAAGTAAGAATAAGAAGAAATAAAAAAATTATTATTAAAAATACTGTGAAAAATATTAATATTTGCTGGATAGACAACGGAGACATACTGGGAGGTGCAGAGCTTTTCTCTATAGACATGTTGTATGGGCTTATTCGACATGCAAAAGAAAATAAAGAAATACATATCAATTTAGATATTTATTCTCAAAGTATTGATAACAATAATTCTTTTGCTCGAAAAATTAATATTGCTATTACAACATTAGAAAAAGAAAAAATAAATGAAAATTTAGCAAATTTAACAAATTTAACAATAACACATAAAAAATTATTTTTACCAGCTTTAAAACCAATTTCGTATAAAAATATTAAAAATCTTTTTTTATCTTTTTTCGAACTTAAAAAAATAGTACATCAAAATAATTATGATGTTGTATATGCAAATACAGTACGAACAGGAATTATTACAGGAATTACTCAATTCTTTTTTCCAAAACATACAAAAACAATATTTATGTCTCATGATTACACTTTTCCTCAAATGCTTGGAAAATTAATTATTCCTCGATTTACACAAATTTTAGCGTGCTCATATGCAGTAAAACAACATTTACTAGAAACAGGAATTAAACCATGGAAAATTGAAGTAATTCAGAATGGAGTAGATATTGAATTTTTAAAAAATTTAAAACCTGTAGAAGCTCCTCTTTTTGAAATTGGAATAATAGGAAGATTATCAGAATGGAAAGGACAAATGACTGTGCTAAAAGCGGCAAAATGGCTAAAAGAAAATGCAAAAGAATTTCCATTTAAATTTACATTTTACGGGGAAGCTTCAAATAAATTAGAAGATATGAAATTTGCAAGAGATCTGCATAAATTTGTAAAAGAAAATAATTTAAGTGAAATTGTAACATTCTCAGGGTTCACCTCACTATCTATAGCCTTAGAAAAATCTTCAATAATTATTCATGCTTCAATCGAAGAAGAGCCATTTGGACGAACTCCAATAGAAGCTGCGGCGAGTAAGCGAGTTGCTTGTATTTCAAATATTGGAACTCCTGCTAAAATTTTTACAGACAAAGAAAATGCTTTCTTTTTTGAAGCTGGAAATGCAGAAAGCCTAGCTCATACACTTGTTATCATTGCACATAACAAAGATAAATCTTTACAAATAGCAGAAAATGGACAAAAACTTATAGAAGAAAAATTTAATATTTTAAAAATTTCTAAATTATTTTGGGGATTTTTTACTCAATCTTAAGAAAAATTAAAGTTTATAACTGCTTCAATAATAAGATATGCAAGGAGAGATACAACAGCCCCAAGAATTGCATAAATAAGAATTTGTTTGGCTTTTGTAACTTTTTCCTGATCGCCATCTCTCAAGACCATAATACCTCCTGCATAAATAAGTAATAAAAAAGCTAAAGTTCCCATCAATTTTAAAATTGATTGAATTAATTCTGGTATTAATTCCGAACGCAAATCCCCTTTCACCAAAGCATCTAATTCTTTTTGAGATTTTACATCAATCTCTATATCAGGATTTGTTCCTGAACTAAAATTAATATTACTAATAATTTCAACAACAGTATATGACAGCATTATAATAATTAATCCTGCAATAGACCACTTAACAGTTTCTATCGCTTTTGATTTTAATTCATCATCTTCTGGGCTCAGCATTAAATAAATACCCGCCACCACGATTAATAAAATAGCAATAGCTACAGATAGGCTTATTCCATATGATATCCATGCGGGAATTGCAGATGTAAAAAACCAATGCTTAAAAACGCTTTTATCATTAGCCGATGCATCTGGACTAATAAACTCATCTACATTTATTACATTAAAATCTGTAATAGCATTTAGTGTAGGAATAGAATCGGCAATAAGATTAAAATTTTCAAACAACATGTTTATTTTTATATTTATTAATATATATGTATTTCATATTATTGTACTAAAAAAAAGAAACTATATCAATATGATATAATTTCTTTTTTAATTTTGTAATTTAATTTATAAAAACTTATTTTATATTATTACTATTTTTATTCCCCTGTATCTAATGAAAAGTTTGCAATAAAGTCTACCAATGTATATGAAAGAACTATCACAACAACCCCTAACACAGCATACATAATTGTTGTTCTAGCTGCGGTAACAGCTTCTTCATCACCATCACTAAATATAATTTTAACTCCACTATAAATTATAATAAGTAAAAGCCCTAACCCTAAGAATCCAAGTAATTTATTTACAACACTTACAATAGAAGTTTGCAAATCATCTTCACTTGCAGCATCAGGCTTTAATATTGTAGTAACTCCAAATGGATTTGATGCATCTGCCAAAAGTTGCCCAGGATGATTTAAATATGCATCCCATAGACTAAATTCTTGAGATGTATTAGTAACTTCTACTACTTCACTAGCAGATGTAACTGAAGTAAATAATCCGACCATTGCGATAATGCTTAGAATTGATGTTTTTATAAAAGTAGAAATTTTATTCATACTATTTTTTGTTTAAATTGTAATAATCAGTACTATGATACCACAGATGCTTCGAACTCTGCAATCGCAGATAAAATAGCTTCATGTCTTGCAGTTTGTGCAGCTGATGCAGAAGCTCTTCGCCCCTTAGCCCCTAAACTTCTTTTTCGTTTACTTGTAGGTTGAAGTCTTTTAATTCGATGTAATCCATGTTGTCGTGATGCTGTTCTATTTGACATATTTTCTATTATAAAATTAATTTATTTTGTATTCTTATATTTCTGTATATAAAATCTTAAGCTAAAGTAGCTAAAAATACTAAAAAAAGCAAGAGTATTTTATATTAAAATACCCATATCATACCTATTTTTGCTATACTATCAATAAACTTATTTTAATATTTTATAAAATTACAAAGTGATACAAGGCTTCTTTTCTAACTTACAGCAAGAGTTCCACAAAAATACTAAAAATTTTGCTATAAAAATTTTTCTAACTAGCATATTTTTAGGACTTTCCATTTGGTGGCAAAATACTCTTTCTATTTTTACAGATATTTCTGCATTAAATATTCCCGTAGGAGATATTATGTTTTTTATTATTCCCAAATATAATTTATCTCTTATTTATTTTTTAGGAATGTGGATACTTTTTCCTTTGGGAATAGGATATACAATATATAAAATTCCTGAAAAAATTCCATTTATAATTTTTAGCTTTGCTCTTTTCTTTTTTATAAGAGGAATTTGTATTTCTTCTACGTATATAGGAATTCCTCCTGATCATATAACTCCACATTTAGAGATAAATATAAATATTTTTAGTGTTGTTCAATTTTTTAGAAATGATTTATTTTTTTCTGGACACACGGGTATTCCCTTCTTAATTTCTTTATTTTTTTGGAGCTTTACTTTGTTTCGCAATATTTTCATTATTATTTCTATCATAATGGCTTTTACTGTTTTAAGCATGAGAATTCATTATTCGATAGATATTATTGGTGCATATTTTATAACATATGGAATTTTTAAGATGTCTCTTGTTTTATATGCAAAAATAGAAAAATTCCTGAAAATATAAGAAAAATTACCCCTAAAAATAAAAAGATTTTTGGACCTGTTTGTACAACCCATTCTGGATATGCCATAAGTTTATACTGTGGTGCTTTATGAAAAGTCGATTTAAGTGGAATTCCAACAGCTTCTTTATATGAAAATAATATATTTTCATTTTCACCTAGTGCATCAACAGAAATGTAATATTTAACATTTGGGATTAAATCTTTCATTGTAAACGATGTTACATGATAGATTTCTTCTTCTTGAGCATATGCATGTGAAGACAAACCATAATACAGCTTATAACTTTTTACATATTTATTTTTAGACTTATCTTTATATCTTTCCCAACCGACAACAATAGATTCTTCTTTATTGGTAAGAAAAATTACAGGATCTGGCACTGGGGTAGGTGTAGGAGTTGCAGGAATTGGAGTAGGGGTTGCAGGAGTTGGTGTAGGAGTCTGAGGAATTGGCGTCGCAGGAGTAGGTGTAGGAGTAGCAGGCGTGGGTGTAGGTGTAGGTGTAGGTTTTGGTATGACAAAAGAAATAATTTCAGATTTTTCATTTTCTTTTCCAGATAAATCCATTGCTGTAATTTGAAAAAAATACTTACCTGGTGCTAAATTTTCTAATTTAATAGTATTTGTTTTTTTTGATACTGTTTTTATTTTTTTTAATGATTTTTCGTTGTTTTCGATACCAGAATGAACAATATACACAAGAGGTGGTGTGTTTAATAAATCCCAAGATAATGTCGTTATTTTATTTTCAGTATTATATTTTACTTTTAAATTTTTTATTCCTTCTATTTTTTTTATATCTTCTTTTACTATTAATTTATCTTCTAATTCTGTAGTTCCTTTGTTTTCTAATTTATCAGTAATTACTGTAGAAATTGTATATTCTCCCAATTTATCCGGAGCATTAAAAATTGCTTGATATTTCCCATTTCCAAGATTTTTTGCTAGAAATTTAGTATCTGGATCGTTACTAACAAATACTTCTACTGTTTTTATTTTAGAAGATTCTTTTTCGTCTGTATTCGAAAAAGATGAAATAGTTATAATAGTTGTTATTTCTTCGTGAGGAGTTGTAATATGTGGTGTAAATACTGCTGATGTAATATCCGGAACTATAGTATCTACAGAAAAATTAATATCATCAGAAATTGTTGATGTATCGTTTTTTTGGTGTACTGAGACAATATGACTTCCTTCTTCAATATTTTTTAATATGCCTTTAAATTTTCCAGACTGATCTGTACTTGCTTCTAAAACTGGGATTTTATCTAATAAAATTTTAACATCTGAATTTGGCAAAGCAATTCCAGTAACTCCTATATTTTTACTAGAAAATTCAGAATTATTAGAAGGATTTATAATTGTAACTCTTTCAGACTTTTCTTCTGGATTCGTTGGATTTTTTTTATTTTCAACTGTAATAGTTTTTTTTCCAAAAATATTATAATTTATATCATCTATTGCCTTATCATATTTATAAATTTCTAATTGATGTTTTCCTTCTAATGAAAAAACCACGGCCCTTGAAAAAAGTATCTCTCCTTGATCTTTTTTTGTAAATGTATATATTCCATTTTCACCTGGCAAAACAATATTTTTATCAGTAGGAACTTTCATAATAACAGAACCTGTAAAATCTTTTACAATATTTCCGTCACTATCTAAAGCTTGTAATTGTAAATAATTTGCATCTGAATTTAGTTCAACTACATCATCAAAAGTTATTTTAAATCGTGCTACTTTTGAAAAATCAGAATTATCTGTTACATCTGCAATATAATTATTTGAATTATCATTTATTGGTGTATAAAATTGAATTTTTAATTTATTTGATAATATAGAATCAAATGTTTCATCTTTTATTGTAAGTGTTGATTCTCCAGCTTTATATGATGAAATATAAAATGAAATTTCTCCATCAGCAGAACTTACATCTGAAGAAACATAAGAAATAGAGTCAGATGGATTGCTAGAATATAATTTTACACGATGACCTTCTATTGGATTTTGAAATCTATCATAAAGCATTGCGGTAACTTTTGTTTTTTTTCCTGTTTTTACAGAATTGTCAATTACATATACCTGAGAATGCATAACTGATAATTCATCAGCATATATATAAAAATTTTGAGGATTTGCATCTGCATATGATTCTGATTTTTTAACAACTACAAAATTATATTTTCCAGACATTGTTAAGTCTTTGGCAGGAACAATAAATGATGCACTTCCAGAATTATTAAGCGTAATTGGATATGTAAATATTTCATTTTTTTCAGAAACAATAATAATTTTCTTTTCACTATTTTGCTCTCCATTTTCTATTAAAATTTCTGTTCCATATCCAGCTATAGAATCAAAAGCCTTTATATTTAATGTTTCTGCAAAAGTTATTTTGCTTAAAAATATTGAAATAAATACAACAAAAATACTTAATAAAATTTTTAATTTTAATTGTTTAAATGCAATAAATGCAGATGATAATGTAATAAAAAGATTACTCATTTTGTATTTATATATAAATTTATATGTAAAATTTGTGTTTCAGATAATTCTACCATATGATAGAAACATCAACATAATATTTTTACTATACTAGTATTTTAATATATTGCTTAATAATTATAATTCACACTATTTTATGACTCTTACAAATAATTTAAAAATTTTTGACACTCATACTCATGATTATTTTTCAAATTTTAATGATGATAGAAAAGAAATGCTACAAGATGATTTTTCAAATGGTGTAAAAGTAAAAATCCAAATTGGATGCGATATTGAAACATCTCAACAGGCTATATCTCTTTCAGAAACAGATGATAAAATGTTTGCAACCATTGGGCTTCATCCATGTAATGTAGAAAAAGAAGATTTAAATAAAAATTTTATATATTTCACAAAAGTGCTAGAAAAAAATATGCAAAATAGTGCAAAAAAAATTATAGGAATTGGTGAAACTGGTTTTGATTTTTATCATAAAGATTCAACAGAAATGCGAAAAAAACAAAAAATATCTTTTGAAAAACATATAGAATTATGTAAGAAATATTCTCTTCCCATTATTATTCATACACGAAATGCACGAAACGAAACTTTAGAATTTTTACAAAATAATACCATTGTAAAAAATAAAGAAATAACAGGAGTTATTCATTGTTTTTCTGAAAATAGTGAATTTGCAAAAATAGTAACAGAGCAATTCAATTTTTATATTTCTATAGGAGGAGTAGCAACATATCCAAAAAGTACAGAAATTAGAGATGCTATCAAAAACACCCCTCTTGAATATATTGTAACAGAAACAGATAGTCCATATCTTGCACCTCAAAGCGTAAGAGGAAAAAGAAATCAGTCGAAAAATATAAAAGAAGTTATAGAATTAATTGCAAATATAAAAAACATGAACACTGAAAAATGTGCTGAAACATTGTTTAATAATGCAAAAAATTTATTTAATATAAAATAATATTTTTATGCTCTATAATTTGGGGCTTCTCGTGTAATAGTTACATCATGTGGATGAGACTCTTTTAATGAAGCCGATGTAATTTGTACAAATTTTGCTTTTCCGTGTAATTCTTGAATATCTGCAGAACCTTGATACCCAAGAGAAGATTTAATTCCTCCAACAATTTGGTAAATTTCACCTTGAACAGAACCTTTATATAAAATTTGTCCTTCAATTCCCTCTGGTACAAATTTTTGATTATCTTTCACATTTGATTGTCCATATCGTTCTTTTCCACCTTCTTTCATTGCCCCCAAAGACCCCATTCCTCTATACGATTTATATGTCTTCCCATTCACATAAATAAGCTCTCCAGGGCTTTCTTCTGTTCCTGCAAGCAAAGAACCTAGCATAATACAATCTGCACCAATGGCTATTGCTTTTGCAGCATCTCCAGAAAGTTTAATTCCTCCATCTGCAATAACTTTTACTCCCAATTTTTTTGCAACATCTGCACAATTTTTAATAGCAGAAAGTTGAGGAACTCCAATTCCTGTAACCACTCGAGTTGTACAAATTGACCCAGGACCAATTCCAACTTTTACCGCATCAACGCCACATTCTGCTAAAAATTCTACAGCTTCTGGAGTTGCAATATTTCCCCCAACAATAGTTACATGGGGATAATTTTTTCTCACATATTTCACGGTATCTCCCACTCCTTTTGAGTGTCCATGTGCTGTATCCACAACAATTACATCAGCACCTGCTTCAACCACTTTTTGAACTCGTTCTTCCATATTTTTTGCAGGACCAACAGCTGCAGCACACATCAATTTTCCATCTTCACAAATTGCAGCATCTGGAAAATCTCGTTTTCGTTCTATGTCTCTTCGTGTAACCATCGCTTTCAACCTCCCAGAAGGACCAACAAGCAATAATTTTGAATAACTTGATTCTTCCAATAAATCTTGAGCTTCAGATAAAGAAATTCCATCTTTTGCAATAAATAATTTTTCAAGAGGAATCATTCTTTCTGAAACATCTAAATCGGCATGCCGAGAAATAAAATATGAACTTGCTGTAATAAATCCAACAAGAGATGTTTCCAATGTTCCATCTTCGGTTACTGGAATATCTTTGTATCCATGTTTTATTCGCATTTCATAAACCTCTGCAATACTTGCTTTTTTTGAAATCACTAATGGATCTGTAATAAATCCATTTTCGTATCGTTTTACTTTTCGCACTTCTGCAGCTTGCTCATCCGGATTTAAATTTTTATGAATAACTCCAAGCCCACCAAGAAGTGCCATAGCAATAGCCATTTTATGCTCTGTTACCGTATCCATTGCTGCTGAGATAACAGGAATATTTAATTTCACAGTATCTGAAAGTTGTGTTTTTACACTTGTTTGATACGGTAAAATTTCTGAATATTGAGGTGTTAATAAAACATCATCAAATGTTAAAGCCTGATCAAAAGTAAATTGAGTCATATTTTGTATAGTATAAAAAATTTGTATCTTAATATTTAAGAGTATTTTTACACTTTCTTTATTGTTTAATCAAGAGATTTTTTCTAATTTTCATACTATTTTTATTTTTATTCAACAAAAGCTGTTCATTTTTTGTTATAATTTTTATATGAAAAATATAATAACTACCATTGGCTCGTTAATGTTACGTTTTATGCGAAATCCGCTCTCATCGCTAGGGTCAATTTTCTCGCTTACTGTTCTTTTTTTTCTGATGTTTCTGTCGTTAATGTTCATGTCATTTTCGTTACAAGCATCTCAATCTGCACAAGAATCCATTAAAATAACATTTTATCTAAACGATAATATTAAGCAATATAAAGTTGCGAACCTAAAAGCAAAACTTTTAAATATGAAAACAGAAAATGATATTGCTGATTTTTCATATATCACAAAAGAAGATGCTGAAAAACAATTTTCAAACAAACAACCAGATAGATTTTTATTTTTACAAAAGAATTTAGGAGATAATTTTACACTTAATGCATCATTTATAGTTTCTCCAAAAAACAAAGATATTCAATCTCTTATTTATTATTTTTTACACAGTGATTTTTCAGATATTATAGATACAAAAAAATTACAAAATTCCTCAAATCAAATTTTAGAAAAACGAAAAACACTCGAATTTTTAGAATTTATAAAAACAGGAGTTACTGGAATTATTGTTGCAATATTACTTGGAATCTCTTTTATTGTTGCTTCGTTTATTTCTTCTCTTTTTTATAGCAGAAAAGACGAAGTTTTTATCATGAGACTAGTGGGTGCAACATATAATTTTATTAGAATACCATTTATTATTGAAAGTTTTTTATTAACCTTAATTGCACTAGGATTGGGATGGAGCATATTTTTTGTACTTAGAAATTTTGCTATTACAGAATTATTACTAACTCTTTCTTCTCGAGAAGAAATGATTTCTATAGCTAACGCCATTCAACAAATGTGGAATACATTCATGGAAGTTATACCTTTCGCATTAGGAGGGATAATAATTTTTGTTATTATTTCAAGCCTTATTACCATTGAACATTTACTCCAAAAAAAACAAGAATTGTTATAACAATTACAACTCAATAATTAAATGAGAGTGATTTTTTGTAATATATTCAAAATTCCCTTTTTCTTGTTCTGAAAAAATACCAGTAATAATTACTTTTTTTTGCAATTTTATAATTTCTGCCAAAAATGCACCTCCGCATTTTCCTACTACAATTTCAGCATTATTATAATATTTAAATATATCAGCTTTGTTTACCCAGCCTAAAATTGATATTTTACTATATGTATCAAATTTTTCAGATTTGTTTTTTAATATTTTTTGTAATATATTTTTATTTTTTCCTGCTAAGATTACAATTTTATAATTTTTATATTTTTCAGATTCTATAATTTTTTTTATAATCTTCTCTTCATTCCCCAATAAAACACTATGAAAAAAACATAAAATTGTTTTGTTTTTAAAATTTTGTTTATCTTTTTGCTTTAAAATAAGCGGAAATTCTGAAATTTTTATTTTCTTTTCTAAATTTTTATAATCATAAATATTCTCAATATTTCTAATATTTCTAATATTTCTAATATTATTAATATTCTTTTTTTGTAAATTTTTTAAAATATACATTTTGGCATGTGCATCCAAAACTCTAATTTCTGAAATATTTTCACTATTCCACGCCCAAGAAAAATGAGGTGTATAAAAATCTGTTACCTGAATAATAGTTTTCACATTTTTTTCAAAACAAATATTTAAAAGCTGTAACATTGGAAATGTTATATATATTTCTAAATTTTTAGAATTATTTTGCAACTTTTTTAGTTTTTTATTTAAATTATAAAAACAAAGATTTATAAATATTTTATCAAACCAAGAATATTTTATGTTATTTGTTTGTGTATAGATTTTTTTTAAAAACCAAAAATTAGCATTTTCAAAAATAAATTTTAAAATTTTCCCAGCAAAATATGTTTCTGCAATATCTATAATTTTTATTTTATTCTTCTTATTTTTATTTATTTTTTTATTTTCTAATTCTAATTGCCTTTTAATTCCGGATGCAGCCGTATTGTGTCCGTTTCCAAAGCCTGCAGTTAGAATTACAATATTATACAAAAATCTTAGAAATAAAATAGATTACTGGCAAATTAACGCCTAACCCAACCACCTGAACTCATCTCTTCTACCGCACCCGAAAGTGACATCATCATTAATATTGAAGAAAGTTTGGGTGCAGAAATATTTGTTTTTTTTACAATATCATCAAAATGAGTTGCAGAATAAGAAAGCGCATTATATACATTTTTTTCATCTTCATTTTTTGGTAAATATTTTTGAACATTTACTTCTGTAAAAAGTGAATTTTGCGTTACTCCAAATTCTTCCAAAACATCAGAAGCGTATTGTACAAGTTTTGCACCTTCTTGGATTAATTTGTGGGGACCTCTTGAAAGTGGTGAGCGAATATGGCCAGGTACTGCAAAAACATCTTTTCCTTGCTCCATTGCAAATTCTGCGGTAATAAGCGAACCTGATTTTTCTTTTCCTTCGACCACCAAAACACCATCACTAAAACCAGACACAAGGCGATTTCTGCGTGGAAAATTGTATGGAGTTGGAGATGTTCCAAATGGAAACTCTGTAAAAACTACACCATTTTGCATAATTTTTAAAGCAAGCTTTGAATTAACAGATGGATACACAATATCTAAACCAGTTCCCCAAAATGCAACAGTTGGAGAGCCGTGTTTTATAGCTTCTTTATGTGCAAGTGTATCTATTCCTAATGCCATCCCAGAAACAATTGTAAATCCTGCTTGTGACAACTCCGGCAATAGATGAGCACATGCCCATTTTCCTTCATTTGTAATAGCTCTACTTCCTACTACAGCCAAAGATTTTCTCGTAAGCTTTGAAAAATCTCCTTTTGCAAAAAGAAAAAGAGGCGCATCTTCAATACTTTTTAAACTATGCGGAAATTCTTCATCGTCATGACATAAAACCTTTGCACCATGTTTTTTTAGATTTTCTTCTTGTTTTGCTATATTTACTTTTTTTGTTGTTTCTAAAATTTTATCGATACTTCTTTTTTGTACTCCCAATTTCTGTAAATCTAATTTTACAGACTCTGGAAAATTTTCTATTTTTTCTTTTGCATTATCTAAATTTCCATACAGTTCTATCATTTTTTTATATGTTCCGATTCGTAAGCAATCGGCAGTTGCCCAAAAAAGTTTTGTAGATTCTTTCATATATTTTTATCGTTCAAAAATTAAAGATGAATTTTTTTGAAATTCAGTTTTTCCATTTTGATAATTTTCTTCAA
>Ga0256914_1002604_pt1 | contig 14917 bp, 12 predicted proteins | sample HulkmetaG_FD_191571 | JGI IMG/M metagenome (GOLD analysis project Ga0256914, IMG submission 191571) | Hydrothermal chimney microbial communities from Main Endeavour vent field at the Juan de Fuca Ridge, Pacific Ocean - Hulk | ecosystem: Environmental > Aquatic > Marine > Hydrothermal vents ... | reverse complement strand
TCCGCATCCCACCAGCCGTCCATGTACGATTCGCCTACCGCCAGGATGCCTCCGCCCAGGATGCGACGGTAGGTGCGGTCATCGTGGATCTGAATGTCCCACGGACGATCCCCGTTGATGCGAATGTCCGCGTGACTCAAAAGCTCGGTAAGTAAAGCCTTGGATGTCATGACGCGAGCGTTTTTTCGATGAACCCCTTTAAAGTTAAGAATTTTGTCCGGGAAGAGGAGAGCATATATAAAAAAAAGCATCCCGGTCCGGGATGCTTTTTCTGAGAGGATCGGGATAAATGACTATTTCCTGAATTTGAAAGCGTCGAGCCCTGCAAAACGTGCCGTGCTGCCCAGTTCCCGTTCGATGCGGAGCAGCTGGTTGAACTTGGCGATACGTTCGGAACGCGACCCCGATCCGGTCTTCAGCTTGCCGGCACCCACAGCCACGGTCAGGTCGGCGATGGTGGTGTCTTCCGTTTCGCCTGAGCGGTGTGACACGAAACAGTTGTAATTGTTCTTCGTGGCCAGTTCGATCGTCTCGAGCGTTTCGGTGAGGGTGCCGATCTGGTTCACCTTGATGAGGATCGAGTTGGCAGCACCGTTGTCGATGGCTTTCTGCAGGATGTTCTTGTTGGTGCAGAGGAGGTCGTCGCCCACAAGCTCGATGCGGCCACCCAGTTCCCGGGTGAGCACCTTCCAGCCTTCCCAGTCGTTCTCGGCCATCCCGTCCTCGAGGGAGATGATGGGGTACTTGTTCACCCACTCTTTCCACAGTTCCACCATCTCTTCAGAGGTCTTGGTTGACTTGTCCGACTTGAAGAAGACATATTTTCCGTCCTGCCACATCTCGCTGGTGGCCGGGTCGAGACAGAGGGAGATGTCCTCGCCGGGTTTGTAACCGGCACGTTCGATGGCCAGGAGGATCACCTCGATGGCTTCCTCGTTCGACTTGAGGTCGGGAGCATATCCTCCCTCATCACCCACACCGGTGTTGTAGCCGCGTTCTTTGAGTACCCCTTTGAGTGCGTGGAAAGTTTCGACGCCCATACGGATGGCGGTAGCGAAATCAGGTGCATTGTGGGGGGCGATCATGAATTCCTGGAAGTCCACGCTGTTGGTGGCATGCGCCCCCCCGTTGATGACGTTCATCGACGGGACCGGCATCAGCGAAGCGTTCACCCCTCCGATGTAACGATACAGAGGCAGTCCCAAAGCATTGGCCGCAGTGTGTGCGGCGGCCAGGGAAACTCCCAGAATGGCATTGGCACCCAGCTTGGCCTTGTTGGGCGTACCGTCCAGTTCCAGCATCGCATAGTCGATATCACGCTGACGCGTCACATCCATCCCTTTGATCGCCGGAGCGATCACCTCGTTCACATTGGCTACGGCCTTTAAAACCCCCTTGCCGCCAAAACGTGACTTGTCACCGTCACGTAACTCCACAGCTTCTTTCTCTCCTGTCGAAGCCCCCGACGGCACAATGGCCCGGCCCGTCACACCATTCTCCAATACCATATCAACCTCCACCGTGGGATTGCCACGGGAGTCAAGTACTTCCTGTGCAATGATCTCTTTGATCTTCATTGGTTTTTCCTCCTGAATCTTTTTTTGTTAAACATAACCTGCCTGCATCCTTCCGGACAAGGCCACACAAAGTTACTAAAAAAGCCTTATGGCTGAACGTTTCGGAAAAGAGTGAAATGTTAAATGATGTTATCCGGTATCAGAAATTCTCCGGTGAGTATAGCGTTTCCCTTGGTTCATTCGTATCACCTTTTCCACCCTGGCAAAGAAGATGGCATGGCTTTTGTGGTTCTTTTTTAATCAGAAAATGAAAAGGATTGTGTATATTTAACACTTCATTAAAAAATTGCAGAATGAAAAAGTTTCTTTTAGGATGGACGGCCCTGATCTTCCTGATGGGGTCGTGTGCGACCACAAAGGTCAGTGTGGATTATGACAAAACGGTCGATTTCAGCAAGTACAAGACCTATTCCTTTTACGGTTGGGCCAAGGAAAGCAACAAGATCCTGACGCCATTCGATCAGGAGCGTTTTGAGAAGGCTTTTGCCGAAGAGTTTGCCAAACGAGGATTGAAGTACGTCCCTCAGGGCGGTGACCTGACCGTGGCCCTTTACATTGCCACCGAGCACAAGCAGGAGACCTCGGCTACGACCACCACCACCGGGATGGGTGGTTACTACGGCTACGGAGGTTACTGGGGATATGGTCCCCGCTGGGGGTGGGGGCCTTCGTACGCTTCCTCACACACTACGGTCCATACGGAAGAATACCGCGAAGGAACCCTCATCGTCGATGTGTTCGATACCCAGAAAAAACAGCTTATCTGGGAAGCCGTGGGAAAGAAAAGGATCGATGAGAACACCAAGAACAGGGAAGAGAACATCAAAAAAGTGGCTGCGGCCATGATGAAGGAATTCCCCATTCCACCCGTGAAAAAGTAATGATCCTTTCCGGAAGGAGATGAGAAAAGGGGCATGCACAGGCATGACCCCTTTTCTTTTTGTATTTTTGCAGAAACCCAACAGCATGGTACGCCATATCAAAAAGATCTGGGAGATCTATTATTTCTTTCCCGTGCGTCTTTTCCTTGAAGCGTTGCGTCGTAACCATACGCTGCTTTTGATGTGGTTACTGCTTTTCCTCTTTATTGCAAAGGTTCTGGGATACCGTTATGGCCTGCATTCCCTCTTCCTGACCCCGGAATATCTCGGCAGGGTGGATGCTTTGTCCTTCCTGCTGCTTGGGTTCACTACCGGTATTTTCATCATGGCCTATCACATGTCGTCGTACATCACGATCGCTTACCAATATCCCGTCACGGCCACTTTCAGCAAACCTTTCCTCCGTTTTTCACTGAACAACCTGATCATTCCGGTCGCTTACCTCGTGACATACCTGGTGATCAGCGCCTGTTACCAGCATTTTGACCAGTTGTTCCCTGCCCGTGTGGTGCTGGTGAACCTGTTGAGTTTCCTGGGAGGCATCACCCTTTTCTATCTTTTTACGTTCGGGTACTTCAATCTGATGAACCGCAGCCTGGAGCGTCTTCTTTCGCTTTCCAGGGGCAGGCTGGGGCGGTGGAAGGTCATGCGCCCCCTCAAACGTGTTGCCGAGCGCGACCTGCGATGGAAGACCGAGAACGCTCCGGCAGACAACCGTGGCCCCACCAAAATACGCTATTACCTCCATACACCTTTCCGCATCCGGAAAGCACCTGCTACACTTGCTCTGACACCGGAACAGGCCCAGGCTGTCCTCAACAGGAACAGGACCTTTGCCCTCGTCTTCATTTTTTTTCTCTTCCTGTCCATTTTGCTGACGGCTGTCTATGTCAATCGTCCGGCCTTCGCCATCCCTGCTGCAGCCAGTATGATGCTGATCTTTTCCCTGGCACTTTTCCTTTACGATCTTTTCTACATTTTTTTTAAGGATTACGCCCTGTGGTTCTTCCTGACCCTGGCTGTGCTGGTCTATTTCATGATGAGCAATGGCATTGTGGTGAGACGCGAAGGAAGGGTGTACGGCCTTCGGTACCAGGGTATGTCGGATCTCCCGGTGGAGCAAATGCCGGATCCTTCCTGGGAGGAACCTGACCGTCAGGAGACCCTGAGGGTCCTGGAACGCTGGAAAGAGAGGATGCGTCAACGGGGTGAAGAACGTCCGCCCCTCGTGGTGGTCAACAATTGCGGGGGAGGGCTTAAGGCAGCCCTGTGGAGTTACTATGCCATGGCCTATGCCGACAGCTTCACACACCACCGTCTCATGCCCCACGTGCGCCTCATGACCGGAGCTTCCGGGGGAATGGTGGGAGCCGCCTACCTTCGTGAACTCTATCTTCAGCGGCAGCAAGGATATCTTGCCGCCGACTCGGTGACCGCTCGCTTCAATGATCTTTCGCGTGACATGCTCAACCCCATCATTCTGTTCCTCGCACTGAAAGACTGGTCCGTCAGCCTCAGCCAGGTGGAATACGATGGAGAATATTATCGCCCTGACAGGGGATGGGCTCTCGAACAGGCTCTCAACAGGAACACGGACTTCATCCTGGACAAACACCTCGAAGACTACCGTGAACCGGAACTGGAAGCCCGTATCCCCATGATGTTTCTGACCCCCACCTCGCTCAACGACGGCCGGCAGCTCATCATCTCTCCTTTGCATGTATCCTACATGTGCGGAGAGGCACGGCTCGGCTCCCTGCCCTCCATGGTGGAGTTCCTCAGGACCTACCGGCCTTTTGGAAGCGGGAAAACACGTTTTACTTCTGCACTCCGTATGAACGCTACATACCCCCTCATTAGCCCCCTGGTGACCCTGCCCGGCGAACCTCCTGTGAAAGTGATGGATGCCGGATTCCGTGACAACTTCGGCTATCTCGCTGCAGTACGTTTCCTCTTTGTCTTCCGCGACTGGATCAACGACAACACCGGCGGCGTCATCATCATCAGCCTGGGGATCGACAAAAACCTTCCCGAACATGCCGGAAAAGCAGGGAGATACTATAACCCCTTCAGCAACCTCTATGCCGACTTTTTCAACATCCAGATGCTCAACGGCGAGGTGATGATAGGGAATCTCAGCGCCCTCTTCCCGGCAGGCTTCCATGTGATCCCCCTCAATCTCAACGAAAAGAACAAGCGTATCTCCCTCAGCTGGCAGCTCACCGGCCAGGAAAAGGCCCATATCAGATCGTCCATCTTCAGCCCGGAGAACAGACGCTCATTACAGAGACTGCAGACGCTGATCGCTCACTAAGACCGTTCTTGGCCATGGGAACTATTGCATTTTTCCGTCAACCCTTTCCCTTGATGCGGAATCGCTGGTCACCCGTGATCCTGGTCTCGGCTTTCGTAGCCTTTTTTATGATCATCTACCAGCCCTTCGGGTTACGGAACGTGGAAATGTGCTGCAAAATGCTTTTTCTTGCCGGCTACGGGCTTGTAACTTTTTTGGTATTGCTCTTCAACCTTTTCATATTGCCCGTGGCGGTAAAGGGACTCCTGCGCGAAGAAAAATGGACGGTAGGGAAAGAGATCCTATGGATCCTCTGGATCGTTCTGACCATATCGGCAGGGAACTATTTCTATACATCCTTTTGGATAGAAATCCCGGGATCCGGGGTGAAAAGTTTCCTTTTGTTTGTCTTTTTTACTTTCGCGGTCTCGGTCATTCCGGTAACTCTGGTGGTGGGGCTGTCCTATTACCTCTTGCTGCACAGATATGTGGAGACTTCCGCTAACATGAACAGAATCATTACGGAACAAAGACAACAAGCACAAAGGACAGGCAGGCAAGTTACACTGGTTTCTTCTGACGGAAAGAAGCGCTTGAGTGCGAACACCATGGAGATCAGTTGTCTGGAGTCGTCAGGCAACTATGTGATCGTACATCTTACCGGAAAAGAAGAAAGATCCGTGATTCTGCGCAGTACCCTCCGGGCCATGGAACGACAGCTCGCCGCATGTCGGGTAATGTTCAGGTGTCATAGGGCCTTTATCGTCAACCTCCTTCACGTTGTTCACGTCCGGGGAAATTCTCAGGGCTATCGTGTACGCGTTCGGGGCAGAAGGGAAGAAGTTCCCGTCTCACGTAACCACTCCCGTTCTTTTCGCGAACACCTCTCGTCACTTTAGGTGTGCCTTTTGTCCCTTGAGCAGACCTTTTTTTCTGATCATTATGCATTCCGTCACAAAATAATGCATTCTGTCCCTCTTATTTTTCCATGTAAAGCAGACGTTCTATTTTCCCTGCGTTGAACCAAAAATGACGGATGTCATGAAAAAAAGAAGATTTCACTGGATCGGCGTATTGGCCGTTTTGCTCGTGGCAGTGGGCATCATGCTCCATCTTTTCATGGGAGGGATGTTCAGCGCAGGGGACTTCAGTGCGGGATATTTTGCCGCAGGCGATTTTGCTTTTGGGGTCTTTGCCGCAGGTACCTTCGCTGTCGGGATCTTTTCGGCAGGAATATTTTCATTTGGTATCTTTTCTGTGGGGATCTTCAATATTGGATTGTATGCCGTGGGAATCTTCCTCCTGGCCCGAAAAGGTCGCCAACTGAACAAAACATCCTGAACAAAAAGGAAAAGCCTGCAACGGAGGTTTTCCCTTCCAAAAGGGGATGAGAAACTTTATGGGTTGGGGAATATTCCGTAATTTCGGGCAGTGAAACCGAAAAGACGGAACGACCATGAAAAAGTTTTCTCACAGGACATTCCTTTTCCTTCTGTTGTTGTTGACAATGGCCTGTTCCCGAACCCCGGGGGGCAGGCTTGTCCTTGATCACGGATGGCGTTTCATGCCGGATGACAACCTTTCCTATGCTGACCCGTCCCTCAGCGATACTTCGTGGAAAGAGATATCTCCCCTGCAGGTCTGGGATGCTCAGGGATATGCCGATCTGGACGGCTATGCCTGGTACCGCGTCCGTTTTCACCTTCCCTCGTCACTGAAAGAACACGCTTATTTCAAAGACTCTCTGGTCATCTATCTCGGTAAGATCGACGATCGCGACCAGACTTTCCTCAACGGCCAGCCTCTGGGGCAGAACGGGATCACCTGGGCCGCCTGTGACTCCTTCCCGGATAGTATACCGGACGAAGGAGAGACCTGGAACAAAGAAAGGAAATACCGCATCCCCGTCGATGATCCCCGTATCCGTTGGGATGCCGAGAACGTCCTGGCCGTCCGGGTATACGACCGAGGAGGGCTGGGGGGAATGTATGGTCCCGAACCTTATGTCGCCATGCGCGATGTGGGTGACTATCTTGCCATCGACCTGACACGTTCGCCTTTTGAGATCACCAACAGAAAACATTACAAAAAGGTGATCTTTCTCACAAACCGGTCAAGGGAAGAGAATTTCTCAGGGATCCTGGATATCTCGGTCACCAACCAGGAAAGCGGGCGGGTCATTTACAGTGAGACCACGGAGATGACGGTGCCGGCAGGACAGGAGAAAGGCTATACCATTGCCTATACCGACCTTGACCAGAGCAACTGTCTGCTGCGTTGTGTTTTCCGGCCCGAGCATTCGGACAATGAGATCGTGGCCGAGACGGGGGTGCCGTACATCCTCACTCCGCCGCCTCCGCCCACACCCCGCATCAATGGGCCTCGGGTCTATGGCTGCCGTCCCGGTCATCCTTTTCTCTACCGCGTACCGGTGACAGGCGATCGTCCTGTCCGGGTGGCGGCCGAAGGATTGCCTGAAGGCCTCAGTATCGATCCCGCTACAGGTATCATTACCGGCAAGGTGAACAAGGCCGGTGACTATCCCGTCAGGTTAATTGCCTCCAACGACAAAGGCAGCGATACGGCCCGTTTTCTCATCCGTGCCGGTGACCTGCTGGCCCTCACCCCGCCCATGGGATGGAACAGCTGGAACGTCTGGGGCCTCAGCGTGGATGCGGAAAAGGTGAAAGCTGCTGCCGATGCCTTCATCAAAACCGGCCTGGCCGACCACGGTTGGAGCTACATCAACATCGATGATGGCTGGGAAGCCCCCCAACGCCTTCCCGACGGCTCCATCACGGGCAACGAAAAATTCCCGGATTTCCGCGATCTCTCCGGATATATCCATGCCAAAGGACTGAAACTGGGCATCTATTCCAGTCCGGGGCCGCTCACCTGCGGAGGTTACCTGGGTTCCTACCGCCATGAACACCAGGATGCCCGCACCTGGGCGGGGTGGGGGATCGATTACCTCAAATACGACTGGTGTTCTTACAGCCGCATTGCACCCAATCCCACCCTCGAAGAGATGAAAAAGCCTTACCGCCTGATGCGTGAGGCCCTTGATGCCGTAGACCGCGATATCGTCTATTCTCTTTGTCAGTACGGTATGGGGCGTGTCTGGGAGTGGGGAGCCGAGGTGGGTGGCAACCTGTGGCGTACCACCGGCGATATCACCGATACCTGGCAAAGCATGTCCGGCATCGGTTTCCGGCAGGCCGTCACCTCCCCTTTTGCTTCGCCTGGACACTGGAACGACCCCGACATGCTGGTGGTGGGATGGGTCGGCTGGGGACCCAATATCCGTCCTACGCGCCTCACACCCGACGAGCAGTATACCCATATCAGCCTCTGGTGCCTGCTCTCGGCACCTCTGCTGCTGGGATGCGACCTGACACGCCTCGACGATTTCACCCTCAGCCTCCTCACCAACGACGAGGTGCTCGCCCTCAACCAGGATGAGCTGGGAAAACAGGCACGGAAAGTATATGCGGAAAATGACATCCAGTACTGGGTCAAACCTCTGGCCGACGGATCCTGGGCAGCAGGGATCTTCAACCTTTCCAAAGAACAGAGAAAAGTGGTGGTGGCTTTCAGCGACCTGGGCCTCGAAAAAGGGAACTACCGCCTGCGTGACCTGTGGCGCCAAGAGGATATGGGTACCTTCCAGGAAAGCTTCACCGCCATTGTCCCGTCACATGGCGTGAAACTGGTCCGTATCCGGAAAACGAACTGACCCGAACCAACAAAAGATCCATGTCAGAGTTCACGAACAAAAAAGAGAAAAGAGTCGAGGCTTTTGCCGATTTTACCGAACGTCTGATCCGGGGAGAAAAGGGCAGGAAGCTGATGGAAGAGTATGCTATTCTCTTCGATACCCTTGTGCCTGCCGACATCATCACTGCCGTTGATCTCCTTTTCCGGAAGGAGATCCCGCTCGAAAAGCTGAAAACGGGTCTCAATAAGATGCTCAACCTTTTCCAGCTGCGGATCAAGGCTTATCCTGCACTCGACCCTCCTGCCGGCTCGTTCGCCGATCTGTTGCGCCGCAACAATGCCGAACTGAAGAAAAAACTGGCGGTGCTCAGAACGAAGAACACCGAGATCAACCGCGACCCTTCACGGCAGGAAGAGATGATCCCCGAACTTCTGGAGGGCTTCCGCGACGTAGAACGTTTCGTGACGGTCTACGAGATCAAGGAGAACATCCTTTTCCCCGTACTGGAAAGGGAATGGGACGACTGGCGCTGCGTCCAGGTGATGTGGTCGTACCATGACGACATCCGTCGAGAGCTGAAGGGCGTCATTGCGGAACTGGAACACAAGCCTTTCGACCTGAAAGCGTTCAACAAATGGATCGGTGATCTCTATTTCAACATGCATACGATCATCTTCCGGGATGATCATATCCTGATCCCCGTGATGCTGGAAAGGCTTCCCGGCGAGGTTCTGGAGGCCATGAACGAAGAGGCCCGGGCAATGACCTTCCCTTATGTGCAGCCACGTTCCCGCAAAAGTGCCAGGTCCGGTGCCGGCAGCGGGGGAGAACACCCCCCCGTCGACCTGGGGACAGGCAGGCTCTCGCCGGAACGCATCGCCCTCCTCTTCAACCATCTGCCGGTGGACATCACCTACGTCGACGAAAACGACGAGGTGCGTTTCTTCTCCACGCCCAAAAAACGTATCTTCCCCCGGAGCATCTCCATCATTGGACGCAAGGTGCAGAACTGTCATCCCCCAGACAGCGTCCATATTGTCGAACGCATCGTCGAAGCCTTCCGCAAAGGTGAAAAGGATGAAGCTACTTTCTGGATACCACACCGGGGCGAGTTCCTGCTCATCCGCTATTTTGCTGTCAGGGACACCGACGGAACCTACCGGGGGGTACTGGAGGTGACCCAGGAGATCAGCAAACTGCGTGAACTCAAAGGCGAAAAACGTCTGCTCGACTGGGAGGAGAAAAAATCATGAATGCCTGGACACAGGGGATCGTCGGAAAAGTGAACAACCTGTTGCGGGAGGTGGCCGCCGACCGACGGTCGGGATCACTCACCCTGCAGAAAAAACTGGAGACCGGCCTTCTTTCCATTTTCTTTGAGGCTCCCGACCCCGATCCGGAAGAACTGCTTGAACTGTTCCACCTCTTCAGCCATGCCAGGAGCGACTATTACGGTTTCCCGGTGGTCCTGCATTTCCTCGACCGGCTCCTGGCACGCTTCCCCGAGCACCATGAAAGAGCTTCCGGGCAGATCTACGACATCCTTCTTGCATACAGAAAAGCCTGGCAGAACGTGGATGAGCGGATCTTCGACCATTTCCTCGAACAATTCCCCGTTCTTCCCGAGGCACCCCGGCCGGAAGAAGAGGTCCATGCCTTCCTTTGGCCGGGAGCGGGCATCATGGTCCACAGCCAGAGCGGTACGGTGATCAGTTTCCTGCGTATGCTCAAAGAGAAAGCCCGTTTGCATGACCTTCGTCTTTACCAGACCGAGTCACGACCTCTGCTCGAGGGACGGGAACAGGCCCGTCACCTGACGAAGATGGGCTACCAAGTCACCTTCCTGCCCGATGCCGCCATATCCGTGGTGATGCGGGAGTGTGACCTGGTCATCCTCGGAGCCGATACCCTGGGCGATACCTATTTTGTCAACAAGACGGGCAGCTATCCCATTGCCCTGATGGCGGCGGAGGCCGGCGTGCCCCTCGTGGTGCTCGCCGACAGCAGAAAAGCTTATGAACCTGAAAATACCGGGAAAGAAGACCGGCACAACGTCATCGTGGCCCAGGGTGACCCCGGCGAAGTGTGGGAAGATCCGCCGAGAGGGATCGAAGTGGTCAACATCTTCCTCGAACCGGTCCCCAATGATCTGGCGAGCTTTATCGTCACCGAGGAGGATGTCTACCCCGGTGACGGATGGCCGCACGCCGTATACCGGCGGAAAAAGACCTGATATTCAGAAATTGAGTTCGGCATCGGCGAGAAGGGGGAGGTTCCTGTCCTTTTCCGAGATGATCGCCTCACCGGCAGGGATCTGCCAGTCGATGCCCAGCATGGGGTCGTCATAGCGTATACCCTTGTCGGAAGGAGGATGGTAGAACTGGTCGCACTTGTAAAAGACCACCGCCTCGTCGCTCAGTACGGAGAAGCCGTGGGCGAATCCTTTGGGGATCAGCAGTTGGAGGAAGTTCTCCTCGGACAATACCAGGCTCTTCCATTGTCCGTAGGTGGGGCTGCCCCGCCGTAGGTCGACCGCTACATCCAGGATGCTGCCGCGCAGTACACGCACCAGCTTGGTCTGAGCATAGGGCTCCAGCTGATAATGCAGCCCGCGGATCACCCCGCGGACCGAACGCGACTGGTTGTCCTGTACCCACGAGAAATGCAGACCATGCTGCCGCATCTCGCGGTCGTTGTAACTCTCAAAGAAATAGCCGCGGTCATCCCGGAACACCCGGGGTTTCAGGATCAGCAGCCCTTCTATGCCGGTCTCTTCGATCTCCATCGTTTCAAAGGTCAAGGGTTTTGTAGCGGTTGTCCAGCAGCCGCAGCAGGTACTGGCCGTATTGGGAGTTCTTCACCCGCTCGGCCTGGGTACGCAACTGCTCACTGGTGATATAGCCTCTTTTCCAGGCGATCTCCTCGATGCACGAGGCTTTCAGACCCTGCCGCTGTTCGAGAGTGGCGATGAAATTGGCAGCCTGCAACAGACTGTCGGGCGTGCCGGTGTCGAGCCAGGCCATCCCACGGCCCAGGATACGTACCTGCAGCCTGCCCTCATCAAAATACTGCTGCATCAGATCGGTGATCTCCAGCTCGCCACGTGCCGAAGGCTTCTGGCGTCGCGCTTTCTCGGGAGCGGTGCTGTCAAAGAAGTAAAGCCCCGTCAGAGCATAATTGGAGCGGGGAACCTTCGGCTTCTCCTCGATCGAGAGAACCCGGCCTTTTTCGTCGAACTCGACCACCCCGTAGCGCTCCGGATCGTTGACATAATAGGCGAATACCACACCGCCCTCCTGCAGCTCTTCGGCTGTGCGAAGCAACAGATGACCAAATCCGTGACCATAGAAAATGTTGTCCCCCAATACCATGGCCACGGTGTCATCGCCGATGAACTCCTCGCCGATGATGAAAGCCTGGGCGAGCCCTTCGGGACGTGGCTGCTCGGCATAGCTGATGCGCAGACCCACATGGCTGCCGTCACCCAGCAGGTGGCGGTACAGCGGAAGATCGTGCGGCGTGGAGATCACCAGGATCTCACGGATGCCGGCCAGCATCAGAACCGATAGAGGATAGTAGATCATCGGCTTGTCGTACACCGGGATGATCTGTTTCGAGATGCTCTGCGTCACCGGATAAAGACGGGTGCCGGACCCTCCGGCCAAGATGATCCCTTTCATGGTTCCAGGTTTTTTTGGAAATAGTCGATGGTCTGCCGCAGACCCTCTTCCAGGGGTACCCTGGGCTCCCATCCCAGCTCCCGCCGTGCCAGGGTGATGTCGGGTTGACGCTGACGCGGATCATCCTCGGGAAGAGGCTGGTAAACGATCTCCGAACGTGTGCCGGGGACCATCTCCAGCACTTTCTCGGCCAGCTCGCGGATGGTGAACTCTCCGGGATTGCCCAGGTTGACAGGGCCTGTGAACGATTCCGGACTCTCCATCAGGCGGATGAGCCCTTCCACCAGGTCGGAGATGTACTGGAAACTGCGCGTCTGGCTCCCATCGCCGTAGATGGTGATGGGCTCGTTGCGCAGGGCCTGGACGATGAAGTTGGAGACCACCCGCCCGTCGTTGGGCATCATACGCGGCCCGTAGGTGTTGAAGATGCGGGCGATCTTGATGCTTACGCCATTCTGCTGGTGGTAGTTCACGAAAAGCGTCTCGGCCGCCCTTTTCCCCTCATCGTAACAGGCGCGCTTGCCGATGGGGTTGACATGGCCCCAGTAATCCTCCCGCTGGGGATGCTCCTGCGGATCCCCGTACACTTCGCTGGTGGATGCCTGCAAAATACGCGCCTTTACACGCTTGGCCAGCCCCAGCATGTGGATGGCCCCCATCACCGAGGTCTTCACCGTCTTGATGGGATTGTACTGGTAATGAATGGGTGAGGCCGGACAGGCCAGGTTGTAGATCTCGTCCACCTCCGCGTAATAAGGCATCGTCACATCGTGCCTTACCAGCTCGAAGTAGGGATGGTCCAGAAGATGAACGATGTTGCGCTTGCTGCCGGTGAAAAAATTGTCGAGGCAGATCACCTCATGACCCTCCTTCAGAAGCCGCTCACAGAGATGGGATCCGATGAAGCCGGCCCCGCCGGTGACAAGAATGCGTTTCATGATCGTTCCTGGTGGTTCGTTCGTCCCAGTCCGATGCCGTAATAGGTGAATCCTTTTTCATCCATCTCTTCTGGGTCGTAGATGTTGCGTCCGTCGAAGATCACCTTTTCTTTCAGCAGTTTGCCGACAACGTTGAAGTTGGGCATGCGGAACTCCGGCCATTCGGTCACGAGTACCAGCGCGTCGGCATCGACCAGGGCGTCATAGGGATCGCTGCTGTAGGTGATGGTGTCACCCAAGACACGCCGGGCCTGCTCCATGGCGGCCGGATCGTAAGCTTTCACGGCGGCGCCGGCATCCAGTAGATGGCGGATGAGGGTGAGCGCCGGCGCCTCCCTCACATCATCGGTGAGCGGCTTGAAAGAAAGCCCCCACACGCCGAAGGTGCGGCCCTCCAATGCATTGCCGTAATGTTCCCTGATCTTGCGGAAAAGGACCGACTTCTGCGCCTCGTTGACATCCTCCACCGCCTCCAGGATCTTCAGACGGTAACCCTTGCTGCGCGCCGTGTTGATCAAGGCCTTCACATCCTTCGGGAAACAGGAGCCTCCGTATCCCGTGCCGGGATAGATGAACTTGTTGCCGATACGGGGATCACTCCCGATGCCCTTGCGCACCATCTCCACATTGGCCCCCACCAGCTCACACAGGTTAGCGATCTCGTTCATGAAACTGATCTTCGTGGCCAGCATCGCATTGGCCGTGTACTTGGTCATCTCGGCCGACGGAATGTCCATGAAAAGAATGGGATGGTTGTTGAGCAGGAAAGGCTTGTAAAGCCGGCGCATGATCTTCTCCGACCTTTCCGAGTCGACCCCGATGACTATACGGTCGGGCTTGAGGAAGTCCTGCACCGCATTCCCCTCCTTGAGGAACTCCGGGTTGGAGACCACATCGAAAGGAATCTCTTTCCCGGCCTCCTGCTGGGCCTTCTTCACCTCTTCCCTTACCAGGCGGGCGGTACCCACCGGCACGGTGCTCTTGGTGACCACTACGAGGTAGTTTTCCATGTAACGGCCTATGTCATGGGCCACGTGCAGCACATGCTGAAGATCGGCGCTGCCGTCCTCATCGGGCGGTGTGCCTACGGCAATGAAGATCACCTCGGAGGATCTTACCGCTTCTGACATGTCGGTGGTGAAGCTCAGACGTCCTTTCTCCAGGTTGCGCCGGATCATCGGCTCCAGTCCCGGTTCGTAAATGGGAGAATGTCCCTCTCGCAACCGGGCGATCTTGCGCTCATCAATGTCCACGCAGACCACCTCCACGCCTGTCTCGGCAAAACAGGTGCCCGTCACCAGTCCCACATAGCCTGTCCCAACAATCGAAATTTTCATTTTTCCGTTTTTGTTCCCGCCAAAAGTAACAAAGTTCTTTCGTATGGAAAAGGGTGTATGTCATTTGTGACCGCACACCTCGCGCAGGCGTTCTTAAAAAAAGCAAATAATTTGATTTTCTTTCATTTATTCGTATTTTTGCAGCTCGATTTTCAATACATAATGTCTAACTCACTAAACGAAAGGATTTTAGTAATGAGTGAAAAAGAAAAAAAGGAACAGTTGACCCCGGAAACGCCGGAGAACCGGGCGGAAGAAGAGAAGAAGGGTCAGGAGAACGTGGCAGAAGAAGCTGCTGCACAGAGCGAGGAGGCCCCGCAGGCCGTTCAGGAAACCCCTGAAAAGGCGGAAACCGAAGAAACCGCCGAAATGACAGCCGAAACAGGCAAAACCGAACAGGAAGAGACCGGAAAAGAAGAAGAACCGGCTCCCGCCACCCCGACAGCTGAAGAACAACCTGTGGCCGAAGCTGCAGAGGAACAGGAAAATGAAC
>Ga0256914_1002603_pt1 | contig 14919 bp, 8 predicted proteins | sample HulkmetaG_FD_191571 | JGI IMG/M metagenome (GOLD analysis project Ga0256914, IMG submission 191571) | Hydrothermal chimney microbial communities from Main Endeavour vent field at the Juan de Fuca Ridge, Pacific Ocean - Hulk | ecosystem: Environmental > Aquatic > Marine > Hydrothermal vents ... | reverse complement strand
CCATCATACCTCACGGACAAAAAAAATATCCAAACCGCCAAAGCCGGTCAATGTGAAAAAGCCCAGGATTTCCCGGCCAGCACCAATGAAGAAAAGGGTATCAAAGCCCTCTGCCCGGCCGGCTGAGGCCCAGAAGAAAAAGGCAGTATCTCTGAACCCGAAGAAGAAGAAGAAGAAGAAAATAGTGACCCAAAAGGCAAAGACTGCAGGGAAACCCAAGCCCTCTCCCTCTGCCAAGTCACGCCCCAAAAAGATACTGAAGAGACAAAAAGCTCCCTCTGAAGAAGAACTGTTGCAGAAGAGACTGGCGGCAATAAAACAGGAGGTGAAAGAGAAACAGGAAGAGAGACATCTTGAGGAGCGTCTAAAGGCGCTGAGTCAAAAGTTAAGAAAAAAACAGGACAATACGGGCCAGGCCCCAAAGGCAGGGGCTGCAGGCCCGGCAGCATCCATGACAGGCAAGGGTAAAAACATAAATGAGATCATTGCCATGTATGGCAACGAGGTCTCAAAGAGGATATGGCGCCGCTGGAACCTGCCTACAGAACTTATAGATTCCAAAGGTCTTGAGGCCATTATCGAAATCGAGATCGCAGACGATGGGACTATAATTTCACACAAATTTGAAAAGACATCAGGAAACATGCTCTTTGACCAGTCTGCCATGCGCGCGGTAAAGGATGCCACACCAGTGCCTGCGCTGCCGCCTCAACTCAGGCCAGGCCCTCTGGTTATGGGTATACGTTTCAGACCGGAAGGCATGTAGGACCCCACAGAGGACAACCGGGACAGAGTTGCCGCACACCTCAAATCTTCACCAACCACCCATGAATTCCTCTCCTATCAAGATCAGGGGACTGTGCCTGCACAATCTCGCAGACCTCGACATCGACATTCCCAAGGGGATACTGGTAGTGGTAACCGGCCCCTCTGGCGCTGGAAAGTCATCCCTTGTTTTTGACAGCATCTATGCCGAGGCGCAACGCCGTTTTATCGAAACCTTCTCGCCATATGCGAGACAGTTCCTTGAAAGACTGCCAAGGCCAACTGCCAGGGCCATGGCGAACCTGCCTGCCGCCGTGGCAATAGAGCAGAAAAACCCTGTACGCAATGCCAGATCCACTGTTGCCACCCTATCTGAAATCACCTGGCCCACAAGGCTCCTCTTCTACAGGATGGGTGAGCTGGTATGCCCGGGTTGCGGGCACAAGGTAATAAACCACACGCCTGAACATGTTGCCAACTACGTGACAGAGATGGCTGAAGGGTGCCATGGACGGCAAGGCGCACTGATAACAGCACTGGTTCCGGCAGACAGGGCCAGATGGATGAAACAGCAGGGCTGGTTTCGTATTTTGCGAAATGGAGAGATCCAGGAATTTGACCCTGCAGCCTCTGAACACGACAAGGACCGTACGGTTGAGTTTGTGATAGATCGTTTCCGCCTGGTAAAACTCGACAAGCAGAGGATCCTGGAATCAGCGGAACAGGCATTTCACATTGGAGACGGAACCCTGCACGTCATCCATGAAGGAGGAAAACGTGTCTCGTTCAGCAAAGGCAGGCACTGTTCCGTATGCCACCGAGGATTTTCAGCCCCCTCACCTGCCCTGTTTTCCTTCAACTCACCGGCAGGCGCGTGTCCTGAATGTTCAGGCTTTGGCCGGATAGAGGCAATTGATCCTGCTCTCGTGGTACCAGACCCAAGCCTGACCATCAATAACGGTGCCATCAGGCCGTTTGAGTCCCGCAGGAGATGGAAACAGCGCCTTGTGGACTGGTGCCTGCACTCAGGCATTGATACTGAGACACCCTGGAGCCACCTCCCTGCCGTAACGCAGGAACAGATCCTCATGGGCCATGGACAGTGGCCAGGAGTCGAGGCGTTCTTCAAAAAACTTGAAAGAAAACGCTACAAACCACATATCCGCATACTCCTTGCCAGGTACCGGGCATACCTGCCGTGCCCCTCATGCAGAGGAGGCAGGTTCAGGCATGAGGCCCTCTGGTATCGGCTCGGAGGCCTCAACATACCTGAGGTCTACGGCCTTACCATCGAACAGGCAATTGACTGGTGTGAAAGCATAATCCAGGGATACCGGCCTGATCAGGCATCTGTGGCCCTGTTGAATGACCTGCGTCACCGGCTTGGCACACTTGAACGGGCCGGGCTTTCATATCTCACCATGGATCGTGCATCCAGGACCCTGTCAGGTGGAGAGGCAGCGAGGATCAACATGGCCAGGGCACTGGGAAGCCGACTGTCCGGAACCCTTTACTGTGTGGATGAACCATCCACCGGCCTTCACGCCGCTGACAACCAGCGCATGACCGACATCCTCAGACGGCTGGTACAGGAGGGAAACTCGGTCCTGGTGGTTGATAACGACCCGGCCATCCTGCAGGCAGCAGACATGATTATTGAAATGGGACCAGGTTCAGGCCTGGCAGGTGGCAGGATTACCTATCATGGTCCCCCAACCCCAATCATCACCAGGGACACATATAATCATGGAAACACCAAGGAAGAGGCCACGGGGTATGGGAATGAGAGATACCTGAAGAGGGAACAGCACCCTTTAGGCAACGCCACCTCAATACCAAAAGGACCTTATATTGCCCTACGTTCTGTCTCCGAACACAATCTGCGCTCCATAGACGTGTATCTTCCCACCCGTCGAGTTACTGTCATATCAGGCGTCTCCGGATCGGGCAAATCCACCCTCGCAGAGGAGGTCCTGTACAGGGCAGTGCTGCGAAAACTTGGCATGCCATCAGAACGGCCTGGCTCCCACCACTCACTGTCCCTGCCGGAGGAGATCAGGTTTTGCACCATGATCGACCAGAATCCCCCTTCGCGTACCCCGCGCGCCTGTCCTGCCACAGGCCTGGGCCTCCTGGACGTGATCAGAAAGATATTTGCCAATACGGATGACGCAAAAATCTCGGGTCTTACAGCAGGATCGTTCTCATTCAACACCAATGCCGGCAGATGTGAGGAGTGCAAAGGGATGGGAAGCCAGGTCATTGAGATGCAGTTCCTGCCAGACCTCACCCTGCCCTGCCCCTACTGCAGAGGCACCAGATTCAAGACTGAGGTATTGTCCGTAAGGTACAGGGGGAAAAACATCGCAGAGGTACTCTCCATGACACTGGCTGAGACACTGGATTTCTTTCAGGCATCCCAGGCGCTTGCAAGACGCCTGAAACCCGCCATTGACCTTGGCCTTGCGCACATACTCCTTGGCCAGCCACTTAACACCCTGTCTGCAGGGGAGATACAGAGACTGAAGCTTGCGGAATGCCTGCAGAAAGGCGCCACAGGCAGGACCGGACTGTTCATAATGGACGAGCCAACCAGGGGGCTCCACGGATCCGAGGTACGAATGCTCATGGCTGCCCTGAAACATCTGACCAGCCTGGGCAACAGCGTAGTGGTAGTGGAACATGACCTCCAGGTCATATCAGAATGTGACTGGGTAATTGATCTTGGTCCAAAAGGCGGGGACAATGGTGGCAGACTCCTGTACCAGGGACCGCCTGAGGGCCTTCCTGAGTGCGAGGAATCCATTACCGGCAGGGTCATCAAGGAGATCCGCCAAGCCAAGGATGACAGCCAGGACCAGCAGGTTAGTGAACTGCTGCCAGTTTGTACAGACCGCACGTGTACTGCTGAAAAACGCAATATATCCATCGTGGGGGCAAGGCACCACAACCTGAAGGAAATCTCCCTTGAAATCCCACATGGCAAACTGGTGGTGATCACCGGTGTTTCAGGTTCCGGCAAGTCAACCCTGGCGTTTGACTGCATATTTTCCGAAGGACAACGCCGTTATGTGGAAGGTCTGTCATCCTATCTGCGGCAGTTCGTGACCATGTATCAACGACCGGACGTGGACTGCATCGCTGGCCTTACGCCGTCTGTTGCCATAGAACAAAGGACAAGCCAGGCAGGCCCCATGTCAACGGTGGCCACACTAACAGAGGTAGCCCACTACACCAGGCTGCTCTACGCCAAAGTGGCCGTACCCTGGTGCAGCAACTGCCATATTCCCATGAACTCCATGACCACAGAAGAGATCCTTGCCACTATATCTGAACGATGGCACGGCATGGAGATACTGATCACTGCCCCTCGCATAACAAGGCGCAAGGGCATACACCGGGCTGACATGGAGTATGGCATCAGACAGGGGGTCGCAGGCTTCATTGTTGATGGAACCCTCTACCTGTCACCCCAGGGCATCCCTGCCATAAAGCGATACACCGAACACTCGCTCTCCTGGGTCATGGGCAGTATCATCCCCTCTGGCTCAAACCGAAGGACGCTTGAACAGATGGCAGAAAAGGCGTTCCAGTGGGGACGAGGGGGTATAGCGGTGGCTGAGACCAGGCTCTTCCATGAAAAGACCGGCATAAAAGAACACTTTTTCAGCACAGCGCACGTCTGCCCCAAGTGCCATGCCAGCATCCAGGAGGCAGACCCGCTGCTCTTCTCATTCAATACCAGGGCAGGCAGATGTGGGCACTGTTCAGGCAGGGGACGTACAGAAGAGGGACGCCTATGCCCCAGTTGCAAAGGCAGCAGACTGAATGCCAGGGCCCGTTCCTGGCATATTGGCGATGCAGGTATTCACCACCTGCTCGGTCTGGAAATTTCCGATGCCCTTTACCAGATACGACAATGGATGGAACGCGCTCCCTGGCCTCAGAGACTTGACCAAGTTGCCCGGCCACTGGCTGAATCCATATGTCACAGGCTGGAATTTCTCCATGATGTCGGGCTTGGCTACCTGTCCCTGGATCTGTCAGGAGACTGCCTGTCAGGAGGAGAGGCACAGCGCATCCGGCTGGCAGCGCAAGCAGGCTCTGGCCTCTCAGGCATCACGGTAGTCCTTGACGAGCCTACCATCGGACTCCACCCCGCAGACAACAGGCGTCTCATAAACACGCTCAAGAGGCTCAGGGATGCGGGAAACAGCGTCATCGTGGTTGAACACGACGAAGAGACCTTGCGGAGTGCTGACTGGATAGTCGATCTCGGCCCTGGCGGCGGGAGTAACGGCGGTGAGGTAGTGGCCATGGGTACCCTGAGAGATATAATGAAATCAGACAGGTCGGCAACAGCTCTGGCACTGGGAAACAGGAACAGACGCAGGATCAGCATTGAGAAACAGCAGGCCTCCAACACCCCCGTCTTGAGCATCGAAGGTATTACATGCAGGAATATAAACGAAATGGATATCAGCCTGCCTCTAAACGCATTTACTGTAATAACCGGGGTTTCCGGAGCTGGCAAGAGCACGCTTGTGTTCGAGGTCATCAGACCCGCGGTTACCCGTCTACTGGATCACGGCAACAGTGACAGCCCTGATGTCTGCAAAAACATTTCAGGCGCAGAAAGGATAAACCGTGTGGTAACAGTAGATCACTCCCCTATAGGCAAGACCCCCCGTTCGTGCCCTGCAACATACATGGGCATATGGAGTGAAATAAGACAGTTGCTTGCCAAAGTGCCAGAGTCCAGAAACAGAGGCTATGGGCCGGGACGTTTTTCCTTCAATATAAGAGGGGGGAGATGCGAGGCATGCGCTGGCCATGGCAGCATCCGGGTAAGCCTGGGGTATCTGCCGGATGTATATGTACCCTGTGACATGTGCAGAGGCAGGCGTTTCGAGCGCAGTACCCTTGACATCAGGTGGAAGGGTAAAGACGTGGCGGAAATCCTGTCAATGACCATAGAAGAGGCCCAGGACTTCTTCAGGAGCATACCCAGGATAACGAGATATCTGTCCATTGCCTGCGATCTGGGCCTTGGCTACCTCACCCTGGGACAGCCGTCCCCCTCACTGTCAGGTGGCGAGGCTCAACGGCTTAAACTCGTAAAGGAGTTTGCCAGGTGTGGAGATACGCACACCCTATATCTCCTTGACGAGCCCACTACCGGGCTGCACATGACAGATGTGGACCTGCTGATAAGACATCTGAAGAGGTTTGTGGACAGAGGGAACTCCGTGGTGGTGATAGAACACAACTTAGACGTGATAAGCGCGGCAGACTACCTGATTGACATAGGACCTATGGGGGGCAGGTACGGAGGAAAACTCCTCTTCGCTGGGACACTGAAACAATTCATGGACTCATCGACAAGGTCTGCCACCCACCAGGCGCTTTGCCAGCACCTAACCACTGTTTGACAAACTTCCACCAATCACATCGTATCAGGCCAAGCATGCCGCAGGTTAGTCTTTCACACACCTTGTAAATGGTGGTAATATCGACCTATAATTATTTCTGGATAAGGAACTTTTCCATTCCTGGGGCTGAATCTGGCAATGGTCACGTTTACACAGCCCCCTGGGAGATCATATCCAGCAACTATGGCAATCAAAAGGTTATGAATATCACCCTGAATAAATTGAACATATCCCAATTTACCTGAGGCTCAAGGCCAAGGACATGCCGGCATACCGGGGATACTTCAAGTGTCCGGCAGGTAAGCAGATACTCCGAGGTATAAGATCAGGTGAAACTGGGAATCCCGCAACCATTTAACATGAAGCAGTAATGGAGGAACAATACCATGACGCAGGACAACGGATCAGACCTGGCATGCAATACAGATATTGATCTCATAGATGAACTTGGCATAGATTTTTCCTTGGATACGACCATCAGCATGCTGGGGAAACCCACTGTACCTTCGCCGCTTCAGCACAAATCCTACTCCTGTTTTGTCTCGGAAAATGACCGTGTGCTGGCCAGGATATCTGTGAACAACATGAAAAAAAACCTTGCCGCCGGTACTGAACCAGCGTCTTTTGAGCTGGCAGGGCCACGCAAAGACATATTCTTCAACCCTGAGGGACTCAGGTGCGCAGTGGTCACATGTGGCGGTCTCTGTCCAGGAATCAATGACGTAATCCGTTCCATAGTGCTTACCCTTCACTACGGCTATGGTGTAAAGACCATATACGGAATCAGATATGGACTCAGGGGGTTTGCCCCTGACTCTGACCTCCCTCCTGTGGAGCTTACTGTGGAGAGTGTAAACCGTATCCATGAGTACGGTGGCACAGTACTGGGCTCCTCGAGAGGCCCCCAGCCAGTGGAGGTCATAGTGGACAGCCTTGAGCGCATGAAGGTCTCGATACTCTTCATCATCGGGGGGGACGGGACGTTCAGGGCCGGCGTGAAAATTGCCAATGAGGTGGAAAGACGCGGCCTGAAGACAGCCATAGTGGCAGTACCCAAGACCATAGACAATGACATATATCTCGTATCAAAGACCTTTGGTTTTGATACTGCCGTGGAGATGGCGTGCCAGTCCATACGCTGCGCACATACCGAGGCCACCGGTGCCCCCAACTGTGTGGGGCTGGTAAAGGTCATGGGACGCTACTCAGGCTTCATCGCCGCAGCAGCCACCATTGCCCTTAAAGAGGTCAACTTCTGCCTGATACCAGAGAGCGATTTTGATCTCGACGGCCCTGGAGGATTTCTGAACGCACTGGAAAAGAGACTTGAGGAACGATCACACGCAGTAATAGTGCTGGCTGAAGGGGCGGGGCAGAAGTACGTGAGTGGGCCTGAAAAGGAACGCGACCCGTCGGGCAACATAAAACTTGGAGATATTGGCATATTCATGCGAGACAGGATAAAGGCCCACTTCAAAGCGGCGGACAAGGAGGTATTTGTACGTTACATTGACCCAAGCTATATTATCAGAAGCGTACCAGCCAATGTGGATGACAGGCTCTACTGCGGCAACCTTGGTCAAAATGCCGTACATGCGGCCATGGCTGGCAAAACAGCCATGATGATTAGTTACTGGAACGACCGTTATGTTCATGTCCCGCTGTCAGCCGCAGTAAGCAAACGCAAGATGGTCAACCTGAAGAGCCGTTTCTGGATGAGTGTGCTGGAGAGCACGGGACAGCCATCACTGAAGGCGCAGGGATCATAGACTGACACACACGGCAAGCCATCAAGGAGGTTATAGATGAAACAGTCAGGCACTTCAAAGGTTATACTTGTGGCACTTATCATTTGCACGATCATCCCCCTGCTTTCAGGCTGCAGCAGCCCGGAAGAGAAGAAGGCAGCCCACTTCAAAAAGGGTACAGAGTATGCTCAGCAGGCAAAATACAGAGCGGCGGTCATAGAGTTCAAAAACGTGGTCCAGATAGATCCTTCCTACGCTCCGGCCCACTACCAGCTTGCCCTGGCATACCTTGCACTGAGAGACATAAGAAGTGCCTTTGCCGAGCTTCAAAAGACTGTTGACAGCGACCCGTCCAACATGGACGCCAGACTGAAACTCGCCAACATCTATCTCCTTACCAAGCAGGACGACAAGGCCGAGGAACAGGTGGATGCCGTGCTCGCCAAAGAACCGGACAATATAAACGCCCTGTTGCTCAAGGCAACCATACTGGTGAAAAACAAAAAGATAGACGACGCCATGACCCTGTTCCGCAAGGCCGAAAAACTGGCACCTGACAACGTGCAGGTCTACCTCGCCCTCTCAAACGCATACAAAGCGGCAGGCAAGACGGACAAGGCAGAGAAGGCGCTGAACAAGGCGGTATCCCTGGCAAAGAGTGCCAATGAAAAATTCCGCAGCAGGTTGGCCCTGGCGTCCTTTTACAACTCCATAGGCGACAGGAAAGCCGCTGAACGGGAGTTCAAAACACTCGCCGCTGAAAATTCCGACAACCCCGCTGGCACTATAATCCTGTCCAAATTTTATATCCAGGAGAAGAGGTATGACGACGCGGAGAGGGTGCTTCAGGACAGCCTGTCAAAATTCCCCAACAACAGTACGATCCTTTCCATACTGGCAGACCTCAAGGCCAGTTCCGGAAACATTGCTGCGGCTACTGAAGACATAAGAAAGGCACTGAAAACTGCCAAGGACAACCCTGTTCTGAAATCGAGGCTGGCCTCACTGTTGCTCGAACAGGGAAAGGTGGATCAGGCCCAAAAGCTGTGCCAAGAGGTGCTGAAGAGAAATCCTGACTTCCCCGCAGCCCTTCTCGTCAAGGCAAAGATAGACTTCCAGAAAAATGCCCTTGAAGACAGCCTCGCATCCTTGGACAAGATCATAGAGGTCATGCCCGACAATGTGGACGCTTTGTATCTTCGTGCCATGGTGCAGATAAGGCTTCGCAAGCCCGGCCTTGCCCGTGACGACCTGTCAATTGTACTGGAAAAACGGCCGCAGGCCTGGCGCGCAAGGCTGCTCATGGCAGAGGCGGCAATGATGGACGGCATGCCTGAACTTGTCCTGGAACAAAGCGCACGGGTTCTCTCTGTAAGGCCGGCTGATGCAAAGGCGCTCTTCCTGCACGCCTCGGCCCTTCTGATGTTAAAAAAGATTGATTCTGCACAGAAAGAGTGCGCAAGAGCACTGGAGATTGCTCCTGACGACACCAACCTTCTGCTCTTGATGGGGCGTATCTATGCCGTGCAGGGAAAGTACGCAGAGGCAGAAAAGTTCTTCAAAAAGGTCTTGGACAAGACCCCCAACAATCTCAGGGCAGCCCGCTTGCTCACTGCAGTGTACATGGCTGAGAAAAAACCTGACAAGGCGGCTGAACTATGCGATGAACTACTAAAGGCAAACCCGGGCAATATAGCCCTTCTTATACTCAAAGGTCAGGTACTCGCCAACACAGGTGACCTTTCCGGTGCTGAAAAGGCGCTGCGTGACGCAATAAAGGCCGCCCCTGACAACCCCAGGCCTTACATGGCACTCACAGACTTTTTCATGAAACAGGGCAAACCGGAAAAGGCCCTTGAAACAGCATCAGACATACCTGACGCAAAGATGAAGCAGATCGTTTCCCTGGTGGTAAAGGCAAGACTCGCCCTGAAGGCGAAGAAATACTCCGAGGCCATCAAGCATCTCGACAAACTCCTTGCGCTTAGACCGGAAAACAGTGAGGCCCTTTACTTCAGGGCTATGGCCAACATGGAGCTTGGCAATATGGAAAAGGCAGAGGACGATATTAACCTGCTGATAAAAAAAGACCCGGAATCTGTCAGGGCGTGGCTCCTCAAGGCAAACCTGGCCTTTCGTCAAAACAGTCCTGAGGGCGTAAAGGCAGCGGCTGAAACAGTACTGAAGCTTGCCCCTGGCAACCGGGATGCCCTGCTGATGCATGCCACCTCCATGCTGATGCTGAAGGATATAGACAAGGCAGAGGCAGACTGCCAAAAGGTACTTGAACAGAAACCTGACGACCCAACGGCCATGTTTCTCCTTGCCCGCACGGCAATCGCAAGGAACGACAAGACCAAGGCAGAAGAGATACTCAAGGAACTTGTGGCAAAACATCCTGAATTCACACGCGGCACCATACTGCTGGTATCGCTCTATGCGGCAGACAAGGAGATTGACAAAGCCCTTGAAGTCTGTGACTCAGTGTTACTGAGACAGCCGGACAACCTCACCGTGCTCCTGCTCAAGGGCAACGTCCTCATGAAGGCAGGCAGGCTGAAAGAGGCTGAAAAAACATTCAAGGAGGCCATCAAGAAAGACCCGCGTAATGTTGGACCCTATGCTGCCCTTGCCAGGTTGTACATGAAGCAGGGCAATGTTGAGCAGGCACTGAGCAATTACCGTGAGATACTAAAGGTAAAACCTGACGATGCCGGTGCATGCATGTCTATCGGGGCCATCGAGCAGGAACGCGGCAACAAGGAAGAGGCAATCCGCATGTATGAAAAGGCCCTTGAGATAAATCCTGATTTCGTGCCTGCGGCCAACAACCTCGCATGGCTGCTTTCAGAAAAAGGTGGCCCTATCAATCTGAGCAGGGCGTTGACCTATGCACGGACAGCTCGCAAAGGTGCTCCTGACAGCCCCGCAGTAATGGACACCTATGGATGGGTACTGGCACTCAAGGGAGATTACGACCTGGCCATATCCTACTTCCAGAGGGCGTTGGAAGGGCTGCCAGACAACCCCACCATCATGTACCACATGGGAGTGGCTCTCTCAAAATCCGATCAGGTGGCAAGGGCAGTTGATTACCTTAAAAAGGCCCTGTCATCCAAGCAGGACTTCCCTGAACGGGACAAGGCAGAGGCACTCCTGTCAAAGTTACAGTAATCCTACAAAATTGATTAATTACAGAGACTGTACAAGAGAAGAACTTGAGGCCTGGGCATCAGACCAGGGACTGCCTGCCTACAGGGGCAGGCAGTTGTTCCGGTGGCTCTGGCGCCCGGGCTTTACTGACTTCAATCAGGCTACTGACTTCACCAAGGCATTACGGCAGCAGCTCTCTACCAGAGGAAATCTATGCCGGTTGAGCCTGTCCGCAAGGCAGGAATCCACGGATGGGACCCAAAAATTCGCGTGGGGCCTGACAGACGGCCAGATTGTGGAGACCGTCCTGATCCCTGAACGGGACCACACCACACTGTGTGTATCAACACAGGCAGGCTGCGCCATGGGGTGCCGGTTCTGTCATACGGCGCGAATGGGCTTCAGACGCGACCTCAGCCCTATGGAAATTGCAGGGCAGGCCCTTGGGGTGATTGAACAGGTAAATCGCAGCGAGAGACCAAGGAACATCGTATTCATGGGGATGGGCGAACCTCTGGCCAACTATGACAACCTTGTGAAATCCATTGAGATACTGACGGATGATCTGGGGCTCAACTTCTCCTTGAGAAGGATCACGGTATCCACCTGTGGAGTTGTCCCTGAGATACTGAGATTAGGAAGAGAAACAGACGTTGGCCTGGCAATTTCACTGCACGCCCCTGACGACACCACACGCAACAGACTCATGCCCATCAACAGACGATGGAACATAGAAGCGCTCATGGATGCCTGCAGAAGGTATCCTATGGCAAAACGGCGCAGGATCACGTTTGAATACCTGCTTTTGAAGGATATCAACGATTCGGCCAACCATGCCAGAAGACTGGGGAAACTCCTCAGAGGTATTCCTGCAAAGATCAATCTGATCCCCTTCAATGAAAGCCCTGGTATCCCGTTCAGGAGAAGTGAAGATCATCACATGGCAGAATTCCAGCAGATTCTGCGCGGCATGAACTACACCGTCATGATGAGAAAAAGCAAGGGCCAGGATATATCCGCGGCATGTGGACAGCTTTATGCTGAAGTCTCCTGCAACGGCCTTACCTGCACCAGTCCCTGATACAGCAGGCCAGCGGCCCGCCTCTTATGAGGCAGAGGGCTACTCTGCCCCAGCCCCTATTTCTCGTTTATCTTCTTTCGCAACACCCCTGACGGCCTGAAGGTGACTACACGGCGAGGGGCCAGGATCAGCTCCTCACCAGTGTGAGGGTTTCTGCCCCGTCTGGCACGTTTATCCTTGACATTGAATTTGCCAAAGCTGCTTATCAACACATCTTCCCCAGACTCAAGACGTCTTTTTATAAGCTCTATCAGCGTCTCTACCGCCTTGATTGCCTCAGGTTTGGTCAAAATATCTCGTTCGCATATTCTGTTAACCAGGTCAGCCTTTGTTAATGTCATGGTATCCGTGCCCTTCCCTCATTTTCACGCCGATTTTATTATTTATCCCATGTTCATACTACACGACACCTATCCGGCAGATGGTGTTTTTTATCATGATTTTAAAGCTCATCAGTTGCAATGAGTTGTCAATGATATATTTGCTCACGGTCAAAACCATGAGAAAAACACCACCCGCCTTTGCCAATTGTTTCTGCATTGCAGGTGTCCTGCAATATGCATTTATCCTGAAAAATACTATTATAAAAGGACTATTACTGAAAAAAAATTATTTGTCAAGTCAAGCTATTATAAATATTTCGAAGCTTCTCTTCACAGATACACGGCATATTAGCTGTTTACTGAACATCTTATCTCTTCCATTATACCCTGATCGGCAAAGCTGAAAAATTCACCCTGTCTGCCTATGATTATATGATCAAGCACGTTGATATCAAGCACCCTGGCAGCAAGGTATAGCTTACGGGTAATGGCCCTGTCATCCGCAGACGGCTCCACGAAACCCGAGGGATGATTGTGTGCAAACACAAGGGCGGCCGCATTCAGCTCCAGGGCCCTCTTCATCACCTCCCGCGTGTAAACCACACTACTTGAAAGTGTCCCATGGAACATAGGCTCCACCTCGATGATACCGTTTCTCGTATCAAGGAATATGACACTGAACACCTCCCTGTCATGCATGGAAAAGGCGTGCGACAAATAGTCCACAAGGTCACATGCGGCCCTGATATATGTCCGGCCTCTGAGCCGCGTCCTCAGAAACTTTCTCGCCACCTCATGGATAAACTTCAGGGCAAAGATATTGTTCGGCCCTACTCCCCGCACCTGCTGCAACTCCTCAGGCGATGCCTCAAGAGCGGCAGCCAGGGAGCCAAAATGCCTCTGTGTCTCCCTGGCCCTCTCCTTACAGTCCTGACGGGGGGTGCCAAAACTGAAAAGCATCTCCAGTATCTCTTCATCAGTAAAGGCGGAAAGCCCATACTCCATGAATCTGTCGCGCATGCGCTGCCTGTGTCCGGCGCCCCGTTTCTGCCACTGCCTCTTGTCCATGACCCCACTGACAGGATTTCTGCACTAACCCTGATCCCGTACCAGGCCATGGGCCTTGCCCACCTGATACACCAGGTTCATAAACTGCCGCGGCAGCGGAACACTCCTGTCTTCTATCAATATTCCCAGCTCCCTGGCCCGCTTCAGTATCGCTCCGCTCCCATCTTCCAACCCTTCCTGATGGTCGCACAGGAACTGGACACGCAACGCATCGGTCAGCGGGATACGCAACGGCTCCATGTGAACAGGCACATCAGCAAGCATCTTGTCGATACGTTCCCGGTTCTGTTCCGCAAAATCCCGGAAACGGGGCTCCGGATTTGGCGTACCGAAAAAATCATTCACCACGGCACCGGCCAGCATACCAAAATATCCTCTGTCTTCATCAGGATACCGTGTCTCAGCCCTGTCCCTCACCTTCATAAAGAAGATCATCTTGACGATCTCCACCCCTTCCCGCAGAGCCGGGATAAACTCTCTTTCAACCTGTTCGGTCATGATAAGTCCTCAACATCTCACTTATGACTTCACACTGGCCATACCATAACTCTTTGACCAATCATTGGCGCAACCATTTTGCTTCCTACATAAATAGCCATCACTACCATAACGGGCAAGCGCTTTACAAAAGATTCCCATTCTGTTAAGTCGTGTTAGGGTGCATTTTGTAATGCGTGGTGAAGGGCAAAATTGACTGCACCCCATCACAGAAAGCGACATCTGCCATATCGTTATCTTTAACTTAGTGCCTACTTTTCAAATCAACGCCGGACATAAAAACACTCTAACCACTTTCCACTGGGCATATTACTGCCCCTATTGGCAGATGCAAGTCAACTATGTCACACCCAATTTAGTATCCTGTTGGATATCTCTGCAAATCACAACTATTTTCCTGTACACGCTGCGGAACAGTATATAAGAAATTATCCTTTTACAAACATGAAGAACAGACGTAAAAAATGGCTGATAAAGCTAAAAATATGGATAGGGATCAGATTTTTTTCCCTTTTAAGTGATCTCTCCGTATTGATTGCTGCTTGGGCAGGTGCTTTCTGGCTTCGCTATAACCTCGCCATACCCCACGACGCACAGGTCGTAATGGTAAAAAGTATGCTTATAGCGATACCTGTCCAATTCGCCGTACTTCTTACCTTTCGTATTTACCGAATCACAGCCCGATTTGTCTCCTTACAAGATCTGCTCAGTATCCTACAGGCTACATGCACTGCGACCCTTTTGACTGCCGCCGCTCTTTTTGCCTGGAACCGTCTGGAAGGAATACCCCGCTCCGTACCAATGATAGACCTTATGCTCATGACCGTTGGCATGGGTGGAATCCGAGTGGC
>Ga0256914_1002602_pt1 | contig 14922 bp, 14 predicted proteins | sample HulkmetaG_FD_191571 | JGI IMG/M metagenome (GOLD analysis project Ga0256914, IMG submission 191571) | Hydrothermal chimney microbial communities from Main Endeavour vent field at the Juan de Fuca Ridge, Pacific Ocean - Hulk | ecosystem: Environmental > Aquatic > Marine > Hydrothermal vents ... | reverse complement strand
CTCGGTTGGACGGATCCTCGACCCAAGGGATGCCGCGCCGGCGCAGAAAGGCGGTCAGGGCCTCACGGCGCCAGGCCAGCAGCGGCCGCAACAGCATCCCCCGGGAGAACGGGCGCATCACCGGCATCGCCGACAACCCCTCGACCCCGGCGCCCCGAAACAGGTGGAGCAACAGCGTCTCCGCCTGGTCGTCGAGATGATGGGCCATCAACAGCGCCTCGTCAGCCCCGAGACGATCACCCAACACCCGATAGCGGGAACGACGGGCGGCCATCTCCAGGCTCTCGCGCCGACGCCGCGAGACGGTGATTTCGACGACTTGCAGCGGGATGTCGAAACGCCGGCAGAGCGCCCGGCAGTGGGCCGACCAGTCGTCGGCGGCGGCCTGCAGACCATGGTGCACATGAATGGCGCGAACCTGCTTACCGCCGAGCCTGGGTCGCAACTCGGCCATGGCCACGAGCAGCGCCACCGAATCGGCGCCGCCGCTCAACGCGACGCAGTATCCCGTCGTCGTCGCCGGGAGAGACAGGGTCGGCAGCAGGGTTTCGGGGGAGAAGGCAGCGGGTTTGGTCAAGGCGACCCCTCGGCCTCTTCAGGACGTCAGCCGTTGAATTGCCCGTAGGACATCAGGCGCTCGTAGCGGCGTTGCACCAGCTCGTCCTTGCTGTAACTCTGCAATCGCGTCAGCGCGTTGTCGATGGCGGTGGCCATGGCGCTGCTCATGGCGTCGAGATCGCGGTGGGCGCCACCGAGCGGCTCGGGGATGATCTCGTCGATCAGCTTGAGCGCCTTCAATTTCTCGGCGGTGATGCCGAGCGCCTCGGCCGCCTCGGGCGCCTTGTCGGCGCTCTTCCAGAGAATCGACGCGCACCCCTCGGGCGAGATCACCGAGTAGGTGCTGTACTGGAGCATCATCACGTGATCACCGACGCCGATGGCCAGTGCGCCGCCGGACCCCCCCTCGCCAATGACGATGCAGACGATCGGCACCGTCAGCTCAGACATCTCCAGCAGATTACGGGCAATCGCCTCGCTCTGCCCCCGCTCCTCGGCGCCCACGCCCGGATAGGCACCCGGCGTGTCGATCAGGGTGATGATCGGCAGCCGGAAACGCTCCGCCAGCTTCATCAGCCGCAGCGCCTTGCGGTAACCCTCCGGCCGTGGCATGCCGAAATTGCGCTTGAGTTTCTCCTTGGTGTCACGCCCCTTCTGATGGCCGATGACCATGACGCTCCGTTCGTTGAAGCGGGCGATGCCGCCGACGATGGCCGGGTCGTCCTTGAACGCACGGTCACCGTGCAACTCGCGAAACTCGGCAAACACCGACCGGGTGTAGTCCAGCGTATAGGGCCGCAGCGGATGGCGCGCCAGCTGGGAAACCTGCCACGGGGTGAGTTTGGAGAAGATCGACTCGGTGAGGCTGCGCCCCTTCTCCTCGAGCTTGGCGATCTCATCGCCGAGATTGACGCCGCTGCCGTCCCCGACGTAACGCAGCTCGTTGATCTTGGCTTCGAGCTCGGCAATCGGCTGTTCGAAATCGAGATAGTCGGGATTCATCGCGTCAGGGGCTGTGGCAACAAAGGCGCTATTTTATCGGATTGGTCGGCGCATTCATACGCCGCCGGCGCGGGCATTTTCGTCCCAGATGTACTCGACCACTTCCAGGTCGAAGCCACCGAGGGCATGGAACTTTTTCGGCGCCGACAGCAGCCGCATCTTACGGACGCCCAGATCGACGAGGATCTGCGCGCCGACGCCGAAGGTCCGCAAATCCTCGGGCGCGTCCTTCGGCTTGTCGATGCCCGCCTCGGTGCGCGTGCCCAGGTTCTGGATTCGCTGGACGAGGCTCTCCTCCGACTCCGGGTGCCGCAGGATCACCACCACGCCGTGACCACTCTCGTCGACCCGCCGCATCGCATCGTGCAGCGGCCAGCCGAACCCCTCGCCGGTGATCGAGAGAAAATCCACCAGCGCATCCTGCAGATGGACCCGTACCAGCGCCGGCTCGTCACCGGCCACGTCGCCCTTGACGAGAGCGAAGTGGATGTTGCCCGAGACGTGGTTCTGATAGGTGATCAGCTCGAACTCCCCCTGCTCGGTGGAGATCCGCGTCTGCGCCACCCGCTCCACCGACTTTTCGTTCTTCACCCGGTAGTGGATCAGATCCTCGATGGTACCGATCTTCAGCCCGTGCTCGGCGGCGAACTTCTCCAGATCGGGCCGCCGCGCCATGGTACCGTCCTCGTTGAGGATCTCGACGATGACGGCAGCCGGCTCGAAACCGGCCAGCCGCGCCAGATCACAACCCGCCTCGGTATGGCCGGCGCGCGTCAGCACCCCGCCGGGACGCGCCATCAACGGAAACACATGGCCCGGCTGGACGATGTCCTCCGGCTTCGCGTTGGGCGCGATCGCGGTGCGGATCGTGTGGGCGCGGTCGTAGGCGGAGATTCCGGTGGTCACCCCCTCGGCCGCCTCGATGGAGACGGTGAAGTTGGTGCCGTGGGCGTCGGCGGCGGCGCCATCGACCATCAACGGCAGGTCGAGCTGCTTGCAACGCTCGCGCGTCAGGGTCAGACAGATCAGCCCCCGCCCGTACTGGGCCATGAAGTTGATGTCCTCTGGACGCACCATCGACGCCGCCATCAGCAGATCACCCTCGTTCTCGCGGTCCTCGTCATCGACGATGATGACCATCTTGCCAGCGCGCAGATCGTCGAGGATCTCTTCTACGGTATTGAATGCCATGGCTCAGCTCTTTCTGCTGTTGTCGAGGAAACCGGCCGCCGCCAGCATCGCGTGCGTGATGCCCGCGCCGTCATCGCCGGCGCCGGCTTCGACGGCACCACCGAGCAGCAGCCTTTCGAGATAGCGCGCAATGATATCCACTTCCAGATTGACCGGCGTACCAACCGCAGCCCCACTGAGGTTGGTCTCCCGCATCGTATGGGGGACGATATTGAGGCCGAAGACGTCGTCGTCGATCCCATTGACCGTCAGGCTGATGCCCTGGACACAGATCGATCCCTTCGGCGCAATATAGCGCAGCAACGGCCCGGGCGCGCGAACATCGATCCGCACCGAACGCCCATCGTCACGCATCGAGACGATCTCCCCGACCCCATCCACATGGCCACTGACCAGATGCCCGCCGAGCCGCGTGGTCGGTGTCAACGCCTTCTCCAGATTGACGGCCGCGCCAGCCTGCAACGCCCCCAGCGTGGTGCAGGCCAGCGTCTCGTTGGAGACGTCCGCCTCGAACCAGTCGGCGCCAAAGTCGATCACCGTCAGACAGACGCCGTTGACGGCGATACTGTCCCCCAACGCCACGTCGCTCATGTCGAGCCTGCCGGCGCCGATCTCGAAACGCCGATCGCCCCCCTGGGGCGAGACGCGGCGCAGACGGCCGACCGCTTCAATGATTCCGGTAAACATCAGGTCATCACCACTTCCGGTTCCGAATCGAGCGCCACACTGTAGCAGGTCAGCGGCAGCGCCGTCGTCGAGTTGAATTCGGCCGCCACGGCAATGGCCTCGCGCGCGATCGCCTCGGCACTGTCGAGCCGGTCATAGAGCGCCCCCAACGCCCCCAGCGCAATCTCCGCCCCCGCGCCAATGGCCCAGAAGCGGGTGTACTCGAACACCTCGCGCAACGAGAAGACACCGAAGATTCCCTTGCGATTGATCAGCAGCGCATCGATCTGGGTCGACTCGTAGGCATCGTCCTCATCCTCCTTCGGGTTGAGGTAATAGTGCTCCTTCAACGTCGGATGGAGTTTGAGGAAACTCTCGAAAATGGCCCGCCGGCCAAGAAAGTCGAGATCCCTCACCCGCTCGCAGGCGCTCTCCAGCACCATCTGGTGGGCCGCGCTGCCGACGATGCCGATATGGCTCTCGTGGCTGCGGAAGATCTTGTCGTGGGCGGCATCGAAGGCCGCCGCCTGACGGGTGTCACCGAAGGTGGTGAGGCTGTCGGCGGCGATGCAGGCCACCCCCTGCTTGCGAACGACGACTATCGTGGACATGGCTTCGAGGTGATGCGCCAGTCGTCGCCGACCCGGCGGATATCGGAGATCTCTAGCGCGATCCGGTCGGCCATGGTCAGCAGCCCCGGAATCGTCGCCAGCCCGCGCCCGGCATCCCCCATCAGATGGGGCGCCAGGTAGATCAGCAGTTCATCCACCAGTCCGGCGGCCAGAAATGCACCGGCCAGTGTCGACCCCACCTCCAAATGGCATTCGTTGACCTCCCACGCGGCCAACGCCGACATCGCCTCGCGCAGATCGAGCCCCTCGCCCCGACGCGGCAGCCGCAGCAGTTCCACGCCCCGGGCCTCGAGGGCCGCCTGGCGGTTGCGGTCGTCGCAGTCGTGCATCACCAGCAGGCGCCCGTCATTGCCAATGATGCGGGCGTCCGGCGGCAACCGCAGGCCGGTATCGAGTACGACCCGCAGTGGCTGATGGGGCTCACGCGGTGCCCCGAGGGTCTCGCGACCGGCACGGACGTTGAGCGCGGGGTCATCGGCCAGCACCGTACCGATTCCGGTGACGATCGCTCCGCTGCGGGCACGCCAGCGCTGCACGTCCCGACGCGCCGCTTCACCAGTAATCCACAGGCTCTCTCCCGACGCCATCGCGGTACGCCCGTCGAGGCTCATCGCCGACTTGAGGCGGACAAACGGCATCCCGGAACGCATCCGTTGGACGAAGCCGGGATTGAGCGCCGCCGCCTCCTTGGCCAACAGCCCGCTCCCGGTGCCGATGCCGGCCGCGGCGAGCCGGGCCAGGCCCTGCCCCGAGACCAGCGGGTTGGGATCCTCCATCGCGGCAACGACGCGCCCTACGCCGGCGGCGATCAAGGCCTCGGTGCAAGGCCCGGTCCTACCGGTATGACAGCAGGGCTCCAGCGTGACATAGACGGTGGCACCGGCGGCTCGTTCGCCCGCCCGCGCCAGCGCTTCGATCTCGGCATGGGGACCGCCGGCATGTTCGTGGAAACCCTCGCCGACGATCTCGCCGTCGCGGACGATGACGCATCCGACGCGGGGATTGGGCTGGGTGGTATAGAGACCGCGTCGAGCCAGACGCAGCGCCCGCGCCATCATCTCGTGGTCGAAGGCGTCGAAGGCCACGGCTATTCGGAATCCAGAAACGAGATCTGGTGTTTGCGGGCCTCCGGCGAGAGATCCCGCTCCAGCCGCTCGATGGTCTCGCGAAACGCATCCATGTCGTCGAAACTGAGATAGACCGAGGCAAAACGGATATAGGCGATCTGATCGAGTCCCCGCAGCTCCTCCATCACCCATTCGCCGAGCTGTGACGCGGTCACCTCCCGCTCACTGGAGAGCAGCTTGTGCTTGATGCGGGAAACGGCGGCGTCGACGTCCTCGGTGTGGACCGGACGCTTCTCCAGCGAACGCTCGATGCCGCTGCGCAGCTTCCCCTCGTCGAAGGCCTCACGGCGTCCGTCCCGCTTGACCACCCGCGGCAGCTTCAGTTCGGCCGTCTCGTAGGTGGTGAAACGCTCGGCGCACTCCAGACATTCGCGCCGCCGCCGCACCTGCGACCCCTCGTTCGCCAACCGTGAATCGATGACCTTGGTTTCGGTGGCATTGCAGAACGGGCAACGCATTGCCGGACTCTATTTCCCGTAGACCGGCAAGCGGGCGCAGATGTCGAGCACCTTCTGCTTGACGCTGGCGATCACCTGCTCGTTGCCGATGTCGTCGAGCACATCGCAGATCCAGCCGGCCAGCTCCCGGGCATCGGCCTCGGTGAAACCGCGCGTCGTGATCGCCGGCGTGCCGATACGGATGCCGCTGGTCACGAACGGCGATTCGGGGTCATTGGGCACCGCATTTTTGTTGACGGTGATATTGGCGCTGCCGAGCGCCGCATCCGCCTCCTTGCCGGTCATCGGCTTGTCGATCAGATCGACGAGAAAGAGATGATTGTCGGTGCCACCGGAGACGATGGCGTAGCCGCGCGCCATCATCGTCTCGGCCATCGCGCGGGCATTGGCGACGACCTGCTGCTGATACTGCGTGAAGCCGGGTTCCAGCGCCTCCTTGAAGGCCACCGCCTTGGCCGCGATGACATGCATCAGCGGCCCGCCCTGCGTGCCGGGGAAGACCAGTGAATTGAGCTTCTTCTCGATCTCGGGGTTCGACTTGGCAAGAATGATGCCACCACGCGGGCCACGCAGCGTCTTGTGCGTTGTCGAGGTGGTGACGTCGGCGATACCGACCGGGCTGGGATAGACGCCGGCCGCCACCAGCCCCGCCACATGGGCCATGTCGACGAACAGCCAGGCGCCGACCGCATCGGCAATGTCGCGGAACCGCTGCCAGTCGACGACGCGGGAGTAGGCGGAGAAACCGGCGACGATCATCTTCGGCTCGTGCTCGCGGGCGAGACGCTCCACCTCGTCGTAGTCGATCTCACCGGTCTCGGGATTCAGCCCGTACTGCACGGCGTTGAAGATCCTGCCCGAAAAGTTGACCTTGGCGCCGTGGGTCAGGTGCCCGCCATGGGCGAGACTCATGCCGAGAATCGTATCGCCCGGGTTCAGCAGCGCCAGATAGACGGCGGCATTGGCCTGGGAACCGGAGTGAGGCTGCACATTGGCGTAGTCGGCGCCGAAGAGCGCCTTGACGCGGTCGATGGCCAGCTGCTCGGCGATATCGACATATTCGCATCCGCCGTAGTAACGCTTGCCCGGATACCCCTCGGCGTACTTGTTGGTCAGCACCGACCCCTGTGCCGCCATCACCCGGGGGCTGGTGTAGTTCTCCGAGGCGATCAGCTCGATATGCTCCTCCTGACGCCGGGCCTCGTTCTCCATCGCGCGCCATAGCTCATCGTCGTAGCCGGCGATCTTCATATCTGCTGAAAACATCTCGTCTCCTGTGGTTCTCACTGCGTGGGCAAGCGCCAAATCGGAGCGAGATTATACAATCTTTTGCGGCTTACGGAACCGCAAGCCACCGTATCTGGTAGAGTGGGCTCAGACGCACCCTCCCGGCGCGTCCCGCTGCGGGGAACCATCGGATCGGATCGCCGGTCTACTAGCAACAAACCCGACCGCCAGCCGCCTGCCACTCCCATGTCCAGAGTCCTGCCGATCCTCATCGAACTGCTACTGCTCGCCGCGCTGTCGTGGTTCTGCATCCGCGTCGAATCGGCCGATATCGAGGCGGACCTGGCCCATCGCAGCCAGGCGGTACTGGGCTATGCCGGACTGGAGCAGGTCAAGGTCGAGACCGACGGGCAGACCATCATCCTGCGCGGCAACGTCGAATCGGAGCCGCAGCGCGCACTGGCGGTCGACTCGGTCGCCACCCTCTGGGGCGTCACCGCGGTCAGCGACCAGCTCGTCGTCCGCCCACCCGAAACGCCAGATCAGATGCCGGGCGAGAAGGCGGAGATGGCCGACCCGCCCCCGGCTCCGCCGCTGCCGACCAAGGACCGGGCAACGGACGCCTCCGACGCCTGCAGCGCCGAGCTGGAGAAGTTCACCGACGGGCCGAAAATCGGTTTCACCCTGGGCAGCGACGAGCTGTCGCCGGCCTCACGCCCGCTGCTGAAGAGGCTCGCCGCCCTGCTGGAACGCTGTGGCGACAGCCGACTCGACATCATCGGCCACACCGACAGCATCGGCGATGCCGCCGACAATCTGGCCCTGAGCAAAGCGAGGGCCGAAGCCGTGGCCCAGGCGCTGGCTTCCCTTGGCATCGACCCGGCGCGCCTGCACGCCCGCGGCAAGGGGGAACGGGAGCCGATCGCCGACAACACCACCGAAGCCGGCCGCGAGCAGAACCGGCGCATCGAATTCCGGCTGCGGCACGACAGCACCGCCGACAACCTTTCGAGGTAGCACGACCATGGCCTATCTGATCACCAAGATGCTTCTCTGCCTGTTGCTGGCGGCACTGCTGGGGCTGTTCATCGGCTGGCAGCTGCGCGGCCTCGTGCTCAACAATCGCCAGCGGGCGCAACAGGAGGTGCTGGACGACTGCCAGCAACATCTGCAACAGGTGGAACGGGAACGCGACCAGCTCTACATCCGCGCCGAGCGGCTCGAGGCCGCCAACCATGACCTCAACGCCCAGCTGATGGACACCCCGCCGCCCCCCGCGCCGTTGGCGAACGATCCCGCCAAGGAACTCGACACCATCGTGGCGCGCCTGCAGGCGCTGGAGCAGACCAACCAACTGCTGCAATCACGGATCGACAACCTCGATCTCCGCGCCGGCAGCCATCCTCTGGCCGAGATCGGCAACCTCGGCACCGAGGAGATCGAGATGTTCCGCCGGCTCGGCATCGAAACCACGATCCAGCTGCTCGAACACGTCGCCGATGGGGCGGGCCGGGACGACCTCATCGCTCGCACCGGCCTGGAGGCGGCCGAACTCGACCGCATGACCCAGGTGGCCGACCTGCTGCGGGTGCCCGGCATCGACAGCGCCACCGCCAACCTGCTGCAGGCCAGCGGCATCCGCTCGGTGGCCGACCTGGCCGACAAGAAAGCCAACCGCCTGGCGCTCAAGCTCAAGCGCGTCAATGCCGAGAAGCAGCTGCTCTCCACCGCGCCGAAGGCATCGATCGTCGGCCACTGGATCGATGCCGCCACGACGATGATCCAGCGCGAGTCGGCCTGAAGCCCCCTCCCCCGATCCGCATTACCGCTTGCCGTGCGCGCCCGGCTTGCTGAATAATCCCGCCTTGGTACGCAAACACCCCATCGAAGGACCCAACGCCCATGGCCCAGTACATCTACACCATGAACGGTGTCGGCAAGATCGTGCCGCCGAAGACCTGGATTCTGAAGGACATCAACCTCAACTTCTTTCCCGGCGCCAAGATCGGCGTGCTGGGCTACAACGGCGCCGGCAAATCGACCCTGTTGCGGATCATGGCCGGTATCGACACCGACATCGTCGGCGAGGCGCGCCCGCAGCCGGACATCAAGATCGGCTATCTGCCGCAGGAACCGCAGCTCGATCCCGACAAGGACGTGCGCGGTAACGTCGAAGAGGCGCTCGGCGACATCAAGGAGGCGCAACAGAAGCTGGAAGCGGTCTATGCCGCCTATGCCGAGCCCGACGCCGACTTCGACGCCCTGGCCGCCGAACAGGCGAGGCTGGAGAACATCATCCAGGCCGCCGATGGCCACAACCTCGAACGCAAGCTGGAGATCGCCGCCGAAGCGCTGCGCCTGCCACCGTGGGATGCCGACGTCACCCGCCTCTCCGGCGGCGAGAAACGCCGCGTGGCTCTGTGCCGGCTGCTCCTCTCCGCCCCCGACATGCTGATTCTCGACGAGCCGACCAACCACCTCGATGCCGAATCGGTGGCCTGGCTGGAACGCTATCTGCAGGAGTTCCCCGGTACCGTGGTCGCCGTCACCCACGATCGCTACTTCCTCGACAACGTCGCCGGCTGGATTCTGGAACTCGACCGCGGCCACGGCATCCCCTGGCAGGGCAACTACTCCTCGTGGCTGGAGCAGAAGGAGGCACGGCTGGAGCAGGAGAAGAACGCCGAGGCGGCCCGTATCAAGGCGATGAAACAGGAGCTGGAGTGGGTGCGCAGCAACCCCAAGGGACGGCAGGCCAAGAGCAAGGCGCGGCTGAAGCGTTTCGAGGAGCTCTCCTCCAGCGATTACCAGCAGCGCTCCGAGACCAACGAACTCTACATTCCCCCCGGCCCCCGACTCGGTGATCTGGTGGTCGAGGCCAACGGCATCCGCAAGGCCTATGGCGACCGGGTGCTCTACGAGGATCTGAGCTTCAACCTGCCGCGTGGCGGCATCGTCGGCGTCATCGGCCCAAACGGCGCCGGCAAGACCACGCTGTTCCGCATGCTGGTCGGACAGGAGACGCCCGACAGCGGTGAGATCCGCGTCGGCGAGACGGTGCAGATCGCCTATGTGGACCAGAGCCGTGACGCGCTCGACGACGGCAAGACGGTCTGGGAGGAGATCTCCGACGGTCAGGACATCCTCCGCATCGGCAACTACGAGATTCCGTCGCGCGCCTACGTGGGGCGATTCAACTTCAAGGGCAATGCCCAACAGAAGCGCATCGGCGACCTCTCCGGCGGCGAGCGCAACCGTGTCCACCTCGCCAAGCTGCTGCGCTCGGGAGGCAATCTGTTGCTGCTCGACGAACCCACCAACGATCTCGACGTCGAGACACTGCGCGCACTGGAGGAGGCGCTGCTCGACTTCCCCGGCTCGGCCGTCGTCATCTCCCACGACCGCTGGTTCCTCGATCGCGTCGCCACCCACATCCTCGCCTTCGAGGGCGACAGCCAGGCCACCTGGTTCGAGGGCAACTACAGCGAATACGAGGCCGATCGGCGCGCGCGTCTCGGCGACGAGGCCCTGACGCCCGAACGGATCCGCTACAAGCGCCTGGACGCCTGAGCCTGGCGGGATTGGGGGCACGCCCTGCCCGCAAACGATCGTCTCACCGCCCTGCCGGGCGACGAGGCTTGTCGTATACTGGGGCCCGGTCGGCGGACGACGCCCGACGTCGGGGACGCCGACGGCAGCACAATCCGACAGGCCGGTGTTCCAACCCACACCACCCCAGAGCACAACGATGGAAAACCAGATCCTTCTCGGCAAGGGCACGAAAAAAGTCTATCTGAACCCCCGCTACGCCAATCGCCACGGGCTGATCGCCGGGGCGACCGGCACCGGCAAGACGGTGTCACTCCAGGTGCTGGCCGAGGGTTTCTCGCGCCTCGGCGTGCCGGTGTTCATGGCCGACGTCAAGGGCGACCTGACCGGCATCAGTCAACCGGGCAGGCCACACCCCAAGATCGACGAGCGCATCGAAAAGATCGGTATCGACGACTACCGCTTCGAGGGCTTCCCCACGGTGTTGTGGGATCTGCTGGGGGAACAGGGCCACCCGATCCGCACCACCATCTCCGACATGGGGCCCGTGCTGCTGTCACGGCTGCTCGACCTCAACGAGACCCAGGAGGGGGTGCTCAACATCGCCTTCCGGCTGGCCGACGACGAGGGACTGCTGCTGCTCGACCTGGACGACCTGCGCACCACGCTGCGCTACGTCGGCGACAACCGCAAACGCTTCCAGACGCTCTATGGCAATATCAGCCCGGCGTCGATCGGCGCCATCCAGCGCCGCCTGCTGGTGCTGGAGGAACAGGGTGCCGACCGCTTCTTCGGCGAACCGGCGCTGGATCTGTGGGACTTCATGCGCACCGGCGCCAACGGTCGCGGCAACATCAACATCCTCATGGCGGACCAGCTGATGATGGCGCCGCGGCTCTATGCCACCTTCCTGCTGTGGCTGATCTCGGAACTGTTCGAGACACTGCCGGAGGTGGGCGATCTGGACAAGCCCCGGCTGGTGTTCTTCTTCGATGAGGCGCATCTGCTGTTCGACGATGCCCCCGATGCGCTCATCGACAAGGTGGAACAGGTGGTCAAGCTGATCCGTTCCAAGGGGGTCGGCATCTACTTCGTCACCCAGAACCCGCTCGACGTACCCGATTCGGTGCTCGGCCAGCTCGGCAACCGCATCCAGCACGCGCTGAGGGCTTTCACACCGCGCGACCAGAAAGCGGTGCGCGCCGCCGCCCAGACCTTTCGCACCAATCCCGACCTCGACACCGAGAAGGTCATCACCGAACTGGGGGTGGGCGAGGCGCTGGTCTCGACGCTGCAAGACAAAGGCACGCCCGGCATCGTCGAGCGCACGCTGATCTGCCCGCCGCGATCACGCATCGGCCCCGCCAGCGACGCAGAACGCGACGCGCTGTTGCGCCAAAGCCCGTTCGCCGGTCGCTACGACGATCCCGTGGACCGGCAATCGGCCCATGAGATTCTCACCGAACGGGCCGAAAAGGCTGCCCGCGAGGCGGAGGAAGCCGCGCGCAGAATGGAGGAGGAAAAGCGTCGGCAGCGGATGAACCGCGGCAGCGGACGTCGCCGCCAGAGCGTCGGCGAGGCACTGATGAAGAGCGTCGCCCGCTCCATCGGCAGCCAGATGGGACGGACGATCATCCGCGGAATTCTCGGCTCGATCTTCCGGGGGCGTTAGCGGGATGGACGACCGATTCGAAAGACTGCGCAAGAAACACCGCGTCCCGTTCGACGGCCGCTTCTCCGTCACCACCGCCCCCACCCGGCCCGACCGGACGCCCGACGAGAGCGCCCTCAAGAAGAAGCTCCGCCGCCTCAACCGGGCCCTCTACGATTTGCAGCGGATCCAGTATGCCGACGGCCGCCATGCCCTGCTGCTGGTCTTTCAGGCGATGGATGCCGCCGGCAAGGACAGCACCATCCGTACCGTCCTGCGCGGCATCAATCCCGCCGGCTGCCGGGTCGTCTCGTTCAAGCAGCCATCGCGCGAGGAGCTGGCGCACGACTTCCTCTGGCGCTGCCACAAGGCACTGCCACCACGCGGTACCATCGGCGTCTTCAACCGCAGCTACTACGAGGAGACGCTGGTGGTGCGGGTACACCCCGACTACCTGCGGCACCAGAACCTGCCGGGCGAGACCGGTACCGACGCTTTCTGGCAGAAACGCTTCGAAGCGATCCGCAACTACGAGAGATACCTGGCCGACAACGGCACGACGATTCTGAAGTTCTGGCTCAACGTCTCCCGCGAGGAGCAGAAGAACCGCTTCATCGCGCGCCTGCGCGATCCAAGGAAGCAGTGGAAGTTCTCGCCCCACGACATCGCCGAGCGGCAGCACTGGGATCGCTACATGGCCTGTTACGAGACGGTGCTGAACGAGACCTCGCGACCCTGGGCGCCGTGGTATGCGATCCCGGCCGACAACAAGCCGTATATGCGCGTCGAAGTGGCGAAGACGATCCGCAAGGCACTCGAAGCGATGGATCTGCGCTATCCGGCGGTGGACGAGGCGGTGGCGGAGAACATCGACGGCCTCGTCGCCGAACTCGAACGCAGCTGATCCCGGCTCAGCGGACGACGCCGCGCTCGCTGTTCTCGATGAATTCGACGAAGTTGCGAACCTCGGGAAATTCATCGGCGAGGATCTGCACCTCGGCCAACGCGCTGTTGCGGTCCCGGCCGCGAATGAGCAGCTTGAACGCCTGGGAGAGCCCGCGAATGGCCTCGGGCGAGAACCCGCGCCGCTTGAGCCCTTCCTTGTTGATGCCGATGGCGCGGGCATAGTTGCCAGAGGCGATGGTGAACGGCGGCAGGTCGCGGTTGAGCGCCGTCCCCATCCCGGTGAAAGCGTGGGCGCCGATGACGCTGAACTGGTGGACCAGCGTGAAACCGCCGAGAATGGCGTGGTCGCCGACACGGACATGCCCGGCCAGCGAGGCGCCGTTGGAGAAGACGGTGCGATCGCCGACGATGCAGTCGTGGGCGATATGGACATAGGCCATGATCAGATTGTCGTTGCCGATGACGGTCTCGCCATGGCCGGTGATGGTGCCGCGATTGATGGTGCAGTATTCGCGGAAGGTGTTGCGGTCGCCGATGCGCAGCCGGGTCGGTTCACCGTGGTACTTGAGATCCTGCGGCGCTTCCCCGATCGAGCAAAACTGATAGATGCAGTTCTCACGGCCGATCGTGGTCGGGCCATTGATGACCGCATGGGGGCCGATCCAACTGCCGGCGCCGATCTCCACATCGGCGCCGATGACGGCGAACGGCCCGACCGTCACGTCGTCGGCGATACTCGCGGCCGGATCGATGACTGCGCGTGAATCGATCAACCCTCGTTCTCCTTCTTGGCGCACATCAACGTGGCCGACGCCACTGTCTTGCCATCCACCGTCGCCACCGCCTCCACCTTGATCATATTGCGTTTCTTCGACACCGGCGTGATCGTCAACAACATCTGATCGCCGGGCACCACCTGCTGGCGGAAACGCACATTGTCCACCGAGACCAGCAGAAAGATGAAATCGGTGGACTCTCCCGCCGCCGCGCGGCTGGCGTAGTCGTAGATCCCGCAGGCCTGGGCCAGCGCTTCGATGATCAAGACACCGGGGAAGATCGGCACCTGTGGAAAATGGCCCTGGAACATCGGCTCGTTGACCGAGACATTCTTCAGCGCCGTCAACGATTCTCCCGGCCGGAAGTCGATCACCCGATCGACCAGCAGCATCGGGAAACGATGCGGCAGGAAATTCATGATCTCGCCGATCGTCATGCCGGTCAGGTCTTCAACGCTGTTACTCATCGGAGTCTGTCGCCTTCCGTTGTGATTCGATCCGTTTCAACCGCCGCTCCATCTCGTCGAGCCGTTTCTGCTGCAGATAGTTGCGGCGCCACTGCCGTGTCGGCTGCAGCGGCGAGCCCGAGGAGTAGCTCCCGGCCTCGGGAATGTCCTGGGCGACGAAACTGCGGGCGGTGACGCGCACACCGTCGGCCAGCTCGATGTGCCCGACGATGCCGACGCCCCCCCCAATGGCACAGCCTTCACCGATGGTGGTGCTGCCGGCAATGCCAGTGCAGCCGGCGATGGCGGTATTACGCCCGATGCGGACGTTGTGCGCCACCTGGATCAGGTTGTCCAGCTTCACACCGTCCGATATTACCGTATCCTCCAAGGCACCGCGATCGATGGTGGTGTTGGCCCCGATCTCCACGTCGTCGCCAACGACGACACTCCCGATCTGCGGAATCTTGACCCAACGACCGGCATCGTTGGCGAATCCGAAACCGTCGGCACCGATCACGGCACCAGCGTGCAGCAGACAGCGTTCACCGATGGTGACGCCATCCATCAGCGTCACATTGGGTTCGAGCACCGTTCCACGACCAACGGTGACGTCGCGGCCGATGACGCAGCCCGGGGAGACCACCACGTCGGCGGCCAGCGTTGCGCCGCTACCGACGACGCAATGGGCACCGAGGTGTACCGAGGGATCGACATGCGCGCCCGGCTCGAC
>Ga0256914_1002601_pt1 | contig 14922 bp, 12 predicted proteins | sample HulkmetaG_FD_191571 | JGI IMG/M metagenome (GOLD analysis project Ga0256914, IMG submission 191571) | Hydrothermal chimney microbial communities from Main Endeavour vent field at the Juan de Fuca Ridge, Pacific Ocean - Hulk | ecosystem: Environmental > Aquatic > Marine > Hydrothermal vents ... | reverse complement strand
CCCTGGCCGCGGGCTACACCCGACCTTTGCCTGAACTCTTCCAGCTCGCCAACACCCGCTTCGCCTTCGACCCCGAAACCGTGGGCGAATTGATGGATTTGATCCGGGTGGAGATGGGAAAATACATTTGACGACGAAAGCAAGAAGGATAAAAGATTACATCGACCAGCCGCTATCCAGCCGCTATCGGAACAGGCGGCCAGTCGATGCGTATACCAGGGGATCAGGATGTCCACACTCCGGATAGACCCGCTCCCATTTCTCGGCGAAACAGGGTTGTTGAAACGAACCCCAACTCTCGTTCATTCGCTTTGCGCCCCAAAACGCGAAAGGAGGAACGCAGACGAAGTAAAATCATCCACATTCGTCTCTGCAGATCAACGCCGCCGACCACAACCTGACAGCCATCTACGCCCTCTATCAAAATCGGATCAATTGAGCGCGCGCACCAGCGCGAAGTCGAATTCGCCCGTACGATTGGAGTTGGTGAGCGCCTGGTTGTAATGGATGCAGCGGGCGATGTAGTAATGATTCACCCCCGCGTCGCCCAAAACGCCCGCATCATCCCATGATTGGGACGCGTCGTAACTTGTTTGGATTGCGTCGCCGCTGGGGGAGAAGTAGGGGCTTGCATCCCGCCAGAATTCGTAGCGGGCGCAATGATCATTATGCTCCCACGTCAGGCGCACATCAGTCGAATTCAATGCCGATATGGTGATAACCGGCATTGAAACCTGATGGTACTGGTATTCGTACGCGCCAATATCTGGGACCGCCCCCTGGGGCCTGGACGCGGTAATGAAATCATCATCGGGCGCATAAGCGGGATCAGCGGCATCGATAGCTGGCGAGCCAAATCGAAGTTGAAAATCATGGCTGACCGCGTCCACGAACTGCGGATCGCCGCTGAAGTCGTGCGCCCACGATTCAGCATTCCATGTCGTCAACGAGACGCTGCCATTATCTCCCAACCCTAACAAATTGCCGCCCGTCGCGTTGTGCCAGAGATTGTGAGAGAAGATGTTATTTCGGGCCCGGGCGCCTGCATCGATGTACGCGGCATAAGCAGCAGCATCTTGCGAGAAGCCGATGTTGTTATAGATTTTATTCATCGCCGCGCCGACCTCATCCGAATCCGCCACCATCAGTTGGGTTCGGGCCCGTCGCCAGCCCAAATGCCGTCCATTGTCGAACAGGGTATTGTTGTAGATGAGATTCCGGCTTCCGCCGAAGATGATGACGCCCGGACCGTCATTATCGTAAGCGATGTTGTTATAAACCTGGTTGTCATCACACCACATGTCCATCTGGATGCCATTGCCATCAGTGGCGTTGGGCTCGTTGTCCCGATTATCATAGAGGAGATTGTAGCGGATGATGTTATAATCGCCGCCCAGATCAGGATCGTTCTCATGGTAGCGAGAAAAGAGGTGAATGCCTGAGTGTCCCACCATATCATCCGATCCATCGGGATTTTCGCCATTGGCGTACACCACGTTCTGCTCGACGATATGATAATTGCCGCTCAACTCGATGCCGTGCCAGGTGTTGGAATAGATGCGATTGGCCGCAATGATGGTTTCGTTGCCGGGCGTGCAAAACACCGTGTCGACGGCGACGCCGTTGCCGTTGTTCAGATAGATCTCATTGTCGAAAACCACGTTATTCATCCCCACATCATTCCCCATCCAGATGCCAGCGACATTATGATTCAGGACATTTCGCGTGAGCGTGATATGATGGGATTGCTGTTGAACGCCGATTCCCGCATAGCCGTGCCCCGACACCTCGAAATCCCGGATGATTACATATGCCGCCCCGCTAACGGAGATGCCAGCATTCAGAATGTGTGGCTCCGCTCCCTCGCCATAAGCATCGAACACGATAGGCGCTGCAGCGGAGCCGACATCATCAATGAAAAGCGAGTCCCCCGTCCACGTCTCCCCTCGTTTGAAATGAATGTGATCGCCAGGCGAGAACGTCTCCCCCGTCACCTTTGCGATGGATTGCCAGGGCTGGTCGATGCTGCCCGAATTGTTGTCATTGCCGAGGGTGGCGTCCACGTAATAATCTGACCCCGCGATGGGGCGGGCGAAGGAGCCCGAGCCAACCGATAGGCTCAGGATCAGCAGAATCAGGACGAATAAGAGGAGATAATTCAGGGAATTCGGCGCCATTGGGCCAACCTACTTGGTGACGATGCGTTGAAAACTGACGGCGTCAAGAACAACAGCTTATATCCCGCCCTGGGCCTCCAGCCACTCGAAGATATTGTCATAGACCTTCTGACGGATGGCTTCATCGGTGAAGGGATCGATGGAGGCGTGGGGGACGTGCTCCGATTTGGGGAACTCATAAGTGATGACATCCGCACCCTGAGCCGTCCAGAGCTCGGCCAGTTTCATGGCCCAGCGATTGTCGGCCCCCATGTCGCTGGCCGTGGTGATGATATAAATCTCATCGGCCTGGGGCGACGTCCTCTCCGCCTGCTTCAGCGTGGCCTGCCCGATGAGCATGAACGTGCCGATCCCTTTACTGGATTCTCCCGAATACACCCATTGCCGATCGGGCTCATCGCCGCCGCCGATGGAGAAGCCTGGCAGCCGCAGAAACGCGCGCATCAGGATGGGATCAAGAAACATGGGCGTCTCTTTAATGCCCATGAAAGGAGAGAGCAGCACAGCTCGATCCACTTCCTCCCGGTTTTGCGCCATCCACGCGGCCGCAGTTGCCCCCGCGGACAAGCCGATGACGGTCATATTATCGCCCAGTGCATCGGCGATATCGATGGTGGTATTCATATAATCGAGGATTTCATCCGGCTTCAGGGCCTTCAATTCGCTGATGTCGCCGCTGGTCAGACCATGGTGGGGCATACGCAGGATGATGACATTGGCGCCCCTATCATAGAGCATCTTGCCCAGTTCTTCGAATTCATGGGGCGCATTGGTGACGCCATGCACCAGCACAAAGACCTCCTCCGTCTTCTCGCCGTGGGTCATCAAGAGGGAGCGAGAAATCTCCTTGGTGATAGGGGCTTCCTCTTCCTGGATTTTCTCGACCATTGATACGGCCTGATCATAGTCAGCAACGGGGTGCGGATCGGCGTCGAAGCCATCAGTGGACATAGGGAATATACCAACGATCAGAACGAGAGCGATGATGGCCAGAATGGCGATGCCGGCCCAGATTAGAATGCGCTTCCAGAGCGCTCGTTTGGTTTTTTCGGGTGGAGATGTTTGAGTCATAAGGTGTTTCCAGAAATGTGAAAGAAAAAGGGACGCAGATCAATTCGGATGATTTTCTCTCATCCATTTGGATGACAATTCGACAATAGCAGCCCCATCTCGCGAAAAAGACCCATGTGACCTGGCCGAGAGAAACAGCCGGAAGCCAAGCAGGCGCGCCCTGATCCGGTCTTGGCTCACTCTTTCCGCTTGTCCAATCGCTCCTCCAGCGCATCGATACGGGTGTTGAGGTGCGCCATGCTTTGCTGATAAATCTCCGCCTGCCGATAAAGCAATTGCTTGATTTCATCGATGTCATTGGATTGGGCTGCAAGGTCGGCCTTTTCCTCGGCCTCTTCCTTCGCGTGACTGGAGTGGACGAACCACTGGGCCAGAGTGCCGGTGACAACCGAAAATAGAGCGATCCCCACAATCATCAGGCTCAGGCCGACCAGCCGCCCTCCCTCGGTTATCGGATAACGATCACCATAACCGACTGTCGAAACGGTCGTAAAGGCCCACCAAAAGGCGTCGGAGACAGAATTGATGTTGCTGTTGGGGTTGGGCGCTTCGTAGAAGAGGATGAACACCACAGCGGATTGAAAGACAACCAGGACAATAAACAACACCAGCAGCAAAGTCCCCTGGGCGTCCCGGTTGATGGAGATTTCCGCCAAAAGGTCGCGCGGTTTCTTCCCATGTTTCCTCAAAAGTAGCCAAAACCAGATGATGCGTAGGGATCGGAAGTAGGGGAAACTCCCAAACAGAGCCAGCCAACCATAATCGCCCCGCATGAATTCCCGTTTGTGATGGGCGTGATGCAACATGTAGAAGAAATCGGCCCAGAGGATGAAGCTGATACTGACGTTAATCCAGGTGAGGGTGGATTTAGCGCCATCAGGCAGGGGTAAGAATGTGGTCAGTATCGAATTGAAGACCGAAAGCAGCGTAACGAGCATCACGAACGCCGCCCAATTGGGGTTGGTAATCGGACCGAGGGGTTTTTTGGCTGGCGGACGACCTAACAAGCGCATGGGAATCACATGGAAAGAGCGTATCGGAGGGGCAACTGGTCAAACTATTTTAGCACATCGTTTCGACTTGATACACAGCGTTGTTTTGCGGTGATTACCCACAAGTCAGCAACCGGGCGTTGGCATTGGCATCGCCACCCGCTTCAGGCGCAGGCGTGGCCTGCTCAGACTGGGGAGGCGTTGCTGGCTGGGGTGCGGGCGTGGCTTTCTTACAGATAAAAGAGGAAGAACAGGACGATGGCTGCAATCCAGGTGACGACGGAAACCTCCTGGGTCTCATCCAGCAAGGGCCAAATGATGAACCACTCGGGAATGATGAACAAAATGGTGAGGATGATCAGGCCAATGACCGAAAGCAGGGGAAGGCCATGAGCCGCTTGTTCTGGCGCAGAGCGCCCCAACTCTGCTTGGAGAGCTCGAAGCCGCTGCGGATTTTGCCTGCCATGATGGAAGCCTCCTGATGCTGTTTGGGATGAGAGAAAAGGCAAAATGGGGATTACCCGTTCAGTGCCCTGCTGGAGCGCGTCCAGCAGGGCCCTTTCCTTATCAGAGACCGGCATTGTTTGCGGAACATCCAACCCAACTTGGCGATTTCAGTATTTCTACTTTTTGCCACCGGTGAAAGCGAGGATGAGCCCTAAGCCTGTAGCGCCCCAACCAATCACAGACATGATGGTGTTCCAACTAGCAGGCTGCGTGGCCGAGGGAATGATGTGCGAGTAGAGATTCCACAGTATATCTCCCCCGTTGAACGTAATGATGAAGAGTCCGAGTAGCGCCATCAAAATACCGATGATGAGGCGCGTCATATTGACATTTTTCTTTTGTTCCATGATGGGTTCCTTTGAAATGAGAGATTTTGAGGAGTGAGGATGGGGTATCTATCAGTCGTTGTCCGCGCCAAGAGCCTGCTGGATGCGCTCCAGCATGGCCTTTTCGGGCTCGGAAACCCACACTTTGTCACCGCTCTCGGTTTTTTCCTGAGCGGCCTGGGCAGAGACTTCCGCGGTGCGCATGACCCACGCCCGCCAGGCGTCGGCTTCCTCGGGCGTGGCCTTTTCGGCCACCAGTGCGGCTGATTTTTGAATGCGGGCCAGCAGCGCCCCGAATTGTTCCTCGGTTTGCACTTCCTTGGCCTTGACCGGCGACTCCACCACGCCCGAGACCTCGGTGCGTCGATGAACCTCGCCCACCAGATATTGAATGAGCTCCGGCGCGTCCACGTCGGTGGCGGGCTCCAGGGTATCCAGCGGGAAATGGCGCTGCTTCTTCTTGCGCGGGTTTTTGGCCTTGGCCGTGACCGAATACATGGCGGAGAGGGGGTTCTTTTTCCGCAAATTGGCCAGGTAGGCGTCATCCGCCGCGGGGTTCTGCATGACAGTGAAGGCAGCGGCCAGATCCGCAATACGTCCCATCTTTCCGGGATGTTGGGCAACGATCAATTGAGCAGCGAACATGGGGGTGAGGTAGATCTCTTCCCATTCTTCGGGGGTGAAAGCGATTGGGTTGGTCATGGTTTTACTCCTGATGAGTGTGTGATGATGGATGAAAACAGGTATGCTGATGAACTTATCTATTTTTTATCGCCTAATTTTTCATCCAGCATCTGGATGGTGGCGTTGAGGTCGGGAGGGGAGTAGGTGGGGATATGGCTTTCGATCAGGGCGGCCGCTGCCAGCATATCGACTTCGTGATAGGGGCGGGCCAGAAAACCCAGGCTGATGGGTTCGCCCTTGTCGTTGAAACCGATGGGAAGCACCATCGCAGGCCAGCCTGCCGCGTCGTAATACTGCATCATGGGAGCACCGATGTAGTTGGTCGTATCGAGCACGACATCCACATCGTATTTATCGAAGATCTCGGTCAGCTTGGCATCGGTTTCTTTGATGCGCTGCTGGATCGCTTTATCGATCTTCTCCTGGCTCCAGTCAGATGCCTGGGATTCCAGCAGGTGGCCCTGGCCATAGGGTGCGCGGTTCTTCATGTCTTCCTTGTTGAAGGCGATGATCTCCTCCAGACTTTTCACCGGTGCGTTGACCGCGGGCAAAAAGTCGTTGACGGCGGCTTTGAAGATGGGGGGCAGCAGCTCGCTGGCGGAAGGGGGCGATTTGGGCACATCCCCGGTATCGATCATGACGACTTCGATCCTCAACTCCTCCAGGGCCGTTTGCAGCGCCTCGTTGGGGGCGGTCATGCCCAAACGGAGGTTGCCTTCCTTGACACGATCGCGCGCGGCCTCGTAGAGGTCTGCCGGGACGTCCGTCGGGGGCGGCGTGGTAGCGGAGGAAGCCATGGCGCTGAGGAGGATGACGGCGTCAGTGACGTTGCGGGCCATGGGGCCGGCGTTATCCTGGAAGGGCATGAGGGGGATGATGTAGTCGCCCGAGACCAGCTCGTGGGTGGGTTTCAGCGCCACTGCCTGGTTGTTGTTGGCCGGGCGCAGCAGAGAGCCCTGGGTCTCAGAGCCCACGGTGACCACCGCGAAGTTGGCTGCGGCCGCGACCGCAGAGCCGCTGCTGGAGCCCAGGGTGTCGATGGGACCATAGGGGTTGCGGGTCTGGCCGCCCAGGGCGCTGAACCCGTTGGGCATGCCCAGGTCCATCCAGTTGGCCCATTCGGAGAGGTTGGTATGGCCCAGAATGATCGCGCCATGGTCGCGCAAGGCTGCGGTCACCGCTGCGTCGCGGTCGGGTTTCCAGTCCTGCATGGCGACCGCGCCCGCGGCCGTGGTCATACCCTTGATGGCGATGTTGTTCTTGAGCAAGACGGGAATGCCGTGCATCATCTCCCCGGCCTGACCATTGGCCCGCTCTGCGTCCCGGGCCCGGGCGTCATCCAGCGCCTGGGGGTTCAGGGCCAGCACGGAGTTGAAGTTATCCACATCGTAGCGCTTGATGCGGTCGAGATAGTAGATGGTCAGCTCTTCGGAGCTCAGCTCCCCGTTCTGGAATTTTTCCTGGATCTCGGGGATGGTGGCGGTGGCCAGGAACTGATCCAGCTCGGCCCGGCGTGCATCGGTCAGCGTGGCCATGGCTTCCTCGAAGGGGGAAAAGTCGAGGCTCAGTTTGGCGTTATAATCGGGTTCGGGGATGGGGAACTCCCACTGTGGGGGGCGGTCCTGTTTGCCGCCGCACGCGGCCAGGGCCAGCAGGGAGAGGGCGGCAAGGATGAGAGCTATGATTTTTTTAGAGGACATGAATTGTTCCTTATGAGAGAGCAAAAGTAGGGTGAAGAGGTTGGTAGACAAGGAATGGGTTCCCGTCTTTTCAGTCTCCCTGGTTCAGCAAGGTGAGTGCGTCCAGGAGATCGGTGACGGTGAAAACTTTGTTGTTGGCGAGGCCCACGATGGTCACGCCCGCGTCGGGGTTGGTGGCCATCAGCGCGGAGAAGCCCGCGGTGTCGCCCGGATGCCCGAAAAATCCCTCGCCATCTTCGGCTATGCTGAAATCCATGACGCCCAGGCCGTAGGGAATCTCGGCATCGGGATTGAAATCGAGGATGGTTTGCAAGGTGTCGGGGCTCTGGAACAGCTCGCCCGAGGCAAAGGCGTGGGCGAAGGTCAGCAGGTCGGCGGCGTTCATGGCCAGCGCGCCCGCGGCCCAGCCCTGCGACGCGTTCCAATCGGTGGCGTCGAGGGCGTTGCCGTTGTCATCGATGACGTAGCCTCGGGCCGTAATCTGCTCTTCGGTGGGGATGTCATCGATGAATGCGGCGGTGGTCATGTTCAGCGGCGTGAGGATGCGCTCCTGATAGAGATCGCCCAGAGATTTATCCGCGGCCTTTTCGATGACCATGCCCAGGAGGATGTAGCCGGTGTTGCTGTAATGCCACTGGCCCGCTTCGCCCGGTTTGAAATCGGGCTGGCCGTTGTCGATGGCGTATTGCACCAGCTCTTCGGGCGTGAAGTGCTTTTCCAGCAGCTCTTTATCCTCGATGCCTGCATCAAGAATGGGATCACCGTAATCCCACACGCCCGAGGTGTGGTTGGCGAGCTGGCGCAGGGTTATCTCGTCGCCGTAAGGGATTTTGGTGGCCCAGTCGGGCAGCCATTTGCTCAGGGGATCATCCAGGGCCAGAACGCCTTCTTCCTGCAACTGCATCAGAAGCACGATGGTGAAGGGCTTGGTGATGCTGCCGATCTCCAGGATATCATCCTCCTTCATGGGCGTCTGGTCATCCATGTTCGCCACGCCCGCGGCTTTCAGGTAGCGTCCCTGGGGCGTATCCACCAGCAGGATGAGGCCGGGCGCGGTTGCCTCAGGATCAGCGCCGTCGTTGTAGATGTTTTCCTGCAAAAGGGCGTCCAGACTTTCGACGAGCTCTGCGGGCAGCGCTGCTTCCGGGCCGCCACTCTCGCCCGAGCCGCGTTCTGCCGCCCGCTGGAAGGTCATGGTCCCGCCGTCAGCCTTGAGATCGATGAGGAGCTTGTTGTCATCGACATGGTAGTCCGCCGCAAAGCCCAGGTATTTGAGGAAGTCGTCGCTGCGGGAGTCATCGCCGCAATGCACCAGGGTGGTGGGGCCCAGTTCGATTTTGATGGCGATATCCTCGATGCTGTACGTTCCCTGCGCGTTGTTGCAATCGGCCTTGACCTGCACCGAGCCATCTTCGCCCAGGGTGAGCGCGTAGCGCTCGGGCGCGTCGATGGTGGCCGGGCCGTTGGCTGGATCTCTGAAGCCTGTCCACTGCCAGGAGCCGACGATGTCGCCAGCAGTCTCAGGCTGCGCCTGCGCGGCGGGCGCGGGCGTGGCGGTGGACGGGCTTACGGTGACGATGGGGGGCTGCATGGCGCATGAAGTCAGGGTCAGGGCCATGATGGTGAGCAGCAAAAGGGAAAGGATGGTTATTTTTTTCATAGCAGGTGTGCGATGGATGTGTGAGTGGGGAAAATTTAGCGGGATACGCGAGGCGTTGGATGTCCTCATCCCGCTATGATTGTGTCAGTGACGGTTGGATGGCCTGAAATTGCGCCAGGATGTTGGCGAGGAGATGTGTCGGCGCAGATTGCAGCAGGACAGCGTCAGCGCCAGCTTCTCGGGCCCATTTCTTTTGTTGATTGGTATCGACGAAGACAATGGTGTGCGGTTTGAAGCGTCCTTCTTCCTGAAAACCCTGCAGAAGCATCGCCACCTCCCTTTCGGGCAAGCCGGTTGCAATCAGGAGGATATCTGGTTTTTCGGTTTCCGTCATGCGCTGAGCTGAAAGACACCCGTCCGCTTCGCCGATCAGTTCGACGGTGGGAAAGGTGGTCAAAACGGCCCGCAGGGCCCGTCGCATGAGGCCGGGAGGGGCGGCGATTAGCGCCCGATATTGTTTGGTCATAAAACCTCAGGGTGGGAAGACGCTTTGAGAAGCGCTGCGATAGGTGCTCTCTCTCCATTATCCTGCTTTGCAGCCTAAAAGTCATCGGCGAAGAAGATGATTTTAGGCGAGACCATATCATCATTCGGATGACGCTCGCTCATCTAAAAGGATGATCTACTTCCGAACGCGTGGGAACCCCATGCCCGGCCAACCTCCCCTCATCTTTTGGAAGATCAATCGATCAGTTTCTGTTCCCGAGCGTAGAGGGCCGCCTGAGTGCGGTTGGCGACATCCAGTTTGCTGAGGATGTGGCTAACATGGGAGCGCACCGTGGCGGTGCTGATGTGCAGCCGCTCCGCGATATCCTTGTTCGACAGCCCCTCCCCCAGACATTTCAGCACTTCCAATTCCCGATCGGTCAACTTATTTCCCGGAAAGGTGGGAGCTGACGTCGTTTGCATCTGCATCAGGCGCTGAGCCAGCTCGGGAGGCAAACTCATTCGTCCCATGGCCACGCTGCGGATCGCGTGCACCAGCTCTTCGACCGAAGAATCCTTTCGCAGATACCCCATCGCGCCCGAGCGGATGGCCGCGACGATCTCGTTTTCGTCGCCGTAACTGGTGAGCATGAGGATGCGGGCGTCTGGCTGTTCCGCCAGGATCTCCTGAATCGCCTCCAACCCACTCTTCCGCGGCATCACCATGTCCATGAGGGTGACGTCCGGGCGCAGTTCGCGGGCGCGAGCCACCGCCTCCTCACCATCAGAAGCTGTCCCCACGACGCTGATGCCGTATTTGGGCGCGGATAGCAGGGCGCTGAGTCCTTCGCGAACCACGGTATGGTCATCGACAATTAAGACGCGTATGGGATTGCTCATGGCGTCCTTTGCATTCCTCCTGATGCCATATTGGCGGTGATGGGGCGTTTCCCCTGTCCATTATCAGCAATTCTGGTAAGAATCGCAAACGGAGGTGGCAGGAAGGGGGTGTTTCAAAATCGGGGCGCTTTTTTGCGTTCCTGGCGGACTCGAGTCGGGCGCTTCAGGCCTGCGGCCAGGGGACGGCCTCCGCCGTCCAGGTCGCCGCAGGGCGACCATGGGCGTTATCTAAAAACCCTTCCTCATCTCCTCTCCCCGCCCGTCCCGGAGCGGGGGAGGAAACAAAGGTGGGGGCTAAGCCTGCAGAGACTGAGTTCCCTCGGCCAGTGCACCATTAGACAAATTGCCCCGAATTGAAACGCTCTCAGGAAGGAAGGATGATCCGTTATGGTTGTTGCATCGGGATGGTGCACCGCACCACCGTTCCCTGCGCTGGCGCGCTCTCGATGCTGAGGACGCCGCCTGCTTTTTCGGCCCGAAATCGCATGTTGGTCAGTCCCATGCCCGCTGCAGTGACTTGTTCAGGATCGAAGCCGCGGCCATTGTCGGCAATGGTGAGGATGACGCTATCAGCGTCCCGGGTCAGTTGTACGCTGACGCGCGTGGCGTCTGCGTGTTTCAGCGCGTTGTTCAGGGCCTCGGACGCCAGACGATAGAGCATCTCCTCGGTATCCCACGGCAGTACGATATCGGGATCGACAGTCAGCTCTGTTTCGACGCCCAGACGCGCTTCCACCTGAGAAAAGCGATGCGTCAGCGCCTGAGCCAGGCCGCCTTGCTCGAAGGATAGAGGCTGTAATTGATAAAGCAGCAGCCGCATCTCCTTCAACGCGCGTAGCGCGTTCTCCTCCACCCGGGCCAGGTCGCGGGACAGGGATTCCTGGTCATCCCTCTCCAGCGCGTCTCGGCCCGCGCGGGCGAAGAGCATGACTCCGTACAGGGATTGGCTCACCGAATCATGCAGGTCTCGGGCCAGACGTTGTCGCTCCTCGATGATGGCGGTGTTTTCAGCCAGACGTCGCAGCAGGTAATTTTCGATGACTGTGCTCATGTAATCGGCCAGCGCCGTGGTCATGGCCACCTGGCTGGGCGAATACTGTTCCTCGCCGGTGCGGAAGCAGAACAAGAGGCCGTTGAAATGCCTCCACGCCCGGATGTCCACGATCATCCCCACGCCCGGCTGTTGGGGATCGTGGGTGAACGGCGTGATTTCATCCAGTTCGTCCGGGTTCAGCAACAGGGGCTCGTCGCGCTCGTCCAGCCAGCGCAACACCCGTTGGGTGGGACGAAACGCGGGCTCCCAGCCGAATACAAAGCCCAGGGCGTTGCTATCAGCGATCTTTCTGAATTGTCCATCAGGCTCCAATTCATACACGGCCAGGGTTTGCGCCTGAGAGAGTTCGGCAATGAGGGACAGGATGGGGCTGACCATATCCCCCAGTTCCTGCGCGTCTGTATCGAGCATGGCCGCATCCAGCATGGCGGAAAGTGCGCGGGTTTGCTCCAATATCTGTCGATCCCGTCGCTCGATGAGGATCTGTCGTTGCAGCAGGCCGTTGAGCAGATTCGCCATGATATCCAGCATGGTGACGATGTTATCCACTTCATCCTTGCTCAGCGCCCGGCTCAGGCTGATGTCGAAGACGCCCACCAGACTATCTTCCACCTGCAGGGGATAGAGCAGCATGGCCCGGATGTCCCGCTCCAGCAGCGTTTTTTTCACCAGTGCGTTGTCGAAGAAATGCTTTTCCACATCGGTGATGTAGAGAGGCTGGCGGGTTCCCAGTTGCGCCCGGAACCAATCAGCGGCCGGACCGGTGATGAAAGGCCGGTCGGGCGTTTGAGGCGATTGCCATTTGTAACTGTCGAGAATGCGTCGATTTTGGGCGTCGATGCGCACCAACAGCACCTGAGATGCGTCCAGCACCTGGCCGATATCCTGCAAGATCTGCTCCATGGCGGTGCTGAAATCCTCGCGGGCCATCAGCCGCGCTGCCGCAGTGCCCAACATACGTTCGATCTGCAAACGGCGCTCCAGCTTGATGGTGCGCTCCCGCACCCGCATCTCTAGCTCATCCCGCTGTTTCTGCAGACTTTGCTCCGCCTCCCAGCGTTGCAACGTGCTGCCGAAAATGTCGGCCATCGTCTGCAAAAGCTGGATTTCCTGCTCCTGCCATTGGCGCTCCTGCGTCAATTCATCGAAGCCCACGAACCCCCACCATTGGTTGTTCATAAAGATGGGGAAGAACTGCACCGATAACAGAGGGCTTGCCAGGAGAGCGTCTCGAAACGCCGGCGTCTCGCTCCATAACTCCCTTACTGCGCCGCCAATTGGACGGCCTGCTTTCAACGAGTCATAGATGATGGCGGGAAATCGAGACCAGGGAAAACGATGGTTGCACGAAGGGGTAATGTGCTCGATCACGCCCGGAGCGCAGGCTTCAGCCAGGATGCCTAAGCATTCTCCCAGTTCATCATCATAGAAATTGCGGAAGATGTAAGTGCGTCCCACCTGAGTCGCCTCTCTCAAGTAGGATAAAGCTTTATTGAGTATCTCGATCTGCTCCCTCTCATCGCGAGGCGATTGCAGCAATGTGCGGGTTGCCAGACTCAGCGCTCGTTCATGCCCCAACTGCTGCACCAATTGTTTCTCTGCATGTTTCTGCTCCGTGATATCTTCCAGAATCTGGATGACGCCCAACTGATGCCCGTTGGCGTCGAATCGAGGGTGGAGAGAGGTGTGCAGATGGACTTCTTTGCCCCAGCGGGATTGATAGGTGGTCTCGATCTCAAAGACATCCCCCGAATCCAGCACATAGCGAAACATGGCGCTAACGCCCCGCTCGATGAGCCAGGGCTCGGTGAGGACGTTGATGTTCAGCGCCGTCTTGCGGTCGGGCGCGCCCAGAATGCGCATGGCCGTAGCGTTGATATCCACGACATTCCCCTGCATATCCACCACCACGATGCCCACGGGCGTCTGCTCCATGAGCGTGTGCAAATCGCTGGATTGTGCAGCTTGCACATGAGAAATCGGCGTTTTTGTCATAATGCTGATCTTGATCTGAATACTACTTTGAAACCCGCCTTAATTCCAGGTTCCCCAGCCTGTGGCGCGGTAAGACGTGGTGAGTGGAAGGTTCCGTTTCGAGGAGGACTCGCCATGCGCCTCGCCTCGGGCTAGAATTCGGGTGAGGATGCCCCGATTTTTGCTCACATGAAGGAAACATCATGGCGAGTCACCCTATTCTATCCTGGATTCCCATAGTTTTTCAAACCAGATCGCGTTTCGATAGCGTATCCCTTGTGGTGAAATGACGAAAAGGTTGGACTCCGAGTAAAGTAAGCAGCGCCAACCAACCAAACCACACTGCTCCGAGACGGGCGGGGAGAGGCGATGTGGGAGATGTTCAGATAGCGCCGACGGTCGCCGGACTGAAGCGCCCGACTTGAGTCGGCAAGAAATGCGAAAAAACGACCCCATTTTGCAATGCACCCATCACGGTTTTTCTCTTGACAAACCCTATTGCCCGCCCTATAATGTCGTCATAACACATTACTAATGAAAAAATTGTTGTAACACCATTTTATAGGTGGTTCTTTTGGATTCGCAGTTCACGGATGTATACAACAGTGATGTTACGGCATCCTGTTCGATTAGCAACGCTCCGGCCCGCGTTTGCAGTCGCCACCCTTCGTTGGCGTCGCCGGAAAGACACGTGATGAACTGGGTGATGAAGGAGAGAAAGTAGGTGCTACTTCCCTCCCTGGCTCAGGCGGCCCGAGAATGCGGAGTGAGCGATATCACGACGTTGCGCTTTTGCTACGACGCGGGATTCCAGGGATACACCAAGCTGAATTTATCCATCATTCAAGACATCGTCAACCCTATCCTGGCCATCCAAGATGATATTGTGGAGGGGGATAATCTGGGCATTGTTGTGCATGCGGGCTTTTTCTCCGCCGCCCCGGCAGTGTTGGATGAGGAGTCACTTATGGACGGGATGGCGCTGGTGGAGCTGAGGGATATGGTACTGGAGGTGTTCCGATCGGGGATTTCCATCGCCCCTGTGCTGACACTGAAAGAAGCCAAGAAGAATGGCTCATCCACTTTCTGCATCACGGGCAACTCCCATTCCGACATCACCGAATACGCGGATGTGACCCTCATTGGCATGACCAGGGAATCTCGCAACGAGGCCATGGCCACCCCTCTGGCGTAGATGGGCATCAGACGCACTCTATGTGATCGTCGCCCGAATAAGATCGAGAAATCAACGTAAAAAAATACTTCTGGGACGCCCTGCTCCCCAAAATGCACCAACGAGGAGACCTCATGAATGTTCACGGCGAACATTATCGCACCATCTGGGTGAAAGAAGATGATGATCGAGTCGTGCAGGTTATCGATCAGCGCTTTTTGCCCCACAAATTCATCATCGAAGACCTCACCAACGTAGACGAAGCCGCCCGAGCCAT
>Ga0256914_1002600_pt1 | contig 14935 bp, 15 predicted proteins | sample HulkmetaG_FD_191571 | JGI IMG/M metagenome (GOLD analysis project Ga0256914, IMG submission 191571) | Hydrothermal chimney microbial communities from Main Endeavour vent field at the Juan de Fuca Ridge, Pacific Ocean - Hulk | ecosystem: Environmental > Aquatic > Marine > Hydrothermal vents ... | reverse complement strand
GTGATTCCTCCTCCTGTAAACCCATACTTAACACCAATATTTTCTGCTAAATTGGTATTGACTTCAATAATCTTAGCCGTAATATAGACCTGAGATTTCTCTATATCTAATAGCCTAATGGTCTCACGAATATTCTCTATCTGTATGGCATTTGCTACGATAATCAAGGCATTTCTCTCGATATCACTGGCAATAACCGCTTTTTTTATCTTTTTATTCTGCATGGGACGTGTACGTATGGCTGAGGGTGCAGAGGAGATGGGTGCATTATTTGGAGTAATCGATTTCGATACAGCATGGATACCACTTGATGCCTTCATATTTCCTGTCATCTGAGGCAAAAGTTTCGAGAGTATCTTCTCCATCTCTTCCACATTAGAGTTCTCTAGGGGAATGACATACATACGTTGAAGATCTTCATTTACCTGTTTAGCCACATCGAGCTGATGGATATAGGGTTCAAGTCTGTTGATATTTGACTCTTTTCCTACTAAAATAATAGAGTTACTATTTTGACTCTGTATCACTTTGACTTTTTCACTGCTAATATCCTGAGGAAAAAGATATTTTGCCATATTTTGAATATTGGGAAAGACATCTTTCACATACGCATTATTTAAAACAATAATTCGACTAACACTTCCCTGTTTGTTCTCAATCTTATCAATTAACTCTTTGACTGATTGTAAACTATGAGGAAGAGCCGTAATGGCTAAAAGATTATTTTTTTTAAAGGAGATAATCTTAGCACTCTTATTGAGAAGTGGTTTGATTTTGGTACGAATAACAGCAGCGTTAGCATTCTTTAACTGAAATACAACGGTCTGCATTGTTCCCCCTCTTCCAATATCATCTCTAACATCTAATCCCTTATTGGGTGCGTCGGTATTCTTTACCACTTGAAAATATGAGCCTCGGTCAACAAGTGTCATTTTTTTACTCTCTAAAATAGCATTTGCCAAAGGGATAAGCTCAGATTTTTCTATATCCTCATTAGAAACAAAATTTATTTTTCCTTTTATATCACCATTTATCAATATATTTTTACCCGTAATCTTACCAACCATTTTTAACCAGTCACTAATCTCTAAATTTTTAAACTCTATGTGCATCTTTTCTGCGTGGGCTTGTATCCCAAAAGTAAAAAGGATTGCCAGTACTATTTTACTGAATCTCATATTCTAACTCCATCTCTTGATTGTTTCTTTTTATACTTAATGTTAAATTCTCTATACTGTCCATCTCTTTATAAAAGGAGAAGGCAGCATTATAACTGTCTAACTCTTGTCCATTTATTGCAGTGAGGATATCCCCTCTTTTAAGACCCAGTTTTTCAAAATCACTGTGTCGTTTGATAAAGTTTACTTTAAATCCTGTTAAAACACCATTAACCTTATGCTCTCCTATCCCAATATCTTTCCAAACTTTATCAATATCTTTGGTATAGGAGCTAAGAAGCCCTTTGGAGACGATTTTAGTCGCACCATCATCGGTGGCAATAATTCCTTTTTTCTTGACTGAACGAGAGACTGCTTTGGCTACCCTTTTAGGAGCTGTTTTTTTAGCTTTTTTGACCTTTATATTTTTTAGATGAAGTTTAAACTCTTTGCCATCTTTATTAAAAAGTGCATAATCTCTTCCTGCTGATTTTAATTTAAATCCATTAAAAAGCTCCCCTTGTGCCAATACTTTCGTTTTTGCACCCTTTGCAACTGTCACTACCAAAAGCTCACTTGTATGATAGAGAGCTAAAAGTTTATAATCTTTCATACCTCTAACTATTTTTTTAGGTTGTATGATTTTAGTATTTATTGGGGCCACTATCACTTTGGGCTTATATTTTTTACTGTTAGAGAGTCGTACAGGATAATAAAATGCCTTTAATTTATTTTTTTCACTGTACTCAATCCCACTTTTAGGTAAAAACTGTATTGAGAGAACAAGCCATATCAGTTTAGCAATAACCAAAACAGTTAAAAAAAACAGCAGTGTTGAAAAGAGCTTACTGTTTGTAATATTTTTCATAATAGTCTCCTTTCTCATCATGTGAAAGAAACTTTTTAAATGCATTCATATTTTTGCTCTCTTTTACTCTTAGTAACAGTTTTCTCTCCATAATATAAACACCCCCCTCAATCACACCAAAAGAGCCTGAACTCTTAATCGCAATTTTATAGGGCTTTATCACATTAAATATCATACTAATGGTATCAATCGATTTTGGGTCAACCTCGGTCTCTATATTTTCAACTATTAATCTGTTATAGAGGAAAAAAATATGAAGCTTTAGAGATGACGCTTTGGCAAGTTTTATCCCTTTAACATAGATATCTGCATCAAAGATCTCAAGCCCATACCATGTGTCCACAAAATGCTCATTTGAGATAATAATATCGCTTTTCTTCAGCTCTTTTTCTAAAAGAAAATAGAGCTCCTGCTTTGGGGCGACGAGCCATAAAAAAATAATAAGTAGAAAAAAACCACCAAAAATACGTTTTACCATTTGCATGTGAACTCCATATCATATCTATCTTTGCCACTCTCTTGAATATTGAGCTTACTAATTTTAAAATGTGTTGCCACAAGCTTTTTACTAATTTTATTTAACTCTTTAAGCGAAAGATTCTTATAGATGGCAACCAGTTTTCCTGAACGTTTCTCAAATCTTTTCACCTTCGCTTTTGAGACCATTGTCTTAAATTTTGTAATCTCTTTTTTTACTTTTTTCTTATCCCAAAATATTTTTAGTTCAGCCACTTTGCTAATCTCACTGACCGACTCTTTTATCTCTATTTTTTTAGAGGCAACACTTTTTTCAGCTGAAAATTTATAGAAAAAAGAGAAACCAACAAACAGCAGTAGTAGAAAAATAATCAACTCATTTTGAAAACGTTTAAGACTCATTAAACTCATAATTTTTTCTCCACACTAATCTCTTTGGCACTCTCATTTAAGAGCGTAAAACTTCTCTTTTTTGCAAGTTTCTTTAGCTTTCTCATCGCTACTGGTGAGTCTATTTTAATAGTTGCCGTAATACTTTTTTCATTAAGTACCAAGCTCTTTAATCGGTTGGAGTTAGAAATCATCTTAGAGACCTGCATCAATGCCTCACGCTTTACTCTCTCCTCTCTGTCTATTTTCGTATATTTTTTCATCTCACTGTTTCGCTGTAATGAAGAGGATAGCTTAGGATACTGTTCTAGAAGTTCCGTTTGGCTTACCTCTAAGCTCTCAATAGAAGAGCGACCCCTCTCTCCCTCAAAAAGAAAAAAAGATCCAAGAAAAAATAGCAGTGTACTAAGCAGTGCTGTCTCTTTAAATGGAACAATCGAATCATAAGAGCTACTTAGTGCAATCCCATTTTGAAACTTCTCTTTTTGTAGATTAAGAGATTGATACTCTATCTCAGGGGAGAGCAACCTTTTGGGCAGTAGCGTTACTGTACCTTCCAAGGTCTGCATAACCATGGTCTCACCAAGCTCCATAGGAGATTCAAGCCTTTTTTCTAACTCCTGTACAAAATAGATTTTACCAATCTGATGAGAAGAGAGACCTCTCTCTTCTAAAAATGTTGTAATCTCTTCAACACTGTAGGCAAAAAAATACCACTCGTTACTGTGTTTATAGACATGGTACTGATGCTCAACTCCTGCATTGAGATAATCATCAAAAAATGCAGGAGCAATTTTTTTTGCTTGATATGCAAATTTAATCTCTAAATCTTCTCTTAAAAATGTATAAAACTGTGGGGTAAGTACAATATCAACGCTATCTTTAAGATTAATATCTTCCATATCTTTATGAACCAATACCCGTAGCTTAGAGCTTCCCATAAAATTCAAAATTTGCACTCCTTTCATCTGAGTAATCAAAACTAAAACGATAGTGGTTATCACGGTAAGCATAGGTCTCTTCACAATGCATCGCATTTAACCCTTTTTTTGAAAAAAGCTTTTTATTTGCTCCCTCGGAAGCACCATTTTCACTCAAAAAACTTTGAAGTGACTGCTTTTTTTCCTGCTTACTGTCAGTAACCCAACCATCCTTAACAATATCCAAGGAGATATCAAAAGCAGCAGAGATAACCTCTGCACTTAGATACTCTCCATCTATTTTTGCCGTATCACGCAATCGAATAAAGACAAAATACTTCTCCCAAGGAACCTTGAAAACACTTACATCATCATACTTCATACGATATTCAAGCAGTACTTTATCAAATTGTCTTCTTGAGAAAATACCTCTAGCATAACCCAATCTTGACTCAAAATCACTACCATACTCTTTGATTCCAGAGAGTTCAGAGAATATAAGCTGTTCAAGTTCACTTGATTCTTTAAGTTCAAATTTTTCCAAGATGTGTATTAAAACTTTTCTTGCCAACGCATATTTTTCAGGACTCTTTTTATTTTTCTCTTCATCCAACCATCCAATAGGAATTCCCATCATCAAAGGGGTACACTGTAGATTGACCATAAATCCACTTTTCTCTTCGGAAAGCATCAGTGGAATGGTATATAATATGTCTAGTTTTTTGCTATCTACTTTCCCTCTGGGGAAAATTCTTTTTAATATATTTATTGTATTTTTATATAACAGATTTCCTTGTATCAATGAAGAGGCTTCACTGGCATCATCTTGTGCCTTTTCTAAATAGGAGAAAGATACTGCCACTATTGATAAAATAGAGGCGATTATTAAAAGTGTTATAAAAAGGGCCATACCTTTTTTTGTTTTATCCATTATAAAGCTCAATTCAAGTAAAATCACTGTTATTATAACCTAAACTAACTAAGGAATTTAAAACATGAATAAAGATTACCAAATAAGCAAGATAAAACAGCTAATTTTAAGACAAAATAAAACAAACTCTCTAATGGAATTGTTTAAAACTAATAATAAAAACTTAAAGAAAAACCCTAATAGAAAAGCATTTTCACTTATTGAGTTACTTGTTGTTATTTTAATTTTAGGTCTTCTTGTCGGACTTGTTGCTCCAAAAGTAATTGGACAAGGGGCAGAGGCACAAAGAAAACTCGCTTGTACCCAAATGGGTTCCATAAAACAAGCACTAAAGATGTTTAAACTGGACAATGGAACATATCCTGAGACCGATGAAGGACTTGAAGCACTGGTGGCTAACCCTGATGCAGATAAGTACCCGAATTACTCAGGTTCTCCCTATTTAGAAAAAGTGGCAAAAGACTCATGGCACACACCACTGGTCTATATTAAAGATGGAAGTGACTTTAAAATCGTGAGCTTTGGTAGTGATAAGAAAGAGGGTGGCGAAGATGATGGAAAAGATGTTGTTTTTCCTGATTGTCAAAAATAGTTAAATGGATTTTAAAAAAAGCCTCAATCCTCGTCGAGGCTTTACACTCATAGAGCTTATCATTGTTATTCTTATCATTTCGTTGATGGGATTTATGGTCTTCTCTAGTATGGTGAAACAGGAGAAGGAGATAGAGAGCCTAAGCCCTCTATCTCTAAAAAAATCTCTACAAAAAGAGTTTAGTAAAACTGAGGATATCCTCTTTTTCTGTATCTCAAAATCTACTGACTGCTATGTGGCAAAAGGTTCTGAGATTATCCCCTATGCAGGACTTTTACATCTTGGAAAAGATATTGAAATCCACAAGATTGATAAAAAAAATCGGCTTGTGGAGATCGAGGAGTTTGGACGCATAAAAGATAATAAAATCACATTTAGGTATAACCTCTATAAAAATGGCAGTGCTTCACAAATGATTATCGCCAATAATGAAGGGGTTTACTATCTCCCAAGCTACTTTGGGAAAGCTAAAAAAGTAGAGAGTCTCGATGAGGCGAAAGAGCTTTGGATAAAAGAAAAGTATGATCTAACAGACAAAGGAAACTACTACTAATGAACAATATAAAATTAAATCACTCCAAAAAAGCCTTTACCCTTATTGAAGTTATTGTAGCCGTGGTTCTTGTCTCTATTGTGGTGATGGGTTCTATGGACTTACAGAGCAAAAATCAAGATATGGCAATGTACATTATTGAACGTGGAAAAAATGAGTTGGATAACTCACTCTATCTCACCTCACAAGCTTATCGCTATGACAAAGATGAAAAGGATGCTTATGCCCTTGTACGTACCGAGTTTAATATCAAGGATGAGAAGAGCAAAGAGGCTCTAAAGAGTATACTAAAAAAAATCAATATCACGGAAGATGAGGAGATGCCTGTCAAGATGAAAGAGGGAGGTCCTCCTATTTTTACCTTTTATACCAATGAAGTGTTACTCAAAGGAAAATATCCTGCACGATATTATAACTTTAAATAACTTTTCTTTGTTGATGTACCAACAGCATTACTCCTGCAACAAAAGTGATAAATGCCTCGATTAGAAACAGAGACTCACCATAGTATCTTCCTGCAAGAAGAGAGCCAACAGTTCCCCCCAATCCAAATCCTATCCCTAAAAAAAACTGCTGTGCCAATTTTTTTTGGGAATATAGCGTAAATACATAGGTAATAGCAGCGGTATGATAGAGTGCAAAACTTATGGCATGAAGCGACTGAGAGGCAAATGTCACCATCACACTATCAGGGAATAGATAAAGTGTTAGCCATCTAAATGCGGTAATAAAAGTAGCTATCTGTAAAATAGTTAAAAGCTTTCTCTGAAGAAGTGTACCTTGAAAATAGAGCATTATAATTTCACATAGAACACCAAATGTCCACAAAAGCGTAACAGTTGTCAACGCCAATCCATGCTCTAGTTGATAAATAGTAAAAAAGTTATAGAAACCACCAAAAGCAACCTGCATTAGAAATATACTCAACCAAAATGCCCAAAACTTACCCAAAGAGAAAGATTTATCCTCTTCTTGTTTCTCATCCTTACCAATACCATCATACTGCAACACAACATAGCCAAATAGAAGCGTAAAGAGTGTTAAGGTTGCAAGATAATACAAAACCTCATAAGAGCTACTATGACTATTTCCTAAACCCAGTGCAACCATCACAAACCCTATCGAACCCCAAAGCCTAATTCTACCATACTCTTTTTTTGAAACGCTTTGAAGAGATATGGTCTCTACAAAAGGCAACACAATTCCCATGGATGCCCCAAAAAAGAGATTGATAACCAAATAAAGCCAAAAACTCTCTACACTTTGAATAAAAAGAAGAGAAGAGACCAAGGTCATACCCAGTGCGAACAGATAAACGTTATGGGTTAACTGAAACAGATGTTTAAACGCATAGGGAAGTAAAAAACGCATAAAAGGTGCGGCGGCATAAACAATTCCTACCTCTAATTTTGTGTAGTTAAAATCAAGTAGCACTTTAGGCATAAAGATGACATAAACCCCTACCATCGCAAAATAGAAGAGGTAAAACGCAGAGAGATTAACCCTCATTTTCACCAACATTAATCACCATTGTTTGACTTAATATATCATGAAGCCCTTGTCTATCTTTTCTAAAAAATATCATCAACCATCCAACAACAGTTATTAAACTTAGCACCATAAGCATATTTCTAAACAGAAGAGCAAAAAGAGGTGGTTGCTCCAATGTCTTGCTATCTACCACTCTAATTTTATAGTTACGATACCCTGGGGTCTGCCCTCTTCCCCAATACATAAATCCTGTTTGAATCAAAATAAGAGGAGCTAAAATATAGAGCCAACCCAACATTCTATGCAATGCAAAATCTTCTCTCCCCTCCATTATAAGATAAAAAACGATATACATAATTGGCATCATAAGCATAAAAGCATCGGTTAATGCTGCTTTTATTTTCTGTTTATTTTCAGCAATCAGCAATGAGATTTTCTCATCACGCTTATCTCTATTTTTTTGACTATTTTTCTTATTCTTACTCATAGGTTCAACTATTTTTCCCTGTTTTAAATCTCTAAAACGCTGTTTTGCCATTTCAGACTCCCTTTTTTTATTTTTTATCCACCTATTTTTTATCCACCTAAGTTCATAGAGAAGATAGGTAAAAGCATCGCCGATACAATCACCCCAACAACCCCACCAATAAAGAGCATCATAAATGGCTCTAATAGACTCAGTAGGAGCTTTAATTTATCATCATTCTCTTCTCTATAAAGCGTAGCAATATTACTTAAGATATTAGAGACTTCACTCGACTCCTCACCTAATGCCAATGCCTGCATAAAGTTTCTTTTGGGTTTGGTTCCTTTCACTCTTTGTAGTGCATGAGAGAGCTTATTTCCCTCTATCACCTTTTCGGAGGCTTCACTAAAGGTCTCTTTGAAGGAGGTATTACTAAAGGTACTCGTCGCCAATTTAACGGCGTGGGCATAAGAAACTCCTGAATCCAACATCAACGAGAGAATATAAGAGAAACGTCCCAACTCATGGTTCTGTATCAACTCACCAATAATAGGAACTTTTAGAACAAAAGCATCATACAACTTAGTAAAACCATGAAGATATTTATAAGAGAGTTTAAATGCAATAATCACTCCTACAAATCCAAGAATAAGGAGAATATAATGTGCTGATAAAAAATCACTAATACTCAAAACAAACTGGGTAATACCAGGCAACTCTTGCCCCGTATCTTCAAAAATTCCTGTAATCTTTGGCACAACAAAAGTGATAAGAAACCCAACCATACCAATAGCCACAACAAAGATAAACATCGGGTATGCCAACGCATTTCCTACCTGTTTTTTTACCTTTGCTTGTGTCGAAAAAAAATCTCCCATCTGTATCAGTACAGGAACCATTTTTCCCCCTTGACTTGCTACATTGATACTCTGTAAAAAGAAATCTGGCATGGCATAGATATTTTGAGTATTAAGTGCATGGTAAAGAGATTTACCCTCTTCAATCATGGTGCGAAGAGATGCCAAAAAAGAGGCATACTTTTTCTCTTTTTGATGCTGGTCTTCGATAAGACGTATGGCAGTAAGTATCGCCATACCCGAGTTAAGATAGGAGGAGAGTTCTTTTGCAAATGAGCTAAGTTGAGGACCACTCATCTCTCTTTTGGAAAAGTTATGCTCAGTTATCTCTTTGGTAGGGGCAATGTGTTCATAAAAAATTCCTTGAGACTTCAACTTACGCTTCGCCTCATCCATATTAGAAGCTTCGATACTACCTTTGGCACTTTTACCTGTTTTGGTCATGCCTCTATATTTATATAACATATTATTTCTCTTATTAAATTTTTGAGATTATTATAGCATTAATATATGAAAATGGTAATTAAGTTTATTTTAAAACAAGAGTGATTAGAGAGAAAATATAAGAGGAACTTCCTCTCCTAGAAAACTAGGAGAAGAGAGCACAATCAAACCTTATGGTAAAATTGCATCTGCACCTGGAGAACCAGCAGGAGCTTCTGTTGGATCTGGTATTGGTGTAACCACTGGTGTTGGTATTGGTGTAGCTGTAACTACTGGTGTTGGTGTAGCTGTAACTACTGGTGTTGGTGTAGCTGTAACTACTGGTGTTGGTGTAGCATCAGGACTACAACCATTACCACTACATCCACTGTCCCCACAACCTGTCAAAGTAACTGCAATTGCAGTTACTGTAAGTAATTTTAATAAATCTTTTTTCATTATTTATCCTTTTTACTTAGTTGTTGGAGCGTAGATCCAATTGGTCTGTGCAATTCCACCTACTTTTGTAGCTGTCATCTCAGTAACAATTGCTGGAATACCATTTTCAGCACCTACAAAGTTAAGGAATGAGTATCCATCATTATTTTTGAACTCTTCAAGTGCTGCTAAATCTTCTAAGTCTGCACTTGTAATTTTTTGCATCTCATCTTTCCATGTTGGAATTTCACCAAGGTTACCTGCTGGAGATGTAATTCTTGTAAAGCCTACCTCTTCAGTATCAGCTCCCTCATCTTCATCTAACAAGAAGTACTCAAGTTGGAATCCACCATATTGAGAACCATCTTCTAACCAATAATATCCTGTAGAGTTATCACTTGGTGTTCCAAATAACTGTCCTAGAGTACGTTTAGTAGGTTGAGTAACTAAGATTTGATTTGTAACAGCTGCACCCTCTTTTGAGTCAAAGGTATAAAGAGCAGTACTTGTCATAAATGCATCAGAATCTTTTTTTACTATATTTCTATCATAGTAAACATTGGTAGCATCTACTTGATCTAATCTTCTATCTTCTAATCCAGCGAATTCACCTTCAGCCCAAAGATACATATTATTTACTGAGAAGTTTGAAATAGCTGTTGCAGGAAGTAATAAATCTCTTGACTGCTCTTTGTCCTCTTTAAATACTCTTACAGTTCCTGTAAATGTATTGTGTGCAACATCACCAAAGTTTTTAAGGTCATATCCAGAAATAACACTCTCTGAAGTTGTAACACACTCTGCACCAACATTGGTATCTGGAGCTGGTATACCACCTGCTACATTAGAGATCATTACACCCTCTTTCATACCATTTCTGTTAAATGCACTTCTCCAATTTACACGACAATCATCCATAAGTCTTCTGTAATCTTGAAATAACTCATTATGTTTTTGGTGATAATTAAGATTTGTAACTATTTGTCCATAACTTGAATCAGCATGTGTATCACCATCGTTATATTGAGTCATACCATATACAACTACATAACCTTCAAGTTGATTAGTATTTTGTGCTTTTAGTTTTAAAATTTCTAACTCTTCTGAGTTTCCATCTAAATCTAACCATGTAGCTGTATCAGCAGATACACCGTGCTTAGGATTTCTAACTTGAGTAGGAACAGAACCATCTGCTGTTTTTACAACACCATCAACAATTGTAAATCTCAATACATCGTAAGGTGAAAGGTAAACGTTAAAGTCACCAATATCAGCTGATTTAGTTTTCTCATAGATTGAAACTTTTGCAACAGTAGCATGAGGTGTTGTGTTTCTAACAATAATTTCAGTTGTCCAGCCATCAGTAGCTTTGAAATAAGGATAAATTAGTGCATCACCATAAAGACCAGCACTTAGATTTAAATCATCGTCTGCTCCTACAGGTGTACCACCAGTATAAGTGTTAGTGATTGTACCACCAGCTGTAATTTGACCTTGTGTATTTGTTTCAAATGCTAATGAAGCAGTAGATACTAAAGCAACAGTAGCCGCCATAGATAAGATTTTTTTTGTATACATAAAACATCTCCTTTGTGTTTTTGGGTTTTATTAGTTGTTGTATGTAGACTACTTATAGCTTATATTATAGTTTATAAGTCAGTCATAAGAAGTATTTTACATAAACTACTCTTAAACAAACATGAAAAGAGTTGCTTGAAAAACTTTTTTTTAATTCTCACATAAGCATCTGCTTCTATAAGCTGTACCTAAGAAAGATATTTTTTCAAGATATTTTTCAATTAAAAGAGAACAACTAAATATAATTATTATTATGTTATTATATTTTAATTTTTTAATAGACATGTTTTAATAAATATGTTAGAAAGGAAAACTATGCTGAAAAATATTATATTAGTAGGGATAATACTGACTTTTTTTGTAAGTTGTGGAGGAGGTGATAGTAAAAAAAATACAGATGATTTAGATTTAATTCAAATGACACCAACACCCTCTCCAACACAGACAGCAACACCAACGCTAACCCCGATATCACAGATAGGATTCACGAGGGATAACCAAAATAAAATCGTTATAGATCATGCGCAACAAATTATGTGGCAAGATGATATTCAAGCAAGAAAAACAAAAGCTTGTTGGCTGACAGACCCCGATTTTTTAGATTGTCAAGCAGGACTTCCTCAACAATATAGACCCTCTTGTGATAACCACTCTAATAGAGAAAATTGTAATGCAGGATTTACTCCTCTTCCACGGCATACTGCATATGAAGAGTGTAATAACCTAACACTTGGAGGATATAATGATTGGCATGTACCAACACTTGAAGATTTAAAGAGTATTGTAGACACAAGCAGAGAAAAGGCACCATTTATAAACCCCATCTTTAAGAATACTACCTCATTACAATACTGGTCAAGTACCGTCATAACAAGAACTCCCTCTTTAGCATGGGTTATATTTTTTGGAGATAGAACGTCATCTCATGTAAAATTTGATAAAAATACAGAAATTGGAATCAGATGTGTGAGGGATATAAAATAAGAGAGATTAAAGGCTAAAAATTGAATCTATTAGCCTTTTTATTTAGCGTTTTTAAAAACTTTTATTATCTTCAAAGCTATCAAATATATCTACTTTAGTATGTTCCATAATCTTTCTGTAATGTCTATTTATCCATACTCCAACACGCTTAGTTAGTATTGCTGTACGTATTTTATCCCTTGCTTCTTCAAAACTTTCTATACCCTTTTCTCTTTTCTGATGTACATAAGCCAGTATAAAAAACTCATTACTTTTTAAAATTTTATTAATAAAACCATTATTTTTACTTTCCCAAAGTTTAGAAAAGAACGCTTTATGCTTCTCATCTTCAAGTAAAAAGCCAAAATATCCACCATTAAATTTCATTTTTTTACTTATTGAATACTCTTTAGCAAAGGAAGCAAAACGTTTAATATCAACCTTTTTCTCTGTCAATTTAGCCAATACATCTTTTGCCTTTTTTTCACTCTTAAAATAGATATATGAGACCTCTATATTACGATTATAATGATACTTTTTTTCATTCTTAACATAAAACTCTTTGACTATTTTATCTAAATCTATTCTCTCTAAATCTATTCTCTCTTTTGCCATCTCTTCTCGGGCTATTGTTCTTAAGGTTATAGATTTAATCAAAATCTCTTTTTCTAGCTCATCTAAGACAATACCTCTATGATTATTTTTATCAAATGCCTCTTTTATATGTTTCTCTATCTCTTTTTTATACTCCTCTTGCTCTTTTTTTAGAGCCTCTAAACTAAGTGTATAATTTAGATACTTTTCTATAAAAAGTTTTCTCTTTTTACCATTAATTTTAGTATATAAACTTGGTAGAGAATCAACTCCATATTTTATACCATTAACAGTATAAATATAGTCAACCATTGATGATTGTAACTCTTTAGAGATTTTTTGCTCTTCAATCTTTGAGAAGCCAGATACCTCTACTTCTTGTTTGCTACTATTATCTTCTTTTATAGATTGAGGAGTATCACACCCCAATACTACAGAAGCTATTAAACCATAGCTCAATATTTTTATTTGTTTTTTTCCCATTCTACTAATTAACCTTTTTATTCTTCTGTGTTATCTACCGCTTTAACATATCGTATAGCATAAGCATAAGGAGTTTTAGCAACTCTATGTAGCTCTTCTAATTCTGCATCTGTTTTATTTTGACTCTCATTTTCATAATTATTAAAAATATATCTATTTGTCATCTGTCCCTTACGATTAAGTACATATGGTATGGCGATATAACCATTTGTTGGACTTGTAAATCCAATATCAGACCCATTATTGTGGTTTTCATCTATAGAAAGTGTTTCCCTTAAATAATGTGTGACATCATTGCCCTCTTCATCCAATAGAGTCACCCCGTGCTCTCCCTTGTTGTATTCCTCTACTCTTATGGTTTTATTGGTATAAGATACTCCCTGCTTTGTATTATAGCCAACAACATCACCCGCTTTATTTTTAACTGCTTTTATTTGTATCGTAACAATATAGAGCTTCTTACCATTTTTATCTAGAAAATAATATCCAGGATCACGTAACTGAAACCCCGTAGGCACTGGTTTTGATTCTTCACCTTTTGTAAAGACAGCATCATATCTTAGTTGAATTTTAATATCAACGATGTTAAGTGTTTTACTTGAAGCCACAGGTGTTTCAGATGGACTTGGTGTTGGTGTTGTCGTTGGATCTGTTGGTAATAGAGCTTCTGTTGTTTTCTCTTTTACATCAAAGGAATATAAAATTATTTCATTACCCTCAAACGAGTATTGAATTTTATGTTCACCTACTCTTGTTTGATCATACTCCTCAACCGTAACCTCGTTATCATTAAGAATAATTTTAATTTTAATTTCAGCTTTAATGTCTGTATTATCAGAAGTTTTAATTGCTTTAAAATTTGTAGGGTCAAAATTCAAACTTGCATCATTTGGATATACGCTACCTACAGGAAAAGCAAAGTTAAAGTTTATTTGAACCCCATCTTTGGTAATATGGTCATCATTAGAATTTTCTCCCCCTATAGAGGTTGACGTATCTCCATCAATAACAGAAATAAGACTCCAAACTCTTAGAATCTTCTTCTTATCTTTATCCAATAGGGTATAATAAATTACATATATACCAACACTATCTTTATTATTAATAAAATCACTGGCATTAATATCCATGGTTTCACCATCAACTCCTTTGCCACCTATTAAATAGTCTCCATCATTTACAATATATTTATTTTCATAGTTATAGTCATCTCCTAGAGAGATAGTTACGTTCCCATCCTCTTTAAGAGAGAGATATAAATCTCCTTTTTTATCTTTTATCTTAAAATCAGACTCTATTGGAGGATTGGTTGCTTTAGGTGTTGGTGTAACAACTGGTGTAGGTGTTGGTGTAACAACTGGTGCAGGTGTTGGTGTAACAACTGGTGCAGGTGTTGGTGTAACAACTGGTGCAGGTGTTGGTGTAATAACTGGTGCAGGTGTTGGTGTAACAACTGGTGCAGGTGTTGGTGTAATAACTGGTGCAGGTGTTGGTGTAACAGCTGGATTTCCTGTAGAGCCTACTGTCTCATTTTCATTATAACGTTCTAAAATATCACGATCATAAAGAAGCATTTGAATATCTGTTGGAGTTTGAATCTCCTCAGCTCCAATTTCATCTTCTTTTAAGACATTATTAATTTCTATTACAGTTGAATTTTTATCAATACCTCTTACTGTAGCATCATTATAATCTTGGATTTGAGGTTCAGTTGTCTCTCCATTGGTACGTGCATACTCTCTAATTGTTGACAT
>Ga0256914_1002599_pt1 | contig 14941 bp, 19 predicted proteins | sample HulkmetaG_FD_191571 | JGI IMG/M metagenome (GOLD analysis project Ga0256914, IMG submission 191571) | Hydrothermal chimney microbial communities from Main Endeavour vent field at the Juan de Fuca Ridge, Pacific Ocean - Hulk | ecosystem: Environmental > Aquatic > Marine > Hydrothermal vents ... | reverse complement strand
GATATTAAGACGGCCTTGATGGCTAAGGCGGTTGAAAAATTGGGGTTAAAAAATAATATCCTTTTTGCCTTTGAAGAAGGAGCTCGCAAATATGCTCGGGCTACCGGAAATCTGGCGGAAAGTAGAAATATTGATATTGAATTATTGAATGTTTTTGATATTTTAAACGCTAAGCAATTGGTGCTTAGTAAAGAAGGAGTGAAATTTTTAGAGCAAAAATATAATAAGTAGTTTTTAACGGTTATGTCAGCATTTTGGAAAAAAGATAAAGAGAAAAAGAAAGAATCGGTGCAGGATGGTTCCGAGGGTGTTAAGAATGATTCAAAAGAAAAAACTGTTTCCAAAACGGAAAGAACTGAAGGAAAAAAGGGATTAAAGAAAGTTAAAAAAGAAAAAAAGGGCAAGGATAAAAATACTTTGGTGATACCCGAGGAAAAAGCCTTGTTGATTGAGAAAGTTTTGGTAAAGCCGATGATTTCCGAAGCGGTAATGATAGCGCAGGAATTGGGTAAGTACACTTTTCGGGTAACGAAAAAATCAACCAAGAAAGAAATTGCTTTGGCGGTTGAAGCTTTGTACAAAGTTTCCGTGGAAAAGGTGAATATAGTTAATTACAAAGCGCAAACAAAATTGTTTAGGGGTCGAAAAGGGCTTAGAAAAGGATATAAAAAAGCGATTGTAACCTTAAAGAAGGGTGATAAGATTAAATTGTTTAGTTAAAAAATATGGCAGTTAAAGTTTATAAAAAGAATAATGCCGGTCGGCGTAAGATGTCTATTGTGAAGCCGGAAAATTTGACGGACAAAAAGCCGGAAAAGTCTTTGTTAAAACCATTAAAAAAGAAAGCCGGGCGTTCTCAAGGAAAAATTTCTGTTAGACATAGAGGAGGTGGAGCTAAACGAAAGTATCGGGTTATTGATTTTAAGATGAGGAAAGTGCCGACGGAAAGTCGGGTAGAGGCCATTGAAAAGGATCCCAATAGAAGTGCTTTGATAGCTTTGGTTGTTGATAATGACGGAGAGAAAAGATATATTTTAGCTACTCAGGGAATGAAAGTGGGTGATAAAATTACGGTAGCAGAAAAGGGAGAAATTTCCGAAGGGAATAGAATGATGCTGAAGAATATCCCGGTGGGTACAACCGTTTGTAATATTGAGATGGTACCGGGCAAGGGAGCGCAAATTGTTCGTAGTGCCGGTTCTTCCGCTTTGTTGCAAGCTATTGACAATGGAATGGCTCAACTTAAATTGCCTTCTACGGAAATTAGGTTGGTTAGGGAAGATTGTTATGCCACTATCGGACAAGTCAGTAATTTTGAACATAATATTTACAGAATAGGTAAAGCCGGAAGAAAAAGACATATGGGCAGAAGACCGGCAGTGAGAGGTAGTGCGATGAATCCGGTAGATCATCCTCATGGTGGTGGAGAAGGTACTCAACCGATTGGTTTGAAATATCCGAAAACTCCTTGGGGCAAACCGGCTTTGGGAGTGAAGACCAGAAAGAAGAAAAAAGCTTCCAATAAATTTATAATCAGTAGACGCAAGAAGAAAAGAAGATAAGACGGAAGTTTTTAAGAGGAGGTCATTTTTAAGAAAGGTGATTGGGATGGTAAAAGATGATTGGGATAGTGAGGGAAGGAGATTAGCCGGAAAGATTAAGATTTTCTTTTAACATTAACAGTAATAAGTCATTAAGAAATAATATGTCAAGAAGTTTAAAAAAAGGACCATATATTGATCCGACCATTTTAAAAAAAGTGAAAGGAAAGAAGCCGGCCGATACGGGTGTTATTAAGACTTGGGCGAGAGCGTGTACTATTTTTCCGGAGATGGTAGGATTCACTTTTGCTGTTTATAACGGAAGAAAATTTATTGAAGTTTTGATTTCAGAGGATATGGTTGGACATAAGTTAGGAGAGTTTTCTCATACCAGAACATTTTATAAGCATGGAGGTAAGATTCAGAAAGAGTTAGAGCAAGCCGCTAAAGAAAGAGAAATTCAAGCGGCTAAGGCGGCTAAGAAATAGATAAATATTTTTAGGTAATTCACTAATATGAAAGTACAAGTAAGATTAAATAATTATAGACGATCGGCGCGTAAGGTTAGGGAGATAGTTCCTGTTGTAAAGGGTTTGTCGGTAACAGAAGCGGAAAGTCAATTGAGTGTTTTGGAAAAGGGAAGTGCCGAGGATTTAAAGAAGCTTTTGCTAAGTGGAGTGGCGGCAGCTAAGAATAATTTTGGTTTAAATGAAAAGGATTTGGTGTTGGAGAACATCATTGTGCAGGAAGGTCGGACTTTGAAACGATGGCGAGCGAGGGCTTATGGACGAGCCAACCAAATATTGAAAAGAACTTGTCATATCGTATTGACTGTTGCGGAAAAAGATGTTAAAGTATCCGGGAAAGATTTTGAAAAAAGTTCAAAAAAGAAGGTTGAAGGTAATAAGGCCGGAAAAAAGAACAGTGTTAATCAGAAAAAAGACGGGGCGGATGGAAAAAAGGAAGTGAAGAAAGCGGTGAAGAAAAAGGATGATGAAGTCAAAAAGAGTAAATCTGTTACGAAAAGTGACAATAAGAAGGAGAAGAAAGAAAAGGTTAATAAGAAATAATTTACTAACTAACGAAGAAATATGGGACAAAAGGTAGATCCACGAGTATTAAGACTGGGAATCAATAAAACTTGGAATTCCCTTTGGTATAATAAAAGAGGTTACCGAACTGTTTTGCAACAGGATGTTTTATTGGTTGATTATATTAAGAAACGATACAAAACGGCGGCTATCGCTGAAGTGAAAGTTGAGAGAAGTATCGCTAAATTGCGAATAATTATCAAAACCAATAAACCCGGGGTTATTATCGGTAGAGGAGGACAGGGACTGGAGGACTTGAGAAGGGATTTGGAAAGAAAATTTTTGTTTAATGAAAAATTGAAGGCGATTATTGATGTTAAGGAAGTTAAGAGTATTAATGAAAATGCTCAATTATTGGCTGATGATGCGGCTTTTCAGTTGGAAAAAAGAATTGCTTTTAGAAGAATTATGAAGATGATGGTTGACAAAGTTATGCAATCAAGAAATATTCAAGGAATAAAAATTCAACTTTCCGGTAGATTGGGAGGAGCGGAAATGTCACGAGTGGAATGGCTTTCCAAGGGAAACATTCCTTTACATACCTTAAAGGCCGATATTGATTTCGCCAAGTCAACCGCTCGAACCACTTATGGAGCAATTGGAGTAAAGGTTTGGTTGAATAAAGGAGTGGCGAAAGAGGAAGATAAAAAATAAGTTTTTGATATTGTTAAATAAGTATTTAGTATTGTTACAAAGTTATGTTAATGCCCAAAAAAGTAAAACATAGAAAAGTGCACAGAGGTGGCAAAACGAGAGGATTGTCCTACAAGGGTAGCAAAGTTTCTTTTGGTGCTTATGGTTTAAAGTCATTGGATACCGGAGCTTTAAATTCCAGAGAGATTGAGGCTGCTCGACGAGCTATTACCAGATATGTGCAAAGAGGAGGAAAGATTTGGATTAGAGTTTTTCCCGATCATTCTATGACTAAGAAAGGGGCGGAAGTGCCAATGGGTAAAGGTAAAGGAACGCCGGAATATTTTGTTGCCAAAATTAAGCCGGGACGAATTATTTTTGAGATGGATGGTGTTGAGGAAAAAGTGGCCAGAAGGGCTTTGCGTTTGGGATCTGATAAATTGAGCGTTAGAACTAAATTTGTTAAGAATAATTAGTATGAAAGCGATAGAACTAAAAGAACTCACTAAAGAAGAGTTGGTAAAAATGTTGCAAGAAAAGAAAGGTGAATTGACCAGATTAAGGTTTGCCGTGGCGAACAAACAACATAAGAATTACAAGGAAGTATCTGTCATCAGAAAGGATATTGCCAGAATAATGACACAATTAAGAGCGATAAATTAAAGATTATGACTACAAACAACAGTGTTAAAAAAGAAGATATTGGAAAATCCGATGTCACAAAAAGGTCTGTCAAAAAGGGAGTGGTTATCAGTGATGTTTTGGATAAGACTTTAGTGGTTAGGGTGGATACTTTGAAAGAGCATCCGAAATATAAGAAGAGATATATTAGCTCCAAAAAGTATAAAGTTCACGATGAAAAGAATGAATATAAGATTGGTGATCAAGTTTTTTTTCAAGCTTGTCGTCCAATCAGTAAAGATAAAAAATGGCGAGTGGTAACTATTGACGAATAGAAGAGTCAAAATAATTTAATTGATAATTTAACAGGTGAGAAAAAGATGATACAAGCATTAACAAAATTGAAAGTAGCGGATAATTCCGGAGCAAAAGTAATCCAGTGTTTTAAGGTTTTGGGTGGAAGTCGTCGTCGTTACGCTGCGGTAGGTGATATTATCGTTGCCTCCGTAAAAGAAAGTGAGCCACGTAGTGCCGTTAAAAAGAAAGAGGTTGTTAAGGCGGTGATAGTTAGGCAAAAGAAGGCAATTAAAAGAAAGAATGGAATAATTATTCGTTTTGATGAAAATGCCGCGGTAATTTTAGATGGGACGGAGCCAAAGGGTACTAGAATTTTTGGTCCGATTGCCAGAGAGGTGCGGGAAGCCGGTTTTTCCAAAATTATTTCTTTGGCGGAGGAAGTGTATTAATTTATCAAATGCAGTTATAAGAATTTAGATATTTACGAAGATGAGAATTAAAAAAGGAGACAATGTAAAAGTGCTTAGTGGAAAAGATCGGGGAAAATCCGGAAAAGTTTTGAGGGTTTATCCGAAGGAAGGAAGGGTAATTGTGGAAAATATTAATTTGGTTAAAAGACACAAGCGGTCTTTAAGGGCCAACGAAAAGAGTGAAAGGATTACTATGCCGGCTCCGATGGATATTTCCAATGTTTTGTTGATTTGTCCCAAATGTTCAAAGGTAACCAGATTGGGAGCGAAAAATGTAGAAGGGAGAAGGGTGCGAGTTTGCAAAAAGTGTGAGGCGGAAATTTAATAAGAATTTAAAATATAGGAGTTTAAGATATGAACAGTTTACAGAAAAAATTTATTGAAGAAGTACAACCGACTTTAATGAAAAAATTCGGTTATGATAACAAATTGGAAGCACCGACTATTGAGAAGGTTTCTTTGAATATCGGTTTGTCTAAAGGTGTTGGTGATAAGGAGTTTATTAAGGATGTGCAAAATGATTTACGACTAATCGCGGGGCAAAATCCGGTTATTACCAAAGCCAAGAAGTCCATTGCCGGATTTAAAACGCGGGCCGGTCAGGATGTGGGAATGAAAATCACTTTGCGAGGAGAAAGGATGTGGGATTTTATCTACAGATTAATCGGAGCTTCTTTGCCGAGAATTAAGGATTTTAGAGGGTTGGAAGTAAAGAGTTTTGATAATAATGGTAATTTCAGTATCGGAGTGCCGGAGCATTTGATATTTCCGGAAATTTCCACTGATGATTTACGGACGATATTTGGATTTCAAATTAATATTTCAACCAAGGTTAAAAGCAGGGAGGAAGGAATTGAAATGTTGAGATTATTAGGTTTTCCAATTAAAAAAGATTAATTAAAAATTCAATGAATATAGATCAAATTGCAGACATATTAACGAGAATTAGAAATGCTCAACAAGCCGGAAAAGCGGATGTTTCAATGCCGTCGTCAAAGTTTAAGTTGGCTTTGGCTAAATTGTTGAATAAGAACGGTTATGTTGGCGAGGTAGTTACCTATACTGACGATAACAAAAATTATTTGAAAATTCAATTGAAGTATTCCGAGGGAATACCGGCTATTCGCGGGTTGAAAAGGGTAAGTAAACAAGGGCAGAGGATTTATGCCGGTAAGGACGAGCTACCAATTGTGAAAAACGGATATGGTATGGCGGTTATTTCCACTTCCCGAGGGTTATTGACAGATAAAGTCGCCAGGCAGAATGGTTTGGGGGGAGAAATTATTTGTGAAGTTTGGTAATTAAATTTTTAGATATAAATAGATGGCAAAAAAATCAGTAATAGCTAGAGCACAGAAAAAACCGAAATTTTCCACCAGAAAAGTTAATCGTTGTTGGCGATGTGGGCGAAAGCACGGGTATATGCGAGATTTTGGTTTGTGCAGAATTTGCTTTAGAGAGCTGGCTTCTCGGGGTGATATTCCGGGAGTAAGACGGTCCAGTTGGTAAACAAAGAGAACCTTTGTGAGGAATAAGTGATTTGTGAATAATTTAATTGATGATTATCACAGGTAATAACAGTTTAATATAAGTTAATAATTTTACAATAATGTCAAGAATTGGAAAACAACCTATAGATATTCCGACGGGAGTTGATGTTTCTCTTGAGGGGAATGTGATTAAAGTTAAGGGCTCAAAGGGTGAGCGAGAGTTTGAATTCAGCTATGAAGTTGAGGTGTCTATTGAGGAGAAAAATATTATTGTTAAGAAAAAAGGTGCCGGCAAAACAGCCCAAGCTCTTTGGGGAACTACTCGAGCGATTATTCAAAATATGATTCAGGGAGTAACAGAAGGTTTTGAAAAAGTTTTGGAGTTGCATGGTGTTGGATATAAGATGGCTGTTCAGGGAAAGAAGTTGGTTTTGAATTTAGGATTTTCTCACCCGATTGAATTGGAAATTCCCGAAGGATTGGCGGCGGAAGTTGATGATAATAAATTAAAAATAACCGGAATTGATAAGCAGGCAGTGGGACAATTTGCTGCGGAGATTAGATCTTTAAGAAAGGTTGAGCCTTATAAAGGAAAAGGATTTAGGTACGAAGGCGAGCAATTTATTAAAAAGGAAGGTAAGAAAGTTGTGGGAACAGAATAAATGATTTAAAAAAGGTTTTAAATGATAAAAAATTATGAAGAAAAGTAGAAATTTAGCCAGATTACATAGAAAAAGAAGAGTTTTGGTTAGGGGAACAAAAAAGAAACCAAGACTGGTTGTTTTTAGAAGTTTGCGGGTTATTTACGCCGGTTTAGTTGATGATGTGGCCGGTAAAGTTTTGTTGGGAGTTGATTCCAGGAAAGTGGATGGAAAGAAATATGATAAGGATAGTGCTTTTAAGACCGGGGAATTAATTGCTCAAAAAGCTGCGGAGCAGAAAATTACAAAGGTGGTATTTGATAGAGGTGGTTATAAGTATCATGGTAAGGTTAAAGCCTTGGCGGAAGGAGCCAGAAAGGGTGGATTAAAATTTTAATAAGATTTAAATATGAGTATGGATAAAAAATTTAGAAAAAAGAAATTTCAGAAAAGAGAGAAACCGGAATTTGATCAAAAAATGATTGATTTAGCAAGGGTAACACGGGTAGTAAAGGGTGGACGGAGATTTTCTTTTAGAGCTTCGGTGGTGATTGGTAATCGCAAGGGTAAGGTTGGTTTCGGAGTGGCTAAGGGGGGAGATGTTTCAATCGCTATCGGCAAGGCGGTGGTGGAAGCCAAGAAAAATATGATTAATGTTAAAAGGACCAATACAACAATCGCTTTTGATGTTCAGGAGAAGTATGGTGCCGCCAGAGTAATGTTGCGACCGGCCCAAGAAGGTCGGGGAGTGGTGGCCGGTGGGGCTATGCGAGCGGTGATTGAATTGGCAGGGATAAAAGATGTGGTCGCCAAGTCTTTAGGAACATCTAATAAGTTGAATGTGGCCAAGGCGACAATGAGAGCTTTGGAGAAACTGGGACAACCGACAGTCGGTAAGCGGGAGAGCAAGAAACGGGATGATAAAGGAAAGAAGCGGACGGAATCCAAAATTGAGAAAGCGAACGGGGGAAAAGCGGTTGGTGAAAAAAAGAAAAAAATTGAGAAGAAATAGAGAAATTTGTTTAAATATTTACATCAAGATATTAAGATAAGTCTATGCAGATCAATAAGTTAAAAGCCAGAAAATTAAAGAATAAAAAAAGAGTTGGTCGAGGCGGAGCAAACGGTACTTATTCCGGTAAAGGAATGAAAGGACAAAAATCTCGAAGTGGTTATTCTCGTCGCTCCACTTGGGAAGGTGGACGGACAACTTTAATAGAAGCTACCAAGAAAAATCGGGGATTTAAATCTCGTCAAGCCAAAAACCAAGTTGTCGGTTCGGATATTTTGGAGAAAAAGTTTAAGGATGGTTCGGAAATTACACCGCAATCTTTAAAGAAAAACGGTTTGATTAAAGATATTTCCGTACCGGTTAAAATTTTGAATAAAGGGAAAATTTCCAAAAAGTTTACATTTAAAAATGTGCTGGTTTCAGCGAGTGTTAAAAAGGAAATTGAAAAGGCCGGCGGTGAAATGAAATAAATTGAGGGTGAATTTAAGTGGAGAGAGATGTGGTTATTTTTAAAAGTGTTTTAAGACAGGAGTGATTCTTGTCTTAAATTTTAATTGACAGTCTTTGTCTGGTATATTAAACTAAAAATGTAGATTGATTAATAAAAAAATAATATACAATAATGTTTGATAAATTGATTAGTATTTTTAAGGTTAAGGATTTGCGAAATAAAATTTTGTTTATTTTGTTTATTTTGGTTGTTTACAGATTGGCCGCTAACATTCCCGTTCCCGGAGTAGATGCTTCCAAAATTAAAGATTTTCTCAGTGGAGACCAATTGCTTGGTTTTTTGAATATGTTTTCCGGAGGCGGTTTGAAAAATGTGTCCATTGTGATGTTAGGAGTGGGACCATATATTACGGCTTCAATTATTATGCAATTAATGACGATGATTTTCCCCAGTTTGGATCAGATGAATAAGGAGGAGGGGGAAGCGGGGAGACAGAAGTTTAATATGATTACTCGATATTTAACCGTTCCTTTGGCAGCTATTCAAGCCTTTGGAATGATTGCTCTTTTGAGGAGCCAGCATGTTTTGGGTGATTTGACATTATTTAATTATATAATGATTATTACGACGGCGACGGCCGGAACGATATTTTTGATGTGGTTGGGAGAGTTAATAACGGAAAAGGGGATTGGGAACGGAGTATCCATTTTGATTTTTGCCGGAATCGTTGTCGCTTTGCCGACTAGCTTGAAACAAATTATTGCTACCTGGGATCCAACTCAGTCGTTAACTTATTTGGGGTTTTTGGTCTTGAGTGTAATGGTGGTAGCCGGTATTGTGGTTAGCAATGAGGGAACAAGAAATATCCCGATTACTTTCGCCAGACGAATGCGTAGCGGAGCCGGTGCCGGTGGAAGCGTGGAGTCGTTTTTACCTTTGAAGGTAAATCAGGCGGGAGTAATTCCCATCATCTTTGCTATGTCTATTATGTTGTTCCCCAGAATGATTTCCAGTGTTTTAGCTAACTCGGCCAATCCGATGGTGGCAAATATTGCCGGTAAGGCGGCGGATATTTTTGCCAATCAAATTGTTTATGGAGTACTTTATTTTATTTTAGTGGTGGCGTTTACTTTTTTCTACACGGCGGTAACTTTTGATCCTAAGAGTGTGGCGGAAAATTTACAACGACAAGGCGGGTTCATTGCCAATATTCGTCCCGGCGAACCAACAATAGAGTATTTAAATTATATTACCAACAGAATTACTTTGTCCGGAGCGATATTTTTGGGGTTGATTGCCGTTTTGCCTTTTATTGTGCAGGGATTAACCGGTATTCAAACTTTGACTATCGGAGGAACGGGAATGTTGATTGTGGTAGCGGTGGTAATTGAAATTATCAAACAGATTGAAGCTCAGTTGGTGATGAGGAATTATGATGGTTTTTAAATAGTTTGAATTTTTAAGGAGAGATAAATTAAAAGGGACGGATAAGTTAAAAGGAAAAGATAAATTTAAGAAGAAAAGACAAATTTAAAAGAGAAGGATAAATTAAAAAGGCGACCGGAGGTCGCCTTTTAAATAAAAAAAGCCCTCAATGCAGAGAGTCGTATGAATTCCAAGAATTTTAGTGTCGGAAAAGTATATGGGAAGGAGTTACGAATAACTCCAAAATACCTTTCCCTAAAACAAATGTGGATTTCATGTTTCCCGCACCCAGAAATCATTTTAAAACAATTGATTTCTGGGTGCGGGAGTTATTCATCCTCTCATTCTGAAGGCTTTTTCATCTTTAGTGTAACATAAATTTGTCAATAAGTGAAGGAGTTTTTGCGGGAAATGTTAATTTTGTATATTCAAAGGCCCCAAAAATATTATAAAGAAATTTTATTCTGGGGCCTTTGGGCTGGGGAATATTTATCCCCGGTTTTTTAATGGAGGTCTGAGTTCGCGAAGCGCTGCTCGTCCAACCTCATAAAGTCGTAGACTTTCTCTTTGATCTAGGTATTTCAACAATAAATCATACTTATCCGAAAAGTATACTTCTATAAAGAAGGAATACTTTCTTCCTCTTGGAACAGCGGTTATGCTACGCATAACTACGCTGTATGACGAAAACACACCAATGGCATCTTGCACGGCAGTACGACTGTTGTGAGATCCCAGAACCACACTCATAAAAATGTAGGCTCTGTCCCAATTGATGGGATAGGCTTGTCTACATTTTTTTATCTTCTTTAACAACAGAAAACGTGTGAGGTTGCTAGGTAGGTCCTGTACATTTTTTTGCAAAATATGTGCTGGACCAACAGAAATCGAATTGATTGGGCCGATTGCGGCTGCATGTGGTAAGTGAATTGCTTCATTTACCGCCGCACTTGTGCTTGCGGTTACTTTCTTTTTCCAGCCCTGACTTTCAATTATATTAGAGCATTGAGCTAGGGCTTGAGGATGAGACATAATGGTCTTCACTTGGGTAATTTTTTCTATGTGTTTACCGGCAATCAGGGCATGGTTGATTGGCAGTCGGTATTCTCCAACAATTTGTGTGGAGCTTTGTCTTTGGAGAAGAGCGTTGAGGCCCTCTACTCCTCCAACGGTAGTATTCTCGAAAGGTATTACCGCATGTGTTTCTTCATTATTATCCAACGCTTTGAGTAATGACTCAAATGTTGGATAAAGCGTTACTTCTGCTGCAATAGATCTTCCGACATAGTCGGAATAGGAAAATTTTGGACCGAGAGCGCCAACTCTATTTACTGGGTGAATTGGCCTACCTTTTGTTACGACTGTTGTTGTCGCGGTTGTCATGCTAGCCTCCTTTATGAAAAAATAGTAAGAACTAAAAAGCAAATAGATTTACTATCTGCTTAGTGATTTAGTGTATCAAGTTGATAGAATTTGTCAATAAGTGAAGGAGTTTTTGCGGGAAATATTAAAATATAGTATAATGAAAGCATAATCAATAAATAAAAAATATGGAAAAACAAAAAAAGAAAAGAAGTGGAATTACCTTCTTTAAAGTTTTGGGCGTGGTAATTCTCGTTTGGCTGGTTACTGTTTTGATCAAACCGGTATTTAATCGTCAAATACCGATGCCGGTTAAGAGTGTTGGACTGGGTGGTGAAGTAGCAATGATAAATGATGATATGGCGATGGAAAGTACCGGAGCCGATTTGCCGATGCCGGTTGATAAAGCGATGCCTGCCAGAGCAATGATGAAAAACGCCGTAACTCCCGAAGGGGCAACGGTGGATAGTGGTGATGAAATTGGTAATGATAAACGGATTGTCAAAAACGGGAGTTTGCGATTAAAAGTTGAAAGCACGGAAGAGAGCGTGAAAGAAATTAAAGACATTGCCAAGCAATTTAACGGTGATGTGGCAAATATTAATATTTATCGTGGGGGAAGAAGCGGTTTGGAAGGAAATTTAACTGTAAAAGTGCCGGTAGATAAGTTTGAAGAAGCGTATGATAGAATTAAAGAAGTCGGCGATCAGGTGTTATCTCAATCAGTCGGCAGTGATGATGTTACCGAGCAATATGTTGATTTGCAAGCACAAATTAGAAACAAAAAAGCAGAGGAGGAAACTTTTCGTAAATTATTGGAGCGGTCCGGTAAATTGGAAGATGTTTTGAAAATTACCAGAGAAGTGGCGCGCGTGCGGGGAGAAATAGATAGGTTGGAACAACGGATAAAATTTATGGAAAGACAGACGGATATGGCGACAATTAATGTTTCCTTGGTGGAATACGAACAGGTTGTTGCTACACAAAATACCTGGAAGCCATGGCGAGTTGCCCAAAGAGCTTTGCATGATTTGGTGATCAAGGGTCAAGGACTGATTGACGGTTTGATTTATTTTGTGATTGTACAATTACCGTTATTATTTGCGGTTGCTTTAGGGATATTTATCTTGTATAAAATTGGTGTAAAGATGCTTAATAGATTTAGAAAGTAAAAAACAATAGGAGGTTGAAGATTTGGAAAATTTCTTTGTGATGAGTTGAATCTAGTGATTTGATTTGTAAGATTAAGATAAATATTTGTTGGTCAAGACCGTAGTGTAATTGGGTGTGTGCCGGTCAAAACCAGCATTCGCCGGTTAAAACCAGCATTCGCCGGTTAAAAGTTGGAAGGATTTCACATCCGTCGGCTGTTTTTGGTAGAATGGTGGAGTAGGTTACGGCTTAATTAAGATTTAAAATTTCTTTTTTGGGTATTGTCATAAAATATTGCAAAGGTAAGATTGTGTAGGTATAATGATAGTGTTAGGGAAGATAAGTAGAAAATAAAATAATTTTATGACAACAACTCAAAACAAGCACCAAAAAGAATTTGAGAAGTCCTATAAAATGTTAAATAAGGCTCAGCGAGAGGCGGTGGATACCATTGATGGTCCGGTGGTGGTGGTGGCCGGTCCCGGAACGGGGAAGACGCAGATTTTAACTTTGCGAATTGCCAATATTATCAATCAGTTGGGAGCGGATATGGCGGAAAATATTTTGGCCTTGACTTTTACCAATGCCGGAGTGCAAGCTATGAGGGAACGATTGGCGGAGTTCGTCGGCGTAGAAATGGCTTATGATGTTAATATTTTCACTTTTCATTCTTTTGCTCAAACACAGATTGAAGAGAATCCGGAAATTTTTTCCCGTTTTATTTTTGCTCGTCCGGTAACGGAAATAGAAAAAATTCAAATTATGGAGAAAATCTTGAATGAGAATGATTACCGGACTATTAAAAATTTTGCCGGCTCTTTTGAGTATTATGCTCCAGAGCTCTTGAAGGCGATTGACGATTTAAAGTCGGAAGCGATTTCTCCGAAAAAATTTCAGAAAACTTTGCAGAGTATTGAAGCAAGAATTTTAGAGGAGGAGGGAGAGAATGCTTATTTGAAGCGTAAATCCGGTAATAGGCAAAAAGGTGATTTGAAAAAAGCGGTGGAGGATAAAATCAGGCAACAGGAGGAGAAGCAAGAAGAGTTGTTGGATGTTTACAAAAAGTATCAAGGGATTTTGCAAGAGAAAAAGTTGTATGATTTTTCCGATATGATTTTGGCAGTGGTGGAAGAGGCGGAGGAGAATGAGGATTATCTTTTGACTTTACAAGAAAAATTTCAGTATATTTTGGTAGATGAACATCAAGATACCAATGATGCTCAAAACAGAATGGTGGAATTGATTGGGGAGGCAAAAGTGAATGAGGGGCGACCGAATATTTTTACGGTGGGAGATGAAAAGCAAGCTATTTACGCTTTTCAAGGTGCCAGCTTGGAGAATTTTTTAAAAATTCAAAAAAAATATAAAGAAGTTAAGGTGATTAATCTGGAGAATAACTATCGTTCCAGTCAGTGCATTTTAGATTCGGCCCATTCCGTTTTGGCGGGAGATGTTGCTTTAAGAGCTAAAAATAAGGAAGTGTCGGATTTAAATCAACCGGTGCGAGTGGTGGAGTTTGGCGATTATAAAGAAGAGTTGTTGTGGTTGGCGGAGGATATTAAAAAACGATTGGCGAAAAATGTGCCGGCGGAAGAAATAGCGGTTTTTTATCGGCATAATAAAAATTTGGCGGAAATTAAAAATATTTTAGATAAACAAGGCATTGTTTATCAAGTTTTTTCCAAAGAGAATATTTTGGACGATCGAGAGATTAGAAAATTTATTTTATACTTGCGGGCGGTTAATAATCCTTACAATGACGAAGTTTTGGGGAAATTGTTGTTTGTTGATTTTTTGAAATTGGACACTTTTGATGTTTTAAAGATTTTGCGAAAGCTTGCCTGGCGAGGTCGAGGAGAAATGAAAAATAAATCCATTTTAAAAATAATTTCTTCTCCGGATGTTTTGAAAAAAATTGAAGTGGAAAAATCAATTGAATTACAAGGATTGGCCAACAGATTGAAAGAATTTAAAAAGCGGGCGGAGAATATGGATTTTTTGGAGTTTTTGGAATGGTTTATCGCCGAGTCCGGATTTTTAAAGCATATTTTAAGCTTACCAGATTCTGTCGGAGCTTTGCGTCGTTTGGAAAAGATTTTCAATGAAGCTCGCCAACAGGTGAATGTTCGGTCGGAAAGTGGACTGGAAGACTTTTTGAATTATTTGGAAATTTTGGAAAAATATAATATCGTTTTGGAGTTGGGAAGAGACAATTCTGCACCGGGAGTTCGTTTAATGACCGCTCACGGTTCCAAGGGTTTGGAATTTCAAGAAGTATATATAACCAATTTTGTGGAGGGAGCTTGGCCTTCCCGTAAAAGAGGAAGATCTTTTGTTTTGCCGATTAAAAAAGGATTGGGAGAAGTGGATGATGAGCGAAGGTTGTTTTATGTGGCCTTGACCAGAGGAAAATGTCGAGTGAGTATCAGTTATTCCCGGCAGGATTTGGAGGGACGAGAAAAACAACCTTCCAGATTTTTGGAAGAATTAGGGGAAAAGTTTGTTCGGAGAGAAGAAGTTAAAACGCAAAATCTCCGGCAACGGGTGGAGAAATTTTTTATTCCTCAAAAGGAGAAATCTTTAACGATATTTGATCCACAATACATCAAAGAACAGTTCTTAAAAAACCCTCTCTCTGTTTCCGCTTTGAATAATTATATGCAATCACCTTTGAAATATTTTTTTCGCAACTTATTGCGCTTGCCCAGCGCTCAAACCAAACCACTTATTTTTGGAAATATAATTCACCGGTCTC
>Ga0256914_1002598_pt1 | contig 14942 bp, 16 predicted proteins | sample HulkmetaG_FD_191571 | JGI IMG/M metagenome (GOLD analysis project Ga0256914, IMG submission 191571) | Hydrothermal chimney microbial communities from Main Endeavour vent field at the Juan de Fuca Ridge, Pacific Ocean - Hulk | ecosystem: Environmental > Aquatic > Marine > Hydrothermal vents ... | reverse complement strand
GACGTTTGGGACTTGACGCTCGACATCAACGCCAAGGGCGTCTTCCTGGGCTGCAAGTACGGCATTCCGGCGCTCCGGCGCTCCGGCGGCGGCTCGGTGATCAACACCGCTTCCTTCGTGGCCACCCTGGGCGCGGCAACGCCGCAGATCGCCTACACCGCGAGCAAGGGGGCGGTTCTTTCGATGACCCGCGAGCTGGCGGTGATCCACGCCCGCGAGAACATCCGCGTCAACGCCCTCAGCCCCGGGCCGCTGCGCACCGAGCTCCTGATGAAGTTTCTCGACACCGAGGAGAAGAAGCAGCGGCGGCTGGTGCACATTCCCATGGGCCGCTTCGGCGAGGCCAGCGAGATGGCCAGGGCGGCGCTGTTTTTGGCCAGCGACGAGTCGAGCTACATGACCGGCGCCGACCTGCGCGTGGACGGCGGCATCACCGCCGCCTACGTCACCCCCGAGTAGAGGAGGCGAAGTGAGCAAGATTCAGAAGACCATCAGTCCCGTCGACGGCTCGGTTTACGTGGAGCGCGAGCTGGCCGACGACGCCCGGATAGAAGCCGTCTTGAGCAAGGCCCGCGAGGCGCGGGCCGCCTGGCGGGCGCTGCCGCTCGAAGAGCGCCAGGCGCTGGTTCAGAAGGCGGTTGACTACCTGGTCGAGCGCACCGACGTGCTGGCCGAGGAGCTGACCCGCCAGATGGGCCGCCCCATCGCCCACACCCCCTTCGAGATCAACCGCGGTTTCAGGGAGCGGGCCGACTACATGATTTCGGTGGCCCCCGAGGGCCTGGCCGACGTGGTGCCCGAGCCCAAGGAGGGGTTCACCCGCTTCATCCGCCGCGAGCCGCTGGGGACCGTTCTGGTGCTCGCGCCCTGGAACTACCCCTGGCTGACCTCGGTCAACAGCGTGGTGCCGGCGCTGGTGGCCGGTAACACGGTGATTCTCAAGATGTCGGCGCAGACGCCGCTGGTGGCGGAGCGCTACCAGGAGGCCTTCGACGCCGCCGGCCTGCCCCCGGGCGTCTTCCAGTACGTCCACGCCAGCCACGAGGCGGTGGCGCGGATGATCGGCGACGAGCGGGTCGACTTCGTGGCCTTCACCGGCTCGGTGCCGGGCGGGCACGCGGTCGTGAAGGCGGCCGCGGACCGTTTCATCGGGACGGGGCTCGAGCTCGGCGGCAAGGACCCGGCCTACGTCATGGAGGACGCCGACCTCGACTTCACGGTCGAAAACACCGTAGACGGCGCCTTCTTTAACGCCGGCCAGTCGTGCTGCGCTATCGAGCGCATTTACGTTCACGAGAAGGTCTACGACGAGTTCGTCGAGCGCTACGTCGAGCTGGTGAAGCAGTACAAGCTGGGCGATCCCACCGACCCCGAGACCACCCTGGGCCCGCTGGTGCGCACCTCGGCGGCCGACTGGGTGCGCGAGCAGATTGCCGAGGCCGTCAGCAAGGGCGCCCGCGCCCTGATCGACCCGGCCCTCTTCCCGGCGGCCAGGGAGGGGACCCCCTACCTGGCGCCGCAGGTGCTGGTGGACGTTGACCACCGGATGAGCGTCATGCGCGAGGAGACCTTCGGGCCGGTAGTGGGCATCATGAAGGTCAGCGGTGACGAGGAGGCGCTGGCGCTGATGAACGACAGCGACTACGGCCTCACCGCCTCGCTGTGGACGCGCGACCTGGAGCGCGCCGAGCGGCTGGGGGCGCAGATCGAGACCGGCACCGTCTTCATGAACCGGGCCGACTACCTCGACCCCGCCCTCGCCTGGACCGGCGTCAAGGACACCGGCCGCGGCATCACCCTCTCGGTGCTGGGTTACCACCAGCTGACGCGGGTCAAGTCGTACCACCTGCGCCACCTTTAACCGCGGCGCAGAGCCGGCAGGGGAGGGCTTTGGCCCTCCCCTGCTCGAGCTGGCGGGCGAGCGGCGGGGCTGGGGCTGCTATTTCAGCAGCGGCCGGAAGCTCCGCGCCACCTTGCTCACCTTGGGGGCGACGACTGCCTGGCAGTACGGGTCTTGCGGGTACTTGTCGTAGTAGCGGTGGTGTTCCGCCTCGGCGGGCCAGAAGCGCTCGAGCGGCTTCACCTCGGTGACGATGCGCGGCTTGAAGAAGCCCGAAAGTTCGCGGATCTTGCGCAGCGCCGCCTCCTTTTGCGCCTCGCTTTCGTAGAGGATGATCGAGCGGTACTGGGGCCCCACGTCGTAGCCCTGGCGGTCCCTGGTCGTGGGGTCGTGCGCGGCGAAGAAGACGTCGAGCAGCTGCTCGTAGCCGATCACGTCGGGGTCGAACTCGACGCGCACCACCTCGGCGTGGCCGGTGGCGCCGGTCGAGACCTGCTCGTAGGCGGGGTGGTCCAGGTGCCCGCCGGCGTAGCCGGGGGTGATCTCGAGCGCGCCCCGCAAGAGGCGAAACGCCGCCTCCAGACACCAGAAACAGCCACCCCCGAAGGTTGCGTACCGACTCCGCTCCATCACCGGAATATCACCCTCGCTTTAATGAGGAAAATTATTGCAAGGCTTTCTCAACTGGCGTAGACTACCGCCTATGAGCCCGATGGCGCTCCTTTTCCTGACACTTTTCAACAGCATGCTCGGCCTCTCGCTGCTGTTCCCGATAATCGCTCCGCTGGGCCGCGAGCTGGGTCTGAGCGAGTTTCAGGTGGGTACCTTTTCCACCGCCTACGCGCTGATGCAGTTTTTGCTGGCCCCTTACTGGGGCCGCCTGAGCGAGCGCCGCGGGCGCAAGCCGATTCTGCTGATGGGCATCCTGGGCTTCTCGATTTCCTTTTTCGCCTTCGCCCTGGCGGCCCAGCTAGGCTTCTCCGGCTCCATCGGCAGCGGCTGGGTCTACTGGTTGATGCTGGCCGCCCGCCTCTTCGGCGGCGCTTTTTCCTCGGCGACCCTGCCCACCGCTCAGGCCTACGTGGCCGACGTTACCGGCTCCGCCGACCGAACCGCCGGCATGGCGGTCATCGGCGCCGCCTTCGGTCTGGGAGTCGTCTTCGGACCGGCCATCGGCGGCGCGCTGGCGGGAATCAGCCTGCTGGTGCCCGTCTACTTCTCGGCGACGCTGGCCCTCTTCAACGCCCTCTTCGTCTGGCTGACCCTCCCCGAGCCGGAGCGCCACGTTCACTTCAAGCAACCGCCCAGGCTCAACTTCTGGGACATGCGGGTCCTGCCGCTCCTGGTGGTGGCGCTGGCCATCAGCCTGACCTCGGTCACCATGGAGACCACGGTGGCCTTCTACTTTCAAGACCGGCTGGGTCTGAGCGCCAAGGGCACGGCCAAGGCGGTCAGCATCGCCCTGGTCATCTACGGCCTGGTGGCCGTCTTCGTCCAGGGCTTCCTGATTCGCAAGTACAAGTGGCCGGCGCTGGGGATGATTCGCAGCGGCATTCCCATCGCCGTCGCCGGTTTCCTGACCTTCGTCTTCGGCGGCGGCTTCTCGTGGCTGGCGCTGGCGCTGGTTCTCCAGGGCATCGGCCAGGGGCTGGCCGCGCCGGCGGTGACCGCGGCCCTCAGCCTGGCGGTGGGCGAGGGGCTGCAGGGGGCGGTGGCCGGCCTCAACTCCAGCGCCCAGGGGTTGGGAAGAATGCTGGGGCCGCTGGTGGGTACCTGGCTGTACCAGAACGTCTCCCACACCTCGCCGTACGTCTTCAGCGCCGGCCTGCTCGTTTTCGCCTGGGTGCTGGTGATGTGGGGGCGGGCGTCGCGGGTTGGCGCGGGCTAGCCCCCCGACGGACAAACCGCACGGTTGCGGCCGCAGAAAACGGAACGGGCGCCGCGCGGACCATAAAAAAACCCGCCGGGGTCGGCGGGTCGCGTTTCAAAAAGCCCTACTTGACGAAGGTCAGCCACTTGCGGTACTCGGGCTTCTTGCCGGTGACCGCGTCCAGGTACTCGCTGCGCAGCTTCATGGTAATCTCGCCGGCGCTGCCGGAGCCGATGGGGCGGCTGTCGATCATCGAAACCGGCGTCACCTCGGCGGCGGTGCCGGTCATGAAGACCTCGTCGGCGGTGAAGAGGACCTCGCGGGTCACCCGGTAGGCCTCCCTGACCGTGTAGCCCAGGTCTTCGGCGATCTCGATGACCGAGTCGCGGGTGATGCCGGGCAGGTTGACCGAGTGCTCGACCGCGTGGATGACGCCGTTCTTGACGAAGAACAGGTTCTCGCCGGACCCCTCGGCCACGAAACCCTCCTTGTCGAGGAGCAGGGCCTCGTCGGCGCCGGCCGCCAGGGCGTCCATCTTGGCCAGGGCGCTGTTGACGTAGTTGCCGCCGGCCTTGGCCTTGCCGGGCATAACGTCGCCAGGGAAGCGCCGCCAGGAGCTGGTGACCAGCTTGGCTCCCTTGCGGACCGCCTCCTCGCCCAGGTAGGCGCCCCATTCCCAGGTGGCGATCATGACGTCGGCGGGGTTGTTGGGCAGCGGGTTGACGCCCAGCGACGTGGAGCCGAACCAGGCCAGCGGGCGGATGTAGCAGGCCTGCCAGCCGTTGGCGCGGATGGTCTCGACGATGGCCCGGGAGATTTCGTCTGGGGAGTAGGGGATTTCCAGCCGCAGGATCTTGGCCGAGTTGAATAGCCGCTCGACGTGTTCATCCAGCCGGAAGATGGCCGGCCCCTCGCTGGTGGCGTAGGCGCGGATGCCCTCGAAGACGCTGGTGCCGTAGTGAAGAGCGTGCGCCAGCACGCTGACCCTGGCCTCCTCCTGGGGAACCAGTTCGCCGTTGAGCCAGATTTTGCCGGCGTTTATGCGGGTGTCACCGCCTTTTCCCATTTCTTCCTCCTTTGCCGCCCTAGCGGCCGCTTATCCTACAGAATACCCGTCTTCAGACGTTCTTGACCAGCGAGCGGACCGCCGCGGGCAGGCGGGCCAGCCGCTCGGCGGGCTTCTCGCCGAGAACGGGCAGGGCCGCGAAGCGGCGCACCCGGTCTTCCAGGAGCGGCATCAGCTGGTTGTCGCTCACCACCCGGAAAGCCAGCTCCTCGATCTGCCCGCGCAGGCGTTCCGAGGCCAGCCAGCGGGCGGCCGCCAGCATGTCGCCGGCCAGCGGCTCGGCCAGCGGGTCTTTCTCCAGCCGGCGGGCGGCGCGGACCACCGCCGGCTGGTCCAGCAGGGTCTGGCAGTACGGGCAGGGAGAGCCGTCGCCGGGCCTCTCGCAAACCGGGCAGAGATGCCCCGCCTCCCGACTGGCCTGCGCGGCCAGGATGGCGCGGCCGGCGCGGGCGACGGCCGGGCGTAGCTCCGGCGGGGCCGCCTCCTGCCAGCTTTCCAGCTTGCGGGCCAGCTCCAGCGGCAGGGTCACCGGCCCCGCCGGCCTGGCGGCCGCGGGTTGCGGCCCGGGTTTGCCGGAGCGCAGGCGGCCGGCGACGAAGCGGACGTTCCTGACCGTTTCCGCGCCCAGGACGCTGGCGTAGCGGCGCACGAACTCCTCGCGCTGGTAGGTGAGCTGGTGGGCCAGCGCGGCGCTCTCGACGCGCACCAGCAGCTCGCCACCCTCGAGCTTCAGGGGCTCGGTCAGCCGGGCCAGCATCTCGCCGGCTATCTCGGGCCAGAGCTCCAGCACCCGGCCGCGGCGCAGGCCGGCCTCGAGCTTGTAGCGTTTCAGCAACTGGCCCAGCAGTTCCCCGGCGCGGCTTTCGCTCACCCTTTCATGCTAGCAGGGCGCGGGTAGAATGGAACCGTGGCGCTCATCCGCATCGCCAGAGGCGACATAACCGGCTATACAGGCGACGCCATCGTCAACGCCGCCAACGACCGGCTGATTCTCGGCGCCGGCGTGGCCGGGGCCATCAGAGAGCGGGGCGGCCCGACCATCCAGGAAGAGTGCAACCGCCACGGGCCCATCCGCGTTGGCGAGGCGGCGGTAACCGGCGCCGGCGACCTGCCGGTGCGCTACGTAATCCACGCCGCCGTTCTCGGCGCCGGGCCGGCCAGCTACGACTCGGTGCGCCGCGCCACCCGCGCGGCGCTGGAAAAGGCGCGCGAGCTGGGTCTGGAGACGGTCGCCTTCCCGCTGCTGGGCACCGGCGTCGGCGGGCTCGACCCCGAGGAGGCGGCCCGCGTCATGATCGCCGAGTTCAAGAAGGCCCCTGACGACCTGGAAGTTACCCTCTACGGTTACACCGACGCCGACGTCGAGGCCATCCGCCGCGCCCTATGATCCTCATCAGGCTGCGGCAGCAGAACTTCAGGAACCTGACGAGCCTCGAGCTGGCCCTGCCGCCGGGTCCGCTGGCGCTGGTGGGTCCCAACGCCAGCGGTAAGACCAACCTGCTCGAGGCCATCTTCCTGGCCCTCGGCGGCGAGGTGCGCGGGGCGCTGGCCGACCGCGTCCGCTTCGGCGAGGCCGAGGCCCGCCTCTTCGCCGAGGCGGAGACCCAGCTGGGAGTGGTGCGCTTTGAACAGCGCTTCGGCCGCGGCGGCCGCGAGATCCGCCTGAACGAGGCCCCCGCCAGCCTGCGCGAGCTTTCCGAGTACGCCGGCGCGGTCTGGATTCGCCCCGAGGACATCTCCCTGGTGCGCGGCGGCCCCGAGGAGAGGCGGCGCTGGCTCGACCTGGCCCTAATGCGCTTTTCGCCGCGCTACCGGGCGCTGCTCTCGGCTTACGAGAAAACGCTGCGCCAGCGCAACGCCGCCCTGAAGACCAGTCCGCGCGGTATCGGCGTCTGGAACGAGCGCCTGGCCGGTTACGGCGAGCAGGTGCTCAACTGGCGGCGGCGCATTCTCGAGCGCCTGGCGCCGCTGGCGGCCGCGGCCTACCGCGAGCTCGACACCGCGCCGCTGCGCCTGGAGCTGCGCGAGACGGCGCCGCCCGACGGGCTGGCGGCGGCGCTGGAGGAAAACCTGCAGGAGGAGCTCGAGCGCGGCGTGACCCTGACCGGCCCCCACCGCGACGACGTTCGTCTGCTCCTGGACGATCTCGACGCCGTCAGGTTCGCCAGCCGCGGCGAGGCCCGCAGCATCGCCCTGGCGATGCGCCTGGCCGAGCACCGCCTGCTGGCCGAACACCACGGCGAGCCGCCCCTTCTGCTGGTCGACGACTTTGCCGCCGAGCTCGACGACCGCCGTCAGGCGGCGCTGCTGGGCTACGCCGCCGGCCTGCCCCAGGCGGTGCTCAGCGGCACCCACGCCCCGGCGGGCTGGCAAAAGCTCTTGCGAATCGAAGCCGGCGTCTGGACGCTGGCCGGCTAGCCGGCGCGCGGGGTGGAAAGCCCCGGGGCGACGCCGAAGAGAGCCAGCGCCTTGCGGATGCCGGCGGCGTCTATGCCCGCCTCGGCGTGCAGGCTTTCGGGCTTGCCCTGGTCGGTGAAGCGGTCGGGCAGGCCCAGCCGCCGCACCTCCGGCCGCAGCCCCAGCTCCTCCAGGGCCTCGAGCACCGCCGCGCCGAAGCCGCCGGCGAGCTGGTGGTCTTCGACGGTGATTAGCTTGTGGTTCCGGGCCAGCGCCGCCAGGGTGTCGAGATCGAGCGGTTTGATGAAGCGGGCGTTGACCACGCCGACGCGCGGGTCGTCTCCGGCCGCCTCCAGGGCGTAGGCCAGCGTCTTGCCGAAGGCCAGCAGGTAGACCTCGCTGCCTTCCCTGACCACCTCCCAGCTTCCCCAGCGGCACTCGGGCCAGACCCCCGGCGGGGCCGGCTCGACCGCCCCGCGGGGCCAGCGCAGCGCCACCGGTCCGCCCTGCCGCAGCGCCGCGGCCAGCATCGCCCGCAGCTCCAGGGCGTCCTTGGGGGCGGCAATCTGCAGGTTGGGGACGGTACGCAGGAAGGCCAGGTCGAAGACGCCGTGGTGGGTGGGCCCGTCGCCGCCCACCAGACCGGCGCGGTCGATGGCGAAGACGACGTCGAGCTTCTCGATGGCCACGTCGTGAATCACCTGGTCAACCGCCCGTTGCAGGAACGTCGAGTAGATGGCCACCACCGGCTTCATCCCCGCCAGCGCCATGCCGGCGGCGGTGGTCACCGCCACGTCCTCGGCTATGCCGACGTCGAGGAAGCGCTCCGGGTATTTGCGGGCGTACTCGCTCAGCCCCGAACCCTCGCGCATGGCCGGCGTCAGGACGACCAGCCTCTCTTCGCGCCCGGCCAGCTCGCTGACCGCCTCGCCGAAGGCCTTCGACCAGGTGTGGCCGCCCGGTCTGGCCTTGGGGGCCTCGGGGTTGAAGGGGCTGGCGCCGTGCCAGTTGGTCGGGTCCTCCTCGGCGGCGGCGAGGCCCTTGCCCTTCTTGGTGACGATGTGCAGCAGGGTCGGGCCGGAAAGGTCTTTCAGACGCTCCAGCAGGTAGACCAGTCCCCTGACGTCGTGGCCGTCCACCGGGCCGACGTAGCGCAGATTCCAGGCGTAAAAGGGGTTCTCCTGGTGGAGGATCATCTTGGTGGCTTCCTTGGCCCGGTCGGCCAGCTCGTAGAGGCGCGGGGAGATGCGCTCGAGCAGCCCCTTGCCCACCTTCTCGGCGTCCTGGACCCACTTTTGCACCTGCAGCGTCTTGAAGTAGCCGGCCAGGGCGCCGACGTTGGGGCTGATGGACATCTCGTTGTCGTTGAGGATTATCAGCATGTCCTTGCCCAGCTCGCCGATTTTGTTGAGCGCCGCCAGGGCCATGCCGCCGGTCAGGGCGCCGTCGCCGATGACGGCGACAATCTTGTAGTCTTCGCCCCGCAGGTCGCGGGCGACGGCCATACCCAGGGCGTTGGCCAGGCTGGTGGAGGCGTGGCCGACGGTGATGGCGTCGTGCTCGGACTCGCTGACCTTGGTGAATCCGGAGAGGCCGCCCCGCTGGCGGATGGTGTGGAAACGATCGCGACGGCCGGTGAGCAGCTTGTGGGCGTAGGCCTGGTGGCCGACGTCGAAGAGGATGCGGTCGCGCGGCGAGTCGAAGACCCGGTGCAGCGCCACGATCAGCTCGACCGCGCCGAGGCTGCTGGCCAGGTGGCCGCCGGTGTTGGCGGTGACGCTGATTATCTCGTCGCGCAGCTCGACGACCAGCTGTTCCAGCTCTTCCTGGCTGAGCTTTTTGAGGTCTTGCGGTCCCTGTATCCGGGAAAGCACCATCCGCTTCCTCCTAGAAGCTCTTTTGCACCAGCAAGAGGCCCTCGCGGGTGCGGACCTCGCCGACGTGGGGAGTGAACCAGATTTCCTGGACCGTCTTGTTGCCCTTGTCGTCGCTGACGGTCAGCTCGATTACGTAGGCCTCGAAGGTGCCGGCGGGCACCTGGACCTGCTCGACGCCCCTGACCTCGTAGTTGTACTCGATGGTCAGGGTCGCCTGCTTCATGGTGCCGCTGGGGAGCAGGAAGACGCTCTGGGTAACGCTGCGCCCGCCCCAGCGGTAACCGGGCCGGAGCAGCTCCTCGGGCGGGTACTCGAGCATCGGCGGGTTGAAGCTGACCTTGGTGAGGGTTATTTCTTCCCTGAAGCCGAGTAGCTCGACGCCGGCCTCGCTGTAGCGGCGGAAGTATACGCGCTCCTGCCCGCGGCCGGAGAAGCGTTCCTTGGTGGCGGGCTGGCGGTCCCACTGGCCGGGTCCGAGGATGCTCAGCCGGTACTTCGGGTAGTCGGGCGGGTCGCCCTGGGGAAGGTAGATCCAGTAGATGCCGATGCTGTGGGGGTAGAAGTCTACCGGACCCTGAACGCGCGGATAGGTGTTTTCCTCCGACGGCGCCGTCTGCTGCGGCGCGCACGCGCCGAGCGCGACCAGCAGCGCCAGGAGAAGTAAGCGTTTCATCGGCTCTAGTTTACCGCAGCGGCCGGCGGGCTTTCTTGAGAGGGCCGGCGGCGCTACCGGTTCGGCCCGTCGTGGTTCCGGCCGCCCTCCGCGTGGAGGGCCCGCCTGGCCTCCCGGTAAGAACCGGCCAGCTCGTAGGCCTCGGGCGGCAGGCTGGCGCCCTCGCCGGCCCAGAGGTGGGCCGCCAGCCTTTCCAGGAGGGCGAGGCCGGCCTCGAGCTGGTCGCTTACCTCCTGGCGGTGTTCTTCCAGACGCCGCCGGGCCAGGGGGTCGAGGTCGTCTGCTTGCAAAAAGCGCTGCAGCTCGCGCTCCCTGGCGTCTAGTTCCTCCAGCGCGGCGGCCACCTTGCGGGCCTCCGCCAGAATCCGCCGCTCGGCGGGAGGGAGGCGGCGGCCGTGGCGCAGCACGCCGGCCAGCGCCCGGCGGATGCGCCGCCGCCGGGAGGGCGGGGCGGGGGCGAGGGCCTGCCACAGGAGCAGCAGGGTCGCCGCCAGCAGGAGCAGGGCGAACAGCCAGCGCAGGATGGCCATGACTCTTTATAACCCGGCGCCGGTTAACATGGTTTTGCGGAAACGGCCATGGAAGAACGCGGTTTCGAGATTCGCACCCTCGAGCACACCGCCGACGTCGGCTTCGAGGTGAGCTCGCCTGCGGCCCCGGGCCTCTTCGAGGGCGCCGCCCGGGCCCTTTTGAGCGTGATGTTCGAGGGCGGGCTGCCCCGCACGGGCCGCCGCCGGGAGCGGCTGGAGCTGGAGGCGCCCGACCTGGAGACGCTGCTGGTGCGCTGGCTCGAGGAGCTGATTTTTCGCGTCCAGACCCGGGGCGCGGTGCCGGTGCGGACGCGGGTCCGCCTGGACCCGGCCCCCGGAGGCTGGCGACTCGAGGCCGGGCTCGAGGAGGTTCCCCTGGCGGAGGTGGCCGACCGCTTCGCGACCGAGGTCAAGGCGGCTACCTACCACGGCCTGGTCGTGGAAGAGGCGGACGGCCGCTGGCGGGCGCGGGTGATTCTGGACGTTTGAACTGGAGGAAGCGTGGACGTTTCGTTCGTGCAGGAAGACCGCTACACGTTCCGCATTCCCCGCCGGGGGAGGATGCGCGCCGACGCCGTCTTCTTCGCCTCGGGGCGCATCCTCGCCCAGCTGGAGAGCGAAAACTACGCCTCGCTGACGCAGCTCGCCAACGTGGCCACGCTGCCGGGCATCGTGGAGCCGGCGCTGGCCATGCCCGACATCCACTGGGGTTACGGCTTTCCCATCGGCGGGGTGGCCGCCTTCGACCCCGCCGCCGGCGGGGTGGTCAGCCCCGGCGGGGTGGGATTCGACATCAACTGCGGGGTGCGCCTGCTGGCCAGCCGCCTCGAGCGCCGCGACCTGGAGCCGCGCAAGGCCTGGCTGGCCGACCGCCTCTACGAGCGGGTGCCCGCGGGCGTGGGTTCCAGCCGCCGCGACGTCAGGCTGAACCGCAAGAGCCTGGCCCGCCTGCTCACCGAGGGCGCCGCCTGGGTGGTGCGCCAGGGCTGGGGCGAGGCGGGCGACCTGGAGTTCATCGAATCGGGCGGACGGCTCGAGGGGGCCGACCCCGGCCGCGTTTCCGAGCGCGCCTACGAACGCGGCCTGCCGCAGCTGGGCACCCTGGGCTCGGGCAACCACTTCCTGGAAGTGCAGTACGTCGAGGAGGTCTACGACCCGCAGGTCGCCGCGGCCTTCGGCCTTTCGGAGGGCCAGGTGACGGTGCTCATCCACACCGGCTCGCGCGGCCTGGGCCACCAGGTCTGCCAGGACTACGTGCAGAGGTTCCTGCAGGCCGCCCCCCGCTACGGCGTCGAGCTGGTAGACCGCCAGCTGGCGGCCGCGCCCATCGAGAGCCCCGAGGGGCGGGCCTACCTGGGGGCGATGGCGGCGGCGGCCAACTACGCCTTCGCCAACCGCCAGCTGATCACCCACTACGTCCGCACCGCCTTCGAGGCGGCCGGCTTCGCCCCGCGCGAGCACGGCCTGCGGGTGGTCTACGACCTGGCCCACAACAACGCCAAGTTCGAGACCCACGGCGGCCGCCGGGTGCTCGTACACCGCAAGGGGGCGACCCGCGCCTTCGGCCCCGGCGCGCCCGACCTGCCCCCCGCCTACGCCGCCGTCGGCCAGCCGGTGCTGGTGCCGGGCGACATGGGGCGCTACTCGTACGTCCTCGTCGGCACCGCCGGGGCGATGGAAAAGAGCTTCGGCTCGAGCTGCCACGGCGCCGGCCGGGTGCTCAGCCGGGCGCGCTCGAAGAAGCAGGTGAAGGGTCGCGACCTGGCGCGCGAGCTGGCCGGGGCGGGCATCGAGCTGCGCGCCGCCAGCCGCCGCACCGTGGCCGAGGAGGCCCCCGAGGCCTACAAGGACGTGGCCGAGGTGGTCAGGGTGGTCGAGGGGGCGGGGCTGGGCCGCAGGGTGGCCAGGCTGCGGCCGCTGGTGGTCGTCAAGGGTTGAGCCGCGCTCAGGGCCCTAGTTTTTCGCGCACCGAGCGCACCTTGGCCTCCAGCCGGCCCGTGGGGCCGGTACGCACGTCGAACTTGGCGGTGGCGTAGACCCGGCGGCAGTCGGGCTCGAGCGCCGCGTAGGCCCGGTTCAAGAGCTCGGTGGCCTCGGCCATCGTCCCGGTCTCGACTATCGTTCCCATGGCGGTCAGCTGGTAGGGGTGGCCGCTTGCGCGCACCAGCTCTAGCACCCGGGCGACGTAGGCCGAAACGCTCTCGCCCTTGTCGGTGGGAAATATGGCGAACTCCATCAGAACCGACACGCCCGCCTCCTAGTCTTCGAAGAGCGCGTCGAAGGCGCTCTTCGCTCCCTTGGGGGTGGCGCGGCGGTAGAGCTCGCCCTTTTGCTCGAGCCTGCCCCCGGCCAGCAACGCCGCCAGCGCCCGCGTCAGCTCCAGCCGCGAGAGCTCCTCGCCCGCCTCGTCGAGCCAGCGGATTATCTCGCGCTCCGTCGCCCAGCCCAGTTTTTCGACCGCAAGTAGCACCCAGCCCTCAGCGTCCATGCCTTCATTCTAGGGCGGTCGCGACCAGCAACCCGTAGCCGCCGGCGAGGCCAACGGCTACGGGGCCGACCGCCTCGTTCCGCAGCGCCCGGCCGCTGCCCAGCGGCAGCCGGGCGTCCTCCAGCTCCCAGCGGCCGCCCTTTATCGAGAGGCCCTCGAGGTCCGCAAGCGGCACCACGCTGAACGGCGTGCCCGGCGCCAGGTCCAGCTCGAGCCCTGGCGGCGTCAGCGCAAACGCCCAGGTGGGCCCGCTGGAAAGCGCGGTGCGCACCCCCTGCCGGGCCAGGGCCACCGCCAGCGTCAGGTTGCCGAGCTCGTGGTCCAGCTCGCCGCCCAGCCCGCCGGCGAAGAGCAGGCGGGCCGGCTTCGCCTTGAGGGCCGCCTGCGCGGCCAGCTCGGCGTCGGTGGCGTCCTTGTCGCGCGGGTACTCCAGGCGCGGCAGGTGGGCCCAGCGGCTCAGGTCTTCCAGGTTGACCGAGTCGAAGTCGCCCACCCAGAGCGCCGGTTCCACCCCCAGCGCCGCGGCGTGGCGCACCCCGCCGTCGGCGGCGATGACCAGTCGCGCCCTGCCGGCCGCCGCGACCAGCGCGGGCGTGGCCACAAGCGGCCCGCCCAGGAGCACCAGCACGTCGGGCGCAAACTTCACGGCCGCACCTCCACCGCCAGCTCCGGCGCTATGGCCAGCCTCAGCTCCGCGCCCTCGGCCGGGGCTCCGGCCTCCGGCCCCTCCCAGTAGAGCCGCACCCCGCGCGCCTCGAGCCAGACGCCCACCCGCGGCCCCAGGAAGAGCCGTTCCAGCACCCGCGCCGTCAGACTGCCCGCCCCCGGGCGCAGCGCCCCGGGCAGGAGCACCAGCGGCCGCTCCCCCAGCCCCAGCGCCGCCGCCTGCGCCGGCTCGAGCACGTTCTTGTGGCCCAAAAACCGCGCCGTCCAGGCGTCGGCGGGGCGGTGGAAGACGCCGCTCGGCGTTCCCTGCTGCACCAGCCGCCCCTCCCTCAGCACCGCCACCCGGTCCGCGGTCACGAAGGCCTCGGTCTGGTCGTGGGTCACGAAGACGGCGCTCACCCGCTCGCCGCGCAGCACCCGGCGCAGCTCGAGCAAAAGCCGCTCCCGCAGCCGCAGGTCGAGCGCCCCCAGCGGCTCGTCGAGCAGCAGCACCTCGGGCTCCGGCGCCAGCGCCCGCGCCAGCGCCACCCGCTGCCGCTCGCCGCCGGAGAGCTGTTCCGGCTTCTTGCCGGCGTGGCGCTCCAGGCCCATCCGTTCCAGCAGCGCGGCCACCCGCTCGCGCACCCGCGGCCGCGGCCAGCCGCGCTCCTCCAGGCCGAAGGCCACGTTGCCCGCGACCGTCAGGTGGGGAAAGAGGGCGTAGTCCTGGAAGACGAAGCCCACCCCCCGCCGCTCCGGCGGCAGGCCGGTCACGTCGCGCCCGCCGATGAAAACGCGCCCCGCGGCCGGCCGCTCCAGCCCGGCGGCCACCCGCAGCGCGCTCGACTTGCCGGAGCCGCTGGGGCCGAGCAGGGCCAGCGTCTCACCGCGGGCCACCTCCAGCTCCAGCCGCAGCTCGAAGCCGGGGTAGCGCACCCGCACGTCCCGCCAGGCCAGCAACTAGCCCACCTCCCCGCCGCGGCCCAGGCCCCAGAAGACCCCGCCGGCCACCAGCCCCAGCACCACCGAGAGCGCCAGCGCCTCCTGATAATTGACCGCGCCCGGCTTGCCCAAGCGCTCGTAGATGGCCACCGTCAGGGTGGCCCACTCGGGCCGGGTCAGCACCAGCGTCGCCCCGAACTCGCCGATGATGACCGCCGCCGCCAGCGCCGCGCCCGCCGCCAGCGCCGGCCGCAAGAGCGGCAGCTCCACGCGCCAGAGGGTGCGCCAGGGCCCGGCCCCCAGCGTGCGGGCCGCCTCGGCGAGGCCCTCGGGCAGGCGGCGCATCCCCGCCAGCAGCGCCCGCGCCAGGAGCGGGTAGGCGAGCAGCGCGTAGGCGCTCACCAATAGCAGCAGCGAGGCCCTGAGGTTCGGGTAGGCCAGCAGGTAGCCGACCGCCAGGCTGACCGGGCTGACGAGGAGCGGCAGGAAGCCCAGCAGGTCGAGGCCGCGCACCCCTTTCCAGACCCCGTAGGCGTAGGCGAAGCCCAGCGGCGCGGCCAGCGCCAGGGCCAGGGCGGTGAAGCGCAGCGTGTTGCCCAGCGCCCGGCCGAAGC
>Ga0256914_1002597_pt1 | contig 14944 bp, 18 predicted proteins | sample HulkmetaG_FD_191571 | JGI IMG/M metagenome (GOLD analysis project Ga0256914, IMG submission 191571) | Hydrothermal chimney microbial communities from Main Endeavour vent field at the Juan de Fuca Ridge, Pacific Ocean - Hulk | ecosystem: Environmental > Aquatic > Marine > Hydrothermal vents ... | reverse complement strand
AGCTATGGATACTTATATTCACTGTATAGAGTCTTTAAATGGAAATTATCGTAATGCAATAGGAGATGCTTTTTCTCATCAAGCAATTGAACTTTGTAGAGAGGTATTTTTAAGTGATGATATGATGAGTGATGAAAATCGCCAAAAACTTATGGTAGCTTCTTATCTTGGTGGTTGTGCCATTGCTAATAGTTTTGTTGGAGTTATCCATCCATTTTCAGCAGGGCTTAGTGTGGTTTTAGAGACTCATCACTGTATAGGTAACTGTATAACAATGAATGCTATGGAGGAGTTTTATCCAAAAGAGTATCAAGAGTTTTTTAAAATGGCAGAAAAACAGCAAATAGAGATACCAAAAGGTATAGCGACTGATTTTGATGATGAAACTTATCTAAAACTCTATAATGCAACAGTTATTCACCAAAAGCCACTTAGTAATGCTTTAGGAGATAACTTTAAAGAGATATTAACACTTGATAAAGTAACTGAAATATTTAAAAAAATGTAGAGCTGAAAATTGAGAATGGAGAATTAAAATGGCAAAATATCATAAGTATGTATTTGATTTAGAAAATAGAATATTTCTAGATGATTTTAAACCTATGTATCAAAATGAATTAATAAGGAAAAAATAAGTTGAATTTTAAAATCCCATTTAGTGGTAGAGCCCACTTATATACTCAAGATGAAAAAGAGGTAATATTAGAGGCTATTGATGATGCAGTACCTTTAACACAAGGAAAATATCAACGCTCTTTTGAAAAAAAGTTTTCGGAATATATTGATAGTGAGTACTCTTATGCTATAAATAATGCAACAGCAGGGCTTGAACTAGCAGCTCAAATGTGTCAATTTCAAGAGGGTGATGAGTTTGTTTGTCCTTCTCATACTTTTACAGCTTCAGCATATCCATTTATCAAAAAAGGAGCAATCCCTGTTTGGGCAGATATAGAGATAGATACCAGAGTGGTAAGTTTAAGAACAATCAAAGAGGTTGTAACTGCTAAAACAAAAGCTGTAGTTGTGGTTCATCTATATGGTTTTATTATTCCTGATATTAAAGAGATAGCCTCTTTTTGTCAAGATAACAATATTTTACTTATTGAAGATGTGGCACAAGCAATGGGAACAGAGATTAATGGACAAAAAGCTGGAACTTTTGGAGATTTTGGGGTATTCTCTTTTCATTCTCATAAAAATATGACAACACTTGGAGAGGGTGGAATGTTGGTTGTAAAAAATAAAAAATATGCTAATATTATTCCTATGCTTCGCCATAATGGTCATTGTGGTTGGGAGATAGAGAGAGAAAACTATTGGACTCCTGCTATGGGTAATGTTGATTTGCCTAAACTAAATGGAGAGTATCTCATGCCAAATAACTACTGTCTAGGTGAAGTAGAGTGTGCATTAGGAATCAAACTTCTTGATAGATTAGATGAGATAAATAATCAAAAAAGGCAAAGAGCTATTAGGTTTATAGAGGAGTTAGAGCAATATACTCTTTTAGAGTTTCATAAAGAGAACTCAATTAGACATAATTATCATCTTCTGGTTGCCTATGTTAAAGAGGGGAAAAGAGATGTTTTTATGAAAAAAATGAGTGAAGAGAAAGGTATTCAATGTGTTGTTCAATATTATCCATTGAATAGATATGATTTATATAAAAAACTCGGATTTAGTAAAGCTAATTGTCCAAATGCAGATAATTTTTTTGATAATATGGTTTCTTTTCCATTTCACCACATGATGAGTGATAAGGATTTTGAATATATGCTTGAGGCAACAAAAGAAGTTTTATCTTTAATGGAGAATTGATAATTGAGAATGGAGAATGGAGAATGAAAGGGAATAATGTTTTAGTTGATAAATTATTTAAGTTTGCTATTAGGATTGTTAAATTATATAAATATTTATCTGAAAGTAAAAAAGAATTTATTTTATCAAAACAGCTTTTAAGAAGTAGAACTTCAGTAGGTGCTAATATAAATAAATCTCAAGAAGCTCAAAGTAAAAATGATTTTATTTCAAAGTTATCTATCTCATTAAAAGAAGCAAGAGAAACAAAATATTGGATAGAATTACTTAAAGAAACAGATTATTTAACAAAAAATGAGACTGATAGTATATTAAAAAATTATAAAACTTTTAGTAAGTATTATTAAATCAACAAAAGAAAATTTAAGTAATAGAAAATGAAAAAAAACAATAATTCTCAATTCTCAATTCTCAATTCTCAATTACTAATAGTCATTCCTGCCATTAAAAAAAATGCAGTAATACCAGATCAACTTATAAAAAAGTTAAATGGTATTACTTTGATACAACGAGCAATCAATACAGCAAAAGAGATAACAAATAATATTTTTATAATTACAGATAGTGAAGAGATTTCATTAATTGCAGAGAGAAACGGTATTAAATATCATAAAGATGCAAAATTAAAACTGAGTTCAGATAATATTTTAGATATAACATTAGAAGTGGTCAAAGATTTTGGATATGACAATATTTTATTATATAGAGCCAATACACCTTTAGTAAATAGTGATATTTTAAAGAGTGCTTATAGTGATTTTTTAGAAAATAGAGAATCTATTTTAACCTCTATTAAAAATATAGATAGAGAGTTATTAAGTTATAAAGATGGTAGTTTAGCAAAGATTAAAGAAAAATTTGTTCAGGAGTTAAAGGCTTTTTATATATTTAAAAATACTCTATCAAAATATAGTTTTAGACCATTTTTAATAGATGAAGAGTATTCTATTGAGATTAAAAATTATCAAGATTGGTGGGTTTGTGAGAAATTGCTTCAACGAAAAAGAGTTATTTTTAATGTTATAGGCTCTTTGGAGATTGGTATGGGACATATATATCACTCTTTGGCATTGGCTCATGAGATTAGTGACCATGAGATTATATTTGTATGTCATGAAAAGTATGAGATAGCAGTTGATAAGATTGCATCAATGGATTATAAGGTTATATCTACAAAAAATGTATTAAATAGTATTTTGGAGTTAAAACCGAATTTAGTAGTAAATGATATGCTTAATACTGATAGTAAATATATACAATCATTAAAGAAAAATGGTATTAAGGTAGTAAATTTTGAGGATTTGGGTAGTGGCTCTCAATATGCTGATTTGGTTTTTAATGAGCTATATGATGAACCTCAACTTCAAGGAGATAACTATCTTTGGGGTTATAGATATTTAGCTCTTAGAGATGAGTTTTATAATGCAACTCCTCATCAATTTAATGAAGAGGTAAACTCTGTATTGATTACATTTGGTGGAACTGACCAAAATAATCTCACACTCTTGACATTACAATCTATACTTCCCTTATGTGAGAAGAGAAATATTAAGATATATATTGTGTGTGGGGGAGGTTATCTATTTAAAGATGAATTAGAGAGTTATCTTGAAACAGAGTCATATAAAAATATTGAATTTACCTATGCTAGTGGAGTTATTTCACAAATTATGGAAAAAACTCAAATTGCAATCTCTTCAAATGGAAGAACAGTCTATGAATTAGCTGATATGAATATACCATCTATTATAATTTCACATCATCAAAGAGAGGCAACTCATAATTTTGCATCTTTGGAAAAAGGATTTATAAATTTAGGTGTTATCGATAATAATATCACTAATAAGATAGAAAAAAGTTTTTTAAAATTAATAGAGGATAGAGATTATAGAGAATTATTATATATGAATATAAAAAGATATAGTTTTAGAGAAAATAAGGAGAAAGTTATAAAAAAAATAATGAGTTTAATTGAGAATGGATAATGGAGAATTGAAAATTGATACTATAGGTATAATTCAAGCTCGAATGGGTTCTACAAGATTACCAAATAAGATGCTTTTGTCATTACATGGAAAACCTATAATAGAATGGGTAGTAAAAAGGGTTCAAAAATCTAAATTATTAGATAATATAGTAGTGGCTATTCCGAATACTAAAAAAGATGAAGTTTTAGAAAATTATTTAATAGATTTGGGAATAGAAGTATTTAAAGGTAGTGAAGAAAATGTTTTAAATAGATTTTATGAAGCTGTAAAATATAAAAATCCAAAAAATATTGTTAGAATTTGTGCAGATAATCCTTTGATTTGTCCAAAAGAAATAGATAATTTAATAGATTTTTATAAAAACAATAGCTGTGATTATGCTTATAACCATATTCCAAAAGAAAATTTATATCCTGATGGACTTGGAGCTGAAATAATTAGTTTTAAACTATTAAAATGGCTAAATGAAAATGTAATAGAAAAAAAACATAAAGAGCATTGTTTAAGTTATATTACAGATTATAGCAATAAATTTATAATTAAAACATTTGACCCCATAAAGAGTAATTTACACTATCCAAATATAAAACTTGATGTTGATACTTTTGAGGATTTTGCAAAATTATCACAAAAAAAGTTTAATATAGATATAGAAGCAAATGAATTGATAAAATTATTTAAGGAATAAAAATGAAAATATTAGAACTATTTAAAACTTATAACCCTTGTAAAACTAAATTATATGAGCCATACATCATAGCAGAAGCTGGAGTAAACCATGAAGGAAGTATGCAGATAGCTAAAAGGTTGGTAGATGAAGCCAAAGAGGGAGGAGCTGATGCTATTAAGTTTCAGACCTATAAAGCCCATACTCTTGCAAGTAAAAATTCACCTGCATATTGGGATACTTCAAAAGAACCTATAAAATCTCAATATGAACTTTTTAAAAAGCACGATTCTTTTTGGAAAGATGAGATGTATGAGTTGAAAGAGTATTGTCAAAAGATAGGTATTGAATTTATGAGTACCCCTTTTGATAAACAGAGTGCTGATTTTTTAAATGAAATTATGGATGTATTTAAAATATCTTCATCAGATATTACAAATAAACCTTTTATAGAGTATATATGCAAATTTAATAAGCCTATTATTCTCTCAACAGGGGCTAGTCATTTATATGAAATTCAAGAGGCAGTTAGCTGGATAGAGAAGTATGGTAATCCTTTAGCTCTACTTCATTGTGTGCTTAATTATCCAACACCTGATAAAAATGCAAATCTTGGAATGATTTTAGGACTTAAAAAAGCTTTTCCAAATATAATGATAGGATATTCAGACCATACATTGCCAAAAAATATGAAAGTATTAGAAATTGCTACACTTCTTGGAGCTGTGATTATAGAAAAGCATTTTACTCATGATAAAACCTTGCCAGGTAATGACCATTACCATGCTATGGATAAAGAGGATTTAAAACTGTTTAGAAAAAATTTAAAAATGGTTTTTGAAATATTAGGAGAGTTCAAAGTTAAAGCTTTAGAAGACGAAGAATTAGCAAGAAAAAATGCAAGAAGAAGTTTGGTAGCTAAAAGATTTATTCCAAAAGGGAAAGTTATTGAATATGATGATTTGACTTTTAAAAGACCAGCAAGTGGTATAAGTCCTAAATTTATAGATGAAGTTGTTGGTAAAAAGGCAAATAGAGATATAGAAGAGGATGAGGTTTTGAAGTGGGAGTTTTTTAATTGAGAATGAAGGATTGAAAATGCTTGAAGAGATTGATAAATATTTAAAAAAATTATTTCCAATAAATAGGAGTATAACAGGAGAGGGCAATAGAGAAACTTTAAGAATTTTACAAGAAATTATTCCTTTAAAAATTATAGAGTATCCAAGTGGACAAAAAGTATATGATTGGGTTATACCAAAAGAGTGGAATATAAAAGATGCTTGGGTAAAAGATAGTAGAGGCAATAAAATAATTAATTTAGAAAAAGCATTTAATATTATTACAAAAGATATAAAAGAAAATTTTGGATAGAAGATATATGAGAATTATAATATTGGATTTAGTATCACCAGTTAAGATAAATAATTTTAAAAATTATTCTAATGAATTATTTATACCAATTACTCCATATAGTATATATGTATGTGATTATTTTAAATATAAAACTATTAATTTTCATAGTTTTATAAGTCAAGAAAACTTTAGAAATAATATTTTTAAAATTATGGAACAATTTAAAATTTTATTAAACAATAAAGAATGTATTGGTTTAAGTAATTTTCGTATTCTTTCCCAATATTTAAACTATTTATATTTTATTAGTATTTTAAAAAAAGAATTATCAAATTTTAGATTGAAAAATTATAAAATAATTTATATTACAGATAGAGTATTTTCAAATAATTTTTTAAATAATAAATATTCTATTTTAAGTAAAGTATTTAATTTTGATAAGGTTAAAATACTTAAAAAAGAAAAATTTGTAAAAAGTAATATTCTAATAAAATTATATTATAGATTTAAGGTAAATCTATTTATTAAAATTTTAAATAAAATAAAAAGAAAATATTTTAAATATGATTGGCTATATATAAATCCAAATGCTATAACTATTAAGTATAATGATAATCTTGTTTATAAAAACAAGCAAAAAATAATGAAGTTATTACAATTAAATTTTTCAGTTAAAAATAATATATATAGCAATATTATCAAGATGCTTTATTCTGATAGAGAGATAAATATTAAATATACTAATTTTTCTACATTTCCATCTGTTGATGAATTTTTAGCACTAGTTTTTTTTAGAAAAATAAAAAAAGAAGTAATTATGTTTCAACATGGTTCATATTATTATCACTATCCATATTTGAAATATAAAAGTTTTAATTTAGAAATTTTTGAAATAAGCATTGCAGATATAAATTTTGTATTCAACGATTATACAAAAAAGTTGTTTGAAGATTTAGGAGCAAAAAAAGTATATAGTGTAGGTTCTATTTTATTTAATCAGCCAATCAAAGAAAGAAAAAAAAAATATGATTTTTTGTATATAATTCAAGCACATGATTATAGTGGTAATTTACAATATGTAGATTTTCCAAACTCTTTACATAGTTTTGATGGATATGAATTATATCAAAGACATAAAAATATAATTAAGTTATTTGGAACAAATTTTAAAGATAAAAAAATAGTTATTAGAGTTCATCCACTTGTCGTAACTACAGGAGTATATGTTCCGTTTTGGGAATTAGCAGAAAATTATCCAAATATTACCATTGATGTTTCTATTCCAATACATACCTTAATTGAAAAATCTAAATATATTATAAGTGATTACTTCTCATCGGAATTTATAAATAGAGAAATCCACTATAAAAGAGATATTATATTATTTCAAGGAGTTCCCACACCTTTATCTAAAGAGACTATTAAAGATATGGAAAAGATGTTTATTTTAGTAGATACTATTGATGATTTAGAAGATAAGGTAAGAAATATAGAAACTATAACTAAAAATAGAAAAAGATATGATGATATTATAGAGTACTATTCTTCTAAAAAATGTGATACTAAAAAATTAGTCTTGGAGATTTTAAAAAAAGAGTTAAATGGCACAGAGTCTAAAAAAGAGATATAGTATAAAACTGCTCTCTAGTGTTATAAATGGAGTAGTAGGTGCTATTTTAGTAGCCATTGTACCAAAGGCTCTATCTCCTATTGCTTATGGTCAGTTTATATATTTACAGGATTTTTTTGCAAAGATTATTGGTTTTTTAGACATGGGAAGCTCTATTGCATTTTTTACAAAACTATCTTCTAATAATAGCAGAAAAGAGTTAATAGGTTTCTATTTTTTATACTCATTTTCTATTCTAGTGTTGGTTTTACTGTTTATATCTATATTAAATAGATTAGGATATTTAGAGCTTTTGATACCAGATATTCCAGCATATTACATCTATTTTGGACTTTTTTTTGGATTTTTTACATGGTTGACTCAAATATTTATTAAGATTTCAGATGCTTTTGCATTAACTCTATCTGTTGAGTCTATAAAGGTGGTTCATAAGCTACTCTCTCTTTTGTTTCTCTTCTATTTTGTATATTATACCAACTTCAATTTAGAGAGATATTTCTATTTTCACTATATATCCTTAATTACTTTCTTATTAATTTTGATATGGCTATTTAGAGAAAAAGGAGTATTAAGCAATTTACAATTTAAAATTCAAAATTTTAAATTAATAACAAAAGAGTTTATTGAATATTGTCACCCCTTAGTTATATATAATCTTATTAATATTATGGTTGGAATATTTGATATTTGGTTACTTCAAAAGATGGGTGGAAGTAGAGAGATGGGCTTTTACGGATTAGCTTATAGTTTAGCAACTATCTGTTTTTTATTTACAGTTGCTATGACGCCAATTATTACAAGAGAGTTTGCAAAATCTTATGGGGAAGGGAATATTAAGAGAATGGGAGAGCTATTTTCACGATATATTCCAATGCTATATAGTATCTCTGCCTATTTTGCTATATTTCTTGCTATGCAGAGTAAAAATATTTTGGTTATCTTTACTGATGAAAATTTTAAGAATGCCTACTATGTTTTAATAATAATGGCATTTTATCCAATCCATCAAACCTATGGACAACTTAGTGGCAGTCTATTTTATGCAACAGGGCAAACTAAATTAATAAGAAATATCTCCCTTTTAACCCAACCATTAGGTATGATTATATCATTTATACTCATATATATACTCAATTTAGGTGCAATTGGGTTGGCTTTAAAAATGGTAATTATTCAAATTATAGGGGTTAATATTCAGCTCTACTTTAATCTAATTTTTTTAAATTTAAAGATAAAACAGTTTATTTGGCATCAAATATACTCAGTAACTATTTTTATGCTATTGGCAATTTTATCAAATTGGATTATAGATATAAATTCACCCTATTTAGAGTTTTTTATATCAGGTCTATTATACACGGTTTGGGTTATAATATTTCTCTATTTTTTACCTCAAATTTTTGCTATAACTAAAGATGAGATAAAATCAATTTTATTAAGGTTAAAAAATGTCATTAAAAGAAAAACTTAAAAATAATCAGTTGACTATAGGTTCATGGATAACTATTGCCCACTCTGCCATTGTAGAGATTATGGCAACAGCAAATTTTGAGTGGTTATGTATAGATATGGAACACACATCTATAGATTTATCAGATGCACAGATGTTAATTATTACTATTCAAGCAAATGGTATGAAGGCATTAGTAAGGGTAGCAAAAAATGAAGAGGTTATTATAAAAAAGGTACTTGATATGGGGGCTAATGGGGTTATTATTCCTATGATAAATAGTGGAGAAGATGCAAAAAAAGCAGTCAATTATGTAAAATATCCACCAATAGGAACAAGAGGAGTTGGACTCTATCGAGCTCAAGGATATGGAACTAGCTTTAATGAATATAAAAAATGGATAGATGAAGAGGTGGTAATTATTGCTCAAATAGAGCATATTGAGGCTGTTAGAAATATTGAAGAGATAATTACTACAGAAGGAATTGATGGTACAATCGTAGGTCCTTATGATTTATCCGCCTCTATGGGAGTCTCTGGAGAGTTTGAAAGAGAAGATGTAAAAAATGCAATCAAAAGGGTTGAAACTGCTTGTAAAAAGCAAAATTTTCCTTATGGATTTCATGTAATAGAGTCTGACCCTGCTAAATTGCAACAGAGAATTGATGAGGGGTGTACCTTTTTAGCTTATAGTTTAGACTTTTTCTTTTTGGGAGATAGTGCAAGAGAAGGAATGAGGACAATTAGGAATGAAAAATTAAGAAATAAAGATAATTAAAAATGGAGAGTATAAAATGGAAAATAAAGAAGTAATTGAAAATGAAGAACTGAAAATGGAGAATGAGCAAAATAATTCTCAATTATCCATTCTCAATTCTCACTTAAATATAATTTCAATAATCCCCGCAAGAATGGCATCAAGTCGTTTTCCAAATAAGCCAATGGCAGATATACTAGGTATGCCAATGATAGGGCATGTGTATAAAAGAGTCAAAATGAGTAAACTTTTAACAGAGGTTTATGTAGCTACTTGCGATAAAGAGATTTATGATTATATTGAGTCTATTGGTGGAAAAGCTGTAATGACAAGTGATTGTCATGAGAGATGTAGTGATAGGTGTGCAGAGGCGATGCTTAAAATTGAAAAAGATGAGAATAGTAAAGTTGATATTATGGTTATGGTTCAAGGAGATGAGCCTCTAACTTTTCCAGAGATGATAGATGAGGCAGTGCAACCTATGCTTGATGACAAAGATGTGATTATAACCAATCTTGTAGCTGATTTAGAAACAGTAGAGGAGTTTGAAGACCCGAATGAAGTAAAAGTGGTTATGGATTTAGAGGATAATGCTATCTATTTTAGTCGAGAGCCAATCCCTAGTAGAAAAAAGGGTATATTAAATGTTCCTATGCAAAAACAGGTCTGTGTAATTCCTTTTACTAGAGATTTTTTACTTGAATATAATCAGATGCAACCTACCCCACTAGAGATAATAGAGTCTGTAGATATGATGAGAATTATAGAGCATGGAATGAAAATAAGAATGATACCCACTAAATATAAAACAAAAGCGGTTGATACTCCAAAAGATTTAAAAAAGGTAGTTGAGATAATGAGAGAGGATAAACTGTTTGAAAGCTATAAATAGGGTATTTAAGTTACTATTTCAAATCTATATCTCAACTCTATCTATAATACCTACAGAGATTGGTAAAAGATTAAGATATATAGCATATAAACCTCTATTTAAAAAAGTTAATGGTAGATTTAATATAGATACAGGGGTAACTATATTAGGGTTTGAGAATATTCAATTAGGTAAAAATATAACTTTTATGAAAAATAGTTACATATATGCTCATGATAATGGAGAGTTGATAGTTGGTGATAACTTTACTCTAAATACCAATTCACAATTGGGGGCATCATTTGGAAAAATAGTTATAGGCAAAAATTGTGCAATAGCCTCAAATTGTGTGCTTAGAGCCTCAAATCACAATTTTGATAATCCAAATATTCCATTTAGAGAGCAGGGGCATAGTTATGGAGAGATTATTATAGAAGATGATATTTGGATAGCATCTAATTGTGTTATTACACCCAATACAAAGATAGGAAAAGGTTCAATTATTGGAGCTGGTTCAGTTGTAACTAAAGATGTAAAACCATACTCAATTATGGGCGGAGTTCCTGCAAAAATTATTAGACAAAGGAGATAGATGAGGTATTTAGTTACAGGTGGAGCGGGGTTTATAGGTTCTAATATTGCAAAAAAGCTTATTAAAACTGGTCATGAAGTCTATATTATAGATAATTTAAAAACTGGATATTTGGAGAATATTCCAAGTGGCTCAATATTTATAAATGGAGATTTTAGTCAAGATAAAACTATAGAGAGATTAAAAGATATAAAGTTTGATGCCATATTTCATATTGGTGGACAGAGTTCTGGAGAAATTAGTTTTGAAGAGCCTGAATATGACTTAAATACAAATACTCTATCAACTCTAAAACTCCTTCAATACGCTATTAAAACAGATTGTAAACGATTTATTTACGCCTCTACTATGTCAATTTATGGCGAAGATGGAGAAAAAGAGAAGTTTAGTGAAAATAGTAGTAGTAACCCAAAATCTTTTTATGCTGTTGGAAAATTAGCAAGTGAGAAATATCTGGATATTTTTTCTAAAGAGTTTAATATCGAGTTTGTCTCTTTAAGATATTTCAATGTTTATGGTGTTGGGCAGAATTTAGAAAATCTTAAACAGGGAATGGTAAGTATATATCTAAAGCAGTTTTTTGATAAAAAATTTAATAGAGTAGAGGTAAAGGGAAGTTTAGATAGATTTAGAGATTTAATCTATATTGATGATGTAGTAGATATTACAATAGAGGCATCTAAAAATAGCAAATTTACAAATGAGATAATTAATGTTGGAACAGGCAAAAAAACAACAGTTAAAGAGATTTTAGCTCTTATAAAAGAGTATAGTGGAATAGAAAAAGAGATAGTAGTAACTGCTGGAACAAAAGGCGACCAATTTGGAATATATGCAGATAATAGTAAACTTATACCATTTAAAGATGGATTAAAAAAGATGATTGAGTGGATAGATGTCAAATAGTATTGAAAATCATGTTACTATTGCTGAAAGTGCTAAAGTTACCAATTCACATTTAAAACAGTATTCCCGTTTAAAAGAATACTCTGAATTACACAATAGCACTCTAGGAGATATAGCTATATCTCCCAATATTCAATTGTGAATAAATCAGAAATTGGGAAATTCTGCTCCATTGCACACGGCTGTTATATTGTATTGTGGGAGCATAATACTCAAGTTACCACACACTCTTTTTATCTTTATGAGCATAGTGGAAATTTTGTTAAGGGTTATAAGAATTATGATAAAGATAATATAATAACAACTTTGGGTAGTGATGTTTGGGTTGGTGCAAATGCTGTTATATTAAAAGGCATAAATGTCGGAGATGGAGCTATTATTGGGGCTAGTGCTGTAGTCACAAAAGATGTACCTTCCTATGCTATTGTAGTTGGTAATCCAGCTAAGATAATTAAATACAGATATAATAGAGATGATATAATATGGCTTTTAAAGATAAAGTGGTAGGATTTTTCAAGAGAAAAGATAAAAGAGATTATAGAGCAGAATGGATTTTTAGATTTTGAAATTTTTAAAAAATTACTTAAAGATTAAATAGTAAAAATATGAACTATCCAATCCTCTTTGGGTTAGGTAGTTCATGCGGAATTAACTGTCAAGCAGTAAACATTTTAAGATTGCCATACGGATAAAGACTCCATTTTTAACCTGCTCCAACACTTTACATCTATTATCTTTTAACATCTCATCAGATATATCGATATTTCTCATCACTGGACCCGGGTGTAGAAGCATTATATCCCTATTTCCAAATCTCTCTTTTGTAATGCAGTACTCCTTTGCATACTCATCATAATCTTCAAAAATTGGAGCTTTATGTCTCTCTAATTGGGCCCTTAGAGACATAACTATATCAACCTCATCAATAATATATTCCAACTTTTCATACTTCTCTAAATCATTATTAGGCATAAATGGAGTTGGAGCTATAAGAATTACCTTCATTCCCATTCTCTTAAATAGTCTAATTCCAGAACTAGCTACCCTTGAACTAATAATATCTCCTACTATTGCAATAGTTTTATTTTGAAGATTGTCTCCAAACTCCTCTACCATTGTAAAATAATCAAGTAGGGCTTGTGTAGGGTGTGCATAGTTTCCTGCTCCGGCATTAATTACAGAGGTTAATTCCTTATCTGCTAATTTTCTAGGGGTATTATTATACTCATGTCTAATAATAACCCCATCTGGAGCCATTGCACATAGATTTTCAAATGTATCACTTAATGTTTCTCCTTTTTTAGTAGAACTTTTAGCAGGGTCAAGATGAACTACCATTGCACCTAAGCGTTTGGCTGCCACTTCAAATGAACTTCTAGTTCGTGTTGAATTCTCAAAAAAAAGTGTAATTAAGAGTTTATTTTTTAGAAGAGCAGGTGGTAACTGTTTTTTAAAGCTTTTTGCATCTGCTATAATGTTTTCTATCTGCTTATCGGTCAAATCATTAGTATCTATTAGATGTTGCATATACTCCCTTTCTAGTAGTTTTGTCATTATAACTAATAGTTGTAAAAATTTTTGATAAAATCATCTAACCTATCTTCTAAAATCCACCATTTTGTAAAATATGAGTCATAAAAAGGTTTTGTAACTATATTAAAATCTTCTCTATTGAGGTATAAATTAACACACCAGTCAAAATCTATATCTCTACTTTTCAAAGCCTCAATACTTAACATAGTATCATTAATACAACCAAGCTTTGAAGGTGTGACTAAAAGCACCTTAGCATTTAACTCTTCTGCTAAATCTATCATCATATAATCTTTAGTAATTGGTACAAATAGACCTCCAGCCCCCTCGATAATTAAAATATCACAAAGTTTAGATAGCTCTTCTATCTTTTTTTTGATTTTTGCTACTTTTATCTCTTGATTTATATCTGCACAAAATGGTGCAGATGGAAGTGAAAAGGTGTAAGCTGTAATATCTTTTGGGGTTAAAGATTTAAAATTGTTATTATATTTTTGGACTTTTTTTAGTAAAAGTTTGGCATCTTTTGGCTCATTATCTACACCTGTCTCAATAGGTTTACAAACACCTACTTTTATTTTATGTTTTCCAATGTTTTCAATTAGCTTTAAAGTAGTAAAAGTTTTGCCAATATCTGTATTTGTTGCTGTAACAAAAAGTAATTTCACAATTAATCTCCAATCTTTATATAAATTTCTATATAGGTAATTAAATACGATTGTAACATAAAATAAGATATACTTATTTGTATATTATAATTGAGGATTAAGATTGCCAAAAATAGAAGAAGAGATAAAATCGTCGCTGATGTTAGATGAACCTACAAAGTATAAGGTGCTACTGCATAATGATGATTATACAACAATGGATTTTGTAGTAAAGATTTTAATGGCTATCTTCCATAAGAGTATGCTTGAATCTGAACAGATTATGTTAAAAATTCATACATCTGGTAAAGCTGTGTGTGGAGTTTATACTTATGATATAGCCCAAACAAAAGTCTATCAAGTTAAGCAGTTAGCAAAGAGTAATGGGTTTCCACTTCTTGCAACCCTTGAAGAGGCGTAATGCATAACAGAAAGAAAAGGATAAAAAATGATAAGTATAGAACTAAATAATGTATTTAGAGAGTCTGTTCGGTATGCCAAAGAGAATCGACATGAGTATCTCACACTTGAACATATCTTTTTATCTATATTAAATAGTAAAGAGGGGGTAGAGATATTATCTGCTGTTGGTGGTAATATTGAGTATATGAAAGAGTTAACAAAAACTTATCTCCTTAGTAATGTGCCTATATTAGAGCTAAACGAGAAGGGAGAGGTTGACGACCCTTATGAGACTGTAGCCCTATCCCATGTAATGAATGATATGAT
>Ga0256914_1002596_pt1 | contig 14946 bp, 15 predicted proteins | sample HulkmetaG_FD_191571 | JGI IMG/M metagenome (GOLD analysis project Ga0256914, IMG submission 191571) | Hydrothermal chimney microbial communities from Main Endeavour vent field at the Juan de Fuca Ridge, Pacific Ocean - Hulk | ecosystem: Environmental > Aquatic > Marine > Hydrothermal vents ... | reverse complement strand
AACAATTATTATCTTTTTTCAGATTGCCATGACTACTACCAGCAAAAAGGCGGCGATTTATATAAAAACCTTAAAGAAACTTTGAAAAACATTTTAAATAATAATACCGATAAAATAATGGTATTAATTAAAATTAAATTTTATCAAATTTTTCCGGAACCGACTCTAAAAACTATACCGGAGTTTTTAAGATACCAGTTTGATTTATTGTTAAATACGCTAGATGAACCAATTTATTGAATAACTATTCCATGAAATGCAAATTAATATATCAGCGAGTTGATGTAGCCAATGTATTAATAAAAAAATATTTTAGTTATGAAAATATTTTAGATATTACTAAAAAGAAATTAGATCAATTTTCCGAACTTTATCATTTAGTAATTATTGAGCCGTATAAAGTACAAAATATCTACTTCACAATTTCCCCTATTTGGAAACGCCACCTTGCCATTCATTTACCAGAAACCAAACTCATCGTCATGGGCTTTTGCAACTTTCAAAGCCGTAATTATATTGATTTGCTTAACCTGCCAAAAGATTTTAATGCTTACGTGAAAAACGCCTTAACGGTCAGTGAAGACTGGGAAATACCGATAGACGGTGCTGATATGCAAGAATATCTAAAACGCTTTTTTGAAGGGCACGGCACTCAAAGCCTGATTTCTAAATTGAATAGATTGCAGACAACCTTCAATTCTGCTGAAACATTAATCAAAACCGGAGAAGCTACCTTTCAAGAAGTACAAAACGAACTTCTCATACCTTTTGGAAAAAGTGAATGGGATGGATTAATAAAACGCTGGAAAAATTATTATCCCTATTTTGAATATTTGCCTTTCTATCCTCAAATAGAGGAAATTGATAAAATTTTAAAAGAAATTTCTGAATTTTTCACTTGCAAAGAAAATAAATTAGACTTATTTTTGAAATTGAATGGCTCAAAAAAATTAAAAAAAATCACCAAAGATTTATTAGAAATCGATCGACTCTATATTCGGCCCGAAAAATATCAAAGATAATTAAATATGAGCCTTTTGAACTAAACTTCTTATTTTAACATCTGAAAAAGGTCCAATATGAGACCAAACATTCTCATAATTGACGACGACCCTGCTTTTATTTCTAAATTGCGTTTTGCTTTCAAAAATTATCTTTTTAAAAAGGCGCTTTCCTGGCAGAGTGCTACTTCTATATTGAAAAATAATTTTGATCTTATTTTACTGGATTTAAAATTAAATCCAGATTCCGATGAACTAAATGGTTTGGAATATATTAAATATCTGAAAGATGCGCATCCTGATACACCGCTTGTCGTCGTTACGGCTGATGAAGCAACGGATACGGTTGTAAAAGCAATGAAAGAAGGTGCTGATGATTTTTTACGAAAAAGTGAATACGATCTTTTAACCTGGCAAAAAAAATTTGAACTGCTTATTGAAAATAAAAGATTGGCAAAGCAGGTTAAAAATTATGAACAGGAACAGTTCATTTTCATTGGGGAATCGCCCGAAATTTTAGAGATAAAAAATACCTTAAGAATTCTGGCTGAGAATCCTGACATCACTGTTTTAATAACCGGTGAAACAGGCGTTGGCAAAGAAGTAGCTGCTCGTTATTTGCATCAACAAAGTCTCAGGAAAAATGGCCCTTTTGTGGCGGTCAACCTCTCTTCCATTCAAGAAAACTTAATTGAAAGCGCATTATTTGGCCACAAAAAGGGCGCATTTACGGGCGCTAACTATGAACGAGAAGGCTATTTCAGAAAAGCAAACGAAGGTATCCTGTTTTTAGATGAAATAGGGGATATCTCCCCGGAAATTCAAATTAAGCTTTTGCGATTTTTAGATACAAAAAAAATTCAAATTGTTGGTGATGAAAAAGATGTCCAATTGGACGTTCAAATAATTGCCGCAACAAATCAGGATTTAGCAAATTTGGTTAAAGAAGGCAAATTCCGTTCAGATCTGTATTTTAGGTTAAAAAATTTTCAAATTGAAATACCACCATTGCGGACACGCTGCTCGGATATCTCCTTGCTTTTAGATTATTATTTGTCTAAGGCGGGCATTTCCTTGAATGAAGATAATATTGAGAAAAATGTTATCCAAAATCTTCTTAATTACCATTGGCCTGGAAATGTGCGGGAGTTAAAAAATGTTGTCGATAGTATTCTTTTAAAAATGCGCATCTTAAAAAAGGTTAAAATTGATCTAGATTGTTTACCGGAAGAACTTAAAAATTACTCATCCTTAAATGAAAAAGAACTTTCAGATGTACAAACGGAACAGAATGATTTGTTAAAACAACAAGCCGTGACGGAGCTAACTGCAATTGAGCGATCACTTGCAAAGACATTTGGGCAAAAACAGGCAGCCGGCGAATTGTTAAGTATGAGCGCAGATCAGTTGCGTTATCGGGTTTTGAAATGGTGGAAGTTTTTTCCTAAAATTATTGATAAATTTCCCAATATTAAAAGATATTACAAATTAAAAGATTAATATGAAAGAAAACAAAATGGAAATTAATGTATTTTTTGAAGAAATATCTTATCCTGATAAAATATTAAAATTAACAGATGATACTTATAAATCAATAATAATATATATAAAAAATATTTTCCATAAATTTAAAAAATCTAATAAAGAAATAAATTTTATTTTCAAAAGAACGTTTGTAAAGAATGAGCCTAAATATCCAAATAATTCCATTATTATTATTATTACAAAAATGCGGGATTTGCATGAGCCCTCAACATATAATTTTTTTAAGAACAAATTTTCTCGTTTAATTAATGGTAAATTTGATGATAACGGGAAAGTAAACTTTGATAATTATTGTCCTGCCCCTATGATTATGATTGGGCTTGAGGATATTACTGGAATGTTTAAATACTATAAAAATGAAAAGAAATCTAATAACATAACAAAGAAAAAGAATGATTATGTACTAAATTTAGAAAATATAAAAAAAGATTATAAGAAATTGATCGATAGTTTGAATTTAGACAAACGAGTTTTATTTTTTGATTCATCTATATGGCAACGCTACGTACCATTAAATGATGATTTTGAAAAAAGGTTCAAAAATACATTGAATGAAATTTGCTTTTATCACGAGTTAGGGCTTTACAAAACCACTGTAGCGGCTGAATATCTCGAATTCAGGACACGTATGATGTTGAATTCTTACCTTGCTCCCTTGGAGAATAGTCATGCACGAAATATTTCACCCTTTCATTTTCATTCTGAAACATTAATGCGAGAAAGGGCAAAGCAAGAATTTAATAAAATTAATAAAAAAGCGATTTATTGGCATTGCTTATTGGTAGATGATTATACTCAAGTAAAACTTCGAAAATATAAAAATAATAATATAAATAACTGTATTGCTTTCAATAAGAAAGAAATACTTGAAAAAATTTTCAAAGCATTTGATAAACAATTAAGCGAAAAATTAATTCTTAATATACCATGTGAGAATTCAAAGATTGAAAATTCTCAGGAAAGAATAGTGGAAAAATCGATAGAAAAAATGAAACAAGAACGGTATGATATTATATTTCTCGATTATTTACTTGGAGAAAAAAGTGACTCCGATACTACAAGGGAGACAGCAATAGAATTACTTGAAAATATTCAAAACGAGTACATGAAAGATCAAGAAGGGCAGAGCGATTTACTAAAAAAGAAAGGTCCATTGGGACGATTTTGGTTTTTTCCAATTTCTGCGTTTTCTTATGCCATGCTTGACGATGTACGTGAAAAAGGGTTTGGACATCATACAGATTTATGGGAATTGTCCAGCGGAGCCGATCCAATTAATACCCCAAATTTATTTTTGTACAAGCTTTTAAAATTTATGAATCAACAAATAAAAGATGTGGAACATTTTAACCCTAAACATCTTTCTAAAATAAATAAAGAACAAAATAACACTCCAGACTTGTATAGTTTTTTGGTTGAATACTTTGGTGACTCTTATGATGTGGATATTCGGAAGCAAGCTAAAAAATGCTATCCAAATTTTGTAGAAATGCATAGCAAATTTGAAGTGCTTTCAAAGCACAAAGATATAAATGAAAAAAATTTTAGAAATTCTATATTGAAAGTATATTTTAAAGGACATAATGAATCATTTTTTGAACATTTACAACATTTAATCTATTTATTAGCTTATGGCTCAGCAGTACAGGCACCGGCAATGTGGGAAGAGTTCCAATTTATTAAGAATAAAATAGATAAAGATGTTCTTAAGAATAAATTAAAATCCGTTGTAAACAATGTTAGTAAATATATTGTTAATTTGAACCGTTAATAGGAACTTTCTATGAATTATGGAAACTTTTTTAAATTAGATAATTATTCGAATATTGCTTCAGGGCAAGTTGCTTTTAGATATTTACAAGTTAAAAAAAAATCAAATAAAAAAAATTTTCAGGATGTTTTTTATCCTATTTATCTGGTTTTTAATCAACATTCTGTCGATTTTTATCTCCATCAAGGAGAAAATGAAGGAAACGAGGACCAACACATCCACGTTAGAATTTTGCATTTACCTTTATCTCAAAATCTAAGTATCAAGGATACCTTAACAACTATATTAAGAACAAAAGTATATGATGAATTTTACGATTTAGAGAATAATTACGAAGTAATATATGATAAAAATCTGTTAGCATATTGGAATTTAGATGTTTTTTCTCCTAAAGATTATAAAAAGTATAAAAATAAAATAGCATTTAGAAAGCTTATATTAGATTTTCTTTATGATCTCGAGCATTCTTCCGTGTTCAATAATTGTAGACTGGTTGAAGTAGTTGAGGTTAAGTTAAAAGAAAATTTCTTGTTTAATGCAATTGCCGCAAAAGCTTCCTATTATTGGCTACGTACAAAGTTAAATAAAAATAAATTTGATAGAAGATCGTTTGAGATATATGGGAAAAATTTAGTTGTTGCTGAGGAGCAATGGTTAAATACTATTCAGGATAATTTATCTTTAACTCTTTTTCCAAATTCTGGTGGTTGGTTTAAAAATAGTGTAGAAAAGGAAGCAAAGGAGGTTTTATTCTCAAGACGAAATTTTGATAGATATAAATGGAAACATCATTCCATAATTGCCAAGGACTTTGATAAGAGAGATGAGATTCATGTTCTAAGAAAAACGGCTCAATGGTTTACTAGAAGATATAGTATAATTAATGCTATTAAAACAATTACTCAATATAATAAGAATTTTTTACCGGCTTTAATTTTTGTTTTTATTATATCAAATTTATTTTTTATAGATACATTAAAAATAACTTCTTTTACCATTGAGAATTTTATCATTTATATATGTACTTCTTTTTTAAGCTTTATACTTTTAATGTTCATTATTTATTATAAATTAACTTTACCATTATTGGGTCTTTTAATGCCCAGACTGATAATGGCCATATCTTCTGCCTGGCTATTTTTTATTACTTCTGAGGGATTCTGGAAATCATCGTTTGATGTAGATATTATTACAAATTTTAGTGTAATTCTTCTTCTTATTCCTGTTGTTCTATTTATGGGAATCGAAATTTATAATATTGCTCCTGATATTAGCACACCACGGTTAATCCTCAGAGTTACTGGTATTTTAATGATTGGCATGATTTATTCTATATTGATTGGTACCTTGTTTATAAATTTTACGGGTAAAAAAATTTTTGAAAGAAGTGGATATCTTACTACTTTTTATAAGAAGCAATTAATTGCAGACAAAAATTTAGAAATTTCTGAACCTTATAAATTGATTGCAAGTATTTGTGATAGTTCTAAATTTGATAATTATTATAATTTTATAAACGAAAAAGATAGTGTTATAAATGCAAAATTAAATTATATCAAATATAAATTTGCTAAACCGTCAGAAGTTGATACAATTATTAAAAAAAGTAGAAGAATTGAAAAAATAATAATTTATAACATTCATAAAAATTATTTACTCGATAAAGAAAACTTAACTTTTAAAAGTTTTTATGCTGCTTTAATCAAAAATGAAATCATTAGTGGAACTAATCTTTTTTTAGGTTTAAAATGCGTGCAATTTAAATCTTGTAAACTACCTTTATTGCAAAAAATTAATATTGGATTACCATTATTAAAAAAAATTATTATTTTCCCAGGTATGTTGTGTTATGGAGTGATTTATACATTATTTATAGGAATTTTTATTCAATTAATTTTTGAAGAAAAGCCAATAACAGAGCCATTATAATTTGTCATGTAATTACAAGAAATTTGGGGGAGCAGGTTAATGCTTGATACAAGTACTATAATGCTAATAATAGCAAGCTTGACAATTTTGATATTTTTAATTTTATTAAGATATTGTTTACAATTTAGATATTTCCTTTTGGGTAGAAAAATTCATTTGATTATAGTGGATCAAGGGAATAAAACTTTAGTAAATACGGACGAATATAAAATATTCTATTCAGGAGTTACTAAAAAGATTAAAAAAGAAAATGTTTGTACAAATTTTTTGCCCTTTAAAATGTGTAAAAAATTTTATTCTTCTAAAAAGAATGAAGGAATAAAGCTTTATGTCCCTAGAAATAAAGAAACAAATTTATTAATATTAACTAATAAAGATGAAATAATTTATGAGGGAGAAATATCAGGAGAAGACAAAAAAGAATACCTAATACCGATAAAATATGATGACCACTTTAATTTAAAAAGGTTTTTAGATGCTCAAAACCCAATTTATCAATATATATTACATGATTTAAGAGTTAATAAATTACGTGATGATTGGGCCCCTTTTATTTTTCCTATTCTAATTAATCATTCGGACAAAGACGGTTTTGAATTTTTTAAGATTAAAAATGAACAAGAAGCCGAGGATTTTTTTGCGCATCCAATCCTTGGTAAAAGATTAATAGAATTTACCAAGATCGTCTTATCTAGAGATGATAAAATAGAGGAAATTTTTAATAATGACGCAAAGGATATGTTTTATTCTTGCATGACATTATTTGCAAAAATAGCAGGTAAAGAAGAACCTATTTTCATTAACGCATTATCTAAATTTTTTGGAGAAACAAGTAGTACAAACTTTCACAGCTATCCTAAATAGGGCTTCCTTAAAAAGTCTTAACATATTATATATAATGGAATTATTGAGCGTTATTATGTATATTGGTGCAAGGAAAACAGTCAAGTCCAATATTTTGTGTAAATTCCTTCCTAACCAGAAACCAGCGGGGTAACCGGAATGGAGCGTAGCGGAATGAAGGTTAGGTAGTGTAACAGATTTTGTGTAAATAGTGGGAAAGGTCGGTTGCCCTATGCCATAGGCACCACTTCGTGGCGGTGCCCCTTTCTTCCGATGCTGACCGGGCAAATAAACCTCCGCATCTCCTTTGTAATTGTGGCCACGGTACCCTTTGTCCACAAATATTTTTTCCGTGGTATGTCCGCAGATACGCTCCATTTGCGCAATCGATTCCCCTAACGTATGACCATCATAGAGGTTCCCTTGAAAATTCAGCGACCCCACGATAAATCAGACGGAGCGCTGTGGAAGGCACGATCAGTCATTTCAAACAAAAGAATCATTTAGGTAGAAATTATCTGAAAGGACCTGAGGGGGATGGGATTAATGCGATTTTAGCGGCCGGCGCACGCAATTTGAGATTGATATTGCGGTCAATCTCTTTTTTGTCTCAAAAAATATACGGATTTTTATTTAAATTATTAGAAAAATTAGTTGCATTATCCGGAAATAGAAGAAATAGAGTATTAAGATTTGCTTAAGAAAGGCCTAAAAACTGACTTTTTCAGAGACAACTAAATACATGCAGGTATTGGATTCGGAATTTAATTTGAAAGCCTGCAAGACTATGATTGTAGAAGGAAAATTTACTTTAGTACATGCAACAGGCGTCAGATTAAAGGCCTGGAACTGATTTTTGTGAAAGACTACGAGCAGATTTACGATTTGCTGTTTAAGAAATAACAATCTTGGGGTGAATAACAATTTTTAGGAAAAATCCAGAGAGTTAAAATTTTCGCTTGACAGAAAAATTAAATCATCATATATTTAAAACAGATTTTTTAATCATACCATTTAACATCAGGAATTATAAAACATACTAAGGATGGTAAACCATAAAGCCTTAGCAAGAAGGATGGCTGGTGGTTTATTGTTTTTACGAAATTCTTAGAAGAAATTTTGTGATCTTTTTAACCAGATCAAACAGCGCTAAGGTTATTCCTCTAACTTTAAATAAAGTAGATTTTAATCTTTGGTCTTTTTTCTTTAATCTTAAATTTACCTCCCCCCCCCCGCAAATTTGCCTGAAATTTTGCCTTTTTCAAATAAAAGAATTTAAATGCTGTTTTGGTTATGATTATTGGAATACTACTTTTGATTAAAAAGAATTTTAGAACAAATCATATTTTTTATAATTAATGGAGGATATTATGGTAAAATATCAATCAATTATCAAGATTCTAATTATTCTTGTTTTAATATTAATTTCTTTTTCTGTTGCAAGTGACAAAAATCCAAAAAGTGGAGACGCAATTTGGAATGTTACATGTGAATATGATAATGGCTCTTTATCGCGTAAAATATGTACAACAGGTGGAAAATATAGTTGTAGTTGTTCATTAACTGCTCAAGATGATATTGCAACTAATTCAAATCAGTTACAATAACTATAATTGGAACGGCGATGTATATTTTTAATCGCCGTTCTATTTTATAAAAAGGTAAAAATTTTCCGGAAAGGTTTTATATGAAAAGAGTATTAGTGATATTAATTTTCTTATTATTAAATCAATACCTATATGGTAGTAATTATTTAAAAGAATTAAAAATAATAAATTTAGAAGCTTCCGATAGTACATTAATAGATGCCCCATTTAAATTTATTATATACAATAATAAATTGTATATATTAAGTTATTATGCTAATATTTTTGCCGGGATTTACACTATAAATGGGAAGTTAAAAAAAATTTTTGTTAAAGAAGGCCAAGGGCCGAAAAGAATAAGTAATCCAATTGATATAACGATTGTTAATAATAAAATTATAATAGCAGACGGAATGACATTACATTTAAAATGTTTTGATTTAAATGGGAAATACCTTGGATACTATGATGTTACAGATTTTGGATATAAATTAATTGAAGGTACAAGTATAAACAAAATTATACTTTATCATGGACAACCTTCATTTGGTTACAATCCAATAACTATATTTGATTTATATAATAAAAACAAATTAAAAGTAGGCACATATAAACCAATAAATAAAGTTCAATCAAAATTTTTTATTAAAGGAGTATGTACTGATAAAAATAAATATTTTTATGTAGTTTTTGCTAAAGAAAATATAATTTATAAATTTAATTTTAATGGGGATTTAATAAAAAAAATAGAAATACCTAAAAAGGAATTTAATATTAATAATAAAAATGAATTATTAAAAATTAAATATAACTCTGATTTTACAAAAATATTTTTTAATTCACCAAGAATAACAGGAATATTTTACCTTAAGAAATATATAATAGTTCAAATTGAAGAAAATATTTTTAAAAGAGGATTTAGATTTAAAAATAAACTATTATTTTTTGATGAAGATGGAAAGTATAAGTTTAAGATTTCAGATATTCCAAAGAAAATTAGATATTCAGATGGTAATTTTTTATATGCAATAAAAAATATTGATAAAAAGGATATAGAAAAAATAATAAATCCTTCAATTATAAAATATAAAGTTATTGTGGGGGGATGATGAGACTAACAATAGCATATTTAATAATAATTTTATTTGTTATATTTAGATGCAATAAAAGCAAATTTGATGTCAGTATTATTGAAGACTATTTATATTTTGATAAAAATGAAGATTTTATTTTTGTTTATATTAATGATAATGGATGTAATACTTGTAACCTTAATATTTTAAAAAAAATAAAAAAATATAAAAGTAAAAACATTAATAAAAAAGTTATCGGTTATTTCGCCACCCACAATGAAGCATATTGGAAAAGAATTATTAAAGTAATGAATTTAAATTATAAAATATATTATGGTAATTATATAAAAAAATTAGAAAAGAATATTTATTTTGATGGATATTTAATCTTAAACTATGATTCAAAAAATGAATGCTTCGAAGTTCTAAAACCGAGAGTATTTCAAATTAATTGAATCACCTTGTGTATTATCAATACAAAAAGATAAATAATAATAATCAATATTATAATGAATACGCGTTTTCAATTAACTTTAAGGATAGCGTTAGGATTATTCCTTTCCTTTTCCGGTCTGGCAAAGATTATGGATTTAGCGGCCTTTGGCAAAGCGGTTAATAGCTTTGGGCTGCTTCCTTCCAACTGGGTAGTGCTGGTTACTATTGCTATTCCTTATCTTGAACTGATTCTGGGGCTAATGCTACTTTTAAATTTTTATGCCAGACCGGCTTATGTAACGGCCTTAACTATGCTTATTGTTTTTACCGCGTTTTCGGCTTACAAGTATTTTAGCGGCGATATTTCGGACTGCGGTTGCTTTGGCAAACTATTGCAACGCAAAACCGATGAAAAACTATTAATTGAAAACGCGCTATTAATGGTTTTATTTGCCTTAGGTTTTTTAAAGATGAAAGGGACAAAAAATGAGTAATACAAAAAAGTTTTTGATTATTGTGTTTACTGTAATGTTAGTAATTAGCTTGCAGTTCAACACTTCATTAACGCATAAAATGAATAATGGTTTTTCTTTAACGCAGTTGATGGAAAATGTTTTTGTACCAGATGCATATGCAACATTTGGTAACCTAAAGAATTATTACAATTTTTATTTACCATGTTTTGCAAATGGTGAAATGGGAACTTTAGTTGATTGTGATCCTGGCGGCCAGGATTATTGTCGAGAAGAAGATTGCCATTAATTAAAAATATTCTTCCAATGGTTATTAAATTCCATTGGAAGAATATTTTCTGCTCTAATAAATATTAAAAAAATAAATGAGGCCAGTTATGATTAAAATAATATTTATTTGGAGAAATTTACTAATAATTTTATTAATAATTTTAATAAGTTCTTGCAAAAGAACAAAAACAATCAAAAATGAACAAAAATATTTTGTAAATAATGAAAAGAAAATAATTATAAAAGATGAAACTCTAAATATGTCCAAATTCTTTAAAAGTGTAGAGTATAAAATTTTTAATATTCCAGATAGTATAGTTATAGGCGAAATAACAAGTTATTTTAAATTGGGAAATTATCAAATACTTATTGATCATCGATATAGTAAGGCAATTTATTTGTTTGATGAACAAAATAATTTTTTAAAAAAAATAAAAAAACTTGGAGAAGGCCCTGAAGAATATAAAAAGATTGTTAGTAGTTCAATCGATGAAAAAGGAAAAAGAATTTTAATTTTTGATCGAAGAATGATAAAAATTTATTCATTTCCAGATTTTAAATATTTAAAGAGTATTGACGTTAGAGGGAAAGGTGCATTTGCTGATATGATATATTTTGCTAATAATATATATTTATATTCTATATCAAGATTTTCCAATAAATTAGGAATGTTAAGTAGAATTAATATAAATAGTGAAGAAAGTGTAACCTTAATTAGAGAAGTTCCTGAAATTTTAGATAAAACTTCCTGGATTGGGAAAAAACAATTTTCTATTTTTAATGATACCTTATATTTTGTTCCATCTTTTTCAAAAAATTTCTATATTATCGATTCATTAGGTAATATTTCAATAAAATTTAAAATAATTAATGAAGATATTATCCCTGATTATTCAAGGTTTTTAAAAGAAAAGATTAATAAAGTTAAGTTAATTTATAAAATAAGTGACTATTATTCAATAATTTATACTTTGTTTTTAGCTAAACCAGATTTGCTATGTCTAAGCATTCCATATAAGAAAAAACAATATTTTTCATACTCAAATATTAATTCAAATAGTCTAATATTTTATAGTAAAAGGATTAATGATATTGGTAATAATATCTCTACTTATTTTTTATTAGGTAATTTTGTATATAATAATATTAATAGATATGTAGAATCAGTACAGCCTGACGAATTGAATAAAATAATATATAAGATAAAAAAGGATGAAAGAATTAAACAGATGTTATCAGAAAGGAAGCTTACGAATATCCCCGATTCTTTATTGCAAAAATTAGGGCATAAAAAAATACCTATTATATTAATTTATTATTAAATAAAAGGACAGCGATTTTTTTAATATCGTGTCCTGACATATAAATGAAAAATAGAAGTCAAGAATATTTATTATTTGCTGGTCAAAAAATGGAAACTTTATTTGATAAAAAAAAGAGAGTATTTTATATTCTAACCGAATTATTTAATCATATCACCAGAATTTTTTTTATTGAAAAATTTTAATCCATCAGGAAGAATTAAAAAGTAGTTCTAAGGACGGCTTAACAAAACACCTTAGCAAAAAGGATTGCTGATGGTTTATTGTTTTTTCGAAATTCTTAAAAGAAATTTTGTGATCTTTTTAACCAGATCAAACAGCGCTAACGTTTGTGATCTAACTTTAAATAAAGCAGATTTTAATCTTTTGTCTTTTTTCTTTAATCTTAAATTTACCTCCCCCCCCCCGCAAATTTGCCTGAAATTTTGTCTTTTTCAAATAAAAGAATTTAAATGCTGTTTTGGTTATGATTATTGGGAAAACGCATTCACATAGGTTTTGCAGAATTTCTGTACAGATATTTATTCATCTTATTAAAAAGAAAAAATAAAAATGAAAAGTTTTATCCAAACTAAGCGTTTTCAATTAACTTTAAGGATAGCGTTAGGATTATTCCTTTCCTTTTCCGGTCTGGCAAAGATTATGGATTTAGCGGCCTTTGGCAAAGCGGTTAATAGCTTTGGGCTGCTTCCTTCCAACTGGGTAGTGCTGGTTACTATTGCTATTCCTTATCTTGAACTGATTCTGGGTCTAATGCTACTTTTAAATTTTTATGCCAGACCGGCTTATGTAACGGCCTTAACTATGCTTATTGTTTTTACCGCGTTTTCGGCTTACAAGTATTTTAGCGGCAATATTTCGGACTGCGGTTGCTTTGGCAAACTATTGCAACGCAAAACCGATGAAAAGCTGCTCATTGAAAACGCACTATTAATGGCTTTATTTGCCTTAGGTTTTTTTAAGATGAAAGGGACAAAAAATGAGTAATACGAAAAAGTTTTTGATCATTGTTTTTACGGTAATGCTGGTGATTAGCTTGCAGTTCAACACTTCATTAACGCATAAAATGAATAACGGTTTTTCTTTAACACAGTTGATGGAAAATATTTTTGTACCAGATGCAACAGCAAGTACTATTACTAACTTATGTACAGAACATATAGCAAGATATCATTGTTTAGAAACAGGAACTTTCTGGGTATGTATTTTTGATTGGATTCCTACTAATTATTGTGATGAAGATTAACAAAAAACCAAAAGATGAAGGATTATTTAATCCTTCATCTTTTAACAATAAAAATAGAAACATTTAAAGGAGAAAATAATGATTAGAAACTATTTTATATTGATAATCGCATCATTGATAATTTTCATTAGTTGTTCAAAAAATAATGAAAATAAGATTGAAGAAAAAAAACAAATTAAATTAGATTGGATGATATTTAAGAATTCATATGTAATAAATAAAAAATCGTTTTTAAATTCTCCTTTAGATTTTGTTATTGATAAAGATAATTTGTTTTATTTTTCGGATATATATTCTAGAAAGATATATCGTACAAAAAGACCTTTTTCAAAATATGAGCAAATTGGTAGAAACGGTCAGGGGCCATTTGAATATATAGTACCGTTTAAATTATTTATTTATAAGGATAAATTATTCTTTTCAGACATGAGTAATGGATTTTTAAAATATATTTATACTAATAAAGAAATGAAAAAAATTGAAAATGCTACAGAATATTTTATAAAAGGAGCAAAAAAATTTGTACTTGATGAAAAGTATATTTATACGTTAAATACATTTAACAATCCGAGACTGAACATTTATTCAAGAAAAAATGGGACATTAATAGATAGTCTTATTAATCTTGATAATTTTTATTATCAAATAAACTTAAAAGTTGATGGTGGTAATATTGTAGAAGATAAATTAGGTAATATATATTTTTCCTGTGTGTCTCCATATATAATTTTTAAAATTGCAAAGAAAAGCAATAAAAAATTTGAAGTTGTAAGTAAATGGAATCTAGAAAAAGGAGAATATTTTATTCCATGGACCAGGAAAAAAGATAATGAATTGAATCGAATACACAAAAGAGGTGAAAAATGGAAATTGCTTAATTCTTGTACAAGAGTAGATGATTTGTATTTGATTACCAATAAAAAGGATCAATATTTATTGTCTTATCTTACTTCTGGAATCAATAGAGAAAATGAACTAAATATTTATAATATTATTTCACTTGAGGGGAAAATAATAAAAATTTTTAAAAGTAAAAATTTAAAACTAATTGGTGCTTATAAAGATAAATTATTTTTTATTAAAAAGGATGTAAAAAATAATTATTTGGAAGAGTATAAAATAAAATTTTAGAAGATTATTTTTTAATAAATATTTGTTATAGAAAAAGCAGGCAAAATCGCTAAAAAAATACAAAATAAAAAATTTAATAAACAATAATCGTTTTTCAATAATTCTAAGAATTGTCTTGGGATTATTTCTTTCTTTTTCCAAGCTGGTCAAGATTATGGATTTAGCAACATTTGGCAAAGCAGTTAATAGCATTTGGCTGCTTCCTTCCAACTGGGTAGTGCTGGTTACTATTGCTATTCCTTATCTTGAACTGATTCTGGGTCTAATGCTACTTTTAAATTTTTATGCCAGACCGGCTTATGTAACGGCCTTAACTATGCT
>Ga0256914_1002595_pt1 | contig 14949 bp, 17 predicted proteins | sample HulkmetaG_FD_191571 | JGI IMG/M metagenome (GOLD analysis project Ga0256914, IMG submission 191571) | Hydrothermal chimney microbial communities from Main Endeavour vent field at the Juan de Fuca Ridge, Pacific Ocean - Hulk | ecosystem: Environmental > Aquatic > Marine > Hydrothermal vents ... | reverse complement strand
GCTGTTCAGAAATACATGGAACAGAACTGGAACAAGGAGGAAGAGGATATCGAGGATGCCAAGATGCCCGAGCTGCTGAACAAGACAGCGGCCCTCCAGTTCTGGGATGCCGTGGAACAGTTCAAGCAGCATTTCCCGTACCGGGAAAATGCCAAGAAGGCCGCGGCCAAGGGTGACTGGTACAATGCCTTCCTCAACGAGGAGATGGCCTGGCAGTACCTGGTCAAATGCGCCAGCCGGGGTATCTTTGCCAAAAAGATCGTGGACGGCGAGTAACCGTTTCAGCCGACGGCCTGCCGGGTGGCGGTGCAGCCGCCACCCGGCTCCGGCTGGAGAACAACGTGTAAATAGTGAAATGCGAGACAGGAACATGGACAGTGATCTTTCCCTGAGCCTGCCTGTTTCGCATTTTGTTATTTGCCCCGTTCTGAACCGGAGACAACATCAGCGTTTATCAAGGTGATCGATCTATGAAGCAGCATATCGTTTTTCTGACTCTTTTCCTGATCTCCACAGCCATCCTGACCTCCTCGCCGGCCTCTGGCCGCGACTGTGCGGAGCTGTATGTGAAACTGACCTGCCACACCTGTCATGGTCCCGAGGGAAGGGGCATGATCAGGACCGAGACCAAGGAGAAATACTACCTCAAGAAAAAGGCCATGTACCGAAAGATGGTCCAAGAGGGCATGCCCGTGGAAAAGGTCATGAAACTCAAGCCGTTGTACAAGAAAAAATTCACAGACAAGGAGAAATTCATCCAGGCTGTCGAGGAACTGCTGGGCAAGGAGGATACGGAAAAGTACATCGACACCATCATCAAGATCGGCGGACGGGTCTACTATCACAAGGGCGATCCCATCCCGGGCTTTGAAACCTATCCCAGGCATGCCGGGAACCAGAAAATATATCTCTTCCAACAGATGAAGGACATTCTCGAAAACCGCCGCACCAATGGCAACAGCGAGGCCATGCGGGGTATCCAGCCCTATCTGGAGAATAACAATATCACCGACGACGACCTGATGTGCATTGCTGAATACCTTTCCAATATAAAAGATTAAGGCCGATTTTCCAGGATTGAACGACAAGAGGAGGGAAAGAAATTGACACGGAATCATTTCGCGATGTCGCGAGCAATCACGGCCCTGGTACTGTCTGTCCTCATCCTGAGTGTACCCATTCACTCCGCCTTTGGCGAGGACAAGACCTTGAGTCCCGAAGAGATGCGGCGGGCGGCGGCGGCCAAGGCGGCGGCCCTGGCCAAACCACCGCCAGGCGGCAAGTGGAAGGCCACTGCAGAAGAGGCCCTGGAAGCCCTGAAGCTGAAGGGCGACGTTGAGGAAGGTGAAGAGATCTACACCGTCTGCGCCGCCTGCCACCAGCCCACGGGCTGGGGCGATCCCCTGGGCGTCTTTCCGCAGCTGGCCGGCCAGCACGTCACGGTCCTGATCAAGCAGATCGCCGACATCCGGGCCAAGAACCGGGACAACCCGACCATGTACCCCTTTGCCATGCAGATCGAGGGGGCCCAGGATATCCGGGATGTCTGTTCCTACATCCAGACCCTGAAGATGAATCCCAACCCCAGGGTGGGACCGGGAGGCCCGTCCTTCATCCTCTCCAACATGCGCAAGGAGGTGTGGCCCATCTCCCTGGACAGGCTGCAGGCCAAGGTTGGCGATGAAAACTTCAAGAAACTCAAGACACTGGAAGAAAAGGAATTCAAATCCAAGGAGGAATTCCTGGCTGCGGTGGCCAAGGCCATCGGTCCTGAGGAACTGAAAAAATACCAGGACGTCATTCTCCATCACGCCGACTGGAGTAACGATCTGGAGCATGGGAAGAAACTGTACGAGGAAAACTGCGTCCGCTGCCATGGTGACCATGGCCAGGGCAACTGGCGGGATCCGCAGCCCAAGGGGTCTGGCGAGGAGGCAAAGGCCGACTCCTCCAAGAAGATGGAGCCCGGCTATTTTCCGGTGCTGGCCGGCCAGACCTATCTCTACCTGCTTCGTCAGTTCAGCTGGATCCAGATCGGCAAGCGGCGCAATGCCAACCCGGACATGATCCGCCAGATCGAGAAGTTCTCCTTTTTTGACATGAAGAGCGTGGTCGACTATGCCTCCCGCTTCAAGATGCGGGAAGGCGACTGGATGGAAGTCGGCACCGGCGAGGATGAGGAAGGCTGGGATCTTGGGGGCGAGAAAAAGGAAGAGGACGACATCCCGGTTCATCTGCGATGAGGTGATGCCGGTATTCCGAGGAGGTTACACATGAACAGCAATATACGCAAACGACTCCTGCTCAGCAACATCCTGGCCCTGATCGCCCTGGCCTTGCTGGTGGGAACATATACCCTGAAGCCGTTGTTTGAATACCACGATCCGGTGGCCATGGACGAGGAAGACGCTGTTGAGGAAAACGAATCCTTTCAGCCCTTCGAATTTCTCATTCCAAAGGACACCCCATATTACGAGGCGCCCGAAAACCTGAAACCCTATGTGGGGGACAAGATCTATGAGTTTCACCCCACCGGGTTCTACGCCTACCTGATCGGCGCCCGGACCATGCCGGTCTGGATGGTCTCCCTGGAGGCGCCCCAGTATCCGAAAGAGGCCTTTCCGGACGGCATTCCGGTCTTTTTCCATTTCACCGAATGGAGCGGCAAGGCCAACGAGATGAACACCATCAACCACTACATCGGCATGGATCCCATGGACGTGGGCGCAGTGACCACCAGAAAGGTCATTCCCTTCGTCTTCTTGACCTTTTTCATCATGCTGATTGCCTACTTCTTCTACAAGGGGCCGGGCTGGTGGCTGCTGGCCATGATTCCGGCCATGTTTCCATGGCTCTATCTGGGGTTCTTCGCCAAGTGGCTCTACTGGTTCGGGCACAACCTGCATCCCTGGGGGGCCTTCAAGGTCAAACCGTTCATGCCCACGGTCCTGGGTGACGGCAAGGTGGCCCAGTTCACGACCCATTCCTATCCCACGGTCGGGTTCTATTTTCTGCTGGCCATTTTCGTCCTGCTCACCTTTTCGGTGCTCATTCGACGGAAGGCCATGAAAGAGCTGGCAACGTCCCTATAGCGCGCCTGGATGTCGGCCATAACCATCCTGCTCCCCATACCGGTGGCGGCCCTGCTGGTCGCCACCTTCTCCCTGGCCGTGGCTGCCGCACCACTTCCTTCGTTGCAGGACCTGGTGAACCAGACCCCGGCCGGGGAAGAAGTGGCGCTTCAGCCGGGCACCTACCTGGGCCCGGTGGTCATCGATAAACCGGTCATACTGGACGGCCGGGGAAAGGTAACCATCGACGGCCAGGGACAGGGAACAGTGGTGGTGATCAAGGCTGATGGTGTGGTACTCAGGAACATGATCATCACCAACTCCGGTGGCAGCCATGACCAGGTGGATGCGGGTATCCATGTCCGTTCCTCGAAAAACCGGATCATCAACAATAGAATACACAACACCCTGTTCGGCATCGATCTCCAGGAGGCCCATGACAACGAGATCATCGGCAACGAGATATCTTCCCAGGACCGAAGCCTCGGCCTGCGGGGCGACGGTATCCGCTGCTGGGCCGGACACCGGAACATCTTCCGCAAAAACCGGATCCACGACTCCCGCGACATGGTCATCTGGTATTCCAACGACAACGTCATCGAAGACAATGAAGGCTGGAACAACCGCTATTCCCTCCATTTCATGTACTCGGGCGGCAACACGGTGCGGCACAACACCTATCACCACAACACGGTGGGGATCTTTCTGATGTACAGCCGTGACATCCTGGTGGAGGGCAACACGGTGCGCTACTCGCTGGGCGGTACCGGAGTGGGCATCGGCCTCAAGGAGGCCGACAACATGACGGTCCGCAACAACGAGATCGTCTACTGCACCTCGGGAATCTACTTCGACCTGTCACCCTTTCAGCCGGAAAAGTTCAACTTCATCCTGGCCAATACCGTTGCCTACAATATCGTGGGGTTTGACTTCAACTCAACCATTGCCCGCAACATCATCAAGGGCAACGCCTTCATCGACAACCTGGTGACGGTCAAGGTGCGCGGCAACGGCGTGGCCAGCGGCAACATCTGGGAGGGAAACTATTACAGCGATTACCAGGGATTCGACCGTGATCGCGACGGCTACGGCGATTTTGTCTTCAACTATGATGTCTACCTGGACACCCTGTGGATGGACAACGACTGGATGCTTCTCTTTGCCGGGTCGCCGGTGGTCTCTGTCCTGAACCTGCTGGCGAAGCTGGCCCCGATCTCGGAACCGCGTCGGCTGTTCACGGACCGGAAACCGGTCTTCTCGTCCCGGGATCCCCTGCTTGGCTCGGCTGAGAACCTGGCCTACACGCTGCCCGAGATCGACATCCACGAGGAGGACGAGGAAGAGGTGCCGGCACGGTTTTCCGAGGCCGACGAAGAGGACGAGGAAAACGAGGAGCAGCTGCCCCTCCCCAATCCCGGTGATGCCAACTACAACCGCTATTTCTACAGGCAATGATCGAGATCACCCGCCTCAGAAAACAGTTCGGCAGGACAACGGTTTTGAACGACATCAGCCTGCAGATCGGCAGGGGAGACCGTATCGCCCTGATCGGGCCCAACGGGGCCGGCAAGACCACCCTGATCCGCTCCATCCTGGGACAGTACGTGGTCAACGGCGAGCTGACCATCTTCGGCAAGGAGCCGCGGCAGCACCGGGAAGAAATCCTGGACAGGGTGGGCTATGTCCCTCAACTGCCCCCTCCCATCCAGATGAGCGTGCGGGAACTGGTCCACTTCTCGGCCTCCATATCCTCCCGGTCCACGGTGGAGGAGATCGGTCGACAGGCCGAGGCCCTGGGCCTGGATATCGACCGGAACAGCAGAAAGTCGTTTCAGAAACTCAGTGGCGGCATGAAGCAGAAGCTGCTCATCGCTCTGGCCCTGGCCGGCAAACCGGACGTCCTCATCATGGACGAGCCGGCCGCCAACCTGGACCCGCAGGCCAGGCAGACCTTTTTTCTCAGGCTGCTCCAGGCCATGACCGAAACCACCATGCTGCTCTCAAGCCACCGGGTCGACGAGATCAGCGGCCTGGTCAACCGGATCATCGAGATGGATCATGGCCGGGTCATCCAGGACGAGGTGATCGATGCGGCCATTCTGGGGGAAACCATGCTCCACTGCCGGGTCGTGCTGACCAGGCCCCACGAGGCAGCGGACCGGCTGTTTGCGGAGTGGAATTTCAGCAAAGTGAATGGAGAACCGGTGTACGAGGGCGGCTTCATCGGTACGGAAAGGTTGCGCTTCCTGACATCTGTTTCCCATTTCGCCAATCACATCAAAGAGCTGAGTATTAACTGACATGCAGACCCTTCTTCAGGTAACCCTGGCGGATTTCCGCGAATCGGTACGGGCCAAGTGGTTTCTGCTCTACAGCCTGATCTTTGGCGGGGCCATTGTCCTGCTGTTCGTGCTCGGTGTGACCGAGTCCAGGGTTCTGGGGTTCACCGGCCTGAGCAGGCTGCTGATCACCTATATCCAGCTCTGCGTCGCCATCCTGCCCATCATGATCCTCATCTCCACCGTGCGCAGCGTGGTGGGTGACCGGGAATCCAACATCCTGGAGTATTTTCTCTCCATGCCCATTTCCCTGGCCAGTTACTACTGGGGCAAGATCTTTGCCCGCTTCTTCCTGATCTTCATTCCCATCTCCCTGGCCCTTGGCGGAGCGATCCTCTGGGGACGGATCAAGGGACTGGGGGTTCCCTGGCACGTGGGCGGCTACTACAGCCTCATGCTGGGTATCCTCTCCTGGTGTTTCCTGGGAATCGGCATGTTCATCTCGGCCAATGTACGGAAGCAGGAATGGGGCCTTGGCCTCTCCATCCTGGTCTGGCTGGTCTTTCTCCTCTTCATCGATGTCATCCTCATCGGCCTGATGATGCAGCAGCAGATCAGGGAGAGCGTCATCGTGACCATTGCCCTGCTCAACCCGGTGATGGTCTTCCGCACCGGGGCGGTCCTCCTCTTCGATCCGGAACTGACCTCCATGGGACCGGCCTCCTACGTGATCCTGGACAACCTGGGCTATGGCGGATTCCTCGCCTACACCCTGCTCTATCCCCTGGCCCTGGGCTGGCTTTTCTCCTGGCTCGGTTATCTCCGTTTCAGACGGGGCGACCTGGTGTAAGGCGGGAGGACACAGACCATGGTCACCAGGTTGTTGCACAGTTCCGGTCCTGCCCTGCTTCTTCTCGTCTGTCTGCTCGCTGGCTGCAGCGGCGGCAACGAGGAGCAGCTGCCGGTGGAGTTTGTCTGGGACCGGGTGGCCTGTGAGCAGTGCAGGATGGCCCTCAGCGACCGGCGCTATTCGGTCCAGGTGATCGACGACCGGGGCAGGGCCCACTTCTTCGACGATATCGGCTGCGCCATCCTCTGGCTGCCGCGGCAGCCGTGGAAAGACAAGGCCAGGATCTGGGTCAACGACGTCAATACCGGCGAGTGGATCGAGGCGACAAAGGCCAACTGGATCTACGGTGATCCGAAAACGCCCATGGGCTACGGTTTTGCCGCCACCATGCAGCCGGTGGACAGGCCGATGGATTTCCAGACCGTGGTCAGGATGATGCTGGCCGGCCAGCACCTGGCCAACGAGAACCTGAGCAGACATCTGGGATCTTCCGGAACAGATCCGGCAGAGACAACCGGAAACCCGAGCCCTGGTGAGGAACAATGAGCAAATCCGGACAACCTTCTCTGACAAGACGGGGCTTTCTGAAGACCTCCACCGTGGTGGCGGTGGGCGCTGCGGCCGGTTTCGGCGGCCTGAGCGTGCCGCTGCTGAAAAAAGACCGGCTTCTCCTGCGGCCGCCCGGCGCCCTGGACGAGGACCTCTTTCTCGCTTCCTGCATCAAGTGCGGCCAGTGCCTGCAGGTCTGCCCGCCCCAGGTCATCCGCCTGGCGGATATCTGGCAGGGATTCGGCATCGGCACCCCCTACATCGTTCCCAGGGAAGGCGGCTGCATCCTCTGCAGCGGCCTTCCCTGTGTTCTCGCCTGTCCCACCGGTGCCCTGGACCACCACCTCTCCCTGGGCAAGGATGCCGAGATGGGGTTGGCGGTGCTCTCCTCTCCGGATACCTGCCTGGCCGGCAAGGGAGTCAACGACCTGGTTCACCGGCTCGAACAACTGCGCCGGGATGACCAGGCAGGGATGGACATGGCCGAGCTGCAGGATATCGTGACCGGTTGCGCGGCCCGGCTGAGCCCGGAGGAAAAACAGGTCTGGCAGGATCATTTCTCCCTGCCGGAAATCTCCGAGCAGACCCTGCCCGAGCTGGTCGCCCGGTTCAAGCCAGAGGATATCGACTGGCTCGGCGAGTTTCTGGCCTCTTCCAGCCTGGCGAAGACCTCCTGCCGGGTCTGCCTCGACACCTGTCCCATCCGGGAGGAGCAGCCCATCGTCTTCACACCGCACAGGGAAGGCGGTCCCGGGGCCTTCCTGCCCTCGGTGCAGAAAACCTGTGTCGGTTGCGGAGTGTGCGAGGAAAAATGCCCCACAGCACTCCCTTCGATCACCATCGTGCCCCGGCTGAAGTGGTCTGAAAACGGGACAACCAGGCAAGAGGAGGACGGTGCAGCATGAAGAATCAATCCACGCAGACAGCGGCCCGGCCGACAACCGGGGTGAGAAGCTACAAGGGGGCCGGCCTGCGCTCCCGCAACACTCCGCAGCCCGGACACCGGAAAAACAAATGGCGCATCATCCGCTGGACGGTCCTTCTCTCCATCCAGCTCCTCTTTTTCGCCTCCTTCTATATCGATGTCCAGATCCTGGAGGGCACCCTGAGCGGCTCCAGGCTGCTGGGCTTTCACCTGATCGATCCTCTGGCGGCCCTGCAGCTCATCCTGGCCAGCAAGATCATCATGGTCAACCTGATCATCGGTGTAGTCACCATCTTCATCATCTACCTGATCTTCGGCGGCCGCTCCTTCTGCTCGTGGATCTGCCCCTATCACTGGCTGGCCGAACTGGGCGAGATGGTGCACATGAAACTGAAAAAGAAAAAGATTGTCAAAAATCATGTCCTTGATCGCAATATCAGGTATTATTTCTATGTCATTTTCCTGGCACTGGCCTGGATAACCGGGTATACGGTCTTTGAAACCATCAACCCGGTAAGCATCATCAGCCGGTCCGTGGTCTACGGGCCGTCCTGGATGCTGCTCTGGGTGGCGGTCCTGCTGCTGTTCGAGATCGTCTACAGCCGACGGGGATGGTGTCGCTATTTCTGTCCGGTGGGCGTCTCCTATCAACTCATCGGCCTGCTCGCCCCCCTGCGGATCAAGTGGGACCGGGAAAAATGTTCGAACTGCAAGCGGTGCCAGAGCGTCTGCCTGGTTCCGCACGTGCTCAACGACTGTGTCAACACCGGCAAGGCCGGATATGTGGACTCCTCGCTCTGCACCCGCTGCGGCCGCTGCGTGGATGTCTGCGACGACGAAGCCCTGGGCTTCAGTTTCAAATACCTGGACAAGATTATCTGATGGGTGCCCGTAACCATTGGAATAGCCGTTCCGGACCTGGCATGCGGAAGATGGTGCTCCGGTCCGGCATGGAACATACCGGCAAGAACGTGGTGTCTATCGCGTGCAGCGGAGAACGGCTGACAGGACCGGCGTTCAAGGCGCCCTGATCGCAAAGCAGTACCAAGGCAGAGGAGTATGACCATGACGACAACAGAACAACAAGGCGAGGCCGTAAAGGTAACCCGAAAAAAGTTCCTGAAGATCCTGACCTCGGTGACCATCGGTGGGGCCATCTTCGGCAATCTCTACATGCTGCTGCGTTCCATCCGACCCAATGTCCTCTATGAGCCGCTGAAAAAGATGCTCATCGGCAAACCGAAAAAATACCCGGAAGGCCAGGTGTTTCTGCCCAAGGAGCGGATGTTCGTCATTCGCAAGGGCAACGAATTCAACACGGTTTCCGCTGTCTGCACCCACCTGGGCTGTACGGTCAAGGAAGTGAAGCTGGCCAAGCCGGAAAAGATCACCCTTCCCGACGGCAGGGTGATCGTCCAGGAATGGGAGTACCACTGTCCCTGTCACGGCTCCAAGTTCCGCGGCGACGGCACGGCCTATGCAGGTCCGGCGCCCGAGGATCTGCCGCCCTTTGACATGAAAATCGCCCCGGATGGAGATATTCTCGTGGATGCCGGGAAAAAGGTGGACAAGGATTTCCGTCTGAAAGTCTAAATCGTCTCAAGAGGCCACACACATGTCGCGTTCAAGGAAAACCTCACGATCGATCTTCTGGAGCTGGTCGCCCGCTTCGGGCAGGGAGGCCACCCAGGCAGTGGGATTCAATATCCTCCTGCACTGGTTCCCGGCCAAAATCACCGACCGCAGCAGGTCCTGGGGCTATTCGGCCTGGCTGGGAACGATCTCCCTGCTGCTGTTCGCCATCCTGGCGATCACCGGTGTCATCCTGATGTTCGTCTATGTCCCGTCCGTCGAACGGGCCTATCACACCATCAAGGACGTGGAGTTCGTGGTCTCCTATGGCTGGTTCATCCGCAGGATGCACCGCTGGGCCGCCCACCTGATGGTCGCCTGCGTCTTCCTGCACATGATCCGGGTCTTCCTGACCGGGGCCTACAAGAAATCGCGCAAGAATATTCACGGCAACCGGCCGCTCAACTGGCTCATCGGCCTGGCCCTGCTCCTGCTGACCATGCTGCTTTCCTATACCGGCTACCTGCTTCCCTGGGACCAGCTCGCCCTGTGGGCGATCACCATCGGTGCGAACATCGCCCGCAGCGTGCCGGTCATCGGCGAGCAGATTCGCTTCCTGATGCAGGGCGGGACCATCATCGACCAGAACACCCTGATCATCTGGTATACCCTGCACATCGCTGTCCTGCCGCTGATCACCACCGGGCTGATCGCCTGGCACATGTGGCGCATCCGCAAGGACGGTGGCCTGGCCGCCATCGAAAACATCCCGGTGGAAGAGGTCAAGGGTGACGCCATCCCCGGGAAGACATACACCCTGATGGGGATCACCCAGGGAGTCCGGCCCACGGTCCTCTATCACCGGATCAAGGACAAGACCGGGCTCTTCGTGCCCACCACCCTGCACAGGATCGGGATCGTCCTGCTCTTTACCACCGCCGTGGTCATGTTCCTGTCCCTGTTTTTCAGCGTCCCCCTGGAAGAGGCAGCCTCGCTGGAATGGACCCCGAACCCGGCCAAGGCGCCCTGGTACTTTCTCTGGCTCCAGGAGCTGGTGACCATCACCACGGTCCGGGTACGCGGCATCACCCTCAACGGCGGTTTTGTGGGCGGGGTCGTCATCCCCGGCCTGCTGGTCCTTCTGGCCGCGGTCTGGCCCTACCTGGACCGCTCGCCGGACTCCACGGTGGGCGTCTGGCTGCCCAGAAAGCGGGTCATCCAGAATACGGTCTTCCTGCTCATCATCATCGCCATCGGTGTCCTGATCTTCATCGGTTCGGTCCTCCGCGGTCCCAACTGGGGCATCTACATGCCCTGGGAGGCCTGGCCCCACCATCCGACGATGATCTGAGCGAGAAATTCCGGCAACGAGGTATCAGCCCCTACCCATGGCATGAACAACCTGACAATCGAAGATGAAACTACGTGACGAAAAACTGTTGGTCATCGGCAGCGTCCTGGTCTTTGTCCTGACACTGGGTGTCCTGGTCAAGGAACAGACCGTGGAATGGAAAAAATATCAAAAACAGTTCATCCGGCTGGTGAACGAGAAGCTCGGCCCCAAGGTAGCCGGCTCCGTGGAGCCGGGCCTGCACCAGATCTGGAATTCCAGGCTCGGGGTCACGGACCGGTGCCAGACCTGCCACCTGGGCATCGATATACCCGGGCTGGAGAACGAACAGCAGCCATTCGCCACCCATCCAGACCTGGAATTCTACAAGAAAACGCATCCATTCAAAGACTTTGGCTGCACCACCTGCCATGACGGGCAGGGGTATGCCACCCGGGTCAAGGATGCCCATGGTGAGGTACACCACTGGCTCACCCCCATGTATACCACGGCCATGGCCAGGGAGTACGGGTTTGACGACATCGGCCCCATGGTGCAGATGAAATGTAACCAGTGCCACCGGAAGGACCACCAGACCGAGCGGATGGAGGCCATCAACCTGGCCAAGAACCTGGTGGAGAAGCACAACTGCACCATCTGCCACATCATCGGCGGCCAGGGCCGCACCGTGGGACCGGAACTGACCCACGAGGGGAGCAAGTTTCCGGAAGAGTTCATGTTCGACCGGGTGGAGGGAAAACAGTCCATCCTCAACTGGCACATGGAACATTTCAAGAATCCCCAGAAGGTGAGCAAGGACTCGCTGATGATCAACTTCAGGTTCAGCGACGAGGAGGCCAGGGGGTTGGCCCTGCTGATGATGAGCTGGAAAAAGGACAGCGTGGCTGCCGGTTTTCTTCCCAGTCCCTACCGCTCCGACCTGACCAAACCCAGGCCGGCGCCGACCATTCCACCCGGCAAGGAACTGGACGGGCCCACCATCTACCGGCTCAAGTACTGCATCACCTGCCATGGCGAAAAGGGCCGTTCCACCACCGGCGTCTACCCCTCGCTGGCCGGCCAGACCTACTACTACCTGGTCAACCAGCTCAACGACATCAAGTCCGGAGTACGCAAGTGGCGTAACTCCAACATCATGCAACCGCTGGTCCAGGATCTGACCGACGAGCAGATCGCCGCGGTCTCCAAGTATCTCTCCGAACTCCGCAGGAGTGGAGAGCAGACCGCCCAGGCCAACCAGAAGACGGAAAAGCGCAATGCATCCCCTGAACAGACCCAAAAAGCAGAGTAAGGCGCAGGCCCGGTTGGGGCAGGTCCTGGCCGGCTGGTTCCTGCTGGTCCTGATCTTCGCTGTCCGGACCGGCCTTGCCGCAGAAACGGCGGGACCGGTGAAGGTGCAGCGCAACGACAAGTGCCCTGTCTGCGGCATGTTTGTGGCCAAGTATCCCAAGTGGGTGGCCGAGATCGTCTTCAAGGACGGCAGCTACGCGGTCTTCGACGGCTGCAAGGACATGTTCAAGTACCTCTTCGACATGGGCCGGTACAACCGGGAAAAGACCAGGGAAGACATCGCCCGGATCTACGTTACCGAGTACTATTCCACCCGTATTCTACCGGCCCGGGAGGTGCTCTATGTCCTTGGCAGCGATGTTCTCGGCCCCATGGGGCACGAGTTCATCCCGGTCCAGGGCGAGGAGAATGCCAGGATTTTCCTGTCCGACCACAAGGGAAAACGGGTATTGCGGTTCGACGAGATCACGCCCGAGGATATTCCCAGGTAGCTTCGGGCGGCGACAGGCGGACCGGTGAGGCTTGCGGACCGCTGGTATTCTGAACCATGAAACACAAGATCTTTTCCGGAATCATTGCGCTGGAGCTGATCCTGCTGGCTGTTCTCCTGATCATCGGCAAGACAGCGCTCCAGCCGGAAGAGGCTGAAATCACCTCCAGGAAGAACCTGGTTTCCGCGCTCATGCTCACCGATTTCTCGGTCTGGACAGAGGCCCACTACACCAGGCACCCATCCCAGACCGATCTGTTCACGCCGTTCCAGGATTTTCCCGCTGCCATCGAACATTTTCCGGCCGGATCGATCATCGCCCCGGGCCGATCCGGAACTGCCACCAGGCTCGAGTTTCGCAGACAGTACCCCTCCCCATGAACCGGCACGCCAAGATCCTCGAATACGCCCTGTCTTCCCTGCTGCGAAGAAAATACAAGAACCTCGGCCTGGTCGTCGTCTTCAGCCTGGTGATCGCCATCCTTTCCTCGGTCCTTTTTTTCACCGACTCCCTGCGCAGCGAGGCCACCGCCATGCTGGCCGCCGCTCCCCAGCTCGTGGTCCAGCGGCTGTCAGGAGGCCGGCACGACCTGATCCCGCTCGCCTATGGGGAAAAAATCCGCAGGATCCCCGGGGTGGGCAAGGTCGTGCCCCGCTACTGGGGCTACTATTACGATTACCTGACCAGGGGCAACTATACCCTGCTGGCCGTGGACCAGGACCGCCCTGACCTGCAGCTCCTGGAGGGCAGCCTGCCCACCGCTGTGGGAGAATGCGCCATCGGTGAAGGCGTTGCCAGGGCAGGGATGATCGGCCTGGGCGGCTACCTGGTCCTGGCTGACGGCCGGGGCCAGTACGCGGCCCTGAAGATCCGCGGTATCTTCTCTGCCTCCTCCAACCTGCTGACCAATGACCTGGTGGTCATGACCAGGGAGCAGTTGCTGCAGATATTCTCCCAGCCGGCCGACCTGGCCACCGACCTGGCGGTCCAGGTCTACAACGAGGCCGAGACCGCCCTGATAGCCAAGAAGATCAAGCTGCTGCTGCCCGACGCCAGGCCGATCACCCGCGGCGAGCTGATCCGGACCTACGAGGCGGTGTTCAACTGGCGCAGCGGCATGGTCCTGACCATGTTCTTGGGAGCGCTGGTCGCCTTCTGCATCCTTGCCTGGGAAAAGGCTGCCGGCCTCAGCGCCGGTGAAGGCCGGGAAATCGGCATCCTCAAGGCCATTGGCTGGGAAACCGGGGATATCCTGGAGCTGAAATTCTGGGAAGGCATGGCCATCTCCCTGACCTCCTTTCTCACCGGTCTGCTCATCGGCTATGTGCATGTCTTTTTCCTTGGCGCCGTCCTGCTGGCACCGGCCATCAAGGGCTGGTCGGTCATCTTTCCCCGCTTTGCCCTGAATCCGGACGTGAGCCTGTACCAGATCCTGGTCATGCTCGTCCTCACCGTGGTGCCCTACACGGCCTGCACCATCGTGCCGTCCTGGAAGGCGGCCATCACGGACCCGGACATCGTCATGCGGGGCTGAAACCAGGAGAGCGGACAAGAGACCATGCCGGAACCGATCATTGTCACCAGGGGGGTATCCAAGATCTTCAATCCCGGTCAGCCAGACGAGGTCGTGGCTCTCAACGATGTCTCTTTGGAAATCGGCCAGGGCCTGGTCACCGTCATCCAGGGACCCAGCGGTTCAGGCAAATCCACCCTGCTCAGTCTCCTGGGGTGCATGTCCAGACCCAGCATGGGGCATATCCTGGTCGGCGGCAAGGATGTCGCCAAGTTGCCGGAACGGTTTCTCACCGAGATCAGGCGCCGCACCTTTGGCTTCATCTTCCAGCAGTTCAACCTCATCCGGGGCATCACGGTTCTGGAGAACGTGATGCTGCCGCTCTATCCCCTGGACACCCCCCTGACAGAGATCGGGCGGCGGGCCGTCTCCATCCTGGACAGCCTTGACATCCTGTCCAAGAAGGACGTCAAGGTCCAGCACCTTTCCGGCGGTGAACAGCAGCGGGTGGCCATTGCCCGGGCCCTGATCAACGAGCCGCGGATCATCCTCGCCGACGAACCCACCGCGCACCTGGACACCAGGCTCTCCGGAGAGCTGATCGATATCCTCCAGGAGCTGAACCGGAACGGCAAGACCATCGTCATCGCCACCCACGATCCCATGGTAATCGAAGCCCCTCTGGTGGACACCATCGTCAGCATGCGGGACGGAACCGTGCAATGATCCTCCATCCAGGCATTCTCTCGCTTCTCATCGGTACCTGCATCGTGGTGGCGATGATCCTCTATGCCTCGTTCCTTGGGATACGGATCATCCGCCACTGGGACATCAACTCCGCCTCCATGCAGCAGCTCGAACTGGAACGGAAGACCTACCTCATCTCCACGGTGATGAACTTTGTCCTGGGGTTCGAACTGCTCTCCACCTTTCTCTTCATCTACACCGTGGACGCCATCCACGAGACCTTTGTCGGCGCCATGTGCGCCACCGGCTCGCTCAACGCCAATCCCGTCGGCTGGTACGCGCTCTACACCAAGATCCTGATCTTTTTCCTA
>Ga0256914_1002594_pt1 | contig 14950 bp, 12 predicted proteins | sample HulkmetaG_FD_191571 | JGI IMG/M metagenome (GOLD analysis project Ga0256914, IMG submission 191571) | Hydrothermal chimney microbial communities from Main Endeavour vent field at the Juan de Fuca Ridge, Pacific Ocean - Hulk | ecosystem: Environmental > Aquatic > Marine > Hydrothermal vents ... | reverse complement strand
GGTTTTTTTTTTTTCTCTCTCTCTCTCTCTCTCTCTCTCTCTCTCTCTCTCTCTCTCTCTCTCTCTCTCTCTCTTATTGTACTGATGATTCCTGTGTCTCTTTTGTCTTTTACGAGATAGTGTTCGATGGAGAATGTGTTCTTTTCTGCTTTAAAGAGGATTGCCATATCCACGCCCAGATACTTGCTGAGTATCTCTGGTAGCCCTTTTAAGAACCTGCTTTCGCTCTTTACCTTTGTTGAGAGCTTGTTTATCTGGTAGAGCGTGTTGTATATCTTGGATTGCAGCTTCGTTATCTCCTGTTGTTGTGCGAGCTTCCTGCGGAGCTGTATCCTCCTTAAGGCAGAAGAGGCCTCTGCCTGTATCTTTTCCAACAGATATAAGTGCTCCTTTTTGAAAGAGTTGCTTGAACTGTCGTGTATTAGCAAGATGTACTTTAGCTCTTTGTCCGATAGTATCGGTATGGAACACGCCGAGCGGACTCCGAAGTGCAATTGCTCCTTTCTCCAGTACCTCATGCCTTCGTCTTCGTATATGTCCGTTAGAAGGGTTATCCTTTTGGTTCTGTAGGATCTGGATACCGTGCCCCTGCCGTAGGGCTTCTTTGGGTCAATCCCTATGAGCGTGCTCTTCAGTGCTTTCTGAAGCTCTTTTGACTTTGACCTTGTGTACTTTATCCTGTAGAGTTTCGTTTCTTCATCTACATATCCTATGGTTGTTGCGTAATATCCGACGACATCTACCAGGACATTGCAGATCCCTGATATGAGCTCTTCTTCGTCTTCCGCCCGTGCTGCGAGCTGAGTCAGTTGGCTCAGTGCAAAGAACAGCTTCCTGAACGATTCTTCCTCTCTCTTGTCAACGATGATCATAAGGGTAAGTATGTCCTCTCCGTAGTGGATGCCGTGGATAAAGGCCTCTGCTGGGACGAGCTCTTTGTTTTTGGTTTTGATGAAAATGGGTTTATATTCTACCGATGCCGTGCCTGTGGGCTTCTTTTCTTTGAACTCTACGATCTCTTCGATGGCTTTCCCTATAAGCTCTTTTCTGTTGTATTCGAGGAGGTCTGCGAGGTACTGGTTGGCAAAGACGATCTTGCCTTTGCTGTGGGTTAGGGCACCTACCGAGGAGGAACGGCTTAACCCCTTTAATATCTCTTTGTAGGCTGACGCGTAATTTATGACGATGTCGTCCAACTTTACCACCTCTGTTACGGTTTGGACCATAAAATAGTATATCATACCTCCTGTGGGGTAGGCAACCTTTAAAGCAAATAAAATGCTTTTTGACTGCTCCCTAAGTGGGGAGTGGAGCAGAAGCGGAGGAAGATAATTCGTTAAAAACTTTTGATGATTTTAAAATATTTGCCAGTTCTGTGTGGTGTGGTATAATATTTCATATTCGTCGTGGATTGGAGGGAACTGTCGTGGAGGAGAAGGTTTACTTTGTCCTTGAGAGGGCGGTGCGTAAGAAGGGCATGTTTAGGTCGCAGAGGTGCACTGTCGTGGTTACTAACCGCAGGCTGATTGTTGCGGTGCTTACCAGACAGATGGAGAAGGAGTGGATGAACGAGGCGAGGAAAAAAGTCAAGGAGAGGTACCAGCAGATGAGGAGTGAGGGCAAAGGGAAGTTTTCCAGCGGTATGGGTGCGGTTATGGAGGCATACAACTTTTACGACAGATACTATGAGATGTCTCCAGATGAGATCCTTTCAGAAAACCCGGAGAACTTCGCTATAGAGAGCTCTCAAATAAAGAAGATACACCTAACGTATCTTGAGATGGATGGAGATTCCGGTGGTAGAGACAGACTTTCCATCAATGTAGTCTGGAGTGGCGGAAAGGAGAACATCAATTACGAGGGCCGGGACATCGTAAAGGAGCTGACGAAGTTTTTTAAAGAGCACTATTCCGGCGTCAAGGTGAGTTCTAATGTCTTTTAACGGGTAGGCTATGCAGGGGTTTCTGCTTTACCTCTTTGCGTTCTTTTTGGGGGCTTCCGTGGGGAGCTTTCTTAACGTCTGCATATACAGATTGCCGCGGCGGATTTCCGTCGTTTCGCCTCCGTCTTTCTGCCCGAACTGTAAGAGAAGGTTGCCGTGGTATGACCTCGTTCCTCTGTTGAGCTATGTTGCTCTGCGTGGTAGGTGCAGATATTGTGGCTGGAAGATATCGGTGGTTTATCCGCTGGTGGAACTCGCCGTTGGTGTGTGGTTCGTGTTCTCTCTGTGGAGATACGGTATCTCTTTAAGGGCTGTTCAGTCTGTTGCGTTCTTCTGCTTTTTGCTCGTGGTTGCCGTGATAGACCTGAAGGATATGATCGTTTTGGATAGTGTGGTCCTTTCGGGCACCGTGGTAGGAGCGGTGCTTTACTCTCTGCTGAGCGGCCTTTCCGTACCATCTGCGTATTGGTACTTCTTGGGGCTCGGCGTTGCCTGGGGTAGTATCTACTTGATAAGGGTTCTCAGCAGGGGTGGTATGGGAGACGGAGATCCTTACATTGCTCTGATGATTGCGGCTTTTCTGGATCTCAGGCTCGTTGGAGTGATGCTGTTTTTTGCGTTCGTTGTTGGTGGTGTCGTTGGAGCTCTGCTGATGCTTATGGGAAGGAAGGGCAGAAAGGATGCCCTTCCTTTTGGACCGTTTTTGGCAGCAGGTGGTCTGCTGGCGTATCTATGCGGGGATTTCATTATCAGGTGGTATGTAAACCTTTTCTCCCTTTAGGAGCTTTCTTATGTTTATCGGTATGTCCTTTAACGCTCTGTAGTACCTCTCCCACGAGTTTATCTCGGTTATGATAACACCTGAGTAGTTGTGCCTCTTTATTATCTTAAATACCTCTTCGTACGGTATCTCTCCCCATCCTATAGGCATGTGCAAGTCCCCAAGCCCCAGCGTTAGCCTGAATGTATCTATGTCTTCAAAGTTGTAGCCGTAAAGGAACGCTGGTTCTCCAAAGTTGTCGTGCACATGCATGTGCACGGTGTACTCCATTGCTTTATCTACCTCTTCCAGGAACTTGTACTTCGTTCCTCTCGTCTTTCCCCAGAAGTAGAGGTGTCCGGTGTCCAGCGTCATGCCGACATTCTCCTTGTTTACTGCCTCTATCAGCTCGATAACGCTCCTTACGGATTGGTACACATTTTCCACCGCAATGACTACACCTTTTTCCTTTGCGTAGTCGGCGAGTTTCTTTAGGCTCTCGATCTCGTTTTCCCTCTGCTCGTATTCGGTGAACTCCATGCCGTTTTCTCCTCTGTTCAGATAAATGCCGCAGTGATACACTACGATTCGTGCCCCTATGAGGTTTGCAAACTTTATGGTTGCCTTGAGGGAGCTGTACTGTATCCGTTTGTTGAAGATGTCCTTGAGGTTGATGATGTCTGCTGCGTGGACCGTGTACTTGAGGTTGTGCCTCTTGGTGATCTCTATTATTGCGTCTATCTTGTTTTCGTTCACCTTTCCATGTATTATGCCGTCTACTCCGTGGGGAGAAATCTCTACATAGTCAAAGCCGAGCCTTTCAAACACCTTTAACTCCTCATTGAACTTCTTTAAGCTACCGTCAATCCTCTTCGAGTCCGCATTTATACCAATCCCTTCGATACTCATGGTGCTCAGGCCTCATCTCCTTATAGAGATTTCACTTTCCCTGTCAAATATGTGCACCTTCTCGGCGTCAAACCCACAGTATACCCTCTTTCCTACCTCCACCTTCAGCCTTTCTTCCGTTATCACCTTTAGTATGGTATCACCCACCTTTACATTGTATATCTCGTCCCTTCCAAGAGGTTCGATTACATATAATATACCCTCTGTCAAGTCCTTATTTAACTCCTCATTTTCGTATATTTTTACATCTTCGGGCCTTATGCCAACGATTACCTCTGGAGAATTTAAGTTTTTCAGGTAGGGTTTGAGGGTGTCGCTTATCCTTATCCTGAAGTGCTCAGATGTGGCAAATGTGCTGCCTTCTATCTCTTTTATCTCTGCTTCTATGAAGTTCATCGGTGGGTTGCCTATAAACTGTGCTACGAAGAGGTTGTGAGGCCTGTTGTATATCTCGTCTGGGTTTCCTATCTGCATGATCTTGCCGTTTGAGAATACCGCTATTCTGTCTGCCATGGTTAGTGCCTCTACCTGATCGTGAGTCACATACACGGTCGTTATCTTGAGGTCGTTCTGTAGCTTCTTTATCTCAGCTCTCATCAGCACCCTCAGTCTGGCGTCTAAGTTTGACAGCGGTTCGTCGAGAAGGAATATCTGCGGTTCTTTTATGAGTGCCCTTGCCAGTGCAACCCTCTGTTGCTGTCCACCTGATATCTCTGACGGTTTTCTGTCGAGCAGGTGTCCTATGCCGAGCTTTTCGGCTATCCCGAGCACCTTTTCGTGGAAGTCCTTTTTCTTTGACCCCTTTGCCTTTAGTGGAAAGGATATGTTTTCGTAAACGCTCATGTGTGGGTACAGGGCGTAGCTCTGAAAGACCATTCCGATGTTTCTATCCCTTGGCTGAACATCGTTTACGAGGTAGTCTCCAAAGTAGATCTCTCCCGATGTCGGCTTGTATATCCCTGCCAGCGTTAGGAGTGTAGTGGTCTTTCCGCAGCCCGATGGTCCCAGCAGAGCCATAAACTCTCCTTCTTTCACCTCGAAGCTTATGTTGTCCACGGCCTTTACCTTTCCAAAGTACTTTTTTAGCTGTATTACCCTTATAGATGTCATCTTCTTCTTACCCCTTTGTTCCGGTGATGTTTACCCTCAGCAGGTACTTGTTTGCGAACACGAAAAATACTATCGTCGGTATGATGTAGAATAGGGATACCGATGTTAGCAGTCCGTAGTCCACAAATCGGAAGTCGCCTATGATGGCCTTTACATAGGTCGAGAGCGTCCATGTGTTCTGGCTGAGTATGAATGTGTTTATGAAGACGAACTCAGACCAGCCGGACAGAAATGAGAATATGCCGGCCACTGCTATGCCGGGCTTCACCAGTGGGAGTATTACTTTCCACCAGACTTGGATGCGGGAGTAACCGTCAACCAGCCCTGCAAACTCCACCTCCCACGGTATCTGGTCGTAAAACCCTTTCATTATCCATATCCCCCACGGTATCTCGAGGGACGCCTTCAACAGTATTACGCCGGTGAGCGTGTCTATCAAACCCGTTATCTTCAGTATGTAGTATATGGCTACCAGAAGTGATATGGAAGGGAAGGCGTGTATTACGAGGACTGTCTTTAGCAGGGTTTCCCTGAGCCTGAACTTGAACCTCGAAAGTGCGTATCCCCCAAGAATGGTGGCAAACACCTCGAGCCCCATTACGGAGAGCGCAAGCACGAGGGTGTTGAAGAATACCCTCCAAATGGGTGGGTAACCCTCAATACTCTTCCACAGAAACCTCCAGTTGTGGAGGGTGAACTTTACCGGTATTATGCCGTACTTCATGTCGGTGGAAAACGATGCCAGTATTAGCCAAGCGTAGGTCAGCATTATGGGTAGAGTTATGACGATCAGTATGCTTATGATTACCGCTTTGGTTATCTTCTCCTTCTTCATCTGCCAGAATGTAAGTCTGTACTCCTTCATCATGAATCTACCTCTATTCTTGGTTCTTTTATCATCTCCCTGAATCTGAAAAATTTCAGGTAGAGTAAGGCAGAAACGACCCCTATGCCTACCAGCACCATGGATAGTGCGGCACCGTATCCAAACCTGAAGTCTTGAAATGCCGAGTGGTAGGTGTATAGAGCCCATACCTCCGTTGAGAACGCTGGTCCCCCGTCGGTGATGATGTATATGTACTCGAACGATGTGAGCAGGGAGAGTGTCTGGTAGGCGGTCACGAATAGTATCTGCCACTTTATCATCGGCAGGATTACCTTTCTGACGGTGAAAAACCAGCTTCCACCGTCAACCCTTGCGGCATACAGGTAGTCCTTGGGAATGGACTTTATTGCCGATGTGAACAGTATCATGCCGAACGAAGCCCCCACGAATCCGTTTGCTACCACTATTATGAGCATTGGGTCGGATTGCAGCCAGTTCTGAGGTGGCAGTCCAAACAGTAGCTTTCTTGCGATGTTGACGAGTCCGTAGTCTGTTGGGTCAAACGCCCATATCCACAGCAGTCCGTACACCACCGACGGCGTGAGTCTTGGTAGCATCCATATCGTCCTGAAGAAGCCTCCAATCCTGTCGGAGACCGTCGTGGTGAAGAGTGCGAGCAGCAGGGCAGTGCCGAGGTTGAAGATCAAGAGTGTGAAGAAGACATACACGAAGGTGTTCTTTACCACCGTGGATATCATGAAGTCTCCTATCATGTCTATGTAGTTCTGTATCCCCACGAAGTTCCACTTGAAGCTGTAGTCCATGCCAGTAAAAGAAAGCACCCCTGTCAGAACGACAGGGAGTGCAAAAAAGATGGTTACCAAGATCACGCTTGGTAATAGAAAAAACAGCAAAGGGCTTTTTCTCTTCATCTTTTACCTTATCTCTACATCGTTTTTCAGCAGGGTTTTCAGCCTCTTTGCCACATAGTCCACTGCGAACTTGGGTTTGAACTTTCCAGCTTCCAGCCCGGTCATCGCTTGGAAGATTATTCTGTTGTATTCGTTGAATCTTGGGTTGTTTGGTATGAATCTCGTGTGGTTCAGCATGTATGTGACGGACGCAAGAAACTTGTTCTTTTTGTACATTGGCACGGCTGTCTCTTCGTGTCTTATGGCAAGGTGTCCGCTCGTTACTGCGTGGATGGCGTTGAGGTCAGCTGCAGACGCAAGCGTTATGAGAAGAACTGCCAGTCTCGGGTGTTTGGACTGCTTTGGCACCATGTAAACTATTGGGTGAGATATCGTATTTGGCTTTCCACCCTTCTTCGCTGGTGGGAATAGACTCTCCGCAAACATTCTCTTTATGTCTTTGTACTTGTAGTGGAACTTGTTCTCCCACTCTGCCACATTCCAGGTTCCACCCATGTAAAATAGTGCCTCACCGTCTTTTGCGACTATCTTGTGCACGGAGTTCCACGGCGTTCCTATCATGGACTTTGGCGTTACCTTGTAGGTATTCGTCAGGTCGTATATGAACTTGAACACCTTCAGGGTCTTCTTCTTGTTGAACACGAGTTTACCCGTCTTTGGGTCGTATATCGGGTCGTTGAATGCGTTCCATATCTGGTAGTAGTCCACTCCTATCTTTGGCCTGTGGATGAGCCCGTACTTCACCACACCTGCCTTTTGTGCCTTCTGTGCTATCTTCACCATGTCGTATATCGTGTACTCTCCATCGTTGAACTTTTTCACGAGCTCTCTTATCTGCTTGTCTGTCCACCCCATCTCTTTTAGCTTGTCTTTTCTGATGTATAGAGGTCTTGCTTCTGTGTCCTGCGGGATTGCGTAGATTTTGCCTTTGTACTTACACGCATTCCAGAGCGGTTTGTATATGTCGTACAGTCCAAGATTCCAGAACTCCTTTACATACCTGCCTATGGGTATTACATAGCCGGCGCTTGCCCATGTGCCGAGGTCTTCGTGCCCAGAGGCAATTATGTCGAGCTCCTTTCCCGTCTTAAACGCCATAAGAGCCCTCTTCTTGTAGGACTCCCAGTTGGTCGTGTCGAATGTCGCCTTTACTTGAACCCTTATGTTGCAACCTGCTGCCTTCAGGATTTCGTTCAGCCTCTTGCCTGCCTTGATGAGGTTTTCCTTCCTGTTGTAAGAAGGGTTGTCTGGACCTATCGTCCACGCAGTAATGGTTATCTTCTTTACCTCTGCCATTGCGGTTACGCCCATTATCCCAACGATGAATATGCCGATAAGCACCATACTCAGGTATCTCTTTTTCATGAAACCACCTCCTGTTATGGATTTTTTTCACTGACGGTTGAGGGTTTCAGCTCTTCTTGTGCCGCACCACCCCCTTGTGGTTGATTTTGTGAAAGCCACCTAAAAGAGATGAAAAAACTCCGTATATAGGATATATCAGATGTCGTTTTTTGTCAACCTCGTTTGCCTTCTGTTATGACACACGGGATTTGTTAAGGGCGTGTTAGAGAGGTGTTAATTCTGCGTTAAGGAGAAGAGGAGGGGGTAGCCACCCGGGGTAAGGTGGCTACTTTATGAGAGTGGCAGGCTATTCTTTCTTTTCCAACCACGGCATCATCTTTCTGAGCTCTGCTCCAACCTTCTCTATCAGGTGCTCGGACTCCTTTTTCCTCATGGTGTAGAAGAACGGCCTTCCAACCTTGTTTTCCGTGAGCCAGTCCTTTGCAAACTCTCCGGTCTGTATCTCCTTGAGGAGCTTTTTCATCTCTTTTCTCGTCTCCTCGGTGATGATTCTCTTTCCCATCTTCATGTCGCCGTATTCTGCTGTGTCGCTTATGGACTTCCTCATGAATGTGATTCCGCCTTCGTATATGAGGTCAACGATGAGCTTCATCTCGTTCAAGCACTCGAAGTATGCAATCTCTGGCTGGTATCCCGCTTCTACCAGTGTTTCAAACCCTGCCCTTATCAGCTCCGTCAAGCCGCCGCAGAGGACTGCTTGCTCTCCAAAGAGGTCTGTTTCGGTCTCTTCCTTGAAACTGGTCTCTATAACGCCAGCCTTTAGTGCCCCTATTGCCTTTGCGTAGGCGAGTGCGGTCTCTTTTGCTTTCCCCGTATAGTCCTGCTCTACGGCTATCAGTGCCGGCACACTCTTGTCCTCGAGGTACATTCTCCTCACCAAGTTGCCCGGTCCTTTGGGTGCTATCATGGTAACATCTACATTTTTGGGAGGTATGATCTGTGAAAAGTGGATGTTAAATCCGTGCGAGAACATCAGCATTTTACCTTCTGTGAGGTGCTTTTCTATGTGTGCTTTGTAAACGTCTGCCTGGATGTGGTCTGGTATGAGTATCTGAATGATGTCACCTCGTCTTGCAGCCTCTTCTATCTCTGCTACCTCCAGTCCATCTTCCTGCGCCTTTTTCCACGATGCACCGTCTTTTCTGACTCCTACTACCACATTGACGCCGCTGTCTTTTAGATTGAGTGACTGCCCTCTACCCTGACTGCCGTAGCCTATAACGGCAACCGTTTTGCCCTCCAAATACTTCATGTCTCCGTCTTTTTCGTAGTATATCTTTGCCATCGTTATACCTCCTTTATGGTTGTCTTCCCTCTCAGGATTGCTATCCTTCCCGTCCTTACGATCTCCATGATACCGAACTCACTCAACACCTCTATGAGTGCGTTAACCTTATCCACCGTGCCGGTTACCTCTACGGTCATGCTCTCCTTTCCCATGTCCACGACTTTCCCCCTGAAGACATTCACTATCTCCATGATCTCGAGCCTTTTCTCCCCCGAGCTAACCTCTACCTTTATGAGTGCGATCTCTCTACCTACGTATGTTCCCTTGGCCAGCACACCCGTCTTTATCACATCTATCTGCTTCTGCAACTGGTGGACTATCTGCTGTATGGTCCTTTCGTCTCCTTCGGCAACGATGGTAATTCTCGTGTATCTTGGATCCTCTGTCTCTCCGGCGGTGATGCTCTTTATGTTGTAGCCCCTCCTGGTGAATAGGCCTGCTATCTTGCTCAGTACACCCGGATGATTCTTTACCAGTATCCCTATGGTTTCTCTTCTTATGCCTTCCATTGTCCCTTCTCCTAACCTATCATTTCGTCCAGGGGTTTACCTGCTGGCACCATTGGAAAGACATTTTCCTCTTTCGGTACTATGAAGTCTATGAGGTATGGTTCGTTGGAGTCTATTGCCTCTTTGAGTGCAGGTTCTACTTCTTCGTTCTTTCTTACCCTCTTTGCCTTGATGCCGTATGCCTTGGCGAGCTCCACGAAGTCTGGGTTACCCGAAAGGCTGGTGTAGGAGTACCTCTTGTTGTAGAAGAGCTCCTGCCACTGTCTCACCATGCCCAGGTACTCGTTGTTTATGACTGCGATCACGATGGGTATCCTGTTGTAAGATATAGTGGCAAACTCCTGGATGTTCATCTGGAGACTCCCGTCTCCTGAGATGTCCACCACTACCTTGTCCGGTCTTCCGAGCTTCGCCCCCATTGCTGCTGGTAGTCCGTATCCCATGGTTCCAAGTCCGCCTGAAGAGATGTGTGTTCTCGGCTCTGTGTACTTGTAGAACTGTGCTGCCCACATCTGCGATTGCCCCACTTCTCCTATTATGATTGCCTTGTGGTCGGTGAGTCTGCCTACGGTTTCCACTATGAGCTGCGGTTTGACGCCTTCTGTGTCCTCGCTCTGGTACCTTAGCGGGTGCTCCTTCTTCCACTTGCGCAACTTCTCGTGCCATTCGGAGAAGTCCAGCTTTAGCTCCTTTTCTCTCAGTAGGGAGATGAGTTCGTTTAAAACCTCTTTTACATCTCCAACCACGCCAAGGTAGTGTTTGACCAGCTTTCCGATCTCTGCTCTGTCGAGGTCTATGTGGACTATCCTCGCTTTGGGTGCAAACTTCTTGATGTCACCCGTTACGCGGTCGTCGAACCTCATGCCTATGCCTATCAGAAGGTCTGTTTCGGATATTGCGTAGTTTGCGTACCTCGTGCCGTGCATACCCAACATGCCGAGCGATAGCTCGTCCGTCTCTGGGAATGAACCTAAACCCATGAGTGTGGTGGTTACCGGTATGTTCGTCAGTTTTGCAAACTCGTACAGCTCCCTGTGTGCCGAGGCGCTTATCACCCCACCCCCCGCGCACACCACGGGCGTCTTAGACTCATGCAGCAGCTCTACGATGCGCTCTATCTCGTCTTTTCTAATCTCCGTTTTCGTTGAGTACCCTTCTATTTGGATCTCTTCAGGATATTCAAACACCCCTTCGGCATTCTGGACATCTTTGGGCAGGTCGATGATTACGGGACCGGGCCTGCCACTCCTTGCTATGTAGAACGCCTCTTTTATGATGTGCGGCAGGTCGTTTACATCTTTGACCAGGTAGTTGTACTTGGTTATGGGCATCGTTATGCCCACCGTGTCGGTCTCCTGAAATGCGTCAGTTCCGATGAGGCTGGTCGGCACCTGACCGGTGAATCCCACTATCGGCACTGAGTCCATGTAGGCAGTTGCTATGCCGGTGACGGTGTTTGTTGCACCTGGTCCAGATGTTACGAAGAAGACACCCACCTCTCCGGTTGCCCTTGCGTACCCGTCGGCTGCGTGTGCCGCTGCCTGTTCGTGTCGCACCAAGATGTGCTTAAGGCCCGACTCGTAGAGGACATCGTAAAGGGGTATTACTGCGCCTCCGGGAATGCCGAATATCACCTTGACATCTTCCCTCTTCAGAGCTTCGATTACCATCTCTGCACCCGTTAATCTCTGCCCCAAAGCCCTCACCTCCTTTTCTCTGGTTTCAAGGAGTGAGAAAGTGTGTGCTACGAATTTGCACTTCTTAGTTATTTTGGGTAATTAGCCAACATACTATCATATTTTTCCCCGATGTCAATACCAAAAAGTGCAGAATGTTAAATTGTAAAAGTAGCTACAAAATCACCCAATTGTGTGTGGTTATTTTATATATTTTATCCAGTTCTGTGGTTTGGTGTCCCGTGAGTGGCGAGGGGGAATTTTTACTTGACAAAAGTTTAAAATGCCTTATCATGTAATTGTATGTGTTACAATCGTTTGTTGGGTGATGTGTCATGAGGGGCAGGAATTATACGGTTCTCATAGAGATACCGGTGCTGTTGGCTTTGATGGGGCTTTTTTACCTTTTCTTGAAGGTGATGATGGTGTGGCAGGCGCCTCCTCAGGCGGCGTTTCGCATAGACCTTAGCGTTAGGCACTTGCCGTTTTACGCCCTGCTTTCCGTTACGAGGATACTGCTTGCCTATGTGCTGAGCCTCGTTTTTTCCGTGTCCTACGGTTATCTTGCGGCACACAACAGGACTGCTGAGAAGATTATGATACCCATACTCGATGTGTTGCAGTCGATACCCGTGTTGAGCTTTCTGCCGGGTGTGATGATTGCAGTTACATCGCTGTTTCCAAACCATCAGTTTGGCGTGGAGCTTGCTTCTATAGTACTCATTTTTACGGGGCAGGTGTGGAACATTGCGTTTGGCTTTTACCTCTCCTTGAAGACCATACCCAACACGCTGCTCGAGACCGCCAAAGCACTGAACTTGACCAGATGGCAGAGGTTCGTGTATCTCGAATTTCCGTTTGCAGTCCCGAGTCTCGTGTGGAACAGCATGCTTGGGGTTGCGGGGGGATGGTTCTTTCTGATGGCGTGTGAGATGTTTGTTCTTGGGAACAGAGATTTTAGGCTACTCGGCATAGGCTCTTACCTCCAGACTGCGGCGAGCAGGGGTGATCTCCCTGCCATATTTTACGGTATAGCTACCATGGTGATAGTGATCGTTCTTATGGACCTCCTTCTCTGGAAGCCGCTGGTTGCGTATGCGGACAAGTTCAAGTTTGAGGAGACTTCTGGTGCAGAGAGCCACGAGTCGTTCGTCCTGCAGCTCCTCATAAGGTCGAAGATACTTGGCGTGATCAAAGAGGGCTTTGCAAGGCTGACGAATGCGATTGCAGATGCTTTACCCGAGAGAAAGCCTGTAAAGAGGGAACCTGTTTTGAACCCCCGCATCGTGAGTAAACTCTTTTATGTGGTGTTTGCCGTTGTTCTGGCAGCCTTTGGCTACTACATAGTGGAGAACCTTTACAGAGTTGGTGCTTCTGGGCTGGTCATGTTGTTGAAGTACGATGGTTTCAGCTTCAGCCGTGTGATCGTGTCTATTGGGATTGCCTGTGCGTGGGCGGTCCCGGTTGGTGTTGCAATAGGCATGCGTCCCAAACTCACGAAGATCCTGCAGCCAGTGATCCAAGTGGCTGCTTCGGTGCCTGCTACTGCTCTGTTTCCTGTGATACTTATGGTGATAATCCAGTACGGTGGAGGGCTTGAAACTGGTGCAATATTCCTCATGCTGTTTGGTACTCAGTGGTACATACTCTTTAATGTGATAGCCGGGGCAAACGCCATACCACGGACTTACAGGGAGGTTGCCAAGAGCTACAACCTCAGTGGGATTTATCAGTGGAGGTACTTTATACTCCCGAGCATATTCCCTTACCTCCTTTCTGGCTTGATAACTGCGTGGGGTGGGGCGTGGAATGCCACCATAGTTGCAGAGTACACGAGGTTCGGCGGTAAGATCCTTTCTATACCGGGGCTTGGATCTCTCATAACGAAGGCTACGAACGAGGGCAACCTCACTCTTTTAATATCGGCAACGGCGGTCATGGCGATAACCGTCATGCTGTTCAACAAGTTTGTCTGGAAGAGGCTTTACATGATGGCCGAGGAGAAGTTTAAACTTGGATGAGAGGTTGGTAAAGATGGGGGAAGTGATTTTAGAGGCAAGAGGTATAGAGAAGTTCTACGAGGGTCCGGGGGGTAAGAAGATACAGGTGATTGCCCCCATAGACCTTCAGATAAGGGAAGGGGACTTCGTTGCGGTGCTGGGACAATCCGGTTCTGGTAAGTCCACACTGCTGAGGATGTTGAACGGTTTGATAGAACCTTCGAAGGGTGAGGTCCTTTACTACGGCAAGCCGCTGAGAGAGAGCTCACCGAGGTTTGGCGTTCTGTTTCAAAACTTTGCACTCTTTCCGTGGCTGACCGTGTTTGAAAATGTCATGCTTGGGCTGAAGGGCAAAGATGTGCCGCCACTGGAGGCTGAGAAGAGGGCTTTGAGGGCGATTGACATGGTTGGGCTTGACGGCTTTGAGACGGCTCTCCCCAAAGAGCTGTCCGGTGGCATGAAGCAGAGGGCTGCTTTTGCGAGGGCGCTGGTCGTGGATCCTGAGGTGCTCTTCATGGACGAGCCCTTTTCCACGCTGGACCTCCCCACTGCCGAGGCTTTGAGGAGAGACTTGCTTGAGATATGGCTGAACAGGAAGAGCCTTCCAAAGGCAATATTCATGGTAACTCACAACATAGAGGAGGCAATCATACTTGCCAACAGGATGATAATAGTTAGCAAGAACCCCGCAAGGATAGTGGTGGACTGGAGGATAGATCTCCCTTACCCAAGAAACAGAAACCTCAAGCGGTTTCAGGAGCTGGTGGACAGGGTTTACACGGTGCTTTCCAGACCCGAAAACCTCTTCGTGCCGGAGGAGGAGATTCAGCTTGAGAAGGGCACCAAGTACCTCCGTGTGCCGCATGTCAGACCCGGCAGTATCATAGGCCTTCTGGACATACTGAGCGAGAGGAACGGCAGGGACGACATCTTCCACATTGCAGAGGACTTCAACCTCGAGATAGACGACTTTTACCCTATACTCGAGGCGACCAGGCTCCTTGGCTTCGTGGAGACCAGAGAGGGAGATGTGATACTGACGGATAAGGGGAAGGAGTTTGCTGAGGCAGACATCTTGCGGCAGAAGGACATCTTTAGAGAGCACCTCATCAGCACCAACACGATAATAAAGAATGTGTATAACATGCTAAAGAACAAAAAGAACAAACGGCTGAAAGGTGAGTTCCTGCTTGACATTCTCGAGAGGTACTTCCCGCCGGAGGAAGCAGAAAGGCAGTTTAACACGATAATAGAGTGGGGAAGGTATGCGGAGCTCTACGAATACGACCGTGAAAACGATGAAATCGTTTTAAGTGAAACTTGAACAAGGTGGTATAATAAGGACTTGGGAGGTGGTTTTGTATGCCGTGGGTTGATGCGAACAAATGCAGCGGTTGTGGTATCTGTGTTCCGAGGTGTCCGGACAAGGCTATATCCATGATAGGTGGAAAGGCAACGATAGACCAGAGCAAGTGCACATATTGTGGGATATGCTTTGATGTTTGCCCTACTGGGGCAATTAGGCCGAATAGAGAGAATCCTACCATAAGGGGCAGGAGAATGGGATACGGAGCAGGCATGGGTAGAGGTATGGGCGGCGGTATGGGTCGTGGCATGGGTAGAGGCATGGGTC
>Ga0256914_1002593_pt1 | contig 14952 bp, 15 predicted proteins | sample HulkmetaG_FD_191571 | JGI IMG/M metagenome (GOLD analysis project Ga0256914, IMG submission 191571) | Hydrothermal chimney microbial communities from Main Endeavour vent field at the Juan de Fuca Ridge, Pacific Ocean - Hulk | ecosystem: Environmental > Aquatic > Marine > Hydrothermal vents ... | reverse complement strand
ATCGGTGGATATATAATTAGTGCAATTTACGATTTCTTTGGTTTCATGTGAAACATCTTTATCCTCTTTGTATGCTTCTATAACATTATCCAAAGGTGTATATGCTCTATTTTCCAAAAATGAAAGCTCTATATTAGATGCTATCGAAGACTCCACTATATCAAAGATTGAATGTTTTCCGTAACTTCCGGCACTACCTACAAAGATTAAAAACTCCGGCTTATTAAAGAGAGAAAGTCTGGTTAAATTCATAGCCGACTCGATCAAACCTACGCCGATAGGGGTAGCAAAATGAAATGTTTCGTTGTTTCCGGCACATACGAACATCTCTATATCCTGACCGGAATATTGTGATCATGAAGATATTGTTTCAAGTCAGATATGTCAATCTCCTTGAAATGAAAAATAGAAGCGGCTAGGGCGGCATCGGCTTGACCTAATGTAAACGCGTCTTTTATATGTTCCATATTTCCTGCACCACCGCTAGCGATGATCGGTATAGAAACGGCATTACTTACAGAGGCGTTTAAAGCATTGTCAAAACCGGCCTTTGTACCGTCAGCATCCATAGACGTTAAAAGAATCTCTCCGGCTCCTCTGTCATAAACCTCTTTAGCCCATTCTATCGCGTCTATACCCGTATCTATACGACCTCCGTTTAAATAAATATGCCAACTATCTTCAGTTTTTTTTGCATCAATCGCCACAACTATACACTGAGAACCGAATCTTTTAGAAGCCTCGTTGATAAAATTCGGATTTTTGACAGCCGCCGAATTTATACTCACTTTGTCACAACCGACATTTAATAAATTATATATATCATCAAGTTTTCGGATACCTCCGCCAACAGTCAAAGGTATAAAAACCTCTTTTGCAACTTCCTCAACTATATGAACGATAGTATCTCTATTTTGATGACTTGCCGTTATATCCAAAAATGTAATCTCGTCAGCTCCCTCTTCATTGTATCTTTTTGCAACTTCAACAGGATCACCGGCATCACGAAGTCCGACAAAATTAACACCTTTTACGACTCGACCGTTATCAACATCCAAACAGGGAATAATTCTTTTTGCGAAATAGTCCATTATATCTCTTTTTATGATTTAGGCATGATAGTAACACAAGGTGTATAAAAGAAAATTGAGGTAAAAGTAGTATCGATCAAGAAAGATGAAACTCTTCATCTTGATCGATACGAATAAACAACTAGATCGTGTTGTGAGATACTATCTCCACTAACTCTTTTTCACAAGTCGAATTTTTTGTCTCTGCACCGTTTAAAACCGTATTTGTGTTTTGACATGTAATATCTTCCGAATATATATCGCCTATACCTTTAGCAAAGTAAATCTCCGTTTCGCCCTCAGAAGTGTATGAAAATTCAATATTTTGATTTTTCAAATTCCCACTTGAGGACTCTTTGCATTCGATCTTCAATACATCATTATATGTAATACTTCCAACTTTCTTATTTGCATAATGTCCCGTAAGCTTGCAAGCTATTTTAGTTGTTACGGGAATATTTCCGTTTTCCGTTTTAGAATCGCTAAAAGAGAGAACATAGTCCCCGATATCGGCGAACCTAACAATTTCATTGATTGTGCTATTATCCTCCGTCTCTTTATCTATGATACGATCGTCTTTGACGATATAAACCGAATCAACAGTGTCACTACCGTCTTTGACGGTTACTCCCGTAGAGTTAACATCATATTTTTCGGTATATATATCCTCTTCGGGATCATCTTTGAAACTTTTTTTACCGTTTTCATTCGTATAAATTTTTTCTTTGTATGTACTTATACTGTTTTCGGCAGGAATAACATACTCTCTTAGATCGTACTTGGCCACCGTTTTAAATACAACATCCGCATCTAAGTTAACTCCACCGTCACCGTCACCTCCGCCGCATCCGACAAAAAAAAGCGAAGCCGCCAAACTAAGACTGATAAAATATCTTTTCATAACATTCCTTTAAAATAAAAATATAATTATTTTAGCATAAATTAAAAATAATGCAAAATATATAACAAATATTTTCAAAGATCGTTCAAGATTTTATCGATTTCATCAAAGCCTTTTAACATTCCGTTCTTGTATTTACCGTTTGGTAATCTTTTTATTTCTCTACGCTTTTTTTCAAGCAGAGATAAAAAATCGGACTTGAGATTTTTTTCTTGCTTGAGATAATAATAACACAGTTCGTCAACCCATTCGTAAACCGTAAACACACCTTTAAAAAACTTATCCTTTTCATTCGAACCGTTTTTGAAAAAGTAGGGCGTTTTGCTTACGTAACAAAAGCGGCTAATCTTCTCAAAAAATTCTTTTGAAGAGTTACTCATAATTCACTCCCCGTTTTTACGATATCCAATGAATACTTTTCACGAAGAGACTGAAGCAATATCGTTATTTTTTTTTGTTCTCGATCCGTTTGAAAATCGATTAAAGAGAGTGTCTTTTTATTTGTAAATGAAAAATTATTTATACGAATTGATATCTTTATAACGCATTCACCGCAAATATGAATGCGTTCAAATAGATCCTTGAAAATCGCTTTACAAAGAGCTTCGCTAAAAAGTCTATATGTCGTAAAAGTAGATTTAACCCTTATACCAGACTCGTAATTCAATTTCAAAAAATAGCAGGCCGGATTCGCATCGTGTTTAAAAGCGATAAAAACGATATGTCTCGCCAAAATGAAAATACGACGTAAAACTTCATCTTTTAAACAAACGGGATCGAAAGTACGGCTTATTCCTATAGATTTTCTACTGTTTTTATATGAAACTGATTCATTATCTTCGCCTATAATGCGATGATACAACTGGATACCCGGTTTTTTCCAACCGTAAAAAAGCTCTTTTTTTCGACTGGCTTCACCTAAAGTGGATATGAAATATTTAGCGAGTCTCTTTTTGTATCCTCGACCTATACCTGGAAAGGAAGAGATGGGAACATCTTCTATAAAGTCGGCAATTCGGTCTTTTTCCACAAGAAAAACACCGTTTGGTTTAGCATATTTCGTCGCTAGTTTAGCTATCCATTTAGCCGAAGATATTCCGATGGAGAGGGGAAGTGAAAATTTTTGCCATATAAGAGCCTTCAAATGCGTCGCAAACGCAAAAACTTCATCATCCCCTATCCAACCATTAACATCACAAAAAAATTCGTCTATACTAAACTGTTCAACTTGAGGCATCTGTTGGCATAAAAACATATGAAGCCTATGAGAGAGATCATGATAGAGCAGATAATCCGGTACCAAAACCTTCATATCGGGACAATACGAAAGGGCCTGCGCTAAAGGCATACCTGTTTTTACGCCTTTAGCTCTAGCCTCGTAACTGGATGTAACTACGATTCCCCTTATTTTTTTACCTCCGTCAGGCGCTGTATCTATGAAAAAATTGCTAAAACTTCTTTTTTGATCATTGTAAAAAACGGGGTTTACAAACGCGCCGCTATTTGAATTAAAAAGCTTTATACCCATTTTCTTTTTTTCGAAAATCTTCAGATTACTTCTTCCTCCGACCGCAACGGGAGAGGCGTTTAAAGATATATCAAGCGTTCTATGAGCTGAAACGAAGAAAGTATCAAGATCAAGATGAAGTATCATAGATTATCCTTTTAACGGATACTATTATAACTCTAAAAAAGTGTTGCAATATAATTTTATTTCATTTTGAAATATTTTTATGTAGATATTCGAAAGCTTTAAAGTATGGCAGAGAGGAAGGGATTGTCCTCGCTTCGCTGTGGGGTTTCGCTTCGCTTCACCGAACACCTCTTGTCGGGTTCTCATCCCTTCAGGTAAACAAGTTTTTTTAAAGTTTGATTTTATTTTCTATGGCAGAGAGGAAGGGATTCGAACCCTCGAAGGCTTGCACCTTACACGCGTTCCAGGCGTGCTCCTTCAACCGCTCGGACACCTCTCTATAAAAAAGAATAAGTATTTTACCGTAATTTATTAAAATAATCCAGTTCACTTGATAAAAATTCCAAAATTCTTTTTTGTATAATCGTAATTTCTTCGTCTTTTTCGGAACACGCAAGGAATTTTTCAAGCATTTGTATATCGACTTTGTCACAAAATCTTTTTACCTCTTTCAACTCTTGATCGATCGATAAAATCAGCTCGTTTATATCAAGACCGTTATTTTTTATAATTTTATCAACATACTCTCTTACAGTATAGATCAAAACATCAACTCGAGCATCATCATTTGGATATATCTCTTTTGCCACCTCTTTCAATATTTTCTCTTCACACTCGTCAAAAACTTTATTCGCACCTATCATAACGGCAAACAGTTTCGCACGAAACTCCAAGGAGCTATTATGATAAACGAAAATATCTCTAAAAAATGTTAAAAACCATATTTTCAATTTTCTATAAAACTGCACAAAGGCTCCTTTAAGTTGTTATTATGTAGAATTGCGCTCAGCATTGAGAAAGCATCGGCTTTTTTAGTGCTCTCCTTAAGACCTGTGCAACACTTTTTTGAGGCAACGCGCCAGGGTGGGAACACAGCAACGCACCTCAATCTTGTGTGTGCCGCAGGAACCTTGAGGGGAGTCTTATCTTTTTCAGCCTGAAAAATAATCCTCGATTTCCAACGACAATCCATAAAAATCGATACCGCCCACTATAGGATTTTCTTTTATTTTTGCAAGCGTCTGAGCTTTTCCTTTGATAAGTTCGTTTGATTTTACGCCATGATGTATGGAAATCGCCGCTTCTATGAAAGCCGCAAGCCTATCGGCCGCCTTTAAAGCGTATCCGTCTATCGCATTGCAATAGTTTTCATTATATCCGTCAAGAGAATCCACTATTTTTATGGAATCGATATATATTTTGTTTAAAAATTCGTCTTTTTGCTCCTCGGGGTAGAGTCCGAGCAGATATGAAAATTCATCTTGCAAATGATAAGGGATAAGAGGTAATATCTCATTTTGTATTTTATCTATCTCAAACGCGCTTATAATATCGTCCAATCCCGAAACCGAGTATTTTACGGGAGTGATAATATCTTTCGTTAAAGCTTCCGGCAGATCATGAAAAAGAGCGCAAAAAAAGTTATTTTCAAGTCTTTTTTCGCATGCATCTATCTTTTTTGAATAAAAATAGCTAAATATGGCTACTATAAGCATATGACCCAAAACGGAAGTTTCGGGAATACGAGGTGTTTGAGCCCATCTTTTTTGAAACCTGAGCCGACCGCTAAGATCGATAAAGCGTGAAAGTTTTTTATTTAAAAGTATCTTTCTAACTCCGATAAGCTCATAGTAATCTTCTATCTCGTCATCGACAGCGCTTTTTACCGCTTCGATATCGTTTAAAAACTGACTTGTCTGATAGATTATAGAAAACTCCCATCTCGTAGAGAGATAAGATGCGGCCTTTAATATAAATCTCTCTTTTTTACAGTTCTCTTCATCCAATAAAAACGATTTAAAACGCTGCAAAAAAGCTCCGTCTTCGATAGGGGATAGATCATCTTTCAACCTGGAAATAACCCACCCGTTCAATTCATCCTTTTTTTTCTGAAGAATTTTATGAAAAATATCGGGTCTCATATCCGTTACGACGACTCGACGCAAAAATTCAAAAATTCCGGCTTCTATAAGATTCGACATACTGATTTGATCGTCGTTTTCGATCTTCGCTAGAAAATATGCGATTATAAATTTGTGGGCCTGTTTATCAAGTTCGACCAAATCGACCATTCTGGGATAGTCGTTCCATCTTTGAATGGAAGAGGCGGAAAAAAACAACTCTATAAGTTTAGGCGTAATCATTTCGTAATTTTACTACTGTCTATTTCAATAACGGTATGAACGTTTCCGCGAGGATTGAAATCGGCGACAACTTTTATCCATTTCGGAGATAATTTTTCATTTAAGGTGTCGTATATCTCGTTCGCGCTATCTTCATGACTAATATATCTTGTCATAAAAGAGTTTATATATAATTTTACCGCTTTCAACTCCACTACCCACTCGTTCGGTATATATTCAAGATAAATAGTCGCAAAATCTGGATAACCGCTTCTAGGACACAAACAGGCAAACTCGGGAAGAGTTATCTTTATAAGATACTCTTTTTTATGTTTATTGGGCCAAACTTCAAGATCTTTCGCCGGATTGAATTGTGCTATCTCTTTTTCACCGTACTTCATTTAAAACCCTAAACATCAAGATGCTTTACATCTTTTGCATGAGTTTGTATATAATTTCTTCTAGGTTCGACTTCATCCCCCATAAAAAGAACGAATGTATCGCTTGCGGCTTCTGCATCTTCTATTTTTATACGCAGAAGTCGCCTATTCGCAGGATCCATAGTCGTTTCCCAAAGTTGCTCGGGATTCATCTCTCCAAGACCCTTGTATCTTTGTATATATGCACCCTTTTTAGCGCTTTTTTCTATTTCGTCGAGCATTTGCAAAAGCTCTTTGTTAGACTTGTCATAATCCCACTCTTTGATTTTATCGTTAATATAGACCGCTTCGGTAAAGAGGGGATTTGAAAAAAGGTCATCGTCTATTTTTATCTCTTCAAGACCGTCAAAATTTTGAATATATAGATGAAGGTGATCTTCCGTAATTTTTTTATTCAATATGTTAAAATCCAAAGATTTTACATAGGCGGCTATATTTTCATACAATTCTTCACCTTTAAGAGCGATCACATCGGGATTTTCAATCAAGTATTGAACAACTTCTATCACATGAAAACGTTTTTCAAGCTCTTTTAACACGCTTCTGTAAGCAGATACGATTTTAAAAAGTTCCAGCATATCTTTTGATCCCAACTCTTTCGACTCGATAGACTCTATACCGTTTTCAATAAGATATTCGTTCATTGCACGGTCGTCTTTTAGATATATCTCTTTTTTGCCCTTTTTATATCTATAAAGAGGCGGTTGCGCCAGATAAACGTAACCGTTTTGAATCAAAGGCTTTAAAAACCTAAATAAAAACGTCAAAAGAAGCGTTTGAATATGACTGCCGTCAACATCCGCATCCGTCATGATTATTATTTTGTGATATCTTAGTTTTTCCTCGTTAAATTCGTCGCTTATTCCGCACCCTAAAGCGGTTATGATATTTGTAATCTCGTCCGATTTTAAGATTTTATCTATTCTGCTCTTTTCTACATTCAAAATCTTACCTTTGAGCGGAAGTATAGCCTGAAAGACACGATCTCGCCCCTGTTTCGCCGAACCTCCGGCAGAATCTCCCTCCACAAGATAAAGTTCGGAAATAGACGCATCTTTACTTTGGCAATCAGCGAGTTTTCCCGGTAGCGTCCCTACGCTCATCGTATCTTTTCGCCTGGTTAGATCTCTAGCCTTTTTAGCCGCTTCCCTACCTCTGGCGGCCGCTAGAGCTTTATTCATTATCGCTTTGGCTTCTATGGGATTTTCTTCGAAATATTTACTTAAATACTCGTTTACCATTTTCTGAACGAGCGGCCTCACATATGAAGAGCCGAGTTTACCTTTTGTTTGTCCTTCGAATTGAGGCTCCGGAACTCGTACGCTTACAATTGCGATCAACCCCTCCTTTACATCATCACCCGTGATTTTGGTATCTTTTTCTCTTTGAGCGGCATTGTTGTTGACATATTTTACGATCGCTCTAGTGAGCCCCGCCCTAAAACCGGCTTCATGTGTTCCTCCGTCGGGAGTTTTTATATTATTCACAAAAGAGTAGAGTTTTTCATGATAGGAGGTATTGTAAATCATAGCGATATCGACCTCTATATCCTCCATAGTCTCTTCCATTCTAATAGGCTTGGTAATGGCGTCGGTTTTATTCAAATCTTCGACAAATTGCCTGGTACCGCCTTCAAAATGATAAACTTCTTCTTTTCCGATACGGTTATCTTTAAAATGTATAGAAATTTTTGGATTTAAATAAGCTAATTCTTTAAATCTTTTCGAAAGTATCTCGTAGCTAAACTCGGTGACCTCGAAGATGGAATCATCGGGCCAAAACTCCACGGTCGTTCCGGTTCTATTTGTCGTTCCGACCTCTTCAAGAGGCATAACGGGTATCCCTTTCTCAAACTCTTGGTAATACTTTTTACCGTCTCTGTTAATTTTTAAAATAAGTTTTTTAGAGAGTGCGTTCACAACTGATACACCTACACCGTGAAGACCGCCCGACACCTTATAGGTATCCTTGTCAAATTTACCACCTGCATGAAGAACGGTCAAGACTACCGTCGCGGCTGATATTTTCTCCGTGGGGTGAATATCCACGGGGATTCCTCTTCCGTTATCGGATATGACGGCCGAGCCTTCTCTTGTTATCTCGATCGTGATTTTATCGCAATACCCTGCCATCGCCTCGTCGATAGAGTTATCAACGACTTCGTAAATCATGTGGTGAAGACCGCCTATATTAGTATCGCCTATGTACATTCCAGGGCGTTTTCTGACAGCTTCCAGTCCTTTAAGGACTTTTATATTACCTGCTCCGTAATCTTTTTGCATATTTTTCCTCTTTTTATAGCATTATCGGCATAACAACCGTTATAAAATTTTCACTCTTTAGTGTAAAAGGTAAAGTTGCGTCATTATAGCCAAGTTTAAATTCATTTTGATCTACATGAGATAAAAAATCCAAAATATACCTACTATTTACAGCCAAAGGAATCTCTTCGTCAAGCTCTATCTCATAAAGAAGTTCCGTTTTAGCTTCTATATTTTCCTCGTTTAAACTCTCAAATACAATGGAGTCATTTTTAAAAGTTATCTTCATCTCTTGCGAAATCGTAGCGATCTGTTTTATATGAGTGATCATCTTATCTCGATCCAAAAGAAACTCTATTTTTGACTCTTTGGGTATGATTCTTTGATAATCAGGATATTTACCGTTTATTAGCTTTGTAAAAAATATAAAATTTTCGGATTTTATAAGCAATGTTTTTTCGTCGTAAAATATCTCCATTTCTCCGAAGAATAGTTTTTGAATCTCCGATATCGCTTTTTTCGGAATAATAAGCGATATATCTTTATCTATATTTTTGTCTATAGTTACTACGGCTAATCTTCTCGTATCGGTTGCGACAAAGTTGATTTTATCGTCATAAAGATCTATCAAAGCTCCGTTTAATTCGAATTTAGGATTATTCGTGTCTATCGCGGGAGATATTTTTTTAACGGCTTTTAAAAATTCCATAGGTTCTATTTCGAACTTCGGTCTATTATCTATTTCGGGAAATTGGGGATATTCAAGAGCGTTGTACATAGGTAGTTTGAATTTCGATTTTTCCTGTTCTATGTATAGGTGATCATCTTCCGTCTTTAACTCTACAAGATCGTCTTTTAGTATTTTTACTATATCTAACAGTTTTTTACCGTTTGCGGTTGCTAAACCTGTTTGCTCGATAGTTATATTTGACGAGTTCATAGATATTCCTATTTCAAAGTCGGTGGCTTTTAATTCGATAAAAGATTCCTTCGCTTCTATTAATACATGCGAAGTTATTTGTGAAATATCTTTTTTTTCTAAAAAACTTTGAGCATTTACGAGCATATGTTCCAAAACGTTTTTGTTAATTTTAACGATCATCTGTTTTCCCTTTTATATTTATTTATTTTAGTTTTAGTAGTAGGTGTCGGTGAATTTGTGAATAATCTCTTTAAGGTCGATGTATCGGTTATCGGAGAGTTTCGTTTTTTATAATTTTTATTCACACCGATTCACCATTTTTTGATTTTGTAGATATTATTTTATTTTCGAGCTCTTCGACTTTTATCTTGAAGTCCTCGTTCTCTTGAAGAAGCTTGTTTATCTTTTTCATAGCATGAGATACCGCCGTATGATCTTTTAATCCGAAAAATTCCGCAAGTTCTCTCATCTTGTTGTTTTTTGTCAATTTCTTAGCCAAATAGATGCTGATTCTCCTCGCTTCGACGACGGGAGAACTTCTCTTTCTCGATTTGATGTCGGTGGGTTTGATATTTAATTCATGAGCGACTACTCTGATGATATCGTTTAGCGATATATCGAGATCTTGATCTTTTATATGATCTTTCATCACTTCGGTGGCGAACTCTATGGTTATCTCTTTTGAGAGCATTTTAGAATGAGCTCCCAGAGAACTTATGGCGCTTTCTATCTCCCTTATGTTATCATGCATATGTGTGGCGATATAGTAAACGACTTCATCATTCAAATAGATTTTGTCGAGCTCGCATTTTTTCTTGATAATCGATATCTTAGTTTCGAATTCCGGAGGTTGAACATCGGCCATAAGTCCCCATTCGAAACGGCTTTTAAGTCTATCTTCGAAACCCGCTATCTTTTTCGGAGGTTTATCCGATGTAAGAACAATCTGTTTACCCAGAGTGTGGAGTTCGTTAAAAGTATGAAAGAACTCCTCGAGAGTCTGCTCTTTTTTACTTAAAAATTGAATATCGTCGATAAGCAGAAAATCGCATTGGCGGTATTTTTGTCTGAATCTGTCCATTGTATTGTTTCTAACATTATATAAAAAATCATTCAAAAATTGCTCGCTGGTAGTATAGATGACCGTTTTATTGTTTTTTATGGCAAAATTTCCGATAGCCTGCATCAGATGCGTTTTGCCAAGCCCGCTTCCGCCGTAGATAAAAAGAGGATTGTATTGTCTGTTAGGACTTTTGGCTACGGATTCGGCCGCGGCGAATGCTAGTTGATTGGAACTGCCCACAACAAAATTTTCAAAAGTATATGACGTATTTAAGATTGTAGAGGTACTTTTAGGTGTGGATGAGGCGGTATCGGATTGCGGTTTATTCACATCTCTTGTGAAAGATTTCAGACCTATGGAGACAGAAGGCATAATACCCGTAGATGACTCGAAAATTCGTGCTATTTTGTTTGCATATTTTGTTTGAACGTATCTTTGCATTAAAATATTCGGTGCTAAAAATACGATAGTATCGCTGTTTGAGTTTTTTTGATCATATGAGAGATTTTTTATATATTTGTTGTATTCATCAAGTGGAATTTCATTTTTTAGGAGGTTTAGTACAGTATTTGGTGACAAGAGAACCTCCTTTATTCACATGAATTACTCAATGTGAATATTTTAGCAAAAATTATCTAAAATAACTTTACCAAGCCTTACAAATGGGAAGTTTATGATGTGTATTTACAAATGAAGTAAATAAAGAGTTCCACATGATCATGTGAATAAAGTTATATATGTAAAATATTAACAATTCATTAAAAAAAATCAATACTATTTCACATTGTGAAAAGTATGTGAATAAAAAATAAAATAGATAGGAAGAAAATGACTATATTAGGTATAGATCCCGGCAGTATCAATTGTGGATATGCGATTTTAGAAAAAAATAAAAATAAAATAGTACTGTTGGAAGCCGGTATTATTAAAATTAAGGCGAAGATCCTTCAAGAACAGATTGTGGAGCTTGTGGAAGGATTTGATTTAATAATTAAAGATAAAAAAATAGACGAAGTCGTTATCGAAGATATATTTTATGCCTATAATCCAAAAACCGTTATAAAACTAGCGCAGTTTAGGGGAGCTTTGAGTTTGAAAGTTTTACAAGAGATAGGTAATTTTAGTGAATATACCCCTCTTCAGGTGAAAAAAGCCGTAACCGGGAACGGAAAGGCAAAAAAAGAGCAAGTGGCTTTTATGGTAAAAAGAATCCTAGGTATTACAAAAGAGATAAAACCTATGGATATAACCGATGCGATAGCGGTTGCACTAACTCATGCACAAAGGATAAAAAACTAAAAAATAACTGAATCTTTTTTATTTTCTGCCGATATATTGTATAAATAACACTTTTAAGGATACGCAAACATGAAAAAGATTTTAATAGCTACGTCACTTCTGATCTCTTTGGTTCAAGCGGATTTCGGATATCAAGGAACTTCTGTCGGTTTACAAGGAGCAATATACGGCCCGGGAGGTACGATAAAGGGAAAAATCAGCGATAATCTTGCGCTAAGAGCAGGTTTTGATACATACAGTATCAATGACTATGAAGTCGAGGACGATACGACAAAGTATAATTTTGATTTGAAACTTGAAGACTTTATGCTTGTTAGTGACTATCATCCTTTTGGAGGATCTTTTAAATTAACTGGAGGAATGATCGTAAACAATAGCGTTTTGGACGGAGATATAACGCCGAATACTCAAGATGCCGATAGGATAGAGTTTACATTCGACGGAAAAGATTATAGTTATAGCTTGAACGATCTTGGATCGATCAAGACGAAAGTCGATTTTGATCCGGTAGCTCCATATGTCGGTTTCGGTTGGGATACTTCGTTTGATAAAAAGAGCGGATTCGGTTTTACTTTCGACCTTGGGGTAGCTTATCAAGGAGCCGCACAAGCGTCATACTCTCTACAGTACGGAGAAGCTTTGGATATAGACAAAGCTACGGCGGATATTCCTGATGGCCCGGCTAAAGAGGCGAAAATAGCGGAGATTGAAGCGGAGCGTGAGAGAATAAAAAACGAACTTGAAAGTTCTCTTGATGCAGAGATGGTATCGTTGCAAGATGAACTTGACAAGTACGAGTGGTTACCGTATGTCTCAATAGGTTTTAACTACAAATTTTAATTTTTTTGGTATCCTTTTAAAAAAGGATACCTATGAAGATAATTGAATATTTTCTGCAAATAACAAAAATTCCTCACTGTTCGCACAATAGTGAAAAACTAAAAAAATTTCTTATCGATTTCGCAAAAAGTAGAGGTTACGGCGTATGGACGGATGAATTCGGAAATATACTGGCGAAACTACTAAATAAAAATCCTATAATTTCTCTTCAAGCCCACTACGATATGGTATGTGTCGCGGAGGCTCCGAATATCAAAGTAGTTATAAAAAATGGAAAAATATTCGCGCAAAACTCGTCGCTTGGAGCCGATAACGCCATAGCGATAGCTATGATGATGGATTTAATGGATAAAAGGAAAAATTGCGAATTCCTATTTACGGCCGATGAAGAGGTCGGACTTGTGGGTGCCAAAGCTTTGAGTTTTAATCTTGAAAGTAGATATATGTTGAATTTGGATAGTGAAAAAGACGGTGAAGTCTATATAGGGTGTGCGGGAGGAGTTGATATATCCGCCAGAAAGAGATATAAATTAATTGAGAGCGAAAATAGCTTTTATGAGATTGAAATATCGAAACTTCCCGGCGGTCACTCCGGTGTGGATATAGATAAAAAAATTCCGAATGCGATAAAAATTTTTGCTTCATTTTGCAAAAACAAAGAGATAAAAATAGCTAAATTAAAAGGTGGAGAGAGAATAAATTCGATACCGTCGAATCTAAAAGCCGTCGTGTCGAGTTTGGAGGTCTTAAAAGATAGCGAACATGTAAAGGTGAAACCTATTGAAAATAGATATAAAGTAATTGCGGAAAGTTCAAAAATTTTAGAGATATTGAATGAATTTACTCATGGTGTGATAGAGTATGACAAAGAGTTGAAAATCCCGTATATAAGTGCGAATCTAGCTTTAGCTGAGCTGAAAAATGATGAATTTGTTATAGAAACATCCGCTAGAGCGATGAATGAGAGCGGATTGCAGAAGATAGAAAAAGAGATAACGGATTTTTTTTACAGCCGTAACTATAAGACGAAATCGATGGATAAATATCCTGCGTGGAAGCCGGAAGTAAACGATTTTTCAAAACTTGTTTATAAAGAGATGAAAAAGATTTTTCGTAAATGTGAGTTTAAAGCGATTCATGCGGGATTGGAGTGTGCTGTGATTTCAAGTATTTATCCGGATATTAAGATAGCTTCGATCGGTCCGAACATTCGCTTTCCTCACTCATTAAACGAGGAAGTAGAGATTGTTTCGATCGAGAAAATATATGAAGTTTTACAACGGGTGATTGATGAAGTGGAAGTTATTTAGAGTTTTATGGGGGATTTTATTTTTGTTTGGCGGATGCAGTCAAAAGATACCTAATACTTGGGAAAGAAGAGTTCTGAATAATGACGTTCAAAAAGAGATAAAACTTCATACCGAGATTTTCGGTAAAGAGGGTGATCGCGTTTTGGTGCTTCTTCACGGCTTCGGTGCCAGCGGATATAGTTTTAGCCGTTTAATACCCGAACTTTCAAAGCATTTTAGAGTTTACGCCATAGATTTAAAAGGTTTTGGCAAATCCCCTAAACCGAAAAATAGCGGATACTCCGTTTACGATCAAGCTGTTTTGGTAGATCGTTTTTTAAAAGAGCATGACTTAAGAAATATCATACTCATAGGTCACTCTTACGGCGGTGGCGTTGCTTTATCGCTTGTATTGATGGATCCGAAGAGAGTTGAAAAGATGGTTTTGATCGATAGCGCCTGCTATGATCAGAGATTGCCAAAATTGATAAGATGGCTTCAAATACCGCTTGTCGGGAAAATAGGATTTTTTATAATTCCCTCCAGTCTTGAAGTGAAAGAGTCGTATCGTTATGCATTTTACGACGATAGTAAAATTCCGGAAGATATAGTTAAAGAATATACTAAAAACCTATATCTTCCAAATGCAAAATCCGTCTATTTTAAAACGACAAAAGAGTTGATTCCAGAAGATATCGATAAGATATCAAAAAAATATGCGACTATTAAAATACCGACTCTTCTTATTTGGGGTGAAAACGATATCGTCATTCCCAAAGATAAAGCGTATAGACTGCATAAAGATTTGAAAAACTCGAAATTGGTGATAATTCCAAAGTGCGGACATATTCCTCATGAAGAAAAACCTAAAGAAGTACTGAAGGTTCTTAAAAAGTTTTTAGGTTTTTAACACACTCTTCAAAAATATAGCGGTGCTCTTTCGGTAGAGTCAAAAAAATCTCTTTTGCAAGGTTTCGTATCTCCCAAAGTGCCGATTTATCACTTCTAAGAGTTAAAAAATTTTGCAGACTTCTAGCGTTTATTGTCCAAG
>Ga0256914_1002592_pt1 | contig 14952 bp, 18 predicted proteins | sample HulkmetaG_FD_191571 | JGI IMG/M metagenome (GOLD analysis project Ga0256914, IMG submission 191571) | Hydrothermal chimney microbial communities from Main Endeavour vent field at the Juan de Fuca Ridge, Pacific Ocean - Hulk | ecosystem: Environmental > Aquatic > Marine > Hydrothermal vents ... | reverse complement strand
GGCGTAATAAACGAAATGTTCAGGCTTTTCGTATTTCAAAACCAAAGCATCCTCGTCGAAATCGCATCCCTTTTGAATAAATTCTATACCGTGCTCTTTTAAAATCTTCGCTCTCGTTTCCGAGCTTGAAGCTAAGAGAATCATTTAAACTCCCTTCAACATCAAACCGAAATAGGTGGCTATGCCGCCCAAAAAAAATTCCAAAGTAAAAAGATAATCGATTATCAAAATCAAATCGTTCTTACAAGCGAACAGATTTCCTTCCTTATAATGCTTTTTAGCGTCGAATCTCTTCTTCACGATGTATAAAAAAAGCAGAAACATAAAAATCCATATGAAAATGTTCGTATGGACTATCGTCAAAAAGATGGGATTGGAATTTTTATAAAGAAATCCTATCTGCATTATAACGGCGCTGATCATAAGCCAAAGGAGAGATGGTGTTCCCAAAATAATCAAAAATCTTTTAATAATACTCATTACTATTCTAAGATTGTAATCTTTAACGGGCTCCATCCTAACAAGATGATGAATCGTAAAAGATAGGGTCACCACCCCTCCCATGAAAATTATCGCGGAAATAACGTGAGATAGAATGATCCATTTTTGATGGATCGTCAAAAAATTCATAAACTCTATCATCACAACTTCCTAAAGACGTTCCTTAGCATACTCCAAAGCCTCTTTCATAGCCTCTTTTATTTTGGAAACCTCCTTGCCCCCGGCCTGAGCGAAATCGGCCCTTCCGCCGCCTCCTCCGCCAACTACCGGAGCGACTCTTTTTATCCACTCTCCCGCTTTTAAAGGAAGATTCTTAACGCCCGCGGCTATCGTAACCTTATCTCCCTTTTTTTGAAACAGCATAATAGCTATTTTATCGTTTCTATTTTTCTCTTCGTCTATGATATTTTTTATATCTCCCGCTTCCACTTCGTCGATTATAACTTTAGCGCCGTTTATCTCTACGGCTTTAAGCTCTTTCAAAGCCCCTTTCGCCAAAGCGTTTATCTCCTCTTTCAGTTTGCTTATCTGTTCTTTTAACTTTCTAACTCCCAAAAGAGGATCTTTATTTTTAACCTCCTGCGCAACTTCGCCTACGACTCTTCTAAAATCTCTCCCGTATTCGTAAGCGCTATAGCCGCAAACGGCCTCTATCCGTCTAACTCCGGCACTTACTCCGCTCTCTTTGGTTATGTAAAAAGATCCTACTTCGGCGCTGTTTTTAACGTGGGTTCCGCCGCAAAGCTCTATGCTCGCATCGCCTACGGAAACGACTCTCACTCTATCTCCGTACTTTTCTCCGAAAAGTGCCATCGCTCCTCTCTTTTTAGCGCTCTCTATATCCGTTATCTCAACCGTTACGGGGATACTTCTCGAAACTATCTCGTTTACTCTTCTTTCTATCTTTTCAATCTCCTCTTTGCTTAAAGCTTTGGGATGAGAAAAATCGAATCTTAGCCGCTCTTTTTCGACCAGACTTCCCGCCTGCGTTACATGTTCTCCCAAAACTCTTCTCAAAACGGCATGAAGAAGATGGGTTGCGGTGTGATGTTTGGCGATTTCGAACCTATCCAAACTAACTTCGGCTTCAACCTCCTCTCCCTCTTTTATATCGCAAAGCGCTTCCGCAAAAGAGAGATTCAAATCGAAAAATTTCTTCGTATCCGAGATTTTCGCTTTTCCTTTCAACTCTCCCTTATCTCCGATCTGTCCTCCGCTTTCCGCGTAAAAAGGAGTCTTTTGAAGAAATATCCACCCTTTCTCTCCCTTTTTCAAAGAAGAAACGATACGGAAATTCTCATCGAGCAAAGCCAAAATTTTGGATTTCGTTTTCAGAGTCTCGTATCCTACGAATTCGTTTTTGCCGAATTTCTCCAAAAGCTCTTTAAAATCTCCCTCCGCTTTCGTATCGCCGCTGCCTTTCCACGCGGCTTTGGCTCTCTCTTTTTGCTCTTTCATCAATCTATCGAAAGTTTCGGTATCGACGCTCAAACCTTTTTCTCTAAGCATATCCTGCGTCAAATCGAGAGGAAACCCGTAAGTGTCGTAAAGTTTGAAAGCGACCTCCCCGCTAAAAACCTTCTCTTTTTTCTCAAGCTCCTTCTCAAAAAGTTCCAAACCGGAAGCTATCGTTTTGAAAAATCTCTCCTCTTCAAGCTTCATCTGCTCTTTAACCGAAGGAGCCTTTTCAAGCAGATACGGATAGTGTTTGCCCATAACAGAGTTTAAAACGTCCACGAGCTTATACATAAAAGGCTCTCTAAGCCCCAAAAGATAGCCGTGTCTTACGGCTCTTCTCAATATTCTTCTTAGAACGTATCCTCTCCCCTCTCTATCGAAATTCACTCCCTGAGCCAAAAGAAAAGTTACGCTTCTTATGTGATCGGCTATAACCCTAAAGCTCGCTCCCTTTTCATAAACGTAAGGAACGGAGGTTATCTCCTCTATCTTTTTGATAATAGGCATAAAAAGAGAAGAGTCGAAATTGCTGCGAACTCCCTCCATAATAGCCGTAACTCTCTCAAGCCCCATTCCGGTATCTATGGAAGGTTTGGGAAGAGGATGGAGATTTCCTTTTTCGTCTCTCTCATACTGCATAAATACGAGATTCCAAATCTCCAAAAATCTATCCCCCTCTCCTCCGAGATAATCCTCTTTAGAGTCGAAAAACTCCTCTCCCTGATCGTAAAATATCTCGCTGCAGGGACCGCAAGGGCCGGTATCTCCCATCTGCCAAAAATTATCCTTATCGCCGAATCTCTTTATTCTATCCGCCGAAACGTGTTTTTGCCAAAGCTCGAAAGCCTCGTCGTCGCTTTCGTGTATCGTAACCCACAGCCTCTCTTTCGGCAGTTTCAAAACTTCGGTAACGAACTCCCAAGCGTAATCTATCGCTTTCTCCTTAAAATAGTCTCCGAAAGAGAAGTTGCCGAGCATCTCGAAAAAAGTATGATGCCGTCTGGTATATCCCACGTTTTCAAGATCGTTATGTTTTCCTCCGGCTCTTATGCAAGTTTGACAGCTTGCGGCTCTGGGGGGATTCGGAGGCGGAACCTCTCCGGTAAAAATTCTTTTAAAGGGAACCATTCCCGCATTTACGAATAAAAGCGAAGGATCGTCGGGCACCAAAGGAGCGCTCTCGTAAACTTTATGTCCTTTGCTTTCGAAAAATTTTAAAAACTCCTCTCTAACATCCATATCTACTTACCCTGCCCTTTTTGTTAATCTTAAGAGATTTTATCAAAAGAATACAAATCTTAACCTTAACCCTTTAGGAAAGAAGCTCTTTGACGATAGCGTTAATTCTTTTTCCGTCGGCTCTTCCGGCGGTTTTCTTAATGGCCGCTCCCATAACTTTTCCCATATCTTTCATCGAGGAAGCTCCCACCTCCTCTATAACCTTTTTCACTATCTCCTTTAACTCTTCGTCGCTTAACTGTTTAGGCAGATAGGATTTTAAAATCTCCGCCTCCTTTTGCTCTTTCTCCACAAGATCTTCTCTTCCTCCCTCTTTATACTGAGCTATCGCGTCTTCTCTTTGTTTAACCGATTTTTGGATGATTTTCATAATATCTTCGTCGCTTAGCTCTTTTCTTTCGTCCACCTCGACCTGTTTAACGGCGCTCATCAAAAATCTGATAACGTCTCTTTTAAAATTGTCTTTGGCTTTCATGGCCTCTTTAAGATCGTTTTTCAATCTCTCTTTCAATTCGCTCATAAATACTCCTTTTGGAACTTAATTTGCTTGATATTTTATCGAAAAGTTTACGCAAACGGAGAAAAAATGAGAAAAATTTCACTTTCCGCTTTATCGATCGCTCTATTTTTTACCGCATGTTCGAGACATCCTATGGACCCGACTCTCAATATGACTCCTCCCAAATACGTAGAACAGATTCCGCCCAAAATAAACCAAAACATCGTCAATAACGAAGGAAGCCTTTTTGGGAAAGGAGAGAATCCGCTCTTTTCGGACAGAAAAGCGATGAGAGTAAACGATATCGTAACGGTAGTGATAGACGAAAAGATTTTTCAATCTTCAAGCGGCAAAAAGAAACTCCAATCAAACAACAATAATCAGTTGGGAGGAGGAGTTTTAAGTGCAAATTCCGGCTCCCCGGGAACCGCGATAGCCAACGCCTTAAACGGAATAACCAATATCGGATTTCAAAGCAGCTCAAGCAACGTCTTCTCCTCTTCCGGAGTAAACACCAGAGACGAAAAGTTCACAACGACCATCACGGCGAGAATAGTGAAAGTTTTAAGAAACGGAAACTACTTTATAATGGGCAGCAGAGAGCTTTTGGTAAACGGAAACAAACAGATCATCAAAATAAGCGGAGTGATAAGACCTTACGACATAGACGAAAGAAATACGATAGATTCGAAATACATAGCCGATGCGAAGATACTCTACGCAACCGAAGGAGATATAGATCAAACTTCTCGAAAACCTTGGGGAGCAAGATTCATAGAAGCTCTCTCTCCGTTTTAGGAGAGAGGCTTTCTATATCAATAAAGACCGAATTTTCCGTCGCTTCTTTTATATAAAACTCTCGTTTTACCGTCGTTATCGACAAATACCAAAAACTGTCTGTTATCGCTTTTTAACATCTCCAAAGCTTCCTCTATATCGAGAGGCTTATAAAGATCAAGCTCCATGGGAACTATTTCGTCAACGTCCGGACTTATTCCGGGAATCTCGGCCGGAGTCTCCGCAACGTCCTTTTCCGGTTTTAGATGTTTTTTGTCTTTAATCTTATCGTGATGCCTTCTTAAAACCTTTTTGGCTCTATCCAAAGCCAAATCGATAGCGGCGTAAACGTCCTTATCTTTTTGTTTAATGACTACGGTGTTTTTATTGGGAAGATGAATCGTGAACTCTACGCTATATCCTTTTTTACCGTTTCTCTCATCGGCGGATATGATCACTTTCGTAGAAATGATATCGAGATTGTATTTTTGAATGGAATCTACCGCGCTTTCTATATAATTTTTTATAGGGTCCGTTAGTTCGAATTGTCTTCCGACCAAACTCAGATTCATTTTCTATCCTTTCTTATAAAGTATCAATATAATATATCAAAAGTTGACTTAAAATGTTGTTACAATTTATATCGGCAAATAAATATTAAAATAAACAAAATAAATATTTTTTACCAAAATGATTTTTTTTCGGAAAGATTTAATGGAAAACAAAGGGAGCTCATAAAGAAGAGAATCGTTAAGAAAATGGCGGACAGGGGGGGATTCGAACCCCCGGTACCCGAAGTGGGTACGCTTCCTTAGCAGGGAAGTGGTTTCAGCCAGCTCACCCACCTGTCCTTTTACGAAAAAGCAAATTTTTGAAGAGGAATTATAACCAACGAAATATAATAGTTTCCTTAAATTTTTCTCAAAATTCTCTCTACGACATCTTTGGGATTTTCGGCTTTATAAACGGGACGGCCGACCACGATAAAATCGCTTCCGTACTCTTTCGCAACCTCTATGTTTCCGACCCTTTTTTGATCGCCTCCATCCTCTCCGAAAGGTCTTATTCCGGGAGTTAAAGTCAAAAAGTTTCTATCGGTACTCTCTTTTATCTTCAAACTTTCAAACACGGAACAAACCACTCCGTCAAGACCGCACGAAAAAGCGCTCTTTGCAAACTCCACGGCTTTTTTTTCAAGATCATCGTTATAAATCTTTTTAAAACTCTCCCTATCGAAACTCGTAAGAGCCGTTACGGCCAAAACGAGAGGCCTTTTTTCAAATCTCTCCAGCCTCTTCATAACCTCTTTCATAGCCTTCTCTCCGCTTGAAGCGTGAACGTTAAACATATCCGCTCCCAAAGAGGCTATCTCTTCCGCCGCATCCGCCATGGTATTTGGAATGTCGTAGAGTTTCAAATCCAAAAATATCTTAAAAGAAGAATTAATCGACTTTATCTCTTCCAAAAAATCCTTACCGTCTCTTATAAAACTTCTAAATCCCACCTTTAACCAAATATTAAACTCTCTAAGCTCTTTGCAAAGGGAGAGATTCTCCTCTTTCGAAGGAAGATCCAAAGCTACGCAAAGTTTCATTTTTTGTACTCTTTGGCTATCTTGTCCAATACGGCGTTTATGAACTTAGCGGCCCTCTCTTCGGAAAGCCTTTTTACGCTCTCCAGCGCTTCGTCTATAACGACCGCCTTATCCGTATCGGTAAACAAAAGTTCGTAAACTCCGAGCCTCAAAATGGCTCTCTCGATTTTACCGACCTTTTCGAAATCCCAATCCACGAGATTTTTCTTTATAACTTCGTCTATCTCCTCAAGATGTTCGGTAACTCCTTTATAAAGGGATAAAGCGAACTCTTTTTGTTTGTTTCTTATTTTTCTATCTTCCAAAAGCTCGTCTATATACTTATCTATCCCCTCGTTCCCCACATCGATAGCGTATAAAACGGTCGTTACGGCCTCTCTCGCCTGATGTCTCGTAGCCATCTTAAACCTTAAAACAGTTTATAAAGATTTATCATCTCTATAAGCCCCGTCATCGCTTCGAAACCTTTGTTTCCGGCCTTGCTTCCGGCTCTCTCTATGGCCTGCTCTATCGTATCCGTCGTCAAAATTCCGTAGGTTACGGGCATACCGTATTTCAAAGCCGTATTGGCTACGCCTTTGGTCGCTTCCGCCGCAACGTAATCGAAATGCGGAGTGCTTCCTCTAATAACCGCTCCGACGCAACAGACTCCGTCATACTTTTTACTCGCCAATACCCTATCGAGCACGAAAGGTATCTCAAACGCTCCGGGGACCAAAATGAGATCGAGATTGTTTTCGTCTCCCCCGTGTCTTATAAAAGCGTCTCTCGCCCCTTCGACAAGTCTATCGGTTACTATATGATTAAATCTGCTGTTTATGATGGCTATTTTAATCCCTTCTTCCAAATAGAGTTTACCTTCTATCACGTTCATAAAATCACCTTTTTTAAAAATTTTTCGCTATTGTATCAAAAAGAGAGCGCCTCTTTAATAGAAAATATCTCTCTTACGCTCTCTCGCAACCCTTCTAAAGGGAGCATGTTCGCTCCGTCGCTTAAAGCCGACGAAGGATCGAAATGAGTTTCGAAAAAGAATCCGTCAACTCCAACGGCCGCGGCGGCCCTTGCCAAAGGAGCGACGAACTCCCTTTTGCCTCCGCTTTTGCCGCCTTCCGCTCCCGGCATCTGAACCGAGTGAGTGGCGTCGAAAATAACCGGAGCGAAATTTCTCATAATAACCAAACTTCTCATATCAACGACGAGATTGCCGTATCCGAAAGAGCTCCCCCTCTCGGTCAGCCAGACTCCGGCTTTTTTAGAAGTTTCGTAATCGCTTTTCTTAAAACCTCTGGTTAAAAGCACTTTCGAGACGGAATATCTCATATCGGCCGGGTTCATAAACTGCCCTTTCTTTATGTTCACTATCCTGTCCGTTTTAGCCGCCTCAACCAAAAGATCGGTCTGTCTGCACAAAAAAGCCGGTATTTGCAAAACGTCCGCCACTTCGGCAACCTCCCGAACCTGCCAAGTTTCGTGAACGTCGGTTAAAATCTTATAGCCGAAAGCCTCTTTGACCTCTCTTAATATCTTCAGCCCTTTTTTAAGTCCGGGCCCCCTAAAACTCTCCAAACTCGTTCTGTTGGCTTTGTCGAAACTCGCCTTAAAATAGAAATCTATCCTCCTATCTTCCCGATACTCCTCTAAAGCTTCGGCAATTTTAAAAACGTTTTCCCTGCTCTCTATCACGCAAGGACCGGCTATCAGTATCATTTATCTTCCTTTACTCTTTTTTCCACCATTTTACCCGTTATGTCTCCGAAAAATATAACGTCTTTCAAAACGGCGGTGGTACACAGTCCGTCTTTGTCCAAATCTATATAAAGCTCCCCTTTTTTGCTGGAGAAAATCTTTTGATTTATGATAACTACCAAAACGTGCCCTTTCGCTTCCAAAAGCCTCCTTATTCTCTTAGCTTCCTTTCCTTTGGGAGTATAGATGTTAACATGACCGTCCTTTTTGTTCGCCCCTACGGCATAAAAAATCATCTCCTTCTTTGTTGTAAAGTTATTTAAATATTTTTTTAAATTAAAAAAGAGGGTTAGAATATCGTCTTTCGCAAAATAATCCAAAATATCGTATTTAACCTGAACCTCTCCATCTTCTATACTCTTTTTTTCCACATAAACGACTTTTTTCTTATAATCGAAAATATGAGTTCTAATATCCGTTTTTTTATCGTTCTTTCTGATTTTGATAAACTTATGCGGTCTTAAAACCCCGTTTACGACTTTGCCGAAACTCTCATAAGTTTCGTGCCTGTGTCTGCTAAGTTTAGCCGATATTCCGGTAGCCTTCGCCGTAACTTTGATATGATAATCGGTTGCGTTTCTTTCCAAAAAAGCCTCGGAAACGCCCACTCTTCCGAAAAATCCGAAAGTTACTTTATATTTCGCGCTGATTTGATATCCGAAAAGATTAACCAAAAAAAGAGTTATCGCTATAAACGCTCTCATACTATTCACTTTAAAAAATTTTCCATATTTTATTTAAATTTTGTTAAAATTCCTTTTATATTTTACGAAAGCAAAAAATAAAAAATGAAAAAAATAGCACTCTTAGGCAAACCCAACGTAGGAAAAAGCTCTCTTTTTAACAGAATAGCGAAGCAAAGAACGGCCATAACTTCGGAAATCAGCGGAACGACGAGAGACATAAACGAAAAAGAGGTTAAAATCAGAGAAAAAGAGGCCGTTATCATAGATACCGGAGGATTGGACGAATCCGACGAACTCTTTAAAAGAGTGAAGGAAAAATCCTTAAAAGCCGCTAAAGAGGCTGATATAATCCTCTACATGGTGGACGGGAAATATCTTCCGGACGACGAAGACAAAAGCATCTTTTTCAAACTGCAAAAATTAAATAAACCGATAGCTTTGATAGTCAACAAAATAGATAACGAAAAAGAGCAGGAGAGAGCGTGGGAATTTCTCTCTTTCGGAGCAGAAAATTTTTTCCCGATATCCGTCTCTCACAACAGAGGGGTCGAAAAACTTTTAGACTGGCTGGAGAAATTTCTTCCCGAAACCGTTACTTTGGAAGAAGATACGAACGAGGATCTTGAAAGCTTTCTCTCCTCTCTCGAAGAGGAAAACGAAACGAGCGAAGAGGAAGAGAGCAACGAAATAAAAGTCGCCATCATAGGAAGAGTAAACGTAGGGAAAAGTTCCTTATTAAACTCTCTTTTAAAAGAAGAGAGAGCCGTAGTTAGCGAAATCGCGGGAACCACCATAGACCCGGTCAACGATTACATATATTACGAAAACAAAATCATAAACTTTATAGACACAGCCGGGATAAGAAGAAGAGGAAAAATAGAAGGAATAGAGAGATACGCGTTAAACAGAACCGAAAAGATGCTTGAGAAAGCGGATATCGCTTTGTTGGTTTTGGACGCTAGCGAAGAGTTTAAGGAGCTTGACGAAAAGATAGCCCATTTGGTCGAAAAGTTCGAACTCGGTTGTATCATAGTCCTAAATAAATGGGACAAAGCTTTAAAAAGCTACGAAGAGAGCGTAAAAGAGGTGAGATACAGATTCAAATTTCTCTCGTTCGCTCCCATAATAACGGTTTCGGCTTCAACCGGAAAAAGAGTGGACAAAATAAAAGATAAAATCTTAAAAGTTTACGAAAATTACTCGAGAAGAATTCCCACCTCGAAATTAAACGAACTTATCAAATCCGCAAACGCGAAACACCACATACCGAGCGATAAAGGAAAAGAGGTAAAAATATACTTCGCCACTCAATTTGACGTAAAACCTCCCAAAATCGCTCTTATTATGAACAGACCCAAATCTCTTCATTTCAGTTACAAAAGATATCTAATCAACCGACTGAGAGAGAACTTCGATTTCGAAGGCTCTCCGATAATCTTGGTTCCGAAAAAAAGGGGAGAAAAGGAAGAGGATGAGTAAAAATCTGATACTTATAGGTTTTATGGGAGTCGGAAAGGGAACGATAGCGAGAGCGTTATCCAAAAAAAGCGGAATATTTGCAATAGATACCGATGATCTGATAGAGAGCTTGGAAAACAGAAAAATTAAAAATATTTTTAAAGAAGAGGGAGAAGAATATTTTAGGGAACTTGAGAAAAAAACGGCGAAATGGCTCGAAAAAAACGTAACCGATACCATCATTTCAACCGGAGGAGGATTTTTTAAAGTTAAAAATCTTCATAAAATCGGAAAAGTGGTTTATCTAAAATCAAGTTTCGAAGCCATTTTGAAAAGAATAAAAAAACATCCTAACGCCAAAAAGAAACTAAAAAAGAGACCCCTGCTAAAAGATCTCAAAAAAGCCAAAAAGCTCTTTGACACCAGAAGCGTTCAATACGAAAAATGCGCCGATATAATAATAGACGTGGAAGATAAAGAGATAGACAAAATAGTAAAAGAGATAATGGAAAAAGCGAAGATGGAGAAAAAATAGACTCCATCTCCTACATCTCTTCCAAAATTATCGTGTGCTCTTTGACTTTAGGAACGAATCTTATAACTTTAGTCCTGCTCTTTTTATAGACTCCGTAAGGATGATTTACGGCGTTAATCAAGCCTATCGGAACGAAAATCTGAGCCGTAGATTTCACCACGTTGGTAGTAATGTCTATAATCCTGCAATTTACGGCTATACCGGTTCTATATTTGGTATAAGTTCCGGATAGAACATAATTTATTTTCTGAGTTTTCTTCAACTCGCTAACTATGCGAGAGAATATGAAATCTCCCTTTTTGCCTATTTTAATGGTGGGCATCGTTTTATAATCGACGACTCTAAAACCCCTAACCTGCATCTCGTGAATCAAATTCTCCGCTATTACGTTTCCGAATTTATCCGTCTTTTGCAAATTTTCGATATTAACTATCGAAGTAACGGCAATCGGAGTATCCTTGATATTGGCGAAATCTTTATTCTGCGCCAACTGATCCGCTATGGCGCTGACTATCTGATTTACATATCCCGCAGCGTTGGCGTTAGTACCGAATTCGAAAAATTGGACTTTGCGGGAGGAGGGATAGTTTTCTCCCGCGCTCAAACCCAAAACGGATAAAACCGCAACGACAAGAAGCCATTTTATTGATCTCATAACGGCCTCCTAATTACAACTTACGCAAACGGGACACCCCTCGATCATGTAATATTCCTCCACTTTTACGACTCTCTCTTCTATTCCCGCGTTATCGAACATAAAAGGAGGACAATCGTTTTTTACTTTAAAACAGCAAGTGGAAGAGACGCAAGCGCCGCATCCTTCATCGCTTTTCAAAGCGGCCGAAGAACTTCCTCTCTCGGAAGAAGCCGTAGTCCCGATACCTATGGAAGCCCCGGCTCCCACTTGCAATCCCAACAAATTAACTCCCGCGCCGACTCCGAGCAAAGTAACTCCTCCGGCGTTTAAAACTCCGGTTAAAAGAAAAATCGCCGCTAAGCTTTTTACGAACGCTTTCATCTGCAACCTCCTTTGGAACAACAGTTATTCTCTCTTACCGTTACAGGATAAGAGCATTTTGTGCAAATATCGTTATATACAACGGTCTTAACCCTCCTTGCGCACTCGCTCACCTTGACCTTCTTTACGACGCTTCTTTTAGCCGCGTAATAATTTTTATCGCAAAAAGACGCGCATTTGCCGTTTTGTACGGCGCTGCACCCGTTTAGCGAGAATGCGGCGAATAAAAAAAAGCTTAAGAAAGTCAAGGCTCTTTTCACCTTTACCAACTCAACCTCCTTTTCTTAAGAAATACCCAAAAGGTATATGAAATGCCCTTTGTTAATTACAGTTTATGACAAGTTTTCTTAATCGAATATTAATTTTTTACTTTGGTAAAATATATTGACTTATAGTTTTTACATGTTTCCAAAAAGGACACGGGAAGAGGAAGAAAACGAGAGAAAACGAAGAGAAACAAAAAGAAAAAGATCGATAGGAAAAACCTATCGATGCTAAAATTACTCGGAATCCAATAAAATGGTATTCTCCTGAACTTTCGGAACGACTTTAACCACTTTAACTTTGGTTACAACCTTATCCCCGGGATAGATATCGAAACCGCTCTTATAATCGACGACTCTCAAAAGCTGAGCCGGAATAAAAGTTTGAGCCGTGGAAACGACGACGTTGTTTCTTAAGTCTATCAATCTGCAATTTACGGCTATACCGTCGCTGTATTTCGTATAAGTTCCCGCCAAAACGTAATTTATATGCTGCTCTTTTCTAAGCTCGTAAAGGAGCCTCGAAAAAGCGTAATCTCCATGTTTGCCTATTTTAATGGTAGGCATCGTTTTATAATCGACGACCTTAAATCCCCTAACCTGCATCTCGTGAATAAGATTCTCTTCTATAACGTTTCCCACTTTATCGGTCTCTTTATAGTTTTCGAGATTGACTATGGAAGTAACCGCTATAGGCGTGTCTTTGATATTTTTAAAATCTTTATTTTGAGCCAACTGATCGGCAATCGTACCGACTATCTGATTAATGTATCCCGCGGCGTTGGAATTAAAGTCGTATCCGTAACTTTGCACTTTTTGAGCATAAGGATAGTTTCCCGCCATCAAAGAGGCGCTCAATAAAATCGAGGCTCCCACCAAACTTATCAGCTTTTTAGTTTTCATCTGCATGCTCCTTCTTCACAACAACTGTTTTCTCTTACGCTAACGGGAAAATTACCGTTGCAATGTTTGCAAATACCTTTATAAACGACCGTTTTAACTCTTTTAGCGCATTCGCTTACCGGCACCTTTTTTATTTTAACCTTAACTTTCACTTGAGGTTTGCAAAAATCCGGCGTATCGCAAGCGGCCTGAGCCGGTTTTTGAGCGCAACCGCTCATCAAAGAAGCGACGGCCAAAGCCGATACTCCGAATAATAGCAGTTTAGTTATTTTCATAAACATCTCCTTCATATTTTAGTCAAACGCACCGAATATACGCTTAACCTATTTTCATATCTTTATATATCGTCACTACGATTTAATACTTTAACTTTTTAGCTAATTTTTTTATATTTTGTTTTTATCAGATTTACCGAAATACTAAAATATATTTAAATAGAAAAAAGGTTCCGAAAACAAATAAAAAATATTCATTCATACAGAGATTTTAAAAAGGATAAAAAATAAATAAAAATGTTAATACATTTGAAAAAAAGGGATTTGACGAGAAAGAGAAAATCGATTTTTTTTATCAATTGATAAAAAGAATAAAAAAAGCTCCCTTGATTATAATTTAAAGTTTATTTTTTGAAAAAAACGATATCATTTACTTTTAAAAGTTAAGAGGTTTTTATGTTAAAATACAAAAGATCATATTTATTTGTGATTTTTAAAGTAAATTAAATTTTAATAAAAACTGTCGAATCGTATAAAATTGCCGATATTAAAAAATAAAATAATATTCAAAAGGAGTTAAGATGCCATTTAGATTTTCATCGTCGAAAATTAAAGCTACACTGCTCTCTTTAACGGTATTTTCCTTATCCGCTTTCGGACTCGAGGTAAATATCGCCGAGGGACTCCCTTACGTGGACGTGGAACACGGAGGAAAAACGGTAAGAATTCAAAGAATACAAGATACGAAACACAAGTTAAAAAACAGCTATGCCAAAACTTCCAGACCGTGCCCTCCTTTTTGCATTCAACCGATTCAGGTGGCAAAAGGAGTGAAACTTTACGGAGAGTTGGAACTTTTGAATTTTCTAAAAACGGAAGTTAAAAACAACACCGGATTGCTGATAGACGCAAGACTTCCTCAATGGTACAGAAACGGAACGATTCCGGGAGCCATCAATATCCCTTTCACTCTTTTTACCAGAGGCATAGAAGATCCTTACACTCAAAAAATATTGGAGCTTTTGGGAGCGGAGTACAAAAACGGAAAATGGGATTTCTCTCACGCTCAAAAACTTCTATTTTTCTGTAACGGCCCGTGGTGCGCGCAATCCCCTCACGCAATAAAAGCCCTAATCAAAATGGGATATCCCGCAAACAAAATATTTTATTACAGAGGCGGTATGCAAAACTGGCAGATGCTCGGACTTACGACGGTAATTCCGGAAGAATAATCAAAAAAGGAGTTACGATATTATGTGGAAATTCATACTTTTTATAATCGTAGGATCCATAATCATATGGCAGCTGGGGCTTTTGAACATGGGCAACTCGACACCTTCGACGCCGGCAGCCGACAACACGGTTAATACGGTTAAAGAGAGCGTCAAAAAAGAAAACGGCTCCTCCCCTAAAGCAAAAGAGAACGAAAACGCAAAAACGGCGGCTAAAAAAGAAAACGAAAAAAGAGAGGAAGTCTCCATCAAAAAAAACGCTCTTGAAAACCTTCTGACGGGAAAAGTCAAAAGCATAGAAATAAAAAAAGAGGCCCAAAAAGCTTCTTCGGAAGATAAAAAGGAGGCTTTAAAGAAAATAACGCGCTCGGCAGTTTCTCAAAACAGCTATCAAAGCATGCTCGAACAAGAAGCCGACGAAGATATGAGACCGGAAAACGCCGTCGTGATAAAAGGCGCGCAAACCTCTTTCGGCACTCCGAAAAAAGAGAAAAGCGAAGAAGAGAAATATGCGGACATGTTAGCGAAAGAGGCGGAGGATTCGGCGGGAGACAACGTGGTTAGACTCGGAGGAGACAAAACGGCCTCGGTATCCGGCAAAGAAGCCGAAAAGATATTGGAAAAAGAGCCCGTACTCTCATCTAAAGAGGAGGAAATCAAACCCGTTTCCGTAAAAGAGGACGAAAAAACATCTAAAATCCTATTTAGAGAAAATCTCAAAAAGCTGATAGCGAGCGCCGGAATAAAGATCAAAGACGATAAACTTGCGTCGCTGATAGACGAAGAAACTCCCACGGAAAACGCGGTAAAGATAAAACCGAAATC
>Ga0256914_1002591_pt1 | contig 14958 bp, 10 predicted proteins | sample HulkmetaG_FD_191571 | JGI IMG/M metagenome (GOLD analysis project Ga0256914, IMG submission 191571) | Hydrothermal chimney microbial communities from Main Endeavour vent field at the Juan de Fuca Ridge, Pacific Ocean - Hulk | ecosystem: Environmental > Aquatic > Marine > Hydrothermal vents ... | reverse complement strand
CAGAGCCTCTTGTGGGGCATGCTCAGTGGAACGTCCCGGGGATTTTTATTATGTTTCTTCCCGGGGCCGTGGCAGGTCTCGCAACCAACGCTCTGTAACTCCGGTTTCATGCGGATCATCCGCAGGGTGTTGTCGGTGAACGAGCCGCTCTCATAGGAGGGCAGGGTAACATGACACCAGAGACAGTCGGGCTTGAATTGCTGATCCTCCTCCTCCAGGGTCTGATAGGCCCGGGCATGCGGGGTCTGCCGCCAGAAAGCGGTCTGGGCCGGATGGCATTTGGCGCAGCTCTTCCAGCCCCCAAGGGAGGAAAGCCCCGGCCGGCCGGGCAGGCGGTCTTTTTCCGGCTGCCTGTTGTGCAGTTTCGCGCTTTCTTCTTTTAGCGCCCGGCGGTTGAGTTCGTTGACGGTTCTCCGGGTGTTGAGGACAATGGCCCTGATCTCCGGATCGTCCGGCATGGAAGTCTCAAGGGCGATGAACTCGTTGTCATAGCTTGACGGCCCCCGGGTGTTTTCGTGGTCGATGGTGCTTTGCAGCCGCTGAATTTCCCCTTCCATTTCCTCTTTTTCCCGCAGCAGGGTCCGGTGCCGTTTGTTTTTGGAGAGATCCTCGCCGGCCTTCTCCTTTTCCAGTCTGCCCAGCAGCCATTGGATCCGGTCCAGGTTATTTTTGAGTTCCTTGAGGCGGCCGCGGACATCCTCTCCCCATTTCCCTGATTTTCTCCAGTTGATCCTCAGCATTCCAAGGTATTTGCCGCGTTCACCGGTCCGGCAGAGCAGGGTGTTGTTTATGGGTGTCGGTGGTTTGTTTGCCGCCTTGCCGCCGGCTTCGATGATGAGATGAATATCCGGGAAGCGTTCGGCGATCACCCGGTTGACGTTTTCCGGGTAACTGGAGAGCAGAATCACCATGTCGGCCTGATCCCTGACGCCCTCGATGATTTTGGGAAGGGTTTCCACCCAGGGAAGGATCTTGATGTCCCGGGCCGCCTCCGGTGGATGATTTTTCCCCAAAGGTCCGGTGAGGCCGATGATGCCGATTGTGGTCCCGCCTATCTGGTGGAGGATATAGGGCAGGAAAGGGGTCTTGCCGGTGGCGGCGTTAACAAGATTGACCGAGAGCCAGGAAAAAGATGTCTGCTGTCGCAGCTCCTGGAGGAAGTCAAGTCCAGCGGCCAGATCCAGCGGTGCAACGCCCGCGGCGGAATAGTGCATTTTGCTCACCGCCGCCACGATTCCCTTGGCCTGCGCCTTGGCAGGGGGCAGGTGAGGCGGGGCGATATCCGTTTTTGGAAACAGCATGGCTCCGCCGTCAACCACCAGTGCAGGCAGCTGGTAGCGCTGTTTGAGCTTTTGTATCTGAAATGCCTTTTTGGACAGACCGCCCAACTGGCTTGTTTTTCAGCCGCAGGCCTCCATTTCGCCGTGGAGATCGTTTGAGTAGAAGAGCAGAAACTCCGATCCGGAGGCAACGGTAGCCAGGCCAAGCAGGAGGCAGAGGGACAGGAGCAGGTTTTTTATGTCAGTCATGATGATTTTTCCCATGGGACCCGCAAACAAGGTCCCCGTTTTCATGGTGAGAAGCAACGACGTTGGTCGTGAGTGGTTTTGATATTTTCAATTATACGAATTTTGGTTTAATTTCAACTTCCTTGCAGGCCGTAGTACGGGATGATAAAATAAAATATGCAATTTCAGTCCGTAATACCCCTTTTTCATGGAAACACGAATTCTCTACATCGGTGATGATCACGGCGTGGTCCGGGGACTGGGTGATGAAACCGCCGCCTTTGAAGTTTTTGAGACCGTCGACCGTGGTTTGGCCCTGTCCCTCTGCCGGGACCGCGAAATCCATCTGGTTATCATCGAAGGGGATCCCGCGGCGCCGGATGTGTGCGGCTTTTTTTCGGAGCTGAAAAAGGTGCGCCCCGGCCTTGCCGGCATTCTGATGAGTTCCCAGGTGGAGAGCGGCTTCGTGGTCGACGCCCTGAACGCCGGTTTTTCCGGTCTGGTTCGGAAACCGGCTCCCCCCGGCGAGTTGCGCCGGCGCATCGATGCCGCTCTCAACGCCGTTATTCTCAGCGACGAGAATATTCGCCTCAAGACCCTGCTGCCCCTCTACAGCCTCGGGGAACAGTTTCTGGCATCTTCCACCGAAGAGGAGGTCCTCGAGGGATTGGTGCGGACCGCGGTGGGTATCACCGATGCCGCGGCTGTTTCGGTCATGCTTTACGACAAGGCGGAAAACTGTCTGCGCATAGCCATCTCCAGGGGACTTGACCGGGAAAAGGCGGCGCGGGTGCGTGTGGTTCCCGGCGACCAGATCGCCGGATGGGTTTTTCAGAAGGGCAAGCCGGTCATCCTCAATCGCAACACCCAGAACGAGTCGATCTTTGCCTCCATTCTCAACCGGCCGGATATCACGGCCGCCATCTCCTTTCCGCTTACCGTGCGCGGCACCATCCTCGGCGTATTGAATATCAGTCGCACCGGCGAGGCGCATAACTTCAGCCAGGCCGATATCGAGATGCTCAATGTCGTCTGCAGCCAGGCCACCATGGCGCTGGACAATGTACGGGCCATTGCCGAACGGGAGGAAAAGGCACGGATGCTGGCGCTCTTCGAGCAATATGTCGCTCCGGAGGTGGCTGATCTGCTCATTGCCAACAGCAGCGATCCCGTCGACCTCGGGGAGGTGAGGCGGCTTACCGTCCTCTTTGCCGATATCCGTAATTTCACCGGGCTGGTACAGCGCATGCGGCTGGATACCATTCGCCTGTTTCTCAATCAATTCTTTCGCTTTTTTACCGATATTATCTTTCACCACAGGGGAACGGTGGACAAGTTCATGGGCGATGCGGTGCTGGCGGTTTTCGGTGCACCGGTGGAGCTGGATAACGCCAATTACGCCGCTGTACGTTCGGCGCTGGAGATCCGGGAACGTTTTCAGGCGTTGAAGCAGCGCTGGATACTGGAACAGGATTACTTCAGGGATATCGAGATCGGTATCGGCATCACCTGCGGGGATACCTTTTTCGGCAATGTGGGTTCGGCCCGCCGTTTTGATTACACCGTGGTGGGGCCCCATGTGAATATCGCCCAGCGGCTGGCCTCCAGATCGAGGGATGGTGCCATCTATCTCACCCGGCAGGTGGTGGACGATGCCGCCGATCTTGTCGACGGAGCCGTGCCCACCGCCCTGCGGCTCAAAGGGCTTGAGCGGGAAATGGCGGTTTACGAAATCAGGCGAAACCCCGTAACGACCGGCAGCTAGCGTCACCCTTCCGGACCGGCCGAATCCCGGCCGGAGTCTCTTCCCTCCTGTTCTTCCGTCAGGCCGTCACCTTGAGTTGTCCTTCGATATCTTCCCACCATGAACCCCTTTCCCGCTGTCCCTGCTTCAGGTAATGCTGCAGTTTGTTGACCAGCTCTCCCTCCGGGCTGGTCAGCAGTTCGACGCCGATGGTGTAGGAACGGACGTTGTTGAGCTGGAAACGCTCCAGCCAGATGGGACGGGACGGCACGGTAATTTGTTGGTTTTGATCCGGAAAGGTGATCACCAGCTGGAGAACGGTTGAATCATTTTCCCGAGTTGAGTAAAAGATGTGGTAAGAATCAATGAGCACCTGGGAGATCAGCAGGCGGCAGCCATGCTGGGAAATGTCGACGATCCTGGCGGTAAAGGGCCCGGCCAGTTTTTTGCCGTTGGTGCCGTCCACGGCATTGACGGTGATGGGCATAAAGTCGTTGTGGCGTCTGGAACGCCGCATTTCCGTGATCATGGCGGTCTCGGCTCCCGTGGGCTGATGTTTTACTGTGGGACCGGTTCGGCCGCAGGGCCTGCCGGCTGGGAAGAGAAGAAGGAGAAAGGCTGTCCATTTCCCGGGAGTCCGGGCCACGAAGAGGCTTTCATATAAAAAATGATATCACAGAGGTTGTCTTCTGTAAAATGCGGTGACAGGGGAAAAGAGTATGGATGTGAAGAATCCGGACCTGCTGCATGAGCGGTGCATGATCAACGGCCGCTGGACGGCGGGGAAAGACGGAGCGCAAACCGAGGTATACAATCCCGCCACCGGCAGGCTTGTGGGCAGGGTGCCGAGCCTGGATCGTTCCCAGGTGCGGGAGGCCATTGCAGCCGCCGAGGCGGCGCTGCCGTCCTGGCGATTCGCCACCGCCCACCGGCGCAGCGGTATTCTCCGGCGCTGGCATGATCTTATCATGGCAAATCTGGAGGATCTGGCCGTGATCATGACCACGGAACAGGGCAAGCCGCTGGCGGAATCACGGGGCGAGATCGCCTATGCGGCTTCCTTTGTGGAGTGGTTTGCCGAAGAGGCCAAGCGGGTCTATGGCGACACCATTCCCATGGTGCAGCCCGACAAGCGGATCATTGTGATCAAGGAACCCGTGGGCGTCTGTGCCGCCATCACCCCCTGGAACTTTCCCTCGGCAATGATTACCCGCAAGGTGGCGCCTGCCCTGGCGGCGGGATGCACCATGGTGGTCAAACCGGCGCCCCAGACCCCCTTTTCCGCCCTGGCCCTGGCCGCCCTGGGCCGGGAGGCCGGTATGCCGCCCGGGGTGTTTAACGTGGTGACCGGCCCTGCCGCCGAGATCGGCGCCGAAATGACGGCCAGTCCCGTTGTCCGCAAGCTCAGCTTCACCGGTTCCACGGCAGTTGGAAAGATGCTCATGCGAGAGTGCGCGGCCACGGTCAAGAAGATTTCTCTCGAGCTCGGTGGCCATGCGCCCTTTCTCGTCTTTGACGATGCGGATCTGGAGGCGGCCGTGGAAGGCGCCATGGCCTCCAAATATCGCAACAGCGGTCAGACCTGCGTCTGCGCCAACCGTTTCATCGTCCAGCGGCAGGTTCACGAGCGTTTTGCCGAACTGTTGACCGCCCGGGTGCGCAACGAGTTGAAGGTCGGCGACGGTTTCGAGGAAGGGGTCAACCAGGGACCGCTCATCGACAACCGGGCGGTCGCCAAGGTCGAAGCGCAGATCGCCGACGCTGTTGCCAGGGGCGCCCGTATTGCCTGCGGCGGCAAAAGGCTGGCCGGAAACGGCCTGTTCTTTGAGCCCACGGTGCTGGTGGATGTCACCCCTGACATGCGCATTGCCCGCGAAGAAACATTCGGACCGGTGGCGCCGATTTTCTCCTTCAATGAAGAGGATGAGGCCGTGGCCCTGGCCAACGACACCCCCTATGGACTGGCATCCTATTTCTACAGCCGGGACATCGGCCGGGTGTGGAGGATTGCGGAGCGGCTGGAATACGGCATGGTGGGCATCAACACCGGTCTCATGTCATCGGAATCGGCTCCGTTCGGCGGCATGAAGGAGTCGGGAATCGGCCGGGAAGGATCAAAGTACGGCATCGACGAATATCTGGAGATCAAATACCTCTGCCTGGGCGGGCTTGAGCCCCCGCGGGCCGGGACCCCTGAACGATACGGCAGATGAGTGGCGGCTGATCTTTGCAAGCCTCTTGACAATGCCGATTTTCACCTTATAGTCTGGTGCTGTTGCGGCAACAAAAGTACGCCTTTCTGAACGGGAAAGGGATCCTGTTCACTTGAGGGCGGTTCCAAACCGCCTGTCATCAAGTTTTTTCACATCGCGCCTCGCGCAGCAAACAATCAAACAAGTAGACAACCGGTTGAATTACCTTTCCGTTATCTATCCGGAGGATGAAGACTTATGGAGATGATCAAGGTAGAGGGACTGGGCAAGGTCTATGGTGACACCCCGGCCCTTGAGGATGTTTCCTTTTCCGTGCAGTCCGGTGAGGTGATCGGACTTCTCGGCCCCAACGGCGCCGGCAAGACCACCCTGATGAAGATTTTGACCGGATATCTGCATCCCACCAGCGGTACGGCCACCATCGGCGGTTTCGACGTGCTTTCCCAGACCGACCAGGTGCAGAAACTGGTGGGATACCTGCCGGAAAATGCACCGCTCTACCCGGAGCTGACGGTCCAGTCCTATCTCGGCATGATGGCCGATCTCCGGGGCATCGGAGCTGCCGATCAAAGGGAAATGATTTCGGAGGCGATTCATGCCGTGGGGCTGGAAGACAGGCTGACCCGGCCCATCGGCACCCTGAGCAAGGGGTATCGCCAACGGGTTGGCCTGGCCCAGGCCATTCTTCACAGGCCCAGGCTGCTGATCCTCGACGAGCCCACCAACGGCCTGGATCCCACCCAGATCACCCAGGTACGAAAGCTGATCAGGAAGCTGGCCGACCAGGCCACCATCCTGCTCTCCACCCATATCCTTTCGGAGGTGGAGGCCACCTGCGACCGGGCCATCATCATCATGTTCGGCCGCCTGCGGGCCGATGCCAGGCTTGCCGATCTGGCGGGATCGTCCACTGCCCTGATCTCCTTCACCGGGGAGGTGGAGGCCGAACCGCTGCTCAGGGATGTGCCCGGTGTCGTCAAGGTGAGCCGGGAACGTCACGACGGCCGCACCACCTACGCGGTGACCACCGAGACCGGCGAGGATATCTGTCCGAAGCTGTTCCGTCTGGCCGCGGAGCGGAAGTGGCCGGTGGCGGAATTGCGCCGCGATGTCCGTAACCTGGAACATGTGTTCAATGAACTTGCCGCCGAGGGAGGGCTACGGTAATGAAGAAGATATTCACGGTTGCCGGCAAGGAACTGAAAGGATATTTCGGTTCCCCCATGGCAGCTATTTTCATTGGGGCTTTTCTTCTGTTTTCACTCTTTTTCTTTTTCTGGGTCGAACAGTTTTTCATCAGAAACAGCGCCGATATACGGCCGCTGTTTCGTTGGATGCCCATGCTGATGATTTTTCTCGTTGCCACCCTGACCATGCGTCAGTGGAGCGAGGAACAGAAAATGGGCACTCTGGAGGTGCTCCTTACCCTGCCGGTGCGCCTCTGGCAGCTGGTGCTGGGCAAGTTTCTGGCGGTGCTCTTTCTCGTTGCCCTGGCCCTGGCTCTCACCCTGGGGCTGCCGGTGACCATTTCCCTTTTCGGCAACCTGGACTGGGGACCGGTGATCGGCGGCTACCTTGGCACCCTTCTCATGGCGGCGGCCTATATCGCCATCGGCCTCTTTGTCTCCTCGCGTACTGATAATCAGATCGTCGCACTCATCGTCACCGTACTCATCGGCGGGATTTTCTATCTCGTCGGCTCAAATACCATTGCCGGCCTTTTCAGCTCCGGTATCGGGGATCTCCTCCGGTCCCTGGGCACCGGCAGCCGCTTTGCCTCCATTGAGCGCGGGGTGATCGATCTCAGGGACGTGGTCTACTATGTGGCCGTTGCCGCCGTCTTTCTGGTGCTCAACATCACGGCCCTGGATATGAAACGCTGGAGCCGGGGGGAACAGACACGTTCCTATCGCCGCGGCATGGTGCTCACCGTGCTTCTTGCCGTTGCCAACCTCGTGCTGCTCAATGTCTGGCTGAACCGGGCGCCGGTGACGCGGGTCGATCTGACCCAGAACAGGATCTATTCCATCTCCAACGCCACCCGCGACCTCATCGATAACCTGCAGGAACCCCTGCTGCTGCGTGGATATTTCAGCGAGAAGAGCCACCCTCTGCTCATTCCTCTGGTGCCGGTGATCCGGGATCTGATGACCGAGTACGGCATTGCCTCGGGGGGTAAGGTGGAGGTGGAATTCGTTGATCCGCGTTTTGACGAAAAGGCGGAAATCGAGGCCAATCAGCAGTTCAATATCCAGCCGATCCCCTTTCAGGTGGCAGGCCGTTATGAGGCCGCGGTGGTCAACTCCTACTTCCATATCCTCGTCAAGTACGGCGACCAGTATGAGGTCCTGGATTTTCGCGATCTCATCGAAGTGGAGCCCCGGGCCGACGGGCCTCCGGACGTGCGTTTGCGCAACCTGGAATATGATCTCACCCGCACCATCAAAAAGGTGGTGTATGGATTCATGAGTATCGGCAATATCTTTGAAAAAATCAAACAGGCCGAACTCACTGCCGTTATTACCCGCAACAAACTGCCCCAGGGGCTTGAGGAAATTCCGCAGAGATTGGAATCCGTGGTCAATGACCTGAAGAAAGAGTCCTTCGGCAAGCTGAGCTATCGGGTCATTGATCCGGACGACGGCGGGGTGGACCGGCAGCAGCTTGAAAGGGAATACGGTGTCAGGCCGCAGGTTGCCTCGCTGTTTTCCACGGACAGTTTCTACTTCTACCTCTTCCTCACCGTGGACGGCAAACGCCGTCCCGTCCACCTGGGCGGCACGCTCACCGAGGCAGCCATCCGGTCGGAGATCGAGGCGGCCCTGAAGCGCAACAGTGCCGGTTTTCTCAAGACCGTGGGGATCTGGAAGCCCACTCCGGAGATGCCGCCGCAGATGGCCATGATGCGTCAGGGGCCACCGGACTACTACAGAATGATCCAGGAAATCCTGCGCCGCGACTACAACGTCCAGCCGGTTACCCTCACAGATGGTGAAATCAGCGGCAATATCGACGTGCTGCTGCTCATCGCCCCGCAGAATCTTGACGATATCGGCCGGCTCGCCGTGGATCAGTTTCTGATGCGCGGCGGCTCCCTTGTGGTGCTCGGCGGTCGTTACACCCTGGATATCTCCCCCTACAGCAGGTCCCTGCAGCTGAAAAAAGTCAGCGGCGGCGTGGAGGAGCTGCTGACCCATTGGGGCATAGAGGTGGAGCAGTCCCTGGTCATGGATGAGCGGAACGAACCTTTCCCGGTACCGGTCAAACGGGATCTGGGCGGAGTGATCATCCAGGAGATCAAGCGGATGGACTATCCCTACTTCGTCGATGTTCGCCCGGACGGCATGGACAGGGAAAACCCGGTCACCGCCAGCCTGCCGGCCGTGACCATGAACTGGGTTTCGCCGGTGACCGTTGACCAGAACAAAAACAAGAACCGGAAGGTCAGTGAACTGTTGCGGTCCTCGAATCGTTCCTGGCTGAGTGACAACACCTCGGTGGAACCGGATTACCGACGCTATCCCGGCAGCGGTTTTGAAAGCGGCAAGGAGTTCAAACCGGCACTCCTGGCCGTTGTTGCCCAAGGGGTTTTTCCCAGCTATTTCAGTGACCGGCCCGATCCGCGGCGTGAAAAGGAACGCAGGGAAAGGGAAAAGGCCGAGGCTGAAAAGAAAAAGAAGGAAGATAAGGAGAGCCCGGCCGATGACAAGGCGGAGACCGCCGAGAAGAAGGTCGACAGGCTGCCGCCCGGGGACATCGTCAAGGAATCGGTGGATTCCGCCAAACTGGTGGTTGTCGGCAGCTCCGAGTTCATCAACGATACGGTCATGTCCCTCACCCGCGGCCTGGGTCAGGACCGTTTTCTCAATAACCTGGAGTTTGTCCAGAACCTGGTTGACTGGGCGGTGGAGGATGAGGATCTGCTGACCATCCGTTCGCGAGGTGGTCATGCACGGATTCTTGCCGCCATGTCCCGCAAGAGCCAACGTTTCTGGGAAATCATCAACTATGTGATCGCCCTCGGCGGTTTGCTCCTGATCGCCTTTTTCGGAGGACGCATGGTGCGCAACGAAAAGCCCATGCAGCTCATCGCTCCGCGGACGGAGCAGAGCGCCTGAGGAAAGAGGCGCAGCCCGTGATCAGGTAACGATGAACTTTTCAAGAAAATTCATGAGGAGTGTGAAGATATGAATCGGCGCAATATTCTCCTGGCCGGTTTGCTGGTTGTGCAGCTGGTGGTGACGGCGATTGTCTATAAACCGGGGCAGCAGGACAGGGCCGCTGACAAAGAGGTGCATTTTTTTGACCTGGCAGCGGACCAGGTGGCCCGCATGGTCATCACCGACCGGGATGACAAAGTCCTGACCCTGCAGAAGAAGGGAGATTCCTGGGTGGTGAATCCGCCCGATGATTTTCCGGGTAATGCCAAGAGGATCGGGGAGCGCCTCAAACAGCTTCTTGCTGCCGGCTCCGATCGTCTGGTCAGTCGGACCCGTGCCGGACATGCGCGTTTGCGGGTGGGGGATGGCGCCTTTAACCGTCGCATCGAACTCATCGACGGTGATGGGAAAAAACAAACTCTCTATCTGGGGAGCTCCCAGGGCAGAAACGGCATCCATGTCCGCCGGGGAGATGATGACGAGGTCTACTTTGTCCGCGGCATCTCGGTCTGGGATTTTTCCACCGGCGCTTCCCAGTGGTGGCGTAATCGCTATGTGGAGGTCAAGGCAGATGATCTGCAGGGAGTGAAAATCGTCAACCAACACGGCACCCTTATTCTCAATCGCGGTGAAGACGATACCTGGAGTTTCGGAGATCCCGACTCCGGAAAGGCGGACCGGGACAAGGTCAAAAATCTCATTGATCATGCCCGGACCATCACCGTTGCCGATTATCCCCCAAAGGACAAGCGGCCAACGGTGGAGGAGGCCCTGGTCACCCTGACCCTCACCACCAAAAACGGCAAAGAGCTGGTCCTGAAAATGGGCAAGGAGGACGAAAAGGGCAGGTATCCCGTCCAGGGCGGCGGTAACCCGATCCCGGCCCTGATCAACAAGGTAAACGTCGAACCGCTCCTTACCGCCACTGCCCGGGAGCTTGCCGCCGGGGAAGCAGCCGATACCCATGGAGTGGAAGAGGAAGGGCGGGAGAGCGAAAAGCAGCCTGAAAAATAGGAGTCAGGAGTCTCCGAGGTGAAGACGACGGCATCTAGATGACGGCGGGTTCGTACCCGCGGACTCCGCCGACACCTGAAAGGGGGCATTCTTTGCAAAGGGGACGCGATTTTTTGCAGTACTCCTTGCCCACTCTTACCAGCAGGGCATGATACTCGTTGAAGAGGGGGACATCGGCGTCGAGGTTGTCCATGAACATTTCCTGGATTTCGTTATAGCCGTAATCGCCGGTGATGAGGTCGTGCCGGTTCAGGATCCGGGCCGTATAGGCATCCACCACAAATACCGGCCGCCGGGCCGCATAAAGTAAAATGGAATCCGCGGTCTCCGGGCCGATCCCCTTGACCGAGAGCAGTTTTTCCCGCAGGACAGCCGTGTTTTCATCCAGGAGTTGTTCCGGCATTCCCCCATACTCGTCTTTGATGAGGGCAAAGAGGTTGGCCAGCCTGGCGGCCTTGATGTTGTAATAACCGGCCGGCCGGATGTACTGGGCCAGGAGATCCCGCGGCAGGGCCGTTATCCGGTCAAAGTCAAGGGCGCCGACGCCCTTGAGATTGTCGATAGCCTTTTCCACATTCCGCCAACTGGTGTTCTGGGTCAGCACCGCGCCCACCATGACCTCCCACGGCGTCTCTCCAGGCCACCAGTGCTGGGGTCCGAATCGGCTGTGAAGACGGTTGTAGATATCGTTCAGTCGGTCGGTTGTATATGTTCCGCTCATAATCAATCCCCGGATCTGTTATAAATCCCCTGTAGTTATGCAGATCAGCCGTTTTTTCCTACCGCCCGGGACAAGCTAATTTGCCTCAGGCGCATTGACTTCTCAATGAAACTACCTTAAATTGGATATACAGCGTAATCAAATCAACAGGAAAAATATAGGTCTTTGCATCGTATATGTTTTAAGTAAACGGAGGAAATTATGTTTCAAGTTACTGATGCGGCAATCGAAAATCTCAAATCATATCTGAGTCAGAACAATATTGACTCGGCTATTCGCATTGCCCTCATGCAGGGCGGCTGAGCCGGTCCCTCCCTGGGATTGGCTCTGGATGAGCCGAAAGATACGGACAAGATATTTGAAGACAGCGCTCTCACCTTTCTGGTGGAAGAGAGTCTGCTGACAACCTGCGGCGGGATCAAGGTCGATTTTGTCGAGGCCGGTTATCGTTCCGGTTTCAACATCTCCTCCACCAATCCCATTGGCGGTGGCGGCTGCAGTTCCGGTTCCTGCGGATCCGGCACCTGCGGATAACCTATCCCACCGGCGATTTTTTCCGTCTCCGCTTTTCCGGCGGAGACGGCCCTCCCCTCTTTTTTCCTACATCTTGCAAAAATCTTGCCAGATCCTTGACTGGCGCGTGAAAATCCTTACCTTGTAGATTGGATCGGTACGGATGAGCAGTCCGGTGCCGGGCCGTATCTCGTTATTTTCGATTCCATTGAAACTCCATATATGAAAAAGGAGGGCATATGCAACTTGATAAATTTACCCTGAAGTCCCAGGAGGCAATCCAGGCTGCCCAGCAGAACGCCCAGAGCAGAAACAATCAGGAGATCCAGCCGGAACATCTGCTTAAGGCGATCCTGGAACAGCCCGAAGGCGTTGTGGTACCGGTACTGCAGAAAATGGGGGTGGAGCCCGGTGTTATCCTCAGCGAGACCAACCAGCTCATCGACAAGCTCCCCCAGGTTTCCGGCGGCGGAGCCGGCCAGGTCTATGCCTCCTCAGGATTTCGCGGGATTCTTGATCAGGCCTATAAGGCCGCCACCGAAATGCAGGATGAGTATGTCAGCCAGGAGCATCTTTTTCTGGCCATGCTGGCCGACTCTTCGCAGGCGGTCAAAGGTATGCTGAACCGCAACGGCGTCAGCAGGGAGAATTTTCTCCAGGCGCTGATGACGGTACGCGGCAACCAGCGGGTCACCGACCCATATCCCGAGGAAAAATATCAGGCCCTGGAAAAATATGCGCGCAATCTTACGGATGTTGCCCGGCAGGGCAAGTTGGACCCGGTGATCGGCCGGGACGAGGAGATCCGGCGCATTGTCCAGGTTTTGTCACGGCGCACCAAGAACAACCCCGTCCTCATCGGTGAACCCGGTGTCGGCAAGACGGCCATTGTCGAAGGATTGGCCCAGCGCATCGTCAACGGCGACATTCCCTCCACCCTCAAGAACAAACAGGTGATTTCCCTGGATCTCGGCGCCCTGGTTGCCGGAGCCAAGTATCGCGGCGAGTTCGAAGACCGGCTCAAGGCGGTGCTCAAGGAGGTGGAGAAGCGCGCCGGTGAGATTATCCTCTTCATTGATGAAATTCACACCCTGGTGGGCGCCGGTGCAGCCGAGGGTTCAATGGATGCCTCCAACATGCTCAAACCCGCTCTTGCCCGGGGCGAGCTGCACTGTGTAGGGGCAACCACCCTGGATGAATACCGGAAGTATATTGAAAAAGACGCCGCGCTGGAGCGCCGTTTCCAGCCGGTGATGGTCCTTGAGCCCTCGGAAGAGGACGCCATTTCCATTCTGCGGGGAATCAAGGAGAAGTATGAGGTTCATCACGGGGTGCGGATCCAGGATTCGGCAACGGTGGCGGCGGTTACCCTGTCCAGCCGCTATATCACCGATCGTTTTCTCCCGGACAAGGCCATCGACCTCATCGACGAGGCCGCCTCCAGTCTGCGCATCGAAATCGATTCCATGCCGGCGGAGATCGACGAACTGGAACGGAAGAAAACCAGGCTGGAGATCGAGATGGAGGCCTTGAAAAAGGAGAAGGACGACGCCTCCCGGGAACGGCTGGAAAAGATCCGGCAGACCCTGGCGGATCTGGAGGACAAGCTCAACGGTCTCAAGGGACAGTGGACCCTGGAACGCGACATCATACAGAATATACGTAAAATTAAAGAGGAGATCGACGCGGCCCACATCGAGGAGCAGCAGGCGGAACGCCAGGGCGACTTCAGCAAGGTTGCCGAGATCCGCTACGGCAAGATCATTGAACTGGAGAAAAAACTGGAAGAGGAAAACTCCCGGCTTGCCGAAATCCAGCAGCGGGATCAGATGCTCAAGGAGGAGGTGACGGCCGAGGATGTGGCCTCGGTCATTGCCAAGTGGACCGGTATTCCGGTGGACAAACTGCTGGAAGGGGAAAAGCAGAAACTGGTGCATGCCGAGGAGATGCTGGCCAGGCGTGTCATTGGTCAGAAAGAGGCGATTCAGGCCGTTGCCAATGCGGTGCGCCGCGCCCGTGCCGGCCTCCAGGATCCCAACCGGCCGCTGGGCTCCTTCATCTTCCTGGGCCCCACCGGTGTCGGCAAGACCGAACTGGCCCGCAGCCTGGCCGAGTTCCTCTTTGATACCGAGCAGGCCATGATCCGCATCGACATGTCCGAGTATATGGAAAAGCACTCGGTGGCCCGGCTCATCGGCGCTCCCCCCGGGTATGTGGGCTATGACGAGGGAGGTATGCTCACCGAGGCGGTGCGTCGGCGCCCCTATTCGGTGATCCTGCTCGATGAGATCGAAAAGGCCCATCCCGATGTTTTCAACGTGTTGCTCCAGGTGCTCGACGACGGCCGAATGACTGACGGCAAGGGCAGGACCGTTGATTTCAAGAACGCCATCCTCATCATGACATCCAACCTGGGAAGCCAGCTGATTATGGAGATGGGGCAGAGCGATCCGGAGGAGATGCGCAAGCGCATCGACGAGCAGCTGCACCGCCGGTTCAAGCCGGAATTTTTGAACCGCATCGACGAAATCATCACCTTCCACGGGCTCAGCAAGGAGGATCTGCTGCAGATAGTCGATATCCAGATCGACCGCATGGCTCAACGTCTCAAGCAGCAGAAGTACAACGTCACCCTCACCGATGAGGCCAAGCAGTTTCTGGTGGAGATGGGTTACGATCCTGCCTTCGGCGCCCGGCCGCTGAAACGGGCGATCCAGCGCTATATCGAGGATCCGCTTGCCATGGAGATTCTCGAGGGCAATTTCCGGGAAGGAGATACCATAGCCATTGATCGCGGCATCAACGATCAGCTCGTCTTCCGCAAATCCCAGGCGTAATCGCTCCTGTGCGGAAAGGAAACTGTACGTCACCGGCTCCTTGGCATATAATGTCAGGGAGCCGGTTTTGTTTGAGCGCCTTGGGGAATCAGCCGGCAAACAACCGGAAGCACCCGGAGGCACCGTATCTTCACTGAATCCGCGGCACCTGTGATCGTAATTGGATCACAGGCACCGCATCTTTACACGCTCTCTCCCGGCCGCATAGTGGGCTATAGCGGCCGGGAGAGAGCGTGCAAATCTGCAGC